>VYLE01000463.1_pt1 | contig 22647 bp, 21 predicted proteins | sample 5114391 | NCBI WGS metagenome assembly VYLE01 (sample SAMN12291771, study PRJNA351875) | freshwater metagenome | isolation source: freshwater lake | place: USA: Michigan, Kent Lake | collected 2013-08-15
CTGCGCCGCCTCGCCCTGCGCGCACCGGCCGACCTGATCGAGCATGCCGCCCTTGCCGGCGCGCTGGCGGCGGGTGCCGGCGAGGCCGAAGCGAAGGCGACCGCCGAGCGGCTGAACCGCCTCGCCGAGGAAGGCGAAGACACCTGGGTCGGCCGCTTTGCAGAAGGCGCCCTCGTCCTGCAGCGCACCGTGCGCGGCGTGGACGAGACCGCTGTCCTGCCCCCGTCCCTGATCGCCAGCCAGGATGCCATCCGGCTCGCCGAGCGCGCCGCCGGCCTGCGCGAGCTTTACGAGAAGCCTGCGATCCTGCGGCACGAAAAGGGCGGCGAAATTGCCGTACACGGACCAGCCAGCCTGCTCGACGCCGTGCTGGAATCCGGCCGCAAGGGCCTGAAGGTCCAGCGCTATAAAGGCCTCGGCGAAATGAACGCCGACCAGCTCTGGGAAACCACCCTCGACGCCAACGCCCGCACCCTGTTGCAAGTCAAGGTCGAACACGCCGACGAGGCCGACGAACTCTTCACCAAGCTGATGGGCGACGTGGTGGAACCGCGCCGCGACTTTATCGAGGAGTTCGCGCTCGAGGCTGAGGTGGACGTTTAGGTCACTATGCCAAGCACAGAGACTGTTGCGCTTTGGGGCGCCATAACGGGGACAGCCGCTCTGGCTCTTTCGTTGCTGCAGTTTCTGTTTGTCGTTCGAAGGCAGATGTTTGAATCACCTAAACTCAGAATCGAAAACGTTTCTGCTGGGCAAGTCTTTCACGGCGATTTACACGTCGACAGCATCACAGCGTATCTGCTGAACGCTGGGGCATTTACGCTGACAGTGCAAAGCTACTGCGTCGAAATCTACGAAGAACGGTGGAGATGGTTGGCGCGGAGGCCAACTCGAACAATTCGAGGCGACGGAAACAAGACAAAACTGGAGAGTGGGCGGGCGGTCGGCTATTTAAAGCCAAGTGATCCAGATGTGGTTCCATTCACCATAGCTGCCGGTAGCACAGCTCGTGTCGATATGAACGACAAGGGATTGTGGCCCGATCGAAGTTGGCGTCGTGTTGTCTTCGTAGTTCGCTATGCGCCGCCTAGATCTACATCTCGAAGAACAATCAAAGTAGAACCCTACAACTATTCGGACGAAGACAGCATTAAGGCAGCGAAAGCTGAATTGCTAACAGCCATTGCGCGCGCCACTCACTCTAATAGCACTGAATAGCCGCACTTACATGCAGACCTCGGCGTCAGCAATCTCAGACCTGAGCCCCCTCGCCCCGCTTGCGGGGAGAGGGGGTTGGGGGTGAGGGGCCGTCCCCAAAGCGCAGTATTTGCCTCTTCCCCCTCACCCCTGCCCCTCTCCCCCGTTCCGGGGGCGAGGGGTTCAAGCACACGTCACCTCATACTCACTTGCCCAGCACAATCCCCACGCCACCAATCCGCACCTCTTCCCCAACAACCTCGAGCCCCAGCCCCTTCGCCCGCGCCACTGCCGCGCCTGCATCCGGCACGCTGACGAGAAACTTCACGATCCGCTCCTCCGTCCCCGGACGGAATTCGAGCGTCGCATCGGCAAGCTCCACCACCCCGCCCTTCGCCTTAACGCCGAGCGCCTCGCTCCAGCGCGCGGCCATCTGGGCCGGCTCGGCGGTGTGGATCACGGCCCCCGTCAGCCGGCCCTTCGAGGCGCGCGCCTCCCAGCCCGGCCCGCCCCAGCGCCAGCTGCCCGCCGGCCTTGCCTCATCGATCGAGACGATCGCCGCACCGACATCTGCCGGGTGCAGGTGGCTGGCGGAAATGTCGGGCAGGTCGATGTTCCACACGCGGCGGATCTTCAGCGCATCGGCGCGCGCCCGCGCTGCTGCAAGGTCATCCGTCTGGAAGATCGCCATGTAGCCGCCATCCCCGCCGCGCGCGAGGAAGCGGCCCGCCGGCGCCGTCAGTGCCGTCGGCACGACGACTTCGAGGAACTGGTCCCCGATGGCGTAGACCCGGTTGACGAGGCCGAATTCGGCCACGCCGGGGTCCGGGAAAGCCTCGCCGAGCCCGAGGACTTCCGCCAGCTGATCCGCCACGTCCAGCGACGCCGCCGCGATCACCAGCTGCCGCAGGCGCACATTGACCATCATTTCCTCCCGCGCATGTTATCGCCATGCTTGTGGACAAAGCATACGCCCAAACGCGGGCGTTATGCTATCACGCGCCGATTGACGGGCGCGCCCGCGCGCGGCACCCCGGCGCCATGCACGATACCCACAAGCACGACCACAATCCCGGCTGCCCCGGCGATGCCCATGGCCACGATCACGGCCATGACCACGATCACGCCGGTCATTCGCATGCCCACCATGCCGACATGACGAGCGCCGATTCCCGCCGCCGCGTCGTGCTGGCCGCGCTGCTCACCGGCGGGTTCATGCTGGCCGAGGTGATCGGCGGCCTCCTTTCCGGCTCGCTCGCCCTTCTGGCAGATGCTGCCCACATGCTGACCGATACCGGCTCGCTGCTGCTCGCCTGGCTGGGTTACAAGCTCGCCGCCCGCCCGGCGGACCCCGGGCGCAGTTTCGGCTTCGGGCGAATGAAGGTGCTCGCCGCCTTCACCAATGGCGTGCTGCTGATCCTGCTGGCGCTGTGGATCGTCTGGGAAGCGATCACCCGCCTGCTCTCCCCGTCGCCCATCCTCGGCGAGCTGATGCTGGGCGTCGCGGTGCTCGGCCTCGTCGTCAACATCATGGCTTTCGCCATCCTGCATGGCGGCGGCCACAGCCATGACCTCAACCTGCGCGGCGCGCTCTGGCATGTGGCGGGCGACATGCTGGGCTCGGTCGCCGCCATTCTCGCTGCCGTGCTGATCCTCTGGCAGGGCTGGTATATCGCCGACCCCCTGCTCTCCATTCTCGTGGCGGGCCTCGCCCTGTTCGGAGGCGTACGCATCGTGCGCGAGGCAGGCCATATCCTGATCGAGGGTACGCCCGAAGGCCTTGAGTCTGCAAAGATCATTGCCGACCTGAAGGCGAGCGTCCCCGGCGTCGCCAATGTCAGCCATGTCCACGCCTGGGCGCTGACCGAATCGCGCCCGCTGGTGACGCTGGAGGTGACGCTGGCGCCAGGCGCAGACGCCGAATCGGTACGCCGCGCGGTCAAGGAACGCCTCGCCCATGCCTTCGGCGCCAGCCACGCCACCGTGGAAGTGATTGGTGAGGTTAGCGTCTCTGCCGCATAGCCGCATTGCGAAGGCCGCCGCAGCGCTTTAACCCTGCCGTCCAGCGCCCATATAGGGGCATCAAAGACGATAGGAGGCCTCCGGTGGCCGAGACGAGACACGCTGAAATCCTGATCATCGGCTCCGGCCCGGCCGGCTGGACCGCCGCCGTCTATGCCGCGCGGAGCTTGCGCGAAACACTCGTCGTCACCGGCATGCAGCCCGGCGGCCAGTTGACGATCACCACCGATGTCGAGAACTGGCCGGGCGAGGCGCATATCCTCGGTCCGGACCTGATGGTGCGCATGCAGGAACACGCCGAGAAGATGGGCGCGAAAGTCGCGAACGATCACATCCTCAGCGTCGATTTCGAAAGCCGCCCCTTCAAGGCCGTCGGTGAGAATGGCACGACCTATACTGCCGACGCCGTGATCATCTCAACCGGCGCACAGGCCAAGTGGCTGGACCTTCCGAGCGAGCAGAAGTTCAAGGGCTTTGGCGTTTCCGCCTGCGCCACCTGCGACGGTTTCTTCTACCGGGGCCGCGAAGTCATGGTCATCGGCGGCGGCAACACCGCCGTGGAAGAGGCGCTGTTCCTGACGAACTTCGCCTCCAAGGTCACCGTGGTTCACCGCCGCGACCATTTCCGCGCCGAGAAGATCCTGCAGGACCGCCTGTTCAAGAATCCGAAGGTCGAAGTGATCTGGGATTCCGCGCTGGAAGACGTGCTGGGCGACGAGCAGCCCCTCGGCGTCACCGCCGCGCGTATCAGAAACGTCAAGACGGGCGCGACGCGCGACATCCCCGTCCATGGCATCTTCATCGCCATCGGCCATGCGCCGTCCACGGAGCTTTTCGTTGGCAAGCTGCCGATGCGCCCGAACGGCTACCTGATCACCGAGCCCGGCTCCACCCGCACCGCCATCCCCGGCGTGTTTGCGGCAGGCGACGTGACCGACGAGACCTACCGCCAGGCCGTCACCGCCGCCGGCATGGGCTGCATGGCCGCGCTGGAAGCCGAGCGCTGGCTGTCGGAGGAAGCCGCGCACGCTGAGGCGGTTGCGGCGGAGTAGGTCTGCGGCGGGATGTTATCCCGCCCTACAGCATCCCCTGCGCGGCCTTCTCGATCTCACCCGGTTTCTTCGTCTCGACTGTTTGCAGCAGCGCAGCCGCCCTCGCCTGCATCACGCGGTCTAGCTCCGTAGCCGGATCAATCGCCAGCGCGGCCTCCAGTTCGGCCTCGATCTCGCCCTTGTACTTCTTCGCATCATACGCCGCGAGCGCCCGTGCCCATTGCCAGCGCAGGCCTGCATCTTCCGGCGCGAGCCGCACGGCCTCAGCGTAATACTTCCGCGCCGTCTTCAGGCTCGCGCCCATTACCGCCGCGCCAAGGTTGCCGCCGCGCCGGTGCACCTCGACATGCCAGACCGCGAGAAAGCCGAGCGCGTAATGGTCCTCCGGGTTGTCCGCCAGCACGGCTTCGGCCAGCGCCTTTGCTTTCGGTCCGTACCCTGACTCGTTTGCCTCCGACAGGCTCATCGGCCGCGTCATCAGCGACAGGGCAATCGCCTTCTGCAGGCGCCCCTCCTCGTGACCAGCGTCTAGCTTCAGCGCGGCCTCGGCGGCGGTCAGCGCTTCGTTCAGGGTGGAGAGGTCCGGCTCACGACCGGCGCACATCACCTTGGCCAGGATCGCCCGCGCCTTGAGCGCATAGGCGTCTGCCGAACGCTCCCCGGCGGCCTCGGTCAGCGCAAGGTCATACTGGCCCGCACGGAAGGCGGCATTGGCGGCCGCGATATCCGCGAAGGCCACAGGCGCCCCTGAGACAAGAAGCGCCGCGAGAATCAGGCTGCACCGGGTCATCTCCCCTGATACTAGACCGGATAGACGCCTCCGGCGAGCGGGGGCATGTATGGGTAGGCATCAGGCACAGAATGGCGGAAAGTTTCGAGGCAGATGTGGTCGTCATCGGCGCCGGCGTGATCGGCCTCGCCTCGGCCCGCGCGCTCGCCCGGGCAGGCCGCGAAGTCATCGTGCTGGAAGCCGAAGACCAGATCGCGATGCATACCTCCTCGCGCAATTCCGAGGTCATCCATGCCGGGCTTTACTATGCCAAGGGCAGCCTGAAGGCGCGCCACTGCGTCGCCGGGCGCCGAATGCTCTATGCCTATCTCGATGCGCACGGTGTCACCGTAAAGCGATGCGGCAAGCTCGTTGTTGGCATCGGCGAGGAATCCGCTGGCCTGCCCGACATCATCGCGCGCGCCGAGGAAAACGGCGTCGAGGAACTGCGCCTGCTGGACGGCGCCGGCGCGCGCAAGGTAGAGCCCGCCCTCAGCCAGCACGTCACCGGGGCCATCCAGTCGCCCGTGTCGGGCATCTTCGACAGCCATGCCTATTTCCTCGCCCTGCAGGGCGAACTGGAGGATGCCGGCGGCTCCATCGCCTTTGGTACGCCGCTCCTTTCCGGCGCGGTCGAGACCGGCCATGTCCGCCTCGAAACCGGTGGCGCCTCCCCCGCCACCATCCGCGCCCGCACTGTGGTGAACGCCGGCGGCCACCATGCCATCCGCATCGCTGCCGCCATCGAAGGTCCGCACACCGCTGGCCTGCCGGAGCCCCACTATGTGAAGGGCAGCTATTTCACCATCCAGGGCCATACGCCCTTCAGCCGCCTGATCTACCCGATGCCAACCAGCTCCAGCCTCGGCCTGCACCTCACCATCGACATGGCCGGACGGGGCAAGCTCGGCCCGGACGCCGAATGGCTGCCGGATGAGGCCCGCCCCCCCTTCGATTACCGGGTAGACCCCGCCCGGGCGAAGATTTTCCATGCCGAGGTGACCCGCTTCTGGCCGGGCCTGACCCTCGAGCGCCTGAGCCCCGATTATGCCGGGGTGCGGCCCAAACTGGTGGCCCGGGGTGCCCCGTCAGGCGATTTCCGCATCGAGGGCCCGGAAATCCACGGCAGCCCCGGCCTTATCAACCTCCTGGGCATCGAAAGCCCCGGCCTGACCTCGTCCCTGTCGATTGCCGAACACGTCGCCCAGCTGGCCGCACAGGCCGCAGGATAGGGCGCTTGCACCGCCCCGCCCCAGTGTGTATCAGGCGCCTTCGCTGAACGGGCGAACGGTTCGGTAGCTCAGCTGGTTAGAGCGCGCGACTCATAATCGCGAGGTCGAGAGTTCAAGTCTCTCCCGAACCACCAATGCCTTTCCTTCCGGCATGCTTCCTGCTCTTTGGGCTCTGCCTGAGGAGAATCCCATGCCCCTGCCCATCCTTCGCCCCCTTGCTGCGCTGCTTCTTGCAGCCGGTCTGGCCGCCCCCGCGGCCTTTGCAGAGGACAAGCCCTGCGCCTCGGATGACCCCGCCCGGCCCAGCATCGCGCTGGTTCTCTCCGGCGGCGGCGCGCTCGGCATAGCCCATGTCGGCGCCATCCAGGAGCTGGAAGCGCGCGGAATCCGGCCGGACTGCGTGGTCGGCACGTCGATGGGCTCTGTCATTGGCGGCCTCTATGCTTCAGGACTCACCAGCGCCGAGCTTGAAGACGTGATCAGCAAGGTCGACTGGGCCGGCGTCTTCTCGCCCCAGCCCGACCGGGACAAGCTGACCTTCCGCCAGAAACAGCAGCAGGCGGACTTTCCGGGCACCGCCAGCCTCGGCGTCTCGCCCTCCGGCATCCTTCTGCCCGCCGGCGCGGTCTCCGACCAGACGCTGATGAAGGAGCTGCGCCGCGTCACGCCGGTCCGCACGCGCCTTGATGATTTCGATGACCTCCCGATCCCCTTCCGCGCGGTCGCCACGGATATCGGCACCGGTGAAGCGGTGGTGCTCGGCTCGGGCGAACTGCCGATGGCGATGCGCGCCTCGATCTCCCTGCCCGGCGTTTTCCCGGCCGTGCGCCTCGACGGCAGGCTGCTGGTCGATGGCGGGCTCGCCGCCAATATCCCGGTCAGCGTCGCGCGGGATCTGGGCGCGGATATCGTGATCGCCGTCTGGACGCCCAACGACCTGCTGCCCGATTCCGAGATCGGATCGGTCGTCGATGTCCTCTCCCAGACCGTCAGCCTGCTGATCCTCACCAATGAGCGCGCCGAGATTGCAAGCCTGACCGACAAGGACGTGCTGATCCGCGTCGAAACCGGCGATATCGGCCCGACTGCCTTCACCCGCAGCCCCGAACTGATCGAAAGTGGCCGCATCTCCATGCGCGCTGAGGCAACCCGCCTCGCGGCGCTTGCCGAAGGGCGCCCGGCAGTCGCCTATGCGGAGACCGGAACGGATGCGACACCTGTGATCGGGTTCGTCCGTATCGAGAATTCCTCGCGCCTCGATCAGTCGCTGCTCGAGGGCAAGGTGACTGGACTTGTCGGCAAGCCAGCAGAAACCGCCGCGATCGACGATGCGCTCGACCGGATCTACGCCCTCGGCCCGTTCGAGAGCGTCGACTATGTCTATGAGGAACGTGACGGCCAGACCGGCCTCGTCGTGCGCGCTGTAGACCGCGTGCCGGATGCCGGCCGGGTGCGCCTCGGCCTTATCGTCGAGAATGATTTCAACACCGAATCCGACGCAGCCGTCTCGGTCGACTTCCGCAGCCCGGCGCTCGATGCCTACGGCTCCGAAATCCAGGCACGGGCCACCATCGGCGACTTCAACGAGATTGCAGCCGAGTATTTCCGCTTCCTAGATCCGCGCCAGACCTGGTTCGGCGCGGCGCGCGGCGAAATCCAGAGCCGTCCGGTCAACATCTATTCGCTGCGCGGCTTCAAGGAGGCCGGCTTCGATCTCACCTATGGTCTCGCGGCCATCGATGGCGGCTACCAGTTCGGCAATGTCGGCGAAGTCCGCCTCGGCGTCGAACTCGGCACTGGCCGCGCCAAGCTCAACGAAGGCTTCGCGCCGTTTGCTGAAGTGGATGTCGATATCGGCCGCCTCGTCGCCACCGGTACGTTCGACACGCTCGACGATCCCTTCTTCCCGCGCGATGGCGTGCGTGCCAGCGCGCGCTGGGTGCAAGGCCTCACTGCGCTGGGCGGCAATGGCGATTTCCAGACGATCAGCGGATCGCTTCTCTCCGCGACCAGCCGCGGCCCGGATACGCTGATCGGTGCCGTTTCCGCCGGACAGGGCCTGAACGGCACCTCTCCGCTGGACGCACTCTACCGTATCGGCGGCCTGTTCAGCCTGTCGGGCTATCGCAAGGAGGAGCTCGCTGGCGAGAATTTCATCACGGCGCAGATGATCTACCGCCGAAAGCTGCTGGACGATTCGCAGCAGATCTTCGGCGTGCCGCTCTATGTCGGCGGATCGCTGGAACTCGGCGACGTCTGGCAAGGCAGCACAGGGCTCGACGGGGATGACCTGCGCTTCGGCGGAAGCGCCTTCGTCGCCGCCGACACGGCCTTCGGCCCTGTCTATCTGGCCTTTGGACGCTCCGAGGGCGGACGGCAATCGGCCTACCTGCTGATCGGCCGGACCTTCTGATCCTCAGAAACGGTCCGGACGGATCACCTTCACTTCCGACACGTTCAGCACGCCGATATGCGCGCTGAGCAGAGCCTCAAGCTGAGTGAGCGCGGTCTCGACCGCTGCCGCGCCGCCAACCGAGATGATCACCAGCATGTCGCCGGCCGCTGAGATGTCGGCATCCCGGTTCCACCGATTGCCGCCGCCGAAGCCCGAGACGGCAGGCAGAACCGTGTAGCCGGTCAGGCCCGCCGCTTCGAGGATGTTGCAGGCACGGCGCGCAGCCATCCGTTCAATGATCAGTTCCAACCGGTGCCGGACATGCATGACGTATCTCCTCAGGCGGCGATGAGTTCGGCGAGCCAGATATAGAGCGGCAGGCCGATGATGAGGTTGAACGGGAAAGTAATTCCCAGAGACAGTGTGAGATAGACTGCTGGCTTCGCCTTCGGCAAGGCGAGACGCATGGCGGCAGGCACGGCGATGTAAGACGCCGAGGCAGCCAGCGTGATCAGCAGCGCGGCGTCTCCGGTCTGCATGCCGTTCAGCAGCGCAACCAGGGCGGCGAGGCTTGCCGAGACAAGCGGCATGTAGAGCCCGAACCCGATCGAGGCCGGCCCGAGCTGGCGCCAGCCATTGCGAAGCCCCCGGCCCGCCGACAGGCCCATATCCAGCAAGAACAGGCAGAGCACGCCCTGGAAGGGATCGACGAAGAAAGGCGAAATCCGCTCCATGCCCTGCGTTCCGGTAATCCAGCCGATCAGGAGCGATCCGATCAGCACGACAACCGAAGCGTTGAGCATGACCTCTCTGGCAAGCTCGCCCTGCTCTGCCCCGGCAATGGCCGCATCCTTCTGCCGGCCGCGGAACGCGATCAGCAGGGCACTGATGATCGCCGGCACTTCCATCAACGCGGCAACCGCCACGAGATGGCCGGAGGAGTCGAGGCCGGCGGCTTCCACCGCCTGGCTTGCTGCCACAAAGGTCACGATGGAGATCGAGCCATAGTGGGCGGCTACCGCCGCCGCATCCGTCCGGTCGAGCCGGGTCGTGATACGCAACAAGGCGAAGGCGATAACCGGAAGCAGGAAGGACAGCGCCATGCCTGACAGCATCACCAGCACCACATCCGGGCCGAGCGGGCTCTTCGACATCTCGACCCCGCCCTTCAGGCCGATCGACATCATCAGGTAAATGGCGAGCCCCTTGGCGAACGCCTCGGGGATCGACATCTGCGATTTGAGCAGCGCGGCCATGAGACCGAGCGCGAAGAACAGCACCATGGGCGAGAGCAGAGTGGAGAGAGCAATATCCATGGCAGGCCTCTTTCAATCCGGCCGCTCGGGGCCGGGCATTTTCGGGGTGTGTTTGGGACGTATGCTGATCAAGTCAGCAGGTCAGGGCGTGTAGGGAACCGAGGAATGGTGCAGGCTGATGCGCAGCTTGCCTTCAGGGTCGCGTGTATAGACGAAGGTGAACTCGACCTTCGTCTCGCCCGTTCCGCCATCCCGCGTGAAGTAATAGTTGCCCATCGCCCAGGCCGTATCGCCGTGGAGCCTGATCTCCTGTTCACCCCAGCGCACCTTGGACCAGGGCGTGATCGCGAACCCCCGGTCTTCAGGATTTGATCCGCCCACGAAGTAAGACAGCGCCTGATCCGCGGTCTCCCGGAACTGGTCCTGCGAAGCGAGCGTCGGCTTGAACAGCACGCCGCCCTGATCGTAGGCGTAGATACTGGCGATGTGATCAGCCGCCGCTTTGCGATAGTCGCCGCCGGATTTGTAGACTTCCCCGATCGCCACGATACCGTCCGCCCAGGTCTTCTGCGCGGCCAGCACGTCTTCGCGGGTGATGTCTGTGGCAACCTGCTCGGTCCGGGGTCCCGCCGAGGCGCAAGCAGATACGGGCACAATCATCAGGGCGAGCGCGAGTAATGCCGCGCCCTGCTTTAGGGTCAACATGTCCAGTCTCCGTTGTCTGTGTAGTCCGTCGTCAAGGCTGCGGTGCGGCCTGACGCGACCTATGCGCCGCATACGGAGTGATTTTCAAATCGAATGATCTGACCGGATCGATAGCTTCAGGCTATCGTTCACCCTTCAAAACCTGCTGCGCGGCTTTGGAAAGCAGTTCAGCCAGCAGCTTCAGGCCCGGCTGCAAGGGCGAGGTATCGCGCCAGATCAGCGAGATGCACCGCGCTGCGATGGGATCGTCGATCCGCCGGACGGTCAGCAGCGGGTCACGGCGCGCCTCGGTCAGCGCATAGAGGCTTGGCAGGATCGCCACCCCCGCCCCCATCTCCGCCATCTGCCGGATCGCCGCGAGGCTCGTGCCCTCATATTCGTGGCTGACCCGCGCCCCGGCCATTTCGGCAATCCGCCGGATGATCGCATCCAGCCGGTGCCCCTGGCCGAGCGTCAGCAGGTCATGGCCCGCCAACTCCCGCAGCGCCACGGGACCTTTGGATTTCGCCAGCGGGTCCTCAGGCGGGGCACAGATATAGAGCTTTTCCCAGAACAGCGGGGCATGCAGGGTCTCCGGGTGGTCTTCGGCCGTGGAGATCACGGTGTCGAAGGTTCCGCTGCTCAGATGCGAATCGAGGTCAACGGTGCGCTCCTCGCGCACACTGAGGCGAAGCTGCGGGAAACTGGCGTGCAGCTCCCGCGTCACCAGCGGCAACAGGTGCGGCCCGACCGTGGGCAGCACGCCCAGCCGCAGGCGGCCCGACAGGCCGTGGTCTCCGCTGCCAGCCGACGCCTTCAGTTCCGCCACATCCCGCAGGATGAGCCGCGCCCGGCGCACCACTTCCTCGCCCGCCGGCGTCAGCAAGGCGCCCATGCGTCCGCGCTCGACCAGCAGCACGCCGAGTTGTTCCTCAAGCTCGGCCACCTGGGCCGAAAGGCTCGGCTGGCTGACATTCAATGCCTTCGCCGCCTCGCCGAAGCGGCCGGTATCGGCAATCGCGGTGATGTATTGCAACTGGCGGAGCGTCGGCCGCATGAATAGCTTTTCCCTATCGAATCGGAGTTCCGGTTCGGTAGGAGCTATGTTTCCGGGTAAGGAAATTCAAGCCAGAGGCGATCAAGCCCCGGCGGCGCGCTTCGTCAGGCTGCCCGCGATCAGGATGTCGGCAAGCGTCGCGACCAGCGGGCGCGGGCGGACCGGTTTCTCGATCAGGCCGTTAAAGCCGGCCCGGTCACACGCCGCACGGCGCTCGGGGCTCGTGTCTGCCGTAACCGCCACGACCGGTGTCAGCGCGTTGAGGCCATTGCCCGCGCGCGCCGCTTTCAGCACCGCTTCGCCGCCGCCATTCGGCATGTGCACGTCGGTGAGGATCACCTGGTAGCGGCGCTGCCCGACGCGGGTCACAGCCTGCGCGGCATCGCCGACAATCTCGACGCGCCAACCGGCGGCGATCAGCGCCTCCCGGATGACAAGCGCGCTCGCCTCATGGTCCTCGGCCAGCAGCACTTCGCCGAGATCAAAGCGAGCGCCGCTGGTCTCGGACTTGTTCTCGACCGCGAGACGCGGGCCCGCCTTGCGCACCGGCAAGGCGACAGTGAACACACAGCCGCCACCCGGATTGTCTGACAGCATGATCTCGCCGCCAAGGCGCCGGGTCAGCGAGCGCGCGATGGCAAGGCCGAGGCCCGTGCCGGAGAAGGCGTCCGCGCTCTCGGATTGTTCGAAGGCCTCGAACAGGCGCGCCTTGTCGGCATCGGAAATCCCGCGCCCGGTGTCGGCGACGCGCATCGTCAGCATCAGGCCTTCCGGCGACGGCGCCGTGGCGAGCGTCACAGTCACCTGACCGCGATCAGTGAACTTCATCGCATTGCTGACGAGGTTGAACAGGATCTGGCGCAGGCGCAGCGCGTCACATTCGACGCGCGGCTCGGCGCCCGTGGCGACGCCAATGCGCAGCGTCACCCGCTTCTCGTCGAATTGCGGGAGCCAGAGGTCGCGCGTCTCCACAGCGAACTGGCGCAGTTCCATCGGCTGGTTGGTGATCGGCAGCTTGCCCGCATCGATGCGCGAGAGGTCGAGCAGGTCGCGCAGCAGGCGCTCGAGATGCTGGCCGCTCTGCGAGATGGTCTTGGCAAGGCGCTTCGGCTCGCCGGGTCCGAGCTGGCTGTCGAGCAGGTCGGCCACGCCGAGGATGCCGGTCAGCGGCGTGCGAATCTCATGGCCGATGAAGGCCAGCGTGCGCGCACGCGATTCGCCGAGCCGGTTCAGCTGGCGTTTCAGATCGTCCAGTTTCTTGTGCGCCGCCTGCTGGGCGCGGGCGCGTCCGGCATTCTCCTCGGCCACCGCCTTGAGCAGCATGGCGGGCGAGACGATGCCTGCATATTTGCCTTGCTCCATGACGATCACGCCATCGGTCAGCGCGGTTGAGGATTGCTCGGCGGCAGACTTGGCGATCAGCGCCGCCATCGTGTCGCCTTCCGCGATCACCGGCTGCGGGCCGATCAAGTGGGTCACCGAGCGCGCCGAATAGACATCGCGCCCGTTGGGCCCCGCCAGCGCCTCGGTCAGCCGCAGGCGCGTGACAAGGCCGTAGCTCGCCTCGTCGCCTTCCGACAGGCGCACGGGCACGGCGAACAGCGCCGCATCAGACAGGAACAGTGAAAAGGCGGCAGCAGCCGTCGTGGCCGGCGTGACCGGACTGACCGGCAGCGCGATATCCTTGAGGCGAACAGGCATGGACGCGTCAGACACCCGGTTATGGTTAAGGGTGCACCATCACCCAGAAACCTTACCGGGAGGCAAACATCCGCCCCTGCCTGCAGGCGTCAGACGATCTCGTTGCGGCTGCGGACGATCTTGCCGACGAGGCCGTAGGCAACGGCCTCTTCTGCGCTCATCCAGAAGTCACGGTCCGTGTCCTTCTTGATCTGCTCGAGGCTCTTGCCGGTGGCTTCAGCGAAGATGTTGTTCAGGCGCTGGCGCATCTTGATGATCTCGCGTGCCTGGATCTCCACGTCCGTGGCCTGGCCGCCGACGCCGCCGCGCGGTTCATGCAGCAGGAAGCGGGTGTTCGGCAGGGAGAAGCGGTTTTCCTTCTTGGCCGCCGAATAGATCAGCGCGCCGGCCGAGGCGACCCAGCCGGTGCCGAGCACTTTCACAGGCGCCGAGACGAACTTGATCATGTCATGGATCATGTCGCCGCTTTCGACATGGCCGCCGGGCGAGGAGATGACCAGCAGGATCGGGTCATTGCTCTCGGCAGAGAGTGCGAGCAGGCGCTCACAGACCGCACGGGCCTGTTTGAAGTCGATTCCGCCGGTCAGAAGGATCGTGCGCGACTTGAACAGCGCATTCTCGATCAGCGTGGTCGGCGCCGCCGCCGGGCTCGTTTCTTTGTCGTCGTCGTCGAGATGATAGTTGTTCATGCGGGCTCCGGAGCGGGAATCTCGTGAAATCTGAGCCTCATAGGTGCGGTGCCCTAGGCCCGGGGTCAAGGCGCCAGCCTCACTATTCCCCAGCCGCTTCGGGGCGCGGGAATTAACCTTTGCGCCTTCAAGCCGTCGGAGAAACGGCTTGGACAGCCGGACAACTGGTCATCAAACTGTCACTCTACACCTCGTCAGGAGCCAGTTTTGCCGCATCTCACTGCCATCGAAACGGTCCTGCCGGGCGCCCCGTCGAGGCTCGTGCTGACGCCAGAGCGGTTGGCGCGGGCGCTCGTCCTCCTGTTTGCAGGCCTCTTCTCGCTGAATGCGCTGGCTTTGGTCGTCGCCCATGGTTTTGGCTATCCGATAGCAAAGGGGTTCGTGCCGCTCTTCCATGTCGACTACGAATCTAACCTGCCCACCTTCGCCGCGTTCCTCCTGCTGATCAGCTGCAGCCTGACGTCTGGATGGATGAGCGCGCTGGAGACGGGCCGGCCAAGGCACCGGCGGGCCTGGGCCTTCATTTCAGTCCTGTTCCTGCTGCTGGCGGCGGATGAAGCCTTCAGCTTCCACGAGCAGGTCAGCAGCTACCTGACAATCGAGTTCAGCGGCCTAGGCCTGCCACTGTATGCTTGGGTCGTACCCTATGGGATTGCCGTAACTGTACTTGGCGCCTTTCTGCTACGCTGGTTCCTCGAACTGGAAGTAAGCCTGAGACGCACGCTGATGGTTGCCGGAACAGTATTCCTGTCCGGCGCCCTCGGACTGGAACTGGTGTCTTCTTACTACTACGAATCGCTCCCGCCCGACCGTGATGTGTTCCGCACACTGACCGGCGATCTTCTGGCGACGCTGGAAGAAGACTGCGAGTTCGCCGGCCTGTCGATCTTCCTGCACGCTCTTGTTACGCGGCTCGGCGGGATCAGCTTCCGCGCCCTCGACGTCCATATTTGAAGCTTAAGCCGCCTCGGCGACGATCCGGGCGACGTCCGAGGCATAGGCCTGTGCCTTTTTCTCCCCGACGCCGCTGATCTCGCGCAGCGCCTCCGCCGAGGACGGCCGCTCGCGGGCGATTTCGGCCAGCGTGCGGTCATGGAAGATCACATAGGGCGGCACGCCGCGTTCCTTGGCGAGGCTGGTGCGCCACTGGCGTAGGGCATCGAACACGTCCTGGTCGCGGGCTGAAAGGTCTGCCAGCACAGCGCCCCTTGCGGCGCCTTTCGTGCGGCTGCGGCGGCGCGGGGCGGAGAGGTCTTCGCGCAGACTAACCGCGAGGTCGCCCCGGAACAACGCCTTCGCCATCTCCGCATCCGGCACGATGATGACGGGCCGCAGCGCTTCGCCGCCTTCGGCGATCAGGCCTTCGAACATCAGCGCATCGAACACCCGGTTCCAGCCCTGCTTGGGCAGGTCCTTGCCGATGCCGAAGGTGGAGAGTGCCGAAAGCTCCGTATCGAAATCATCCTTTGCTTCGCCGAGGAGGTGCTGCACCAGCCGCCCGCGCCCGATACGCTGGCCGCAGCGCAGCACGGCGGAGACGGCCATCTGCGCCCAGCGCGTGGCATCATGCCGTTCGTCGACGTCGCCCCGGCACGCATCGCAGACACCGCAGGGGTCCACCTTCTCCTCACCAAAATACCGGCGCACCGCGCCGCGGCGGCATTCGTCTCCATTGAAAAAGGCGAACAGTTGCCGCGTCTTGGTCAGCTGCACACGCTTGACCTCATCGGGCGCATCGCTCGCATAGGTCCATTGCAGCGAGCGGTTCATGTCGGCTGGGCCATAGAGCGCAACGCCTTCGGCCGGCTCCCCGTCCCGCCCTGCCCGGCCGACTTCCTGCCAGTAGGCTTCCAGTGTCTTAGGCGGATCGGCGTGGATGACGAAGCGTACATCCGGCTTGTCGACGCCCATGCCGAAGGCGACCGTCGCGCACATAACGCGCCCTTCTTCCAGCAGGAACTGCCGCTGGCGCGCGGCGCGGATATTGGCATCAAGCCCGGCGTGATAGGCGAGCGACGGCACGCCCGCCTTCTCCAGCGCTTCGGCCAAGTCCTCGACCGCGCCCCGGGTCGCCGCATAGACGATCCCGCTTGCTCCCGCCCTCGCCCTGACGAGCTGCACGACGCGTTGCGTACGGTTGCCTTCCTTCGGCTCGGCCGAAAGCGTCAGGTTCGGCCGGTCGAAGCTTGCAACGTGTACGGAGGGATCCGTCAGGTTCAGCTGGGCGAGGATATCCTCCCGGGTGCGCGCATCGGCAGTCGCCGTCACGGCGAGGCGCGGCACGCCGGGGAACAGACCCTTGAGGCGGCCAAGCGCGCGGTAATCGGGACGGAAATCATGCCCCCACTGGCTGACGCAGTGCGCCTCGTCCACTGCGATCAGCGAGACCTTCATATCCGCCAGCCGTTCGGCGAGGTTCGTGCCGAGGCCTTCGGGCGAGACATAGAGCAGGTCCATCTCGCCGCGCTCGGCCGCGCTGAGGGCCGCGCTGCGCGCATTGAAATCCATCGAGCTGTCGAGCCGCTCGGCCCGCACACCGACTTGTTTCAGCGCGTCCACTTGATCGGCCATCAGCGCAATCAATGGTGAGACGACGATCCCGCAACCTTCGCGCAGCAGCGCGGGGATCTGGTAGCACAGCGACTTGCCCCCGCCTGTCGGCAGCACGGCGAGGCCGTCCCGTCCGGCAAGCACATCCGCGATCACGGCCTCCTGCAGGCCGCGGAAGGCATCATAGCCATAGACGCGCTTCAGCAGCGCGCGGGCATCCTTGAGACCTGATTCGGTGGGCATGCAGCCGGTCTGCCGGACGCCGCAGAGCGGAGCAAGGGCCTGATCACGGCGCGCAGCCGTAACACCCGGGCGCATCAATTGTTTCACAATAGTCCTGTGCTTGTGTAGCTCGCGAACGGAGCACCCCCGATGCAGGCAACCCCAGAGACAGGAGCGGTGCGCCTCACCGGACGCCAGGTAGCCGTCGCGCTGATCGCGCTGATCGGCGGCCTGATCCTGATCCAGTGCTGCTTGCTGGTCCTCGTGCACATCTTCGGCAAGCCGACGGTCTTCGGTCTCGTTGATGCGTTCGACTTCGGCGGGGAATCAAACATCACCGCGCTGGTCTCGACCCTGCTGCTGTTGGCCTCCGCCGCCATGCTCGCGTTCACCGGCAACCTCGCGGGCAACACCCGGGACCGGCTTGCCTGGTTCCTGCTGGCCGGCGTCTTCATCTTCCTTGCGGTGGACGAGGCGACGATGATCCATGAGTTCGCCTCGGCGCCAACGCGCGAGGCGCTGGATGCCGGCTGGGTGCCGCAACTGGCCTGGGTCCTGCCTTACGGCGCGGCGATGCTGGTCCTCGCGGCGATCCTCCTGCCCTGGTTCCTGCGCCTCGACCGGTCCAGCCAGATCCGGTTTTTCTTCGCGGGCTTCCTGTTCGTTTCCGGGGCTATTGGGTTCGAATTGTTCGAGTCGGCGCAGATGCGCGAAATCCTGGCTGCGAACCCGGACACGGTGGTCGAGGAATTGCAGGACCCGGTTATCGACTGCCTGATCCTCTTCGAGGAATCGCTTGAAATGATAGGTGTCGGCCTGTTCCTGCAGACGCTGGTACACCGGCTCGGCGGGTTCACGCTGCGCACCGGGGCCTAGTCGACGAAATCGATGCGGTCGCCTCTGATCACATAGTTCCAGGTGCGCGCCTGGCGGCGCTGCGTCTCGGCGGCGACGAAGGCGATGACATCGTCGCGCTCGGCCAGCGGCCGGCCCGTTGCCGCTTCCCACTTTTCCGCGACCGGCACATCGATGCTGAAATGCACGCCGCCGCCGCACATCTCGTGATAGAAGGGGATGCGTATGCCGCCTTCGATGTAGACGATCGTCCCGGCACGGAAGTTTCCTTCGAACTCGAGGCGCCGGCTGAAACGGGCGGCAAGCCTGTCGAGTTCCCGGGCGCGCATCTCCAGATCAAGATTGGGCAGCACCTTGCCGCTGCCGTCGCGGTAGACAATCGGCTTGTCATCGGAGGGCGGCGCAGGCGGCCGCTCCGGTGCGGGCGGGGCAACGCCTTCCTCCAGCTTGGTGAGCGTGAGTTCGTGCGACCAGCCCTCCACATGGGTGATCTCCACGAGATAATCGCCCGGCGGCCAGGGATGCGTATCGACCAGAATTTGAACGCGGCCATTCAGGCGCGCTGTGACCTCCGCATCCTCCACCCACTCGCCGCGCGGGCCCCGGATGCGGAAGGTGCGATAGCCGGACCAGCCATCCTGCGGCAGCCAGAGGATCAGCTGCTGGCTGCCCGGATAGTGCACGAACTTCGCGGTCAGCTCCGGGGTGCCCGCCGGCGCCGCCCGGTTGGCGGGCACTCGCAGAGTGATCTGGCCTTCATGGCCCAAGGGTTTCGGCATCCACCCGCTCCGCCACCACCACGTGTATCAGCATAACTCGAGCGCCCGCACAGCGCCATTCATGCATGGCGCGCATGGCTGATACCGCCGCCCACGCCTTCCCTGCCCCCGCTGCCTGCACATATGACGGCCAACAGCAACCCTTCCGATGGAGACATCCGATGATCGACATTCGTCCTTTCGATAAGCTCGGCCGGTTCCGCAATGACTGGCTGAACGCCCACTATCACTTCTCCTTCTCGCAGTACTACGATCCGGGTCGCATCCAGCACGGCGCCCTGCGCGTCTGGAACGATGACGAAATCGCGCCCCGTACCGGCTTCCCGCCGCATGGTCATGACTCGATGGAAATCATCACCTATGTCCGCAAGGGTGCGATCACGCACAAGGACTCGCTTGGCAATACCGGCCGTACGGAGGCCGGTGACGTGCAGGTGATGAGCGCCGGCTCCGGTATCCAGCACTCCGAGTGGAACGCCGAGGACGTGAAGACCGAGCTGTTCCAGCTCTGGATCCTGCCCCGCATCCGCGGCGGGAGGCCCAGCTGGGGCGCCCGCAAGTTCCCGAAATCCGACCGGTCCGGCCAGTGGGCAGTGCTGGCCTCCGGCACCGGCGAGAATGACAGCCTGGTAATCAACCAGGATGCCAAGGTGCTCGGCGCCACGATCAAGGAAGGCGAGACGCTGACCTATACGCTGCCCGCGGGCCGCTATGGTTACCTGGTGGTTGCCGACGGCGAGGTGACGCTCAACGGCAATCGCCTGAACACCCGCGACGGCGCGGCGATTTCGGGCGGCGAGACGCTGACGCTGGAAGGCATCAAATCGGCAGAGCTCGTGCTCGTCGACACTGTCTGAGCCCCTGCCTCACAAAGGCGTGACTTCTGCTTCCGGCCGGTTGGGAGTATTCTGCTGCCAACCGGCTGGTAGTGCCCACGACAGGCTGGCCCCCGGATGAGGAGTGACGACATGAAACACCTGCTTGCAGCCGCCCTGATCGCCGGCCTTGCCCCGGCTGCCCATGCGGCGGAAATCAACGTTACCTTCGGGCCGGAATTCTCGGAGAAGCTGGCGGAAGACTATGGCGTGAAGGAAGGCGAGTACCTGTCCGAGCGCGTCCGCACCGACCTTGAGAAGGCGCTGGCCAAGCAGGGCAAGAACGCGGCCCGGATCGACGTGACCATCCTCGATGCCAAGCCGTCGCGCCCGACCTTCAAGCAGGGCTTCGACAAGCCGGGCCTCGACCTCTTCAACTCGGTCAGCATCGGCGGCATGAAGCTGCAGGCCGTGGCGTATGATACCTCCGGCAACGCCTCAGAACCTTTTGAATACAAGTGGTACGAGAACGACATCCGCCAGGCCGGCCTCACCACCTGGCAGGATGCGCGCCGCGCCTCGAGCCGGTTTGCAACGCGCTTCGCGAAAGAGCTCGACTAATCATTTGCGGCAGCCGCCTCGCTGTCTCTGGGCAGCGGGGTGAGCGCGCCTGCGATGGCCGCGAAGGGCCAAATCAGCCCGAGCGCGAAACCCGCAAAGCCGTTGAGCGGCGTGAAACCTGAGAGCGCCACGACGATCATCGCCGCCGCGACCCTGGCAAAGTGAACATAGAGTGTGCGCCGAGTCAGCACTTTCTCCCGCGCCGTCAGGCCGAGTTCATCTGCGAGGCTCAGTGCACGCACATACATCAAGGCGATCGTTACATAGATGGCGCCGAAGCCTGCCGCGAAGAAGGCGAGGATGATGCCGGACTCGCGGTAGCCGACTTCCATCGCGGCGATCCGGTCCACCTGCCCCGCTTGCATAAGGATGAAACCGAACAGGCTGTCGAAGACGAAGCGCAGCGGATAGGCGATATAGAGGATGAGCAGCAGCAGCGCAGTGTTGAGCACAATAATGCGCCCGTCCGCGAGCGCATACCGGCGGAAGAAAATGAAGTGGTCGTTCCAGATCGAGACCAGCATCGCAAAGCCGGCGGCAATCGGGATGATCGAAATCAGGTAACCCGTCAGGTCGGAGAAGGTCTGGATGGTGCTGCCGGCGGAGACCAGGATGCCGAGCGCCAAGGCGAAGACGATATCGGAGAGGTTTTCGAGGCGCAGGACTTCGGTCGTCCGCCAGGCAAACTGGGGATCGTGGTCACGCGCCTGAGCAACATGTTCACGGATCATGCCCTGCCCCCCTCCCGTCAGCCCAGCTCGCCCTTCTCGATCCGGACACTGAGCACATCCGGCGTCTTGAGGTGCAGGTCGCGCTGCGGATGCGGCACATGGATGCTGTGCCGCTCCAGCGCCGAATGCACCTGCCAGACATAATCCGCCATCACCTTCTGCGGCCGCAGCACGGCCTCGTCGGTGAGCCAGACGATCAGTTCGAAATCGAGGCGGAACTCGCCGAAGCGCACCAGCCAGACCTGCGGGCTGCGCTCGCCCTTGTCATCGAATGTCCAGGGCAGCGCAGCGGCCGCCTCCAGTCCCGCTTTCTGGACCAGTTCCTTTGGTGTGCCATAGGCGACACCAAACGGCACATGGATGCGGCGCTTAGCATCCATATGGGTCCAGTTGATCAGCTGGTTCTTGATGAAGGCTTCGTTGGGAACAATGATGTCGATATTGTCGTTGGTCGTCAGCACCGTTGAGCGGAAGTTGATCTCCTTCACGAGGCCGGAGAGACCGCCCTGCAGCTCGATGAAATCGCCGACCTTCAGCGTTTTCTCCATCAGCAGGATGACGCCCGAGATGAAGTTCGAGAAGATCGATTGCAGGCCGAAGCCGATGCCGACGCCCAGGGCGCCGGAGAAGAAGGTGAGCGCGCCAAGGTTCACGCCGACGAGGTTCAGCGCCACCACGAAGGCGATGATGATCGCGACCCCCTTGAGCGTCTGCCCCAGAAGGCCGCCGACCGAGGGCGGCAGGTTCGGCGACGAGCGCATCTGAGACTGGGCAAGGTTACCGACCAGCCAGCCGAGCCAGAGGGCAAAGACGGCGAGCGCCAAGCTCGTCAGCAGGCGGAGCAGCGTCACTTCTGCCGTGCCGAACTGGATAGAGACCGATTCCAGCGCTTCGCCGAGCGGGCGCAGCCAGCCGAGGATATAGAGCGCCGCAAAGGCCCAGAGCGAGAAGGCAACCGTCCGCGAGATAAAGCCGCGCTTCATACTGGCGGTCGCCACCTGCACCGCAACCCAGGCAACGAGCAGGCTGATGGCGATGTGCAGCGTGCGGCTGCCAAGCCCCCACGCCTCGAACAGGGCAGTCACCCCGAGCAGGATCAGCGCCGTGAAGACGGGCCAGAGGATGCGCAGCACCGAGACAAGGGCGAGCAGCACGAAATCGATCCGCCCGCGCGCCTCGGCCATCGCCATCAGCCGCTGCCGCGGATAGCGAGACAGCAGGTAACCGATGGCCGCCGCAACGACCACCGCGCCGAGCTGCCAGAGCGTGCGCGGGGCGAAGGCATCCTCCAGCATTTCCCGGCCCCAGACCACGACAGCCTCCAGCATCTGCTGCACCGCCGGAAGGGCGGCCGGAAGCGGAACGGAAACCTCCTGGATCAAGCGGGACTCACAAGCTGGCAACACACACGGTGAGAGATGACCTTACCGGCCCCCTCCCCGCGCGCAACCCTTTGGCATCCGCCGGCGCGGATCGAGAAGGGCGAGGAGGGCTGCGTGGGTTTGCGCGCGGTTGCTGCGGGGGACCAGCCAGCGCGGGGCGCGGCCGAGGCGGAGGATGAGGGCGCGGTCTTCGGGGCGGATTCCGGCAAGCGAGGGGCGGCGGCCTTTTCGGCGGTGGGGCATGGGTGTGGGTTCCTTGATTGGGGGTGGGTGGGAAGTTTCGCCGGGAATGGAATGCGTTGCCTGAAGGTTGCGTCCCCTCACCCCAACCCCTCTCCCAAGGGAGAGGGGCTTTGAGGCAGCACCTGAAGCCGGACCGGCTTGGCCGTCCGGGTAAAGAGGGTTTTTCTTGCCAATTGCCTTTTGGGCGATCGGCCTTTGGAACGCTTGCCCCTCGAAGGGAGCCGTGCGCGGCGGACGCCCGCCGGGCGTCCGTAGAAGAAAAAGAGTGGCGATGGACGCCTGACGTCCGCCGCGCCCGTCCCGGGGCTTCGGGCAATACTCGGGATGACTTCGGCGCCGCCAGGCCGTGACCACTTACCTGATATCCAGACCCTCCCCCGAAAGGGGGCGGGCGG
>VYLE01000464.1_pt1 | contig 22630 bp, 13 predicted proteins | sample 5114391 | NCBI WGS metagenome assembly VYLE01 (sample SAMN12291771, study PRJNA351875) | freshwater metagenome | isolation source: freshwater lake | place: USA: Michigan, Kent Lake | collected 2013-08-15
CACTCTGCGCCTACGAGTGTGTTCGACGAGTCCCTCTTTCCGTTGCCTTCTCTGTGCATCCTCTGTGCCCTCCGTGCCTCTGTGGTTCTCTGGCGGAATAGTGCAGAAAGCTGTCTTCTGTGGTTCTCTGGTTGACTCGCAGGAATCATTCACCGCGAGCCGGCTTCGATCACCGCTCCGTCGGCGATTGCGTAGATCCGTTGGCGGTCGGTCGGTCGAAAGCCCGGTCCGCGGCTGAAGCTGGTGAAGGCCGGCAGGATCACCTGGCGCTCGGTCACCACAAAGGCAGGTAGCGCTGCACCGACCACCCGGACCGTGGGGTGCAGATGCCCGCACCAGGTGACGACTTCGGGCCGCCTCGCGAGTTCGTCTTCCGAAAGCGGCTCGTGTCGATAGCGAAAGGGTCCGTCCGGCGCGTCCTCGTCGCGCAGCGTCAGCTCCCACGACTCAGGCAGCGCCCGCAGCTTCCGGTCATGGTTGCCGATCACGAGTTCGATCGAGCCTGGAAACGCTTCGCGCAATCGGGCGAAACGCTCGATCACGGACTCGCTCATGCCATCACGAGCGTGGATGAGATCACCGAGGATCACGATCCGCGACGCGCGTGTCGCATCGATCGCTGCCGTCAGCCGCGCGAGCGTCGCCTCGAGCACGCCATCCGGAATCGGCACGCCGCCGCGGCGAAACGAGGCTTCCTTGCCGAGGTGCAGGTCCGCGATGAGGATCGTCTCCCGCGCGGGCCACCACGCGGCCCGCTCGGGAAGGAGCAGCACGCGCTCGCCGGCGACCTCAATCGGACAGATCGACTCACGAAGTTTGCTCTCGGCATGTCCCATGACATGTGGAGCGTACCGGCAAGATGCGCGACGAAACGCCCCGGACCGGCGTGGAGCGCGGCCCGGGGCGTCTCGTCTCGTGTGTCACTTCGCGAGGTCGGTGCGACTCAGCAATCGCCCCACGCGCCGAGCAGGATGGCGAGGTCCTCTGCGCCGACCGTGCCGCTCAGATCGAGGTCACCGATGCCCACACCGCCCCAGGCGCCGAGGAGCAAGGCGAGGTCAGCGGCGTCGACGAGACCATCTGCGTTGAGATCGCCGACGCAGTCGGGAATCGACGGTCCCATCTGCTCCAGTTCGCTCGTGTCGAGGTTGCGCCACGAGTCGGTCTCGTGGAGTTCCCGATCGTGGTTGCTTCGGCTCTTCGAGATCCGCAGCCGCGAGCCGATCTCCTGGTTGGCGAAGGCCGAGGCATCGCCCGCCTGCCAGCCTCCCGTTGCCGAGCGCTCGTAGACCTCGACGCTGCCGCCGTCGACCGTGTACATGCGTCCGCTGTCGTCAAAGTCGATGCTGGTGAGGGCACCGAATCCGCCGACCGTTTCGGCCACACCGATCGGTCCGCGCGGCGACACGGGGATATTGAATGCAAATGCCTTGTCGGTCGCTTCGCTTGCGATCCAGAGGCGGCCGTCGGCGGGGCTCACCGCAGCGCGAAGCACGCTGCCGAAGGGACCGAACGCAACGGTGGAAAGAACCGGCCACGCATGGACCGGGGCGCCGTCGAGTCCGAGCGAACGCGGATATCCGTAGATCGTGCCGCCGAATCCCGATGTGCCCGGCACCACGACATAGATGAGGTCGCGCTCGTCGTCGCAGGCGATCGCCCGCGGGATGCCGGCGATCGGCACGCTGCCGACGACCGTGCCGTCGCTCAGTCGTCGCTCGATCTGCGGCGGCGTCTGGCTCATGCCGTAGAGATCATCGAATCGGTTGAGGACGAGTTGCGTCGCGGTGGTCAGGCCGAGCGCCTGCGAATCGTCCGCGATCGGGTCGATCTTGAGAAGCTGCGTCGGTCCCCCCGCCACTCCGCTCAACACGAACCAACCGATGTCGTGCTCGTCCTGAATGAGATCGAGGATCGGCGCGAGCGGCGCGGGGTGCGGCTGCGGGAGCGGACCGAAGCCGACCGAGAGCGGCAGGTCGTTGATGACGCTCAGGTCCTTCCAGAAGACGCCGCTCTTCGGCTTGATCGCGAAGTAGCCGTCGACCAGGCGCTTCTTGCCGTCGTCATGCGGCTCGTTGATCGCCGGAAGCACCTTCCACGCGGTGTTCACGATCGGCCCCTCGTCGGGATCGTCGCTCGTGGTGAGGACCAAGATGTTCGTGATGTCCCAGACCGTCGTCGCGTAGGGCGACGGGCCGAAGATGTCGCCCTCGTCGGAGGCGGGATCGCGGATCGAGAGCGTCATGTCATTCAGTTCGCGATCGATGCCGTTCACCGTGACGCAGTGACCGCCGCCGCGGCGGTAGATCGTGGTGCCGCCGCTCGTCTCGCCGACCGGGCTATACCGACCGAAGCAGATCTCCATGATCGCCCCGTCGATCGCCATCGCGGCGAGATTGTTGAAGCTCGTCGCCGGCGCGCTTGGGTCGAGCGACTTCGCGATGAAGATGAGATCGTCCTCCGCACCACCGAAGTAGCCGAAATCGAGAAATGCGTTGTGCGTATTCGTCACGCTGCCGCCGCAGGGCAGGTTGCCGCACTCGCCGTCGCTGCCATCCCCTCCATTATTGAATCCGTCGCCGTTGCAGTCCGGATCGTCGGGATCGGCGCCACCCGGCGAGATCGACGCGGCGGCGCCGAGTTCCTCAAGCAGGTTCGTGACCGCGTAGTAATTGTCATAGCCCGTGTACACGCCCGGACCCGGCTCGACCTGCGGGTATCCGTAGTTGGCGATGTAGATCATCATGTTCACATAGGAGGTCGGCGCGCAATAGCACGCTCCCTGATTCGGCAGGCCGACCCGCTTCTGATCCTGATCGGGCACGCCGATGCGCTTGTGGTGGAAGCTCGTCGGGCTGTTCCAGTCGTTCACCGTCACATTCGCGAGGCCAGCCGATGTGACGATGCCCGCCAACGCAACCGCTGCGGTCAGACGAAGCGCCGGTCGAGACGAGAGACCGAATCCTTGGACGAGGCGATAGCCGTGGCCACGCGAGTGACGGTTCATGCGCAGACTCCTCTGATGATGGATGGGAGGTCGGGTGGAACCCGTGGTCGACGCCGCACGCCGTGCGCGGCGCCTTCCCATCTCCTCACGCGGAATCCGCGACCGGACCGCGCCATCTCGCAGGAGAAATCCTCATGTTGTCTGATCCGCGCGGCGGCGTCCGGGCGTCTCAGGCGAACGCAACCCCCGATCGGGCGAGCCGATCCGCGAGCGACTCGGTCGACAGGCTCGTGCCAAGCCGCTCGGCGACGAGGGGGAGCGCAAGCGGCCCGGGGGTGGCGAGTTCGCGATGGTCGAGCGGCTCGGCGGCCAGTCGCCGCAGCGTGCGGGCCAGCCGGCTCTCCTCGAACTGCCGGTCCATCACCTCGCGGCGAGCCTGGGCGAGCAGCAGGTTCTCGCCGTCGAACTCGTTCAGGACCTCCCAAAGAAGCGACGCGCCGGCCTGCACCTGACGACCGCTCCGCTCGGCGCCCGGATACCGCTGAAGGATGAGCCCCGCGACGCGAGCCACTTCGCGGAACTGACGCACGCCAAGCTCGCCGAGGTTGACGCTCTCGAGCAGATCCTCGACGAGTCGATCGAGGGTGAAGATCGCCGGCGTGAGATGTTCGTGATAGGGAAACGCATCCCTGGTGAGGAGCTCGAATCCATAGTCGCTCATCGCGATCGCAAAGGTCGTCGGCCGCATCCGTGCGAGTCGCAGGGCAAGCAAGACGGCGAGTCCCTCATGGACCAGCCGACCCTCGAAGGGATAGAGAAAGAGATGGCGCCCCTCCTCCGTCTCGCAGCGCTCGACGAGCGTTCGGCCGGCGCGGGGGATGATCGAGAGCGCACGCTGGGCGGAAAGCACCGGTTCGACGGCGCGCATCTCAGGCTCGCCGCTGCCGTCGACGCCGCGGCCGGCCTCGTCGAGCAGAGTCCGCATTGCGCCGGCGAGCGCGGTGGAGAGCGGGAATCGCGAACCGGCCCAGTGCGGCGTGAAGGGCGTCTGTCGCCGCGCCGGCCGCACCTCGGCGGCGAGATCGCGCAGGCGCACGAACTCAAGCATGCGTCCGGCGAAAAGAAACGCGTCGCCGGGATGCAGGCGAGCGATGAAGTCTTCCTCGATCGAACCGATGCGACCGCCGCCGACCCAACGCACGGCGACCGTCGCATCCGACGCGATCGTGCCGACATTGAGGCGATGGAGTTGGGCGATGCGGCGGCTGGTGCAGCGATGGACGCCGTCGCCGTCGACCTCAAGGCGATGAAACTCCGGATAGGCGGCCAGGGCGCGTCCGCCCGAGGAGACGAGATCGAGACACCAGTCGAACTCCTCGCGCGAAAGCTCGGCGAACGCCGCCGTCGTGCGCACCTCCTCGAAGAGATCGTCGGCGCGGAACCCGCCCCCGAGACCGCAGGTCACCAGATGCTGCACGAGACAGTCGAGCGGTCGGAGAATCGTCGGGCGCTCCTCGATCTCGCCCCGTTCGATCGCCCGTCGCGCTGCGGCGACTTCGACAAGCTCGAGCGCGTGGGTCGGCACGCAGAGCACGCGACAGGGCGCACCCGGGCGATGGCCCGATCGCCCGGCACGCTGAATGAGCCGTGCGACACCTTTCGGCGAGCCGATCTGGACGACCCGCTCGACCGGCGCAAAGTCGACGCCGAGATCGAGCGACGAGGTGCAGACCACGATCGTGAGCCGCCCATCCTTGAGGCGGGCCTCGATCTCCTCGCGCACAGCGCGGTCAATCGATCCGTGGTGGAGCGCGATGCGCTCCGCCCACTCGGGCCGTCGCTTGAGGAGCTCCGCAAACCAGCGTTCCGCTTGCGAACGCGTATTCGTAAAAAGAAGCGTCGGCACAGCGGGATCGAGCCACGCGAGCAAGGCATCGAGCATCGCGAGACCGAGATGCCCTGACCATGGAAATCGGTCGATGCGCTCGGGCAGCAGACTTTCGACGGCGATCGGCCGATCGACTGAGGCTCGCACGATCGTCGCCCGATTCGCCCTGCCCTCCGCGTCGCGACCAAGCAGCGTCGCTGCGGCCCGCTCGGGATCGGCAAGCGTCGCGGAGAGTCCCCAGATGCGAACCCTCGGCGCGAAGCGACGAAGTCGGGCGAGTCCGAGTTCGACCTGCACGCCGCGCTTGCTTGCCATCAGCTCATGCCACTCGTCGACGATGACCGCCCGCAGGCCCGCAAGCAGCTCGGCCGCATTGTCGCGGGTCAGGAGGAGCGATGCCGACTCGGGCGTCGTGATGAGCACTTCGGGCAGTCGCTTTCGCTGCCTCGATCGCTCGCTGGCATCGGTATCACCGGTGCGGGAGCCGATCTCGATCGGAAGCGCGAAGCTCTCGATCGGCACGCGCAGCGCCTTCTCGATGTCGCGACTCACCGCCCGAAGCGGCGTGACATAAAGAATACGAAGCGTCGCGGGCGACTCCTCCCGCTTCCCGCGCTCGCCAGCGTCGGCGGCGATCTCGGCGAGCGCTCCACCGTACGCTGCATAGGTCTTCCCGGCGCCGGTCGGCACGGTGATGAGCCCGCTCTCGCCTCGGGCGAAGGCTTCCCATGCCGCGAGCTGATAGGGGTACGGCGTCCATCCGCGCTGCGCGAAGAGCGCCCGAACGGGATCGGACGGAGGGCCGATGTCGCGCGCGACCGACGCGACCTCGCCCGCTGGAGGTCGCTTCGCGCGAGGCTTGTTGCTGTTCGTTCGCCGCGGCACGGCAAGAGCGTACGCGAGCCTCTCGAGGCGGGCTGTTACGGCCGCGGCACGCTTGAGCCGCCCCGCCGTGCGTAGCTCGCGCTCACCAGCACGAGGAGGAGGCCGACACCGAGCAGAATCCCCACGCGGAGTAGCGTGTTCGTCCCGCCGAGATCGAGGATGAGCACCTTCCCAGCAACGCCGGCGAGGACCACGAGGCCGATCCAGCGGAAGGAGCGCTGCTCCCGCACGAATCCGAGCACGATCAGTCCGACGCCGGTCAATCCCCAGATCAGGCTCAGCGCCGGCTGGACGAGCGATGGGTCAACCATCGCCACACAGCGAGCGAGCTCGCGCGACACGAGGGCAAGAAGGCCCGCGGGCACCGCGTATCGCAGCGACTCGGCGGTCCGCTGCGCGGCGATGGCGGTGCCTGCCGGATCCTTGCCGAGCGAGCGCAGGGCAAGAAGCTGACCGGCAAGCAACACGATCCCGCTCGCCACGCCGGCGTTCAGGAGGATCCGCCCGTCAAGCGGCCCGCGCTCGATCGGTGCGGCGAGCATCGTCACGACGAGCCAGCCCGCTGCCGCGGCGAGCATGAGCGATCCGCCGACCGCGATGAGATCGTCGAGGCGACGGCGAAGACCATGGACGAGGACGGCCAGCGCCGCCGCCGATCCGATCGCGGCGACGATCGCCGCCGCCTCGTCGTAGCGCATGCCACCGGTCACGCGGCCTGCGGTGCGCGTCGTGAGGACGGCACTCAGCGTCACCGCAAGCACCGCGGCGATTCCGCGGGCAAGCCGGACGCTCGGCTCCGCCGCGCCGGGCAATTGCGCGAAACGAATGGCCGCGACGGCTGCGCTGCCAATCCAGATCGTCACCATCAGGACATCGGCGAGTCCGCCGACCACCATCGACGGGGACGCAAGACCGCTTGGCACCCAGGCCTTCGAAGCCGCCGCTGCGAGCGCTGCGACCACCATCCAAAGGGCTGAGGCGAGCGCGATCTGCACGAGAAAAAGGACCGGCAGCGGCGCTCGTCGCGCGACACAGGCGGCAAGCGCGGCAGCGCTCGCGACGACCGGGGCGAGCGGCCCGGTGAGGGCCGCGAAGCTCGTGGCGATCCAACTGCCGACCGCGATCAGCGCGGCGACGCCGCGCAGGAAACGCGACGCCTCGGAGGAGCGGGCAGCGCACCAGATGCCGGCGACGCATGGACCGAGCAAGACCCAGACCTCGGGATCGAGCGAGAAGCCTCCGATCGCTCCAAGATCGACATCGAGCGAAATGGCCGCGCCGGGGGCGAATCCCCCGCCGGTCGCTGCCATGGCAAGCGTGACGCATCCTGCAAGCAGCGAGCCGATCAGCGTGACTCCGCAGGCCAGCGTGCTCCGCGGCAGGATGCCACGACGGTCGAGCTCAAGCACCGCCACCGCCACCATCGCCCACGCGATCGAAATCGACCCGCTGGAAAGCCATGGCACGATCGCCAGCGCGGCGAGAAGGATCGCGAGCGCCCGAAGCGTGCGGGCAAGGAGTCCGGACGCCTCGGCGATCGCCCGTTCGTCATCGGTTTCGGCGAGGGCCGGCTCGACCGAGGGCAGCAGGAAGGACGCGGCGATCGCAAGGCCGGCCATCAGGAGCGGCGAGAATGAGAGCGGATTCGTCGGCGGAACGAACGCGGCGATCACCGGCACCGTGATCGATGCCGCCGCCACCGACGCGATCGTCACGAGGACGGCGTTGCCCCGCGGAGAGAGTCCGCGCGACGCTGCGCGGTGCGCCGCCGCGACCATCATGACCCACCATCCGACGCAGAAGACGAGGACGAGGAACGGCTCCGTCCAGGCTCGTCCGAGCACCCAGATTGCGCCGAAGAAGAAGTGTGGAATCAGGGCGATGAAGCGCAGATGCTGAAATCGCTCATGCCGGAGGATGGCCGGCACGAGGGCGGTTGCGAGACAGAGCGTGAGGTGGACCGCAAGCTGCGTCGGTGTCGCGGTGCGATATCCATCGGCGAAGGCCGGCGCGACATAGCCGCCGAACAGGGCGATCACCGCAAGCGCGAGCGAGTCGAAGCGCAGCGTCGCGATGCAACCGACGACGGTACCCAGCGAGAGCAGCAGAAGCCCGATCTCCGGACTTCGAATGACGCCCGTCGCAACGCCGATTGTCGTCGCGATCGAAAGACCGGCGACGCCCGCTGCGCCCATGCCGACCGCGGCGGCCGAGCCGGAGCGACGACGAATCACCTCTGCCGCGACGAGGAGCGCCGCAGCGAGGAGATAGCCGATCGCCAGCCGCCCTTCCGGACCGAGGACGCGGAACCACCCTTGGCGATAGGCAAGATGACCGAAGATGCCGAGCGCGACGATGACGACAATGGCACCGAGCCACGCGAGGAGTCGTCCGCCGACGAAGCGCTCCGCATCGGCCATCGCGTTCGCGCCGGGCCGCGGAGGCGGCGGCGCGAGCGGCGGTGCGGTTGGGGGTGCGGCCAGAGGTGTGGCCAGCGGTGCGGTCGGCGGAGCAATCGCCGGGCGCGCGGTCTCCGCGGACTCGGCGACCCGCAGCTTGGCACGGAGCTCCTCGAGCTCGCGCTCGCAGGCCGCGATGCGCCGACGAAGGAACTCCGGATCGTGCGGCTGGTCCATGCGGAGCGAGAGCCTACCACGCGCCGCTTGCGCCGGTTACGCCTGAAGCGTTCCGACGGCGTGGGCGAGCCCGTTGGGCAACGCCTCGCGGCGCCCGAGCATGCGCTTGAAATGCTCGTCCTTCCAGCTCTCCGGATAGTCGGGATCGTCGATCAGGATCGCCTCCTTCGTCGGCATGAGCGGACGGAAGGTGTCGCACATCACGGCCAGCTCGTCGGTGTGGGTCTTTCCGATCGACTGCTCGATCGTCCCCGGATGCGGGCCGTGCGGGATGCCGAGCGGGTGGAGCGAGATCGAGCCGACGCCGATCCCCCGGCGGGCCTTGTACTCCCCCTGCACATAGTACATGACCTCATCCGAATCGATATTCGAATGGTTGTATGGAATCGGGATCGCCTTCGGATGAAAGTCAAGCGGGCGCGGACAGAACGCGCAGATCACGAAATTGTGGGCCTCGAAGACCTGGTGGATCGGCGGCGGCAGGTGCACCATGCCGACGATCGGCTGGAACTCGTCGGCGTTGAAGCAATAGGGGTAGTAGCAGCCGTCCCAGCCGACGACATCGAGCGGGTGATAGTCGAAGTCGTAGCGGTGCATCCGGTTGAGGGCCTTGATGCGCATCTCGAAGCTGCCGCGCTCCTCGGGATCCGGGCAGTGGCAGAGCGGCTCCTGCGGCACGCGCAGGTCGCGCTCGCAGTAGGGCGCGTCCTCGAGGAACTGGGCGGTCTTCTTCGAGATGTAGCGCGGCGGCGGCAGGATGTGCGAGCCGTTCACCGCCTCGAAGCAGATGAACTTCCCGAAGGGCATCTCCTCGCGCGTCGCGTTCGCCGGACGGTCATCGTCGGCGAGCGGATCGAACTCCATCGCATAGATGGTCCCGCGCGGAATGACGATGAAGTCGCGCGGTCCGAAGCGCAGCGTGCCGAACATCGTGCGAACCACGCCCGATCCGAAGTGCACGAAGAGGCATTCGTCGCCCTGGGCGTTCTTGAAGTGATAGTCCATCCCGTGCGCCGGCTGGCAGAGGGACATCTCGACATCGGCATTGCCGAGGAGCACGCGCCGGCCCGAGACCGGATCGCCCATCGCCTTCAGCTTCCACGAGAGCATGTGCCGCATGCGCAGCACATCGGTCTCGACATACTCCGGCGTCGTCGCATGCATCGCCTTCCAGCCGGACACCTGCGTCGGCGGATGCATGTGGTAGAGCGTGCTCGTCGGACCGACGAAGCCCTCGGTGCCGAAGACCTCTTCGCTGTAGAGCGCACCGTCCGGGCGGCGAAACTGAATGTGACGCTTATGGGGGATGGATCCGCGTTGGATGTAGTACGGCATGGATGAGTCTCTTTAGACAGCGGCCAGAGAACCACAGAGGCACAGCCTTCTGCATAAATCACCCAGAGAACCACAGAGGCTCAGAGGGCACAGAGGATGCACAGAGAATGCAAAAAAGGGAGATGGGTGCGAGCGAGTTGATGGAGACATGCCGTTCCCGGAGGGACCTGAGGAGCGCGGGCGCCGGGAACGGTGAGAAGTCTCGGCCCAAGTCAAGTCCGCCCTCCGCCTATGAGTTTGTGCGACGAACTCACTCGTTACGTTGGCTTCTCTGTGCTACCTCTGTGCCCGCCCATTTCGGATTGGGCCTCTGTGGTTCTCTGGATGATTTGTACAGAATCCTGTGGTTCTCAGGCCTCATTCACAGGTTCCCGCGGCGGGCCTGCTCGAGTTCGAGGCTCTCGAAGAGCGCTCGGAAGTTGCCCTTGCCGAAGCTCTGCGAGCCGCGGCGGCAGATGATCTCGATGAAGAGCGTGGGCCGGTCCTGCAACGGCATCGTGAAGAGCTGGAGGAGATAGCCCTCGTCGTCGGCGTCGACGAGAATGCCGAGATCCCTGATGCGCTGGTGATCCTCGCTCACATGGGCGCCCATCTCGCCCTCGACGCGATCCCAGACCTTCTCGTAATAGGTATCGGGAAGACGGAGAAAATCGACGCCGCGACGGCGCAGCTCGGCGACGGTCTCGAGCGCGTCGTTGCAGCGGAAGGCCATGTGCTGGACGCCGGCGACATTGTTCGTGAAGTCGAGATACTCCTGCACCTGGCTCTTGCGCTTGCCTTCGGCCGGCTCGTTGATCGGGATCTTGATGAGACCGGAACCCGAGTCCATCACCTTCGACATGAGCGCCGAATACTCGGTCGAGATGTCCTTGTCGTCGAAGTGCTTGAAGAGCGAGAAGCCGAGGACATCCGCGTACCACTGCACCCATGTGTTCATGCCGCCGAGACCGACATTGCCGACGCAGTGGTCCAGGCATTCGAGGCCGCAGGGATTTCGCGCGTTGTAGTCATTCGGGGCGAAGCTTTTGACCTTTGCATACTGCGGCAGAAACGCGCCGCCGGCCTTCAGCTTCGCGAGCTCATAGCCGCCGCGCCGCGAGACGAAGGTATGCACGCAGCGCCCGAAGGTCTTGATCGCGGCCCGCGTGACGGCGCCGGTCGCGTCGATCGTCTCGATCGGCTCATGATGCGACTGGGCGCCGTTGCGGAGCGCCTGCTCCCACGCCTTCGTCGCGTCCTGGACGGTGAAGGCGATGTCGCTGACGCCGTCGCCGTAGTGAGCCACATCGTGGCAGGCGGGATGGCTCGCGTGAAGCCCGGTCGTCAGCACCAGTCGGATGTTCCCTTGGCGAAGGAGGTAGGAGGCCTCGTCGCGCGAACCGGTGGTGAGATCGCGGTACTGGTCGACCGTGAACCCGAAGGCGTGTGCATAGAAGAACGCAGCTTGCTTCGCGTTGCCGACATGCATGCGGACATGGTCGACATCGGCGAGGGCGAGCGGATCGGCGGAGCGGAACGGAGCGGCGAGCGGAAGTGCGGTGGTCATGGCGTCCGGACCATTCTTTTTTGGGTTTGGTGAAAATGGCGTCGAGGTGCAGGCGGCTCAGTGCGACGCGACGAGATCGCGCTCGGAGCGCATCGAGAGGCCGGATGCCTCTTCTCGCACGCGGGCGGCGTAGCTCCGCATCGCGTCGCGAAGCTGCGCGAAGGAATCGAGCACGAAGAGAACCGGCTGGTAGTGATCGATCTCGAAGGCCGTGTCGCAGACTTCCTCGAGGTCGAAGGGACGGCGATCGACATCGGGGGAAGCGAGACAGTGGCGCGACTCGCCCGGCGAGCTGATGAGGCCGGCGCCGTAGACCTTCAGGCGTCCCTCTTCGCGAATGAGCCCGAACTCAACGGTGAACCAGAAGAGTCGGGCGAGTCGTTCGGTGTGCTCGGCGTCGGCGACGAGGGCAGCGCTGCCGTATTCCTGCAGGAAGTCCGCAAAGGCCGGATCGGCGTGCAGCGGCACATGACCGAAGACATCGTGGAAGATGTCCGGCTCGGGGAGGTACTCGAGCCGATCCTTCGGTCGGATCACGACCGTCGTCGGAAACTCGCGACGACTGAGACACGCGAAGAAGGGACGGGCGGCGACATAGCCGGGCACCGCCCGCGACTGCCAACCGGTGAGCCGCCGAAGGTTCGCGTTGATGGCGGAGAGATCGGGAATCGCATCGGGACCCAAGCCGATCGCCCGCGCTCCGCCGAGCCAGACGCGGCTCGCGTGGGCGTCGAGGTGATCCGCCTGTCGGCGATAGAGCTCGCGCCAGACCGCCTGGTCGTCGTCGCTGTATCCGGCGTACTGCTGATCGATGTAGAGACGCGCCGGGTCGTCGTATCCCGGCTCGCCGAAGTGCTCGGCATAGTCGGCCGCACGCCGCGCCTGCTCGCCGTCGATCATCGCGTGGTTCAGGCTGTAGGCCTGCTTCGCGTCAGGCCGCTGGGGTTCACTCGCGGCGGTCTTGACCTTGCCGCAGCAGCCGCACCCGGTGCAGACGCGCTCGTCCGATGCGTCGACCCCCAGTTGTTTGAGGCGGTGCGTGCCAGCGCCGCCCTCGGGGTGTTCGTGTGCGTGGTGGTCGTGATGGTGGGGCCCGTCAGCGTGTCGCGACTTGCACATGCCAATCGCCTCCGTGCGGCACTGCCCGGGTCGTCCCGCATCGCGGAGACCCTCTGGAGCCCCCTCAGGGGAGCTGCCCGGGCGAAGCGTCGGCGGAACTATCGCCCAGATGGCAGCCGAAATCAAGAGCCATGTATCCAAGTTTCGCGATTCCCCCATCCTCTCCCCTCTTGGCCCCTGGCCAGCCCCACACCCACCCCACCCGCATACCACCCCACCCGTAGACTCCGGCGATGCCTCGATGGACCGGTGGATTGGGCGGATGTGCAGCACGGCGGGTCGCCTCGTCGGCTGGCCGCTGGCTCGTGGTCGCCGGGATCCTGCTCGCCTCCGCGTCGCCGGCCGCTGCCGAGGCCGGTCGGGCTGCGGTGATCGTTCATCCCCCCGCACTGCAAGCGTCAGCCGAGGCGTGGGCCGCCTATCGACGGGGCCAGGACTGGGACATCAGGCTGCTGGCGGTCGAGTCGGGCGAGTCGCCGGACGCGCTCCGCACCCGGATCCACGCCTTCTTCAACGACCGCCCGATGACGAGCGAGATCAGGGCGGTCCTCCTGCTGGGCGATGCTCCATCGGCGGTCACGGGCCCATCGGACTCCCCGGGCGCCGACCGCGCTAACCCGGATGGAATCCCCGCCTTCTTTTTTCCGCAGGATGAGCCAGCGCTCCTCCGCGGCGGCGAACCGACCTTTCCGAGCGACCATCCCTACGCCCTCCCCGATCGCCCCTCCGAGCGCGAACGACTCACCTCGTCGATCGCCGTCGGTCGCGTACCGGTCGCGACGAATGAGGAGGCGCTCGCTGTCCTCGACAAGATCAAGCGCTACGAATCGCTCCCCGCCGAGGGCACTTGGCGACGACGCATCACCTATGTCGCGGGCGAAGGTCGCTTCGGTCCCTTCGACCGGCTGCTCGAGTCGCTCTTCATTCGCTTTGCCGACGAGCTGCTGCCGCCTAGCTTCGATCTCACGATGACCTACGCGAAGCCAGGGTCGCCATGGTGCCCGCCTCCCTCGCAGGCCGAGCGCATGACGCTTCTCCGCCTCACCGAGGGGTCACTTCTCTTTACCTATCTCGGTCACGGTCACGCTCAGGGCCTCGACTCGATGCGGGTCGGCGACCAGCGGTTCCCCATCCTGCGAGCGAGCGCTCTCGACGAACTCCCGCCGAACGATCGACTCCCGATCGCGCTCCTCGCCTGCTGCTCGACCGGTTGGTTCGATCTGCCGCCGAAGAATGGCCGCGAACGGAAGTCCCTTGCCGAGTCGATGCTGCTCGCCGCGAACGGACCGATCGCCGTCGTCGCGGGCACGCGTCCGACGCATCCCTACGGAAACGCGGTGATGCAGAAGGAACTCACCCGCGTGCTCCTCGCGCATGGCGACCAGCCACTCGGCGAGATCGATCGACTGACGCGCATCGAGATCATGCGTCTCGACGACGACGACCGCACGCTCGACACGATCGTACGACCTGTCGCCATCGCCACGGACTGGAAGCTCTCGCTCGCCGATCTGCGCCGCATGCATGTTCGCATGTATGTCCTCTTCGGCGATCCGATGCTGCGCGTGATCGATCAGGGCGAGAATCTCGCTTCCGTCGAGCTCCTGAACCACGGGAGGGACATGGGCCTCGCACTCGCCGTCGACGATGGCTGGATCCGCAGCGCCGAGATCGTCGGCGAGACGGCCCGCTCCGCGCAGCCGCAGCACCCCTCTGCTCCCCCGCTCACGGAGCTGCCCGAGCCCTTCGCTCCGCTTGAGGAGATCGAACGCGACGCTCGGGCGCGCTTCCCGCTCGCCAACATGCGCGGCCGCCTCTCGCTCACAACCTCGCCCGTCGATCACCCGTTGATCGCCGACATGATCGAGAGCCGTTCGCGGCTTGCGAACGCCGCACATCCGGTTCCATGGATCCGTGACCTGCCGCGATCTCCGCGGTTCTCGCGTCCCGGCGAGTGGACGATCCTCCTGCCCGCGCGATCGCTGGAAGGCGTCGGCCTCATCCGCGTCCGCATCGAGGGCCAGCGCTTCGACGGCTCGCGGTTCGAGGCCTTCGGCGGCGTGCGGGTGGAGCGGCCCCGCTCGACGGCGCCCTGACGCCAGCTTCCCCAGCACGGCGCGTCCTCCCGGGTCTCGCTACACTTCCCCTCTTGCGCGCCGATCGGGAACATTCCTCTGAACGCGACGGGAACCCCACGCCGTCGGAGCGCCCGAACACCGGCGCCGCCTTCGGGACGGGGTCACGGATCGACCCGGTGAGCTTCGATGTCGAGGCGTCGCGCACGCCCGACGACGACGGCGTCATCCGCGCCGGCAAGCTCGCCGGCAAGAGCATGTGGGCGGCGATCTGGATCGTCGCCCTGCCGGTTCTCATGCAGCAACTTATGCAGGCATGTGTCGGCATGGTCGACAAGCTGCTCGCCGGCCGACTGCCGAAGGAGATCATCGTCGACGCTCTCGACGGCATCGGGCTCGGCACCTTCGTCGGCTGGTTCATCATGATCGCCATGAGCGGGCTTGGCGTCGGCGGCCAGGTCATCATCGCCCGAGCAATGGGCAGCGGCGACCGGCGCGAAGCGAGCGCCGCCCTCGGCCATTCGATCACCCTCTCCGTTCTGTGGGGCGCGCTCGTCGGCGTGATTCTCTGGTTCGTCGCTGCACCGCTCGCGACGCTTGCCGGGCTCAACGAGGGAGCGACCGCGGCCTGCGAAACCTATGTGCGCACGATCGCCGTGGCGATGCCCTTCTGCGGACTGATGTCGGTCGGCACGATGTGTCTGCACGGCGCGGGCGAAGCGACGAAACCGCTGCAGATCTCGGTCCTCGTCAATGTCGTGAATGTCGTCGGCTCGTGGCTCATCTCCGGGGTCAGCCTGCAAGCCGGTTCGCTCACGATCGCCCATCCGATCGGCCATGACGCGTCGGAGTGGGGCGTCTTCGGCATCGCAGCGGGCACGACGCTCTGCTATGTCGTCGGCGGCATCGCGACGCTCATGGTGCTCCTTCGCGGCGTGAAGGATCTTCGGCTTGAGCTGCCGTCGATGCGCATCGGCCCTGCGATGAGCTGGCGCATCGTGCGCGTCGGCGTCCCCAACTTCTTCGAGGGGATGGCGATGTGGGCGGTCCAGCTCTTCGTCATGCACTTCATCGGCATCGCCTCGGCTGCCCGCGAAGCCCAAGGACAACTGGGCGGCGGACTCGTCGGCGCCCACACCATCGCGGTGCAGTGGGAATCCTTCTCGTTTCTCCCCGGCTTCGCGATGGGCACGGCCGCGGGCGCCGTGGCCGGCCAATACCTCGGAGCGGGCAATGTCCGCCTCGCCCGGCGGGCCATCTGGGCCTGCACCTGGGTCGGCATGGCGATCATGGGTTCGCTCGGCATCATCTTCATGACTTCGGGCGAGTTCCTGACCGCGCTCATCTCGCGCGAGGCCGTCCATCTCGAGACCGTTCCGCAGTGCCTCTTCATCTGCGGCATCGTGCAGGTCTTCTTTGCCATGGCGATGGTCGTGCGGAACGGGCTGCGCGGCGTCGGCGACACGATGTGGATCCTGTGGATCACGATCTTCAGTTGCTACGCGATTCGCCTGCCGCTCGCGTATTACTTCGGCGTCCATCTCGAGATGGGCCTGCCTGGCATCTGGATCGGCCTCTGCGTCGAGCTCGTCACCCGCGGGCTCTTCTTCCTCGCCCGCTTCGTCTGGGGCGACTGGGCAAAGCTCAAGGTGTAGCGGCCGGCACGGGCGTTCCGAGCAGGTCGGGCAACGCATCCAACGGAGGAAGCGGCGGCAGACCGAGCGTCGCGCGGCGGGCGTTCTCGGCGTCGATCGCGGCCTGAAGGTCCGCATTGACGGCAAATCGCTCGCGGGCGGCGGTGGTGATGCGATACGCCTGAAGGCCGGGCGCGCCCGTCGGCGGGGCGAGCTCGGCGATCGCAAGGATTGCATCTGGCGATCCATCCGCGATCGGATAATAGAAATACGCACTGCCGAGTCGGAACGCCGCATTCGGCGGAATGCGCTTGACGAGCGCCTCGCGCTCGGCGTCGAAGAGCGTGCCGTCGTCGAAGAACGCGGCGTCGGCGGTGAGTCGTCCGATGCCGCCATCGCGGCCGCCGATGAGCCGAATGAGTTCCGTCAGGCCGATCGCGTCGGAGCGGAAGGGATCGAGCGGCGTCGCAGGCCACGATCCAGTGCTCGTCTGCCATGAGGCGAGCCCGAGCCCGACGGCGTTCTGATTCTGGCCCTGGAACACGCGGTTCCAGATCCCCGGCGGCAGGCCGAAGAGCCTCGGCGCCGCAAACATGGCGCCGCACATCATGAGCCCGGCCGTCACGAACGAGGCGACGCGAACGCCGACCATCGTCCACATCGCCCGGGCCGTGCTGACGCCGTAGGTTTCGCGCAGGAGCGTACCGATCACATAGATCGACCAGCCGAACCAGCCGATCGCGACGACGAGGCCGACGCACGGCACATTCTGTAGCGAGAGGAGGGCGAGGCCCGCTCCCGTGCCGTAGAGATAGACCTGAGCGCCGCGGCGGTAGTCGACCCGGCCTGCGCGCGTCCCGGCGTTCCGCAGGAGGATGTGGGCGAGCGTCGACTCGACGACGAAGGAGAGGATCGAAAGCCCGATGCCGAAGATGAGTCCTTGGAGGAACTGCTGCGCGATGCTGGTCGCCCCGAATGGATTCGCGGCGTTCGGCGCGAACGCCGCAAGGATCCCCGAGAAAATGCCAAGGATGCACACCTGCGCGAGCAGGTTGAGCGTCATCGAGATCGCCACGCCGATTCCGAAGAACCCCGCCGCCGGTCCGAGCGGCGCAGCGAGGGGAAGCGAGCGACCGAACTGCACCGGGCGGAGGAGGATCTCGCCGAGCGCCCAGAAGTAGTCGCGGAGCGGCTGGCGCCGCTCGAGCCAGCGATTGCCGAACTCGGCAGGTTCGCCCGTCACCGCGTCTCCCGCAAGCGGCGCGACGATCATCTCGTCCATGTCGATCGTCTGGGCGCACTGCACGCAGGCGAATCGCCGCGGCACGAGGTGGCCCTCCGCCGATGTCCCGTAGTAGGCCGCCTCGCAGTGCGGACAGAGAAATCGCACGCCACCGCGCGGCAGGCTTCGTTCCGAAGGGGTGAACGGCGTGCCGCAGTCGGGGCAGCGGCGGTCACGCACATTCCAGAGGGGATAGTCGCAGTGCAGGCAGCGCATCGCTCGTCACTCCTCGACCACGGGCTTCGGTTCGCCGCCGGAGTCGTCCGGTGCGGTTGTATCGGGCGGCAGGAACGCATCGGTCGCGTCAGCGAGATCGATGACGGCGTTCGGATCGACCTGCACGCCGTCGGCAGGAGCGAATTGAATGAGCGCGTTCTGCTGGAATCGGATGCCCGCAGCGTCGGTGCGATGCACCCCATAGGCCGTCGCTGCGAGATAGATCCCCGGCGACTCGCGCCACAGCGAGCGCCAGCCCATCGTCATGTAGTCCTCGCCGTCCACACGGTCGTAGACGATCAGCGAGCCGATGCGATAGGGGCCGCCGCCCGCGGGCAGCTTCGCTCGCGCTGCGGCCGCAAGCGCAGCGAGTTCGGCTTCCGTGTCCTCGCCCTCGCCGGTGATCGCCCCGAGGTCGATCCCTCCGATCGTCACGCGACGCGTCCCGCGCTCGGTGATCAGGTCGCGCAACGCGGCCCACTCGATCTCGCCGTCGACGGCCGCATCGATCACCGTATACGCCTCGCCGGCCGAACTCATGGCGATCTCATCGGCGACGGGCGAGACGATCGGCGTGGCGTTCGGCGGCGCCATGAATCCGCCGCCGCCCGGTCCGCCGGCCATCAGTCCGGGCATCAGCCACAGGAAGACGATCGCCATCCAGCCGCCGCACAGGGCCAAAAGGATGCCTACGGGCGTGGCGATGATCGTGAACGCCCGCACCGCGGTCGTGCGATGCACATGCTTCGCGAGAATCGTCGCGACGACGAACCACCAGATGGCCGCGACCGGCGTGAAGACGCACGCCGACCAGTCGGTCGCGGCGGGAATGCTGAGCATGGAGGTCGCCCCGCTCGCATACAGCCCGACGCGAATCGTCGTGGCCAGCGATGCCCGACGCGGCGCGAGCATCATCGCCACGAGGTGCTGGACGAGGGCGAAAAGCAGGACGATGATCGCAGCGCCCACGAATCCGGCGGCGGAGCTGGCGAGTTCCTCGCCGACCGTCACGATCGTCAGCGGCGGCTGCCAGCCGAATGCGGCGGCCGGAAACGCCCAGAGGGCGAGAATGGACAGCACGGCCGAGGCGATCGCCGTGATCGCCCATGCGCTGAGCGCGAAAATCCAGGCCGGACCGGTCGGCGCCTCGCGGCGCATCGACTTTGCGAACACAGTCGGCTTCACCAAAAGCTGACCGACCGTCTTCAGGAAGCGCCACTCAACCTGCTGTTCGCGGCTCGTCCAGATGTTCGGGAGAAGCAGTTCGCTATCGATGTTCCGTCCTTCACCCGGAACGAGAATCATCTCGTCCATGGTGACGGGGCGATGGCAACCGATACACTCGAATGCCGGGGGAACGAGATGCCCCTTCTCCGATGTGCCGTAGTACCCCGTGCCGCAGTGCGGACACTCGAAGCGGACCGCGTTCGGGGGAAACTCGAACTCACTCGGACGGAAGGGCGTGCCGCACTCGGGGCACTCGCGGGCCTTGACCGTCCACAGCAGGTAATCGCAGTTCTGGCAGCGCACGCGGGTGCTCCTGTCATGCGGTGTGCAGTCGGGGGTTCAGTCGGGGGTTCAGCCGGGGGATCAGTCCGTGGGCGCGGGTGGTGCAGGCGGTGCTTCGGGCGGCGTCGGTGACGCGTCGGGCTCAACGGGGACAACAGGATCCGAGGCCGCCGACTTCGACCGTTGCTGCATCATGGTGACGAGCAGATCGGGCGGTGCTGCGTCCGGCAGCCGGAAATCGGGCAATGGCGGCTCGTCCGCCTGGGCACGCCGTTCATTCTCGGCGGCAAGATGCTCGGCAAACTCCTCACGATCGAGGTTGACGACGGACCGTCGGCGGATGATGACGAATCGGGCGTCTTCGGCGGTCGAAACGGCGGGAAGGATCACCGCAAGCCAGGAAGCGGACCGACGGCCGGTGTTGCGATGGACGAAGATCGTTCGCCCCAGCCGGTAGGGCTGGCCGTCGGCGGGAAGCATCGCCTCGAGTTGCACATGCAGCTCGCGCAGCTCACCAGCCGAGAGATCGAAGAAGGCGTCGCGCGAAAGGCCCAGCGCCCCTGCCGTGCCGCCCGGCGCGACGAGTTCGAGGAACTCGCCAACCGGCATGTCCTGAGCGGCCATCGCCGCGAAAGGAGTCGCATAGGGATTGCCGCCGTCGAAGAACGCATCCTCGTCGAGCGTCGATGTATCGCCGGTGCCGATCATTGTGCCGGGGCCGGTGACGGTGAATCCTCCCCCCTGAGCACCGAGGACAGCAGCCGTGCCAGCGGAGAGGGCCAGCGAGATGGCCCAGGTGATCGCGGCGAGAATCGACGCCGTCACCGCCTTCGCGGTCGTCGTACGGTGCACCTCGCGCAGCATCGCCGACATCGAGATGCACCACCAGATCGGCGCGATGAGGGAGACGCAGGGACAGATCACCACGAGGTTGAGCGCGTTGGCTCCGCCGTTCGAGAAGAGGATCGCCGGCATCGATCGACCGAGCGTGCCGCGCGTGCCGCCGAAGATCCAAAGGAAGCCGTGGGCAACGAGACCGGCGACGAGCCCCGCGACGATCGAGAAGACGATGTTGACGAGGGCGAGCGCCACCTGCGTCAGCACATAGCTGCCCGCCCCGGCGATGCCCCCGGTGAAGAACGCGGCGACCACGAGCCCGAGCAGGACAAAGAAAAGCCCGATGACGGCGCCGAAACTGGCCGTGATCCCCGCGAAGAGGACACTTTCCCCAAGCGGCGTCGAGCGCGGCAAGCCGCGGATGAACGCCGTCGGCGCGCCGAGGATGCAGAACACGGACTTCAGCCACGCCCGCAGCAACCCGAGCCGGGCGCGCTCGGTCCACGGGTTCGGCTCGGGACCGGTGAGCGTCTCGTCGACGCCGGGCGCCGGCTCGAGGGCCATCTCATCGATCGTGATCGCGCGACCGCAGCCGACGCAGTCGAAGGCACTCGGCTCGAGCTGACCCTCGCCACCGCCGCTCTCACCGCTCCCCCGCTTCGTGCCGTAGTACCCCTCCCGGCAGTGCGGGCATCGAAAAAGCACGGTGCCCGGACGAAACGAATAGGACGAGGGAGCGAAGGGCTCGCCGCACTCCGGGCACTCCCGCCGAGGCGTTCGCCAGAGGGGATACTCGCAATTTCTGCATCGCACGCGAAGTCCCCCCTTTCGGCTCCGTCAGGGAGCGGTGAACGCTTCGAATCAGTCCTCGGGTGCGTTCTTGGCGACGCGGCTGCGGAATTCCGCGACGAGCGACTTGGTCAGCGGGCCGACCGCGCCGGAGCCGATGACCACATCATCGACCTGGCTGACGCCGATGATCTCGGCGGCGCTGCCGGTCAGGAAGATCTCGTCGCAGGCGAGGAGCTCCGGAAGTCGCAGCATGCGCTCGTCGATCCGGAAGCCAAGGGCAGGCCCCAGGACCTCGATCACAAAGCGTCGGGTGATTCCCTTCAGGATGCCCGCGCTCGTCGGCGGTGTGACGATCGTCTTGACGCCCGCCCGGGTGTGGATGCCGAAGATGTTGTCGCCGGTGCACTCGGAGACGAAGCCTTCGGTGTTGAGCATGATCGCCTCGAGGACATCGGCGTCGATCGCCTCGAGCTTCGCCAGAATGTTGTTGAGGTAATTCAGGCTCTTGATCGAGGGATCGAGGCAGGCGATTGGAATCCTCGGCCGCTTCGCCACGATGATCTTCATCCCCTTCTCATACAGCTCCTCGGGATAGAGCTGGATGTGGTCGGCGATGCAGAAGACGCAGGCCTTCGGGCACTTCCGCGGGTCAAGTCCGAGCGTGCCCGCGCCGCGGGTGACGACGAGCCGGATGTAGGCGTCGGAGAGTCCGTTCACCGCGACGGTCTCGCGCATCGCAGCGGCGATCGCGTCCTTCGAGAAGGGAATGTCGAGGCGGATCGCCTTCGCCGAATCCCAGAGTCGCTCGATGTGCTGACCCATCTTGAAGATGCGGCCACCGTAGACCCGGATCCCCTCAAAGACGCCGTCGCCGTAGAGGAGACCGTGGTCGTACACCGAGACCGTGGCCTCGTTCTTCGGGACCAGCTTTCCATCGATCCAGATCTTCAGCATCGCGACTCCTCACTCTCCTCACGGCGGACTCCCGGGACTGCCGGTGCAGTCTCGCGGATCTCGTTGCGCGAATCGGGGTCGCGGAGTGTAACGCCCCCGCTACCGGGCGAGAAACCGATCGACCGACGCCATAAGCGGGTTGGCGAGTGGGTTGCCAAGTGGGTTGGCAAGTGGGTTAGAGGAGTCGTCACCCGCCGTGAGCGTCGCGCTCGCCAGTCGGCGAAGCGACTCGGGCGCGTCGGCCGTTGCAACGGAAAATCCAGCCCAATCCGCGAGGCCGAGATCATCGAGAACGCCGACGACAGCCATCACTTCCTCCCGCCGCGCGCCGAGGAGTCGGGCGATGCGCTGGGCCGCGACGGCTCGGTCGACGAGGGGTGCCGCGATGACCAGTCGGGTCGCGCCGCGGGCGAACATCGCGATCTTCCGCTCGCGCCAGAAGGGCCCCTCGATCGCCGCCCGCGCTCGGGCCACCGATTCCGGCGTACCGACGATGTGCATGCGGGCGACCGGCTTCGGCGGCGTCTCGTTCGCGCCGAGCCGTAGCGTCAGCGTGCCGAGTCCGCTGCTCGGATCGGGCTGTCGCTCGGCGTCGCTCGCGAGCCAGCGATCGCCCTCGAAGAAAATCGTGATCTCCGGCACCGCGCGGCGCACGGCAAGGAGAACGGCCGCGAGCGTCGCCTGCTCGAGGCGCTCGAGATACGGCGATGCGCCTTCGCGTTCGTTCCAGAGGACCGCACCGTTGGCAACAATCGAAATCGGATGGAGGAGCGGATCGGCGAGCAGCCACGATGAGCTGGCGCTCGACCGCTCCGTCGCGACGACGACCGCGCAGCCGTGACTCGACGCTGCGCGCACGGCTTCGCGCACGCCGGCCCGCGGTCGGCCATCGTCATCCGCGATCGCGGCCTCGGCGCTGACGATGAGTAGGCGCGGTCGCACGCTCGGACGCGTCGGCCGCGGCAATGCGGCCCG
>VYLE01000466.1_pt1 | contig 22599 bp, 19 predicted proteins | sample 5114391 | NCBI WGS metagenome assembly VYLE01 (sample SAMN12291771, study PRJNA351875) | freshwater metagenome | isolation source: freshwater lake | place: USA: Michigan, Kent Lake | collected 2013-08-15
GTAGAGAATCCACGTTATTTAAGAAAGTCAGAAAAACGACTAAAAAAAGCACAACGACGATTATCCAAAAAGTTTCGTCAAGGAAAGAAACAGTCTAAAAACTATCACAAGCAACGGGTAAAAGTAGCTAAACTTAATCTTAAAGTGTCAAGACAACGTAAAGACAAAGCAATTAAAGACGCTTTGGCGTTAGTCCAGTCTAATGATTTGGTAGTCTATGAAGCTTTAAAGGTAAGAAACTTAGTCAAAAACCGTAAACTTGCCAAGTCGATTAGTGATGCTTCTTGGTATCAATTCACTGAATGGTTGAATTATTTTGCCAAGATTTATCGGATTGTTTGTGTTGCTGTACCACCACATTTCACGACTCAAGATTGTTCAGTTTGTGGGACGAGAGTTCAAAAAACCTTAAGCACTAGAACTCATCAATGTCCTAATTGTCAAACAGTCTTAGATAGGGATCATAATGCAGCAATCAACATTCTTAAAAAAGGGTTACAATACTTGGGAAATTATCTCAACGGTACTGTTGGGCAAACAGAAACCGACCCAAACGCCTTGGGAGAGTCCGACCTCTGGGTTTTCAGTGGAGACATTGAGAATCTAAGTTGTCTCGTTGAACAAGGAATTTCTAACAGCGATGTGGAAAGAATCCCCCGTCACAGCGTAGCTTGACGGTGGGAGTATGTCAATGTAATCTCATGGCGATAGATAGTAACTTTAGGCAAATTAAATTTTTTAACTTTTCTGTTTTCTTATTGCCCAAATTAGCCAGATTGTTGTAAGCTTATGACCCAACTACAACCTGATATATTCGTTAACAATCGTCCCGATACCGATGGAGACGAGGAAGAAGACTACTTCGATTATTTTTATGATGAACCGGGTAGTGAACCGGGGACATTAATTATCGAACCGGATGCCAAACCCTCGCGGATTATTTTAATCGACTACGATGAAGATAACGCCATTCGCAAGGTGGATATTACTCCCAATGCTTGCGCCCCCTATATTGGCACAAATACCGTGTCTTGGATGGATATTCAAGGGTTAGGGAGTGAGACGGTTTTAAAACAAGTAGGGGAAATTTTTAATCTGCATCCTTTGTTATTAGAAGATGTGGTTAATGTGCCGCAGCGTCCCAAGTTAGAAGATTATAACAATCAATTGTTAGTGATTTCTCAGATGGTGCGACTGAAAGAAGATGAAAGCGGTTTTGATACAGAACAAGTGAGTTTTGTCTTGGGAAAACGCTATCTTTTAAGTTTTCAAGAGGAGGAATTACAGGACTGTTTTGAGATAGTCAGAGATCGAATTCGCACTTCCCAGGGACGAGTACGGAAATCGGGGGCGGATTATTTAACCTATTTATTATTAGATACGATTATCGATGGTTATTTTCCCGTGGTAGAACACTACGAAGATCGGATTGAAGCGTTGGAAGATATGATCATTAGTAATCCCGATCGAGATACAATGCAGGAAATCTATGATGTCCGTCGGGAATTATTGGCACTGCGTCGCTTAATTTGGCCGATGCGAAATGTCCTACATCTACTCATGCGTGACCATCATGGTATAGTCAGCGATGAAGTACAAATTTATTTTCGGGATTCCTACGACCACGTCATTCAAATTCTGGAAATTATCGAAGCTTATCGAGAATTAGCGGCGAGTTTGATGGATGTTTATATGTCCACTATGGGCAATAAATTAAACGAAATTATGAAGTTTTTAACCGTAATTTCGACGATTTTTATTCCCTTAACTTTTATCGTTGGTGTCTATGGCATGAACTTCGAGAATATGCCAGAATTGAAAGGAGAATGGAGTTATTTCCTTGTCTGGTTAGTCATGTTAGCCGTAGCGGGGGGCTTGATTTTTTACTTCTGGCGCAAAGGTTGGTTTAAACCAATTTATTCCCTGAAAGAGGAAGCAAAAAGTTAGTTAACGAAGGCGGTCGACAGGAGACAGGAGACAGGAGACAGGAGACAGGAGACAGGAGATTATTTTTATTTATTCTTCCCACACCCCACACCCCACACCCCACACCCCACACCCGACGACAAACTTTTTCGACAAACCCTAATTATTCGACCACAAATGCGAGGATTTGGCCTTGGTGACTGCCGAAGCGAATCTGTAAACCGGACTCTAGGGGAACTTCTTGGTTATGAACCTGTTTCCAGTGGCCATCTTGATAGATAAAAGTACCAAAACGGGAGAAATCTGCGAGAAAGTATTGATAGTCTGGATAATCGGCATTTTTACGGCAAATTATCCGACAATGGTTTTTACTAACCCATTTTTCAGCAATCTGTAGATCATTTTCCATGTCCCGTCCTATATTCATGCCACCACCACGGATTGACCATTTTCTTTCGGGACGATCGAGATAGTATAAGAAAGCGGCGGGCATGGTTCTGGAGACATTGGGCATAACCGTCGGTGATTGAGTCTCATCAAGGGTTTGCAGCAATTGCCCGTCGAATTCTGGGTGCATATAGAGAATCGGCAAAGTCCAAGCGGGTTGATTGTACTTGTAGAGGGTTAATAATTGCTGCCTGGCGATACGAACGGCCTGATCAATAGGGACTCTCGGACCGGGAAACAACGTGGACATCTGCGCTTCTTTGTCTTTGAACCCGAAGAGGGTGCGGGTAAAAACTTCGATAAAACTCAAGGCCTCGCGATCTGCGATCGCATCTCGCATGGCCAAAACTGCGGGAACGCCGTGGTGAATCAAGACTTCCGCCAGACTGCTGCGGGGGATCATCTCCTGACCCGATTTAGCGGAATAAGCACCCCAACAGGCATTAAAAACCGTTAAAATAACCTGATTTCTCACCAAAGCTTGGGCTAACTCCGTCCCGTTTAGCTGTTCCCCCGGCCGCAGAAATAGGGAACCGCCATTGGGGGCGGCCATTCCGTGACCGGCGTAGAAAAAAGCTTGATATTTACCCGTATCCAAGGCCCTGGTCAGTTCTTCGGCCTCGGGTCGAATTAAGGTATCGACTTTGACTTTCACTCCCAAATTCTCAGGGAGGGAACTACTGCCCCCAGGGGAGATGGCCCGGATGAGATTGGCGGCCTCGGATTCCAGTGCCTGGTCGGAATTAGTTTCTCCACCCGTATTAATGGCGGTGAGATTGCGGGAACTAGCGGCGGTTTTAATCTGTTTTTCGCCGATAACTAAGAGAATATTGAGACTATTAGTCGGTTTTATCGGTGGCAATGGTTCCACATCGCTGGTGGTGCGGCTAAAGAGTATATTCGGATGCAGAGATATAGCCTGTTTACCTGCTTGCTGCATAATTTCCCAGGGCAGCAGAATTAAATAGGGGTTGCGACATTCCAAGCGAATTCGCAGGGGCTGATTTTTGCCGAGGGCGATTCCCTGACTTTGGGCGAAACTTTGACCAATTGATGCTTGAAATAACCATTGCCAGAGACTAATACCTAGTTTCTGCATCAATTGACCGCCATAACTGCCGCCTTCTCCCGAAAGAGTCAGTTTAGGTCGAGAATTTGCTTCTAATTGCTCTAACATCGGTAAGGTCGGCATTTTTTGCAGACAGAACATTTCCTGCCATGCCATCCATTCCGTGGTTAGACTCTCGGTCCATTCACAGTCATGATGCACATATCCCCCCGGTAGGGGTGCTTTCGTCACCCAACGGGCGAAATGATTACTTGTCGCTAAACTAGAGATCGCTAAGTTTAGACTAGGGATGGCATCATCGGTCATTGTGGTTATTTAGAAGTCTGAAGTCCATAGAATCTTATTCTAGAGGATTTCTGAAAAGCAAGGAAGAGTATTAAGTAGCTGGTTATAATTAAATCAAAAATAGATTTTAGGTTCGATCCCCCCTGCCCCCCTTGATAAGGGGGGTGCCGATAGGCGGGGGGATCTGAAAGTTTTTAATACCTACCTACTTAAGTCACCAATAAACAACAAAGTTCGATAATTTTGGTTTGCAAAGTTGCCAAAGGTTCTGCACCCCGCTTGAGACGATATTCTAAGTCAAGAAGTATGGGCAAGGTGGCCAGAAGTTGCTTAGAAGAAAAGGATTGTATCTCTTTGCGAATGAAATACAGTCGCTTGGGATTGGCAATTTCGGCGGCGGCGGCGATATTTTTGTCGTCTTTTTCTCCTTCTTCAATTTTTAATTTCACTATTGCCCAAGTGCGAAATTGACCCCCTAGGGTGGCGGTGATAGCCAAGGGGTTCTCGTTACGATTTAATAATTCATTGACTAATTCGAGGGCCTTGCCTGTCTCCCGTTTTAAAATAGCACTGGCTAACTGTAAGCTGCTTTGATTGCTGGCGTTGACTAAGCTTAAAATGTCCTTTTTGTCAATAGTTCCCGCCGAATTATTTTTAAATAAACGCAGTTTTTCTAACTCCATCCACAGCAAGCGGCTGTTATTTCCCACCGCTTCCGCTAAGAGTTCGATCGCATCGGGAGTTAATTTTACTCCCACTTCTTTGGCAATTTCCCTAACTCTTTGGGCAATTTCCTCGACTTTCCAAGGCGGAATTAGTTCAAATTCTCGAACCTCTGCCTGATTTTGGATAAACTTGCTCGATTTTAAGCGGGAGTCGGGTTTTTTGGCACTGGTTAATAACAGATAGGAATTTTCGGGTAAATTGGGCAAAGTGCGCTGTAATTCCTGGAAAATATCCTCGGAACATTGTTGACAAATAACCGTATCAGCTAACCAAACTAAACGATTTCCCATGCCGAAAACTGGAGTCATCGCTTGATTGAGGGCCTCGATAATTGCCTCATTGCGATCGCCGTTGATTTTGTCATAATTAAACTGTATCCAATTGGGATCGAGAAGTTTTGCTTGCAGATTTTTCACCGCTTGGTTAATAGCAAATTCATCTTCTCCCCAATAAAATATTGTCGGCATAAGTTTCTACTTATAGCAGTTAAGTAGGTAGGTGTTAAAAGTTGTCAGACACCCCTCTGATCAAGGGGGGACTAAGGGGGAATCGGCACCCCCCTTATTAAGGGGGGCAGGGGGGATCAGAAGCGAAATTTATCTTCAATTTAATTATAACTACTTACTTATCTTGAGGTGTCACTATTACCCATTTTGCCAGATTTTTACAGTTTTGTCAGCACTACCAATAATTAAATATAGCGGTTCTCGCATCTGTGCGGCACACTTAAACCTTTGCTGATTAAGCTGTTCAGGATCGGGAATGTACCTCTTGTGAATCAGAAACGCTATATTTACCATCGGCACTAATTACTAAAGATCACAGTTTGTCTGTGGGTTGATCAAGGGTTGCTAATTTTCCTTTGCTTGTTAAAGACCAAAACTTAATCATTTGATCCGAAAGCTTGTTTAATCTGATCAGCACAAGCAGCAGAGGATAAACCCAGAATTTCCTAATGTTAACGCTGGCTATTCATAAACAGAGGTAAAGAAGATCTGACTCGATAATTTTGAAAATTAATCAAAAAATAGACTCGATCGACCCCAAATAACGCACAATAAAAAAGGAAATGTCAAAGGAGAATCGCAAATGTTGCCCTATATCCTAGCGGTCGTTGTGGGATTGAGTAGTCTGTACCTCCTCACCACCGCTTTTATCGCCCCTGATCGCCACCGTCAAGATGATTTTCTCTGGAGTGCGGTAGGATTATTCTATGCCCTTGTCCTCTGGTTGTGCGCGGGAAGGATTACAGGCGCTATCCTCCTCGGACAAGCTGCCGCAGCCATATTATTTATTGCTTTCGCTTGGCAAACTCTCAAACTCAGACAAGCACTTTTTTATCCCGACAAACCGGTTAAATTATTTACTATTGTCGGTTGGTTAGGCAATCGTCTGGGGAAAGTTACTCCCTCTCAATCCCCTAAAACTAAAGCTAAAGCTGAGAAAGTAGCGGCAAAAGTTAAAGAAACGGTTAAAGAAACGGTGGACCCCGTTATAGAAAAAGCGGCGGCTATCGGGGAAACTATTACAGAATCAGTGACAGAAATTGAGGAAAAAGCTCAAGAAACGGTGGACCCCGTTATAGAAAAAGCGGCGGCTATCGGGGAAACTATTACAGAATCAGTGACAGAAATTGGGGAAAAAGCCGCAGAAATTATTGATGATGATGAAACTTTCGATGATTTCGATGATTTCGATGATTTTGATTTGGCAACGGAAGAGATCAAACCCTCCGAAAATGCCCCAGAAATTCCCCCGACTGAACCTGTCGCAAATGTTGAAGTCGAAACTATTGCTGTTAGCGAAACGGTGATTATTGAAGTTACCGAGGAAGATTTGCCCCCAGAAGAAACTATCGGAGAAGATACTCCCCCAGAAACTCGATCGCCAAGCGCAGAAAATCCCCCCCCAGAGGAAGATTTGCCCCCAGAAGAAACTATCGGAGAAGATACTCCCCCAGAAACTCGATCGCCAAGCGCAGAAAATCCCCCCCCATCGGATTAAAAGTTAAGATTATTTAGCGGGTGGGTTAGGCAATAATTACTGAAGAAATTAACTAATTAATTTAACCTTTGCCCCCACCCAGTCAAACCAAGTTTAAAATGTGAATGGTTTTATTTTCCCAGTACACAGGGATAGAGCTTCTCGTTTTTCGGGACGATTTCCGAGATAATCTTCTAACCAAAGACAACCTCGATCGAGCAATTTTTGTAAATAATTATATTCCGTTTCTAAGGGCCATCGATGCTTTTGACCATCCCTAGCAATAATCACAATCTCTTGGCTATCAGGACTAAAAGTGATCCCATAGACGATATCTTCTTCTATTTTAAACTCCGAGCGCAAATTTCCGTCAATGTCCCAGCGTCTAGCTGTACCATCCCTTGAAATAGCGGCGATTTTCTCACCATCGGGACTAAAACTAACTCCATAAACGGGAAAAGAATCGGTTTTAATCTCCTTTAAAAGATTGCCCTGCAAATCCCAAATTTTAATCTTTCCCCGAGTAGCGGTAGCAATTTTTTGATGATCAGGAGAAAACACCAAATCATAGATAATATTATCATCGGCTGTCCAGGAATTAATTAATTGAGGCCGATAATTACTTAAATGCCAGTATTGAACTTTTCCCTCGCTTGTTCCCGTGATTATTGCTGTTCCCTCTCCATTAAAAGCAAGACTATAAATCGGTACTTGACTAGCGGTAAATTCTTGGAGCATTGTTCCTTTTTGACTCCAGATTTGTACTTTTCCATTTCTTCCTGTAATCGCTATCTGATTACTATCGGGATGAAAAGCTATACTATAGATTGAGCGCATTTTTGTGGCAAATTCTCTAATTTTTTTACCTTGTAAATCGAGTAAAGTAATCTGACCATCTTTATTAGCAATAGCGATAATATTGCCCTGGGAATTAATGCTAACACTGGTATTATCGGCCCTAGCTTGATTTAAATTGTTCAGCTGCCAAATTTTAGCCGTTTCATCACTCGATCCAGTTACCACCTCTTTTCCATCTTGACTAAATATAGCAGTAAAAACTGATTCTTGATGTCCTCTGAGAGTAGTTATTTCTTCCCCTTGCATTCCCCAAATTTTAGCACTACCGTCACTAGATGCAGTAATTATAAACTTGCCATCAGGACTAAAATTCACACTGTTGACAAAATCTTGATGTCCCCGGAAAGTAGCTATTAAATTTCCCTGTAAATCCCAGATTTTAGCAGTTTTATCGGCCGCTGCCCCGGCAATTTTTTGACCGTCAGGACTAAAATTAACACTATAAAAAGCCTCAATATTTTCTTGACCTAAACTCAAGATAATTTTACCTGATAAATCCCAGATTTTAATCGTACCATCCCGGGAAGCAGTGGCAATTTTTTGACCATCGGGACTAAAACTAGCTGCATCTATCGATCTTTTATGTCCCTTAAATACCTGTAAAGTTTGACCTGATAAATTCCATAATCTAGCGGTTTTATCCCTGGAAGTAGTCACAATTTTTTGACCATCGGGACTAAAACTAACACTATAAACTGATTCTTGATGGTCAGGATAGGTGACTAAATTTTGCCCTTGCAAGTTCCAAATTTTGGCGGTTTTATCTTCGGAAGCAGTGGCGATTTTTTGACCATCGGGACTAAAACTAACACTATAAACTGCTCCTTGATGACCTGTCAAAGTTTGAATATTCTCACCTTTTTGATTCCAAATTTTTACCGTCCCATCCTGAGAAGCAGTGGCAATTTTTTGACGATCAGGACTAATACTAACACTATAAATAGTTCCCCGGTGTCCTTGCAGTTGGTTTTTTTCTTGAATGCGATCTAAAATTTGTTGTAGGGTAATAATTGGACTGGTAGCAGGATATTTACCCAGGGTTTGGTCATCGGTAACGATATTTTTTAAACTATTGACTGCTTGCATGGCCGCAATTAAAGATTCTAATTGTTCAAATTGAAATTGTTGCCAATCACTATCACCCTGGCGCTGTAATTGAATACCTAGTTGAGCGGTTTCCACTTGCTGCCATGCTTGTTTTACCTGAATAAAAGCTAAGAGAGAACCCAAAAGAGAAGCAATTAAAATTACTGAGCCAATTTTAATTCTCTCGGTGGCTTTTTGGTGAGCAATTGCTAGAATTTTATTAGCTTGCCTCTGGGTTTCTAGGCTAATTTCTGCCTCTCTTTTATCGAGATTTTGACTGGCAGTTAAAAACTGATAATCAAGATTACTTAAGCTTTTTCCCTGAGACCAATCGAGAGCATTATTTAAAGCTTTTCCGCGTAAAAGCCGCGATTCATCGGTATAATTAGACTGTTGCCAAGCGGCGATTGCTTCTGAGTAGGGACGCAATTGCTCTAATTGTTTTTCTACCCAATTGAGATTAAATATTTCTCGATAAATAGGATTATAAACTACTAATTGATTATCCTTTTTTACTACTAACCCCGATAACCTTAATTCCCCTTGTTCTGGACTATCATCGCACAGGATTGCCCCTTTTTCTAAAATTTGTTGATAGATGCCTAACAAACGACCCGCTTTGTCTTGATTTCTTAACAAGCGATCGGCAATAGTTCGCAGATGAACTGGTTCATCTTGAGATTCCCAATGATTAATAATTCTCTCTTTGATCAGCGTCTCAATATCTAAATTAGTTTCCCGCAATAGCTGACAGATTTTCTGGGTTAAAAATGGCTGTCCTCCCGTCCAAAAAATAACTTTTTCTAAGCAGTCGGGTTGATAATTACTTTGACTGGATAATCCCGCAGCTAGAGGAGCAATTTCTGCAAGATTAAATCCCGTTAATTCGATCGCTTGGCCGATATTAAAAGATGTTTGGGTCTTTTCGCGAATTAAATCTGCTGGGGTAGCAACACCGAATAAAGCGAAAGTAATTCTTTCATACTGGGCATTTTCCGCTCTTTGGTTATAACAATAACGAATCAGGGAAAAAAAGTCATCTAGAGAAAACTGTAAACTGAGAATTTTATCGATCTCGTCGATAAAAATATATATTTTCTCTCCCCGACAATAAACTAATAAAATTTCCTCGATAAATTGTCCCAAACGCTGCACGGGAGGTAAATCCTCTCGCTCGCGCAACCAGGATTTAAGATTAATTTTTCCCGTCAGATTAAATCCTAAAAACAAACGGGTAATCACCCCGTTATACCATTGGGATAAATTATCATTACTACCAAGACTGGTTATATCTACGGACGCGCAATCCATGCCCAATTGCTGTAAAATATGAGTCACTCGTACCCTTAAACTGGATTTACCCATCTGACGACAGTTAAAAACGTAGCAAAATTGACCATTTTTCAACGCCGTTAACAGTTCTCGATCGGCATTTCTCTCGATATAGGTAGGATGGTTATAGGCAAGACTACCCCCAACACGATATTGATAATTCATGATTCTTAAACAAAATTATCCCAATGTCACCAACGGAAATAAAATAGACAATTGTGATGGAGATATCTATAATGCAAGGATAATCGCTATTGACAACCTATCCCCAAGGCAATTATGAAGAAAACTTTTTTCACCTCCATCGCCGTTAGTGCCACCCTCGTCAGTGGTATTGTTTTAGGTACTCTTGATGCTGGCAGTGCCTCCGCTTGTGCTTTCGCTCAAGGTAAAAGCATTTTTGGCAGCAATACCACCTTCCATCTGGATCCTAACAAACTTATTTTAGGGGTTGCCGCCGCTACAGGAGCAATCACCGTAGCTGGTGTTTTAAGCTACCGTCGTTTTCACCCTGGGCAGCCTCCCGAAGATGCCACCGCTAACCTGCCGTCGGTATTTCCTATCCCCATTCCCCCCGCAGCTTTAAATCAGGCAGTGGAAGTGGAAGAAGCGGCAGAAACCAGCAAAATCTCCTAAAAATCCGCTATATTTCCTCAAAAAAGGTGTTGGCATCCCCGCAGCTTTCCAGCTAGGCAACACCTTTTTCTGCCTAATTGTGTCCCAGTTATCAGAATTTCCAGCCATTTTTAAGTTATGTTAAAAGGTGCAACCCTACCACCAGAGGTAAAGATGGGCAACTCTACCACATTTTCTGACACCCCACTTCGCAAAGATCATCACACTTGGGAGCATTTAAAACAAGCCATCGCCGCTAGTTCCGGTTTTCGGCGTTGGCAGCAAGAACAACTAGAATCAGGTAAAAATAGAGACGATGCTGATGCTCGCATTTGTTCCTATCTACGGGAAACTTTAGAAACTTTAGCCTACTAGATTGATGCTCCCCAGCTATGACTGCATGGGGACTTTTTTTGTCCGTTTAAGCTAATTTGAAGACCTTATTTTCTGCGCGCCTCGTAACCCAACAACCAGACAAAAGCGACAATTAAAGGCAGGAAATAATAAATAGCTCGATAGGCGATTAAAGAGCCTAAAAGCTCGGCATTAGATACATATTCGGGGCGTAATCTCAGCATGATAAACTCAAAAACACCTATTCCCCCTGGCACATTGCTTAATACCCCTGCCGTCATGGCAAATACATAGAGACCGAAAAATCCTAAAAACGAAGTATTATAGTTGTCTGGGAGAAGAAGATAGAGAACTCTAGCGGCTAATATCCAATCGATAAAAGTCACCAAAATCAAAGCCAGGGAAAGAGTCCAAGAGGGTAAATAGATATTTTCTTGGCCGATTCTTATCGGTTTTTTATAGGTGAGAGTCAAGAAAAAATAGCCCGCAACCAGCAATAAAAAAATTACTCCTAAAGGTTTGGTAGTTAAAAAAGGTAATTTTAAAATTTGAGGAATCCGTTGGGGATCGAGGAGGAAACTTAAACCACCAATCCCTAACATTCCTAACCAAAAGCTTAAATGGGTAAAAGTGATAACTTTGGCAATATCCACCACCCCCACCCCCGCAGTAGTATAGAAACGATAACGGATAGCAGTCCCAGAAAATAAGGTCAAACCAATGGTATTACCAAGAGCATAACTGATAAAAGCAGTGCGGATAATAGTGCCTAAAGCTAAGGGATGCTTGATATAATAAAAACCTAGGCGATCATAACCCGTCATCGACAAATAACCCAAAGCCATCCAAAAAATAGCTTCTAGCTGACGACTTGTGGTAATATGATCCAAACTAGCCAAGAGTTGGGCAAAAGTGTAGTGTTTAAATTCTTGACTAATTGCCCAGACCGCTAGAATAAATAAACTCAAGGACAGGATAATCGGAGCAAAACGCTGGATTTTTTTATACATCTTACTTTTTACAAATTACTTTTGACTCATTAAAATTTATGAAAAGATCAAAGTTAGATTTAGCTAAACGTTTAAATCGATCCCGAAAAAGGAAATATGATAAATTCCTGACTTCCTCCTTATATTTAACAATTATTCTGGGTTTATTTTATCTACTCTACCTCAATCTTCCTTGGTCTTTTCATCTTTTTGTGCATTGGGTGACTAAAGGGGGTGATTTAGACAAAATTCCTGCCAAATTTTATGCAGAACTTAATCAATTGTGTTTGAGAGCAGATAGTGCGGGGGAAGTAAGAACGAGAAACTATACAGAACATACAGAAATCGCCGAATCTCTCGGTACATTTAGATGTACTTTAGTTAATGGTAGTCAAGAATGGTTAATAGAAGATTATAAATCTTTTAATTCTGCCGATGAAGCGATTTTAGGCACTCAGTTAGCGGTTTTTATCACCGAGATTTTAGGAACAGATTATAGTTATAACATTCGCGCTTATATTCCCAATACTAAGTATCAAATAGCTCCCAAAACCAAATCCTAGACTAGGGATGGGTTTCTCACCCATCCTTAGAAAAAAATTAGTTTTCCGATACGGGTTTTGGTCGGGAAGGCCGAGGGATAGGGGATTGTCCGGGGGTAAAAGGTCGTTTTTCTCCTTCCCCCGAGGGATGACGATTTTTATCAAAAGGCTTTTTAAAACCTCCCTTACCCATCGGTTTTTTCTTGCTGGCAAAACCGAGGTCTAAACCTTCCAAAATAGTTAAGGCATCTCCTTTAAGTTGTACCTGAAAATCCCAAAAACGACTGATCGGTTTACCAGATAAAGTACCGCGCAATTTTAGTTTAAAAAACTTGGGTTTGTCCGCTTCAGTTTTGGGCATTTGTCGGATTTTGACCACTACCGCTTGATTTTCCCGTTCGGTAAAGATGACTTCGCCTCGAATCGAGAAATAACCCGGGGTAGAAGCGAGGAGAGGCTCTATCTCCTGATCATCCTCCTTTTTCAGGGTTTCTGGTTCCCAAACACCGACAATCTGAACATGAAGGGCATCATTTTCCTGACGGGTGCGCGGATAAACCACCCAAAGATGGGGTTTTTCCAGATCGAGATGATTTTTGACCAAACTGATCACCCGACCGAGAATCACAGCATCGATCAGAGTACCATCGGCAGTTAAAATATTGCCTTTAGTTAATTGTTCCTCCGATCGCTGATAATGGCCATAGACGAGACCGATCGCCCGGTACTGCCGCAGATGACTGGGAGGGGGGATCGGTTGTTGACGTTTGACTTCTTCGGGGGTGGCTGACTCTACGGCTAAATCAGCCTCAGTATGGGGGGATTCAAGGGGGACTTCCTGAATTTCCACTTCAGGGGTCGGGGGGGTTTTCGGTGATTCGGTAAACCGATTCCCAGGACGATTCATATCACACTCCTAGCGGCGGAGACACATAGTAAATTAGTAATCAAGCAAGTCAAAAGCGCGATCTGGGGGGTTACAATAACCCTCTAGGGCGACTCTACTGGCATCTAATATATTAAGAACCATGATCTTTTGACTGTCAACCTTGTCAAAACCCTTTTGAGTCTTGACCGTTTGCCCATTGTACTCAATAAAGAGCGGCCAATTCGATCGATCCCCTCATCAAATCTCCAGATTTCCATAACATTTTCCTCTCTGTCCCCTCGCACCCCAGTCTATGAAAGCCTCTCTCTCTCACCGTCGTTGGCTGTCCATCGGTCTCGTCCTCATGTTATTTGCCTTGTTGTCCTTCTCGATCATGCCGCTATTGACTTCTATTCTCAAAAGTCAGCACTCCTCGGGCCAGAGTCATCTGTCCGCAGTCAAACAAGAGGAATTAGCCAGTCAAGCACTGGGTTATCAGATGGTTTTAGAGCGTGAACCCGATAATCAGGCGGCTTTGCGGGGATTATTAGATACTCGCTTACAGCAGGGCGATTTAAAGCAAGCGATCGAACCTTTAGAAAAATTAGCGCAACTTAACCCCCAACAATCCGATTATCTGCTACTTTTGGCGGAAGCGAAACAGCAAATAGAGGACTATGCAGGAGCCACAGGCAGTTATCGCGCTCTTTTAGCCTCCCATCCCCAAGAGCTGCGGGCCTTAACTGGATTAACTAATTTATTTCTTAGCCAAAACCGCCCGATCGAGGCGATTAGTCTGGTCAAAGATACGCTCGATCGCGCTTTAAAAGCTGCTGCCGATCCCAATAATCCTGCTAGTTTAATCGATATCGTTTCCGTTCAGTTACTTTTAGGCAAAATCTATTTCGAGCAGCAAAATTATCCGGAAGCTTTAAACGCCTATAAACAAGCTCAACAGATGGATGTTAACGATTTCCGACCGATTTTGGCAGCGGCGATCGTACTGAAAGAACAGGGCAAAAATCAAGAGGCTCAACCCCTCTTTCAAGATGCTCTCAGTCGCGCTCCTTTTGCCTATAGACAGGAGATTCAGACCCTAGCCGACGAAAATAACAAAATTGAAGCCACAGCCCCTAATCAGTGATCAGCTTTTTCTCCCTTCTCCCCTTGAGACTTGACACTGGGGACAAAAATGAGCCGAGCGCCCACTTAATTTAATTCTGGCAATAGTTGCACCGCAAAGGCGACAATTTTCGCCATTACGACCGTAAACCCAGGCCATCGGCCCATAATTGCCATTAACTCCCGTAACGTGGAGAAAATCGCTAAAACTGGTTCCGCCTTCAGCGATCGCCGTTTCCAATACAGAAATAATGTTTTTTGTCAATAAGTCTATTTGCTCAATTTTCAAGAGATTAGCGGCAGTTTGGGGATGGATGCCACTTTTAAAAAGAACTTCATCTGCGTAGATATTGCCAATTCCTGCGACTACATTTTGAGCGAGGAGAAAAGTTTTAATCGGACGACGACTTTTTTGACAGTGACTATAGAGGTAATCGGCGGTAAAATTGCGATCAAAGGGTTCCAGTCCCAGTTTTTTGAGACCGGTAATCACAGTTTCTGGGGTTTTATCGGCGGCAATCCACCAAATTTTCCCGAAAGTGCGGGTATCGACAAAGCGCAATTCTTGCTGATTGGCAAAAAAGAAGCGTAAGCGCGTATGAATCGGCAGGGGAGTGGTATCTTTTACCCAGAGCAATTGTCCGGTCATACGCAGATGAACCCCGATACTGCTACCATTATCTAAATTGGCGAGGAGATATTTGCCTCGGCGCTGCCAATTGGTAATCGTAGTCTGAGCAATTCCTTGCAGAAAAGTTGCCTCACAATTAGGATAGGCTAGGGTACGCTGTAATAATACTTCCCCACCGATAATTTTTTTGCCCTGGGTAACTTGATTTAATCCGCGACGCACCGTTTCTACTTCTGGCAATTCTGGCATATAAGTAATTGGGGTTTACTGAAAAAGTTTGTTGGTGGAGTTAGGAGTCAGGAGTCAGGAGTCAGTAGATAAACAGAACTTTTGATCGAGAAACGACACTAAATTAACGTCAATTCTAATTTAACTTTAGCCTTTCGATGGTATCAATTATTTCCCGTTCAAAACTGACTTGAGCGCGATTAGTTTTACCACCAATATAAAAGCGATCGCCCGATTGTAAAGCCCAAATTTGGGAATGGGAAAAGTAACTCATTACCACTCCCATCATCAATAAAGCAAAACCTAAATAGACGATTGGTACTCCCGGATCTGCCTTAATTTGTAACCCTGTACTGCCCACTAATTCGACTATTTTTAGATTAACTCCATTGATAGGAATCGTCATTCCTTCTCGTACAGCAGAGGTTAAATCTCCCTGAGCATCATAGACAATTACCGTACCTTGTAAATCTCTGGTTAAAAGAGAAACTCCCTCACTAAGATCGGTTTTAGTCGGAATCCACGTTCCCCAGATTTGTCCATTACCTTTGGTGTCTAAACTAGCCATCGGTAGCTGTAGGATCGGACTATTATTCACCTGTACTTTTACCCCAGCAATCCCCCAACTGGTTTGATAAAAAGTCACCCCTTTATGGTGCAAAGGTTGGTTAACTTGAATAGTTTTGCGATCGATCTCCTGTCCTTGATTATCGATCACCGACAAATCAGAATAAAATTGTTCTATATCACCTTTAGGACTATAATCAATCCAAAAACGATTAACTTTAATCCCCCAATCCTTAGGGAGAGAATTTTTAGATAAGGGTCCAGCTTCAATAATATTTTTAACCTGAAAACTATCGCCACTAGCTACCATTTCTTGAGCGAAAAACCCGGTTAACGCTCCCCAGATCGCTCCTGCTAAAATAATTAACATGGCTGCATGAACGATAATCGGACCGATTTTACCAATCAGACCTTTACGAGCATAAAGACTGTTATTTTCTAGAAAAACTTTGTAGCCTTTTTTTTCTAATAGAGGTGTGAGAGATTCTAGGGAACCAGTTTCTAATTCAGCACTTAAAGCTAGTTTTTGAAATTGGCGAGATTGTTGATAAAATTGCCAGTTTCTGGCCGCCTTTAAAGCGGGTAATTGTCGTCGGAAGGTACAAGCGGTTAAACTGGAACCAAAGAGAATTAATAATGATAGATACCACCAAGTGCTATAAACATGATTTAATCCCAATAGTAATAAAACTTTCCAAGTCAGAAACCCAAATAAAGCGGGTTTTTCAGGATAATTAGCTTGGTAGAAAGATAGAGATTGACCCTGTTCGATTACCGTCCCAGAAATGCTAAAAATAGCGATTAAAAGTAAGAGGATAATTGCTAATCGCAGATCGGCAATAGTCTGGATAAATTTACGTCCCCATTGAGGCGGTCTATTCTTTAAATTTGAGGAAGTTTCCGATATAGTCATAGTTAAAAGTTTTACAATTCTAGCCAATTATCTATCATAACTCTCCACCATCACAGCAGACGGGATAATAAAGAAAAAACTCCAAAACCGATTAATAAAACCCCACTGACAGGATTAATCCACCCGGACCATTGACGTAGGGAAAGAAAGCTTTTCAGCGAGGCAGTAAAAGAACCGACGATAATTAAGGGTAAAACATAGCCAGCAGTGTAGGATAACAATAATCCCCCTCCTAAGCTTAAATCCCCCGTATTTGCCACCCATGCCAATAGAGTTGCTAGGACTGGTGTACTACATGGAGAGGCGATTAAACCAAATGTTAAACCGAGAAGATAGGACCGCAAAATCGGAGGAAAATCCCCGGTAATCCAATCGGTAGCGCCAAGGGAGGGGAAGCGCAGGGGTAATAATTCCAAGAGGTTTAACCCCATCAAAATAGCGATCGCACTGACGATAATTGGTAAACCGATCCCCACCTGTCCATAGACTTTGCCTAAAGTAGCGGCAATTATTCCCAATCCCGCTAAGGTGGTAGCTAATCCCAGGGAAAACCATGTGGACTGCCAAAAAGCCGCTAAACGACCTTGATTTTCGTAACCCCCGATATAAGCGACGGTAATCGGCAACATCGACAGCATACAGGGGGTAAGACTGGTGAGTAAACCGGCTAGAAAAATCACGGCAATACTGACAAAACTAAGGTGAGTTAGTTGGGAAGTTACTAAGCGATCGGCGTATTGTTCAAGGTGATAGAGTTGAGTCTGTAATTGGTCTAACATATTGGGGAATTTTTCAGGCTAAATTTGGCTCATTTCTAGGATATTACCATCGGGATCACTGACAAATAAGGCCTTTCTACCCGAGGCACTCATTTGAATTGTATAACCTTGACTTTCTAGATAGTTACCCATGGCCGCCACGTCATCAATAGCGAAGGCAATATGAGGATTGCGTCCCCATTTTTGGGGATTGGGACGGTAGTTTTGATAATTGGTATCGACAATTAAATGAATTTGATAATCTCCCACTTGATACCAAACCCCATCGTATTGAAAAGGGCGATCGATTCTAGTCAATCCTAGAACATTTTCGTAAAAGTTAACGGCTTTTTCTAGATCGGTGACTAAAATCCCCGTGTGTAAGGATCGCATGATGTTCATAGTTAATATCTGACTCGCGGATCGAGCCAACTATAGGTTAAATCGGCAATTAAGTTAAAGATAACAATTAAAATCCCATAGATAAAGGTAATCGCCATCACTACGGGGGTATCACTGCGGGAAATAGAATCAATTAATAAAGCACCGATACCCGGCACACGAAACACTTGTTCTGTAACTAAGGCCCCAGTAAAAATTGAGGGAATATCGAGAGCAATCAGGGTGACAACGGGGATTAAAGCATTGCGAACTATATGCTTAGTGAGGACAGAAAAATTAGTTAGTCCCTTGGCTAAGGCAGTTTTAACGTACTCTTGGTGAATTTCTTCAGTTACGGAAGAACGCACGAAACGCATCAACATCGCCCCTTGATATAAGCTTAATACGGTTACGGGCATAATTGACTGTTTAACCTGCTCGATCAAACTATTAAAATCACTGATTTTTAGGGTACTATTATAAAAAGATGGTAGCCAGTTTAACTGCACACTAAAGATAATTATTAATAACAATCCCGTCACAAAGGTGGGTAAAGAAAAGCCAAGCAGGGAAAAAGTAGAGATGATTTTGTCTAACCAAGAATAGCGCTTGACTGCTGAAATTACGCCCAAAGGAAAAGCAATTAAAACCCCGAAAATATAGGCAATACCGACAATCCAGAGAGTTGTGGGTAAACGCTGCCAAATGAGGGTAAAAACCGGGCTGCGACTGGTGAAAGAATAGCCCATATCTCCTTGAAGAAATGCTAACAACCACTTGACATAACGCACGGGAAGGGGTTGATCTAATCCGAGACTTTTGCGAATATTTTCTCGCACCGCTTCGGTGATAGCGGGATTAGCTGCAAATTCCCCCATCGGATCCCCCGGCGCTAGGGCCAAAATGCCAAAAACCACCATACTAATAGCTAAAAGAGTGGGAATCGAAAATAATAATCTTATCAGAAAATATTTGAGCATTTATTTACTACGCTTCCAGTCTTTGATGTTCCAAGTATTTCTATCCCAGGGAGTTAATTTAAACCCCGACAAACTATTGCTAATTGCCACCACATCGGCACGATGAACTAGGGGAATAATCACAAAATCATTAATTAACATATCATTCATTTTAATCACTATTTCTCGCCGTTTTTCTGGGTTTAATTCTTGAGTAAAAGCTTGCCATAATTTATCGTATTCAGGATTACAATAACGAGCATAATTATCCCCGGCCCAACCATCAGCTTTTTGGGGAATTTCGCTACAGGTAAAGGTTTTAAAATAGGCTTTTGGATCGGGACTATTATTACCTGTAGTGTACATTTGTAGGTCAGCATAAAACTTTTCTACCGTGTCATCGTTAGCAGGATCGCTAGAAAAGAAAATACTGGCATCAATAGTTTTTAATTCTACTCCTATCCCGATCGCTTGTAAACTTTGTTTGATAATTTCTTGGGTTTTCTGACGGAGAGTGTTAACAGTAGTTTGAAAAACTAATTTCATTTCTACCCCATTTTTATCCCTAGTGCCATCACCATTACTATCTTTCCATCCCGCATCATCTAGTAATTTCTTAGCCTTTTCTAGATTAAATTCATAGCTAGTATTGGGCGAATTATATTCCGATGGCATCACGATAAAATTAGGAGTTGTTTTCCCAGTAATACCATAAAGCTGCGTGGCAATAGTATCTCTATCAACGGCTAAAGATAAAGCCTCTCTTACTTTAACATCACTTAAAAAAGGATGGGGAAACTTAATACTAGACCTCTCACCTTCGGGAGTAACTTGATTAGGATCGCTCAAATTAAATAAAACTCGTTCAATCAAAGAACCGAAACTAGATATTAACTGACCCCGACCCGCTTTTTCTAAATCACTTAAAACCTTAGCCTCCACTTGCAAATTATAGGCATAATCCGCCTCCTGTGTCTGTAAAACCGCTCGTGCTGCCGAAGTTGCATCACCTCCTCCTTTTAATTCTATTCTTTGAAAACCTAATTTATCCGCTTCTCGAAAGAAAGAATTTTGTTCATAAACCGCCGTATCTCCCGGTTTAAATTCTACCACTTTATAGGGGCCAGTTCCCACCGGTAATAAATTAGCAGGGGCCTGGCGTGCCGTTTCATTGCTATACTTTTCATAGAGATGTGATGGTAAAATCATCCCTTCTGTCCCCACAAAAACTAATGACCAAGCGGGATTAACTTGCTTAAAAGTTATTTTAACTGTATGGGGATCGATCGCTTCCACAGTTTTAACTATTTCATAATTGCCGGCGCTAGTAGAACCAGTTTTCGGATTGGTAATAAAATTATAGGTAGCGATGACATCTTTGGCAGTAAAAGGAGTACCATCTGACCATTTAATATCTTTTTTTAGCTTCCATGTCACCGATTTACCATCCCGGGCAACTCCCCCATTTTCAATAGTAGGAATTTCTGCCGCTAAAAAAGGAACTAATTCCCCTTTTTCATTAAAACTAGCCAAAGGTTCTAAGGTAATGCGACTCGCTTCTGAGTCTTTAAATCCTGTGGAGAGATGGGGATTTAAAATCGTCGGTGCTTGCCAATACAAAAGTTTTAAAGTTTCTGAATTATTATTGGTCGTTGCTGGGGGATTATTAGCTGTTTGTTGACGACAAGCACTAAAAAGCAGCGTACAACTAAGGGATAAAATTAACAGGGGCAAGAAAAGCGATCGCTTAAACATTTTTAATGACAATCAATAATTCAACAGGGTGACTTAGGTGATTTCCTACCCCACCAATAACAAGTTATCAGACATTGAGTCTTGATCTCGATCGATTAATTGATTATTTGCCTTTATCCATTCCTAGTCAAGTTAAATCGATCGTGCTATAATGGCGGGCTTGTACTAGACAATAAAATCTTAGGCACGGCGACGAAAATGCTTATGACCTTATTTCATCAGGGTGCGACAGCAGAGGAAATCGTTAATCGTTACCCATCACTAAACCTAGCTGACGTTTACGCCACGATCGCTTTTTACCTCAAGCACCAATCGGAAGTAGAATCCTACTTGCAACAGCGACAACAGCAAGCACAGGAGATTCCGGTAATCAATCAAGGGAGATTTGACCCCCAGGGATTGCGAGATCGCTTTCTTGCGCGTAAAGCAGCGCGGCAAGCATGATTAAGCTTCTGGTTGATGAGAACTTTGATAATACTTAACTGGTGCGTTACGGCGGATTACTAATTTTGGTTTTTCATTCCAAGGTTATCACCGCCTAACGCACCCTACAAAATTGCTTTTGCATGAGTAGAAAACGGGTTTCTCGGAGAAACCCGTTTTCTGTGCGTTACTCAACGGATTTAGTGCGATCGCCGATCTTGTAGGGTGCGTTAATGAAATGTAACGCACCTTATCTAATGTTCAAAATCCGTGCGTTACGCTAACGCTAACACAGGCTACATCATATCGATCGCAAAGATAAATAATTGATAAGCGATCGGCGCATAACACATCATTGGAGCGGACAATATTAGAGTAGTTTACGCTTAGTTGAACGGAATCTCTTGCTGCTCAATTAAGCCGTTATGTTTCATTCGGAGCGCTAGCCTAAGTGGAATTTGTTTACGCAGATGAATTGAAGCGCTCCTTCTCGGTGCGAGGGCATTTCTATGACGTAGAAATCGCCGGAAAAGTGTTTCCGTGCCGAAGCGTTTTGGAAATTATCGCCAATGCCGGAGATTCTGAAGCCACAGGGGTGCCGGACGCGGTAGTGATAATGATGAATCCGGGTTCTTCTAGGCCACTCGATATAAGTTACATTCCAAAATGCTACTCAGTGAGCGATGTACTTGATGGCGGATGGTCGAGGGAACTGATTCCAGCCAGGCCAGATAACGCGCAGTACCAACTGATGCGCCTGATGTTGCTAAAGAGGTGGAAGCACGTCAGGGTTCTCAACCTATCAGATCTCAGAAACGGAAACAGCGGCAGCTTTTCAGTGGATTTTGAGGATGCTCAGAAGCGTGACCCCTCCAGTCCCCATAGCATTATCCATCCCAAGCGGCTCGGCGGGCTTCAACGTGATTGTGCGGGAAGTTCTCGCATAGTTGCAGCATGGGGTTCTACTGAAGTACTTCGAAATGCTGCTATTGCATTCTTATCCGAAATCCCTGGGGTGCAGGGGCTACAGTTGGACTACCCTTGGTACCGCTATCCCAGTCCATATAGAAAAGATCAGAAGATCGATTGGTTAATCAGTGCCTTCGATAAACTTGAAACATAACACTTCGTTCCAGGGGCCGCTGCGCGATAAAGCTGCGCAGCGCCCCTGAACTCGAACTTTATGCTGAAACGATACGCCCGTTAAAGTTATCTATTTTTAGACAAGTTTAAGCAAGCAAAAGTTATCGGTTTCGTTGATGAGTTCCGAGAGATTGTCGGCGATCGCAAAGATAAATAATTGATAAGCGATCGGGGCATAACACATCATTGGAGCGGACAATATTAGAGTAGTTTACGCTTAGTTGAACGGAATCTCTTGCTGCTCAATTAAGCCGTTAGGCGGCTTCACATCCCGTGTGCCTCATACTCACAGTTAGCCGTAGGGTGCGTTCCCTAATGTGGCTCCTACCGCTCCACTAGCAGTAGGCTAATCTGGCTAACACGCTTTTGGGCGTGATATACGGAAAAGTTACAGCAAAAAAGGAGGTTTATTATAGCTGAACGATTAGCAGTTGATGTTTCACAAACTTATGAAAGTGGATTTCTTGGTAGGCGAGGAGACGATAAATTTCCTTGCACCGGAGCAAGAATAACACGGGTGGAATTGGGAGCATCCCAATTTTGCCATAAGTATAAATGCTTAGAGACTAAAAACGTTAGCTAAGGCAAAATAAAGAGAAACAATTAAACGGTAGAATCATGAATACAGACCAAAAAGAA
>VYLE01000507.1_pt1 | contig 22507 bp, 12 predicted proteins | sample 5114391 | NCBI WGS metagenome assembly VYLE01 (sample SAMN12291771, study PRJNA351875) | freshwater metagenome | isolation source: freshwater lake | place: USA: Michigan, Kent Lake | collected 2013-08-15
TTTTAGATTTATTCAGCAAGCCCTAATTATGAAAAAATAGGAATTGTTGGAAAACTGAGGCGAGTGGACTGTTCGACCAGGAATCAATCAACAGAAATTGAAGTCAAAAATCTATAGCGTTTCCTAAGCTAGTGAGGTACACCTATTTTTCTTCCCTTTTGCCTTTTGCCTTTTGCCTCTTGCATGAGTGCCTAAAACCCATAACTTTTGTACCTCAGCAGACTGAAAAACGCTATAGACCATCTGGGATTAGTAGCCGGAATTATCGATGAAATAGGAATCGTCGAAATTATCAACGAACAAGTCTCAATTGAGCGAGGAGAAATTGTCACAGCGGGGCAAGTCGTGAAAGCAATTATCCTGAATGGATTGGGATTTGTCTCCGGGTCCTTGTATTTATTTCCTCAATTTTTTGAAGATAAAGCAAGCGAACATTTGCTGGGAGAGGGCATCGAACCCAAACTCCTGAATGATGATAAAATTGGTCGAGTAATGGACAAACTTTATCAACTGGATGTTTCGGGTATTTTCCTACTCATTAGTTTAGCGGCCGTAAAAAAATTTGGTGTAGCGACCGAGAATTGCCATTTAGATTCGACTTCTCTATCAGTGGAAGGAGAATATAAAAAGGAATACCCAACAGTAGAAATCCTGAAATCAGGAGCAGTTGGAGAAGAAATTGAAACCAGACAACAGCCAATAAAACGTCAATTCAAAAATGAAACGCATCAACCTCAAGAGTTGACAAAGAAAGGCTCATCAGGTACTGTCTGATCATTAACAACAACAAATCAGACCCAAAAACCAGCCGAAAACATCTTAACATAGAACAAAGAAACTTGCTCTACCAACTTAGTCAAGAGGGAAATTTATCTCAACGGCAAATGGCCGTCTGGCTCGGATGTCATCAAAGCACGACCAGCGCGAGAATTAAGAAGGAATCAAAGTTCTCTGGGCTGCTATCTACCTGACACAGCACAAGCTAAGAGCGAGACGCGCACCAAAAATGCCAAACAACTCTTTTAAAATGTCAGCGAGTCGGCCTTAGAGTTGGTGAAAAAAGGATTGAAATATTATCATAGGGTTTGCTGAATAATGGTAAGTAGGTGGGTGGAATTAAATAGGGTTTGCTGAATAATGGTAAAACCCTTTTAAAATAAGGCTTTTGACCTGTTAAAGTCCGATGTTAGTGCAAGAAAATAGGATTGGGACTTTCAAAAACCTTGCATTATCCTCGACCGGCTACTGACTCCTACCCCCAGGAAAAACTTTTTCAGCAGACCCTAATTACACATCTAAGCCACTACTCCGTCAGACTTCTGCTGTGATCAGTAAACAGTGAACTGAAAACTCAAATCCGATCCCTAATAGCTGTATCCCGTCTCCTGTCTCGGAGTCTCCTGTCTCGGAGTCTCCTGTCTCGGAGTCTCCTGTCTCGACTAGGAAATTAATTTTGCACGACTACTTACATAAACTGGTACAAAAAAGCAGGGCAACAAAGCCTGAAACGACCGGCTACTGACTCCTGACGACCGACTCCTAACCCCACCAACAAACTTTTTGCCGCAAACCCTACCTATGCGGCTGGACGAGGAAAAAGAAAGAGTCGAGACGGAGCAAAAAGTAAGCGTGGAGGGATTCCGGGGCGTGTGGATATTCTCCTCTCCCATCTCCCCCGCAACGCGCACGAAGTGGTCTCCCCACACCCTTCTCCCTTCTCCCCCAATACTATCGGGACGGGGAAGAATTGATCGGGGGTAAAGAAGGAGAAATTTCGCCACCTCGAGCGAATATTTCCAGATTCCATTGACCGAAACGATTACTTTCAAAAGCAATAAAACGACCGTTACCACTAATCGTCGGACGACGCACTTCTCCTAAAATATTTTCGGTGAGATTTTTTGTTTGCAGAGTTTGTCGATCATAAATATATATATCGGGTTTACCGGACTGTTCCGACACATAAACAATATAGCGACCATCGGCACTAATATCCGGTTGATCTTGATAGGTTTTTGCTTGATTTAACCCCGGTAGGGGAACTAAACGATTAGCCACTCGATCGAATAAATAAATCGTTCGTTGACCCCTGCGATCGGAGGCAAAGACCAGATAACGACCATCGTAGTTAAAACGGGGATTATCTTCAGAGGAAGGGGTATTTAAAGTATTTCCTAAAAGCTGTTGGGGAGGGGTGACAAAACCCGCATCACTACATCCCCCCAGACTGATGATATTAACCGCAAGCAAAAGTCCCAGAAGTTTAGGAAACCTGATCATCGGTCGGCACCGGGGAAGGAAGGATACAACAATTAATATCATCAAGACAAACTTTACCCCAATGCAATGCCCAACGCACCAATTCCACCCGATTATCGGTTTTTGTTTTTGTCAAGATATTACTAATATGATTATCAACGGTACGCTTACTAATCTCCAGCTTTTCCGAGATTTCTTGATTGGTTAAACCATTAGCCACTAAATCGAGTATTTCTAGCTCTCGATCGGATAATGAAGCGGCTGTTTGAAACTTCCCAGCAGACATGAGTATAATTCCTCTCGTATATGTACTTATCATTCTAGAAGAATTTTTTCCCCAGGAATCGATAATCAGTGATCAGTGATCAGTAAACAGTAATCAGTGAAAAGACGGCACTGTTACTGCCATTTGATGATGCACACTTAATACAGATGGTTTGCGGCAAAAAGCTTTTCCTAGGGGCAGGGTGTGGGGTGTGGGGTGTGGGGTTTTATCGATTTTCAGGTGGTCAACTACCTAATTTTCAGGGAAAAAGTCCAGGAATTTTCCCCCCGATCCCCGCAATGGCTGGCACTTTTAAAAGTCTTATCCAACAAGGTTTAACGATGTATCTGTTTGTAACTGAAGAGCCTCAAAATCTTTGTGGACAATGCTTTGAGAGGGATTGTTCCCCTGTCAGACTCAAAACTGATCACTGATCACTGATCACTGATTCAGGGCTGACGGCTGGTACTATATAATGAAAAACGCTCCTTAGTTAGATATTGAGAAAAACATGGAAGTTATCCCCGCTATTGATATTCTCGATGGCAAATGTGTGCGACTTTATCAGGGAGATTACCAACAATCGCAGGTTTTTAACGATAATCCCGCAATAGTGGCGCGAGAATGGGTCAATCAGGGGGCAACCAGATTACATTTAGTTGATTTGGATGGAGCCAAAGAGGGTAAATCGGTTAATTTGTCAACTATTGAAACAATTCTTAATGATATTGCCATTCCCGTACAGGTGGGGGGTGGACTGCGGGATGTAGAAACGGTGAGTAATCTCCTAAAAATCGGGGTAGAAAAGGCGATTGTCGGGACAGTAGCCGTAGAAAAGCCCGAATTAGTCAGCGAACTTTGTCAAAGCTTTCCGGGGCAAATAATTGTCGGTATTGATGCTCGCGATGGCAAAGTAGCCACCAGGGGTTGGTTAGAAACTTCCGCAGTAGATGCGATCGCTCTTGGGCAAGATATGGCAAAAAGAGGAGCCAGCACGATTATCTACACTGATATTCATCGAGATGGCACACTTTCTGGCCCGAATCTCGCCGCTTTGCGAGAATTAGCCGAATCTGTCGAAATTCCCGTAATCGCCTCTGGGGGCATTAGTTCCCTGACGGACCTACTGAGTTTATTGTCTTTGGAACCTTTGGGAGTAACGGGAGTAATCGTGGGCCGCGCCCTTTATACCGGTGCAGTTAACCTCTCGGAAGCGATTAGCGCGATCGGATCGGGCCGTTGGCAGGATGTACCCCCGAATTTTTTCGTTTAACGGACTTGTTTGAGAGTATCCACCTGTTTATTGAACATATCGGTAAATAGTCCCAAAACGGTGCGATTTTCATTGACTTTGATGTTGACACTCACGGACATCCCCGATTGCAGCGGTAGAGTGGATTGATTTTTCAAAACTAACTCTTGACTGTTCAAGCGTACCCGGACGGGGAACCGATAAAAACGGTGATTTTCGTCGGGAGGTAAAGCATCGGAACCGATCGAGATTACTTCTCCCTTAATATCGCCGTATTCACTGTAGGAAAAGGAATCAATGCGAATATCGGCTTTTTGTCCCACGCGCACAAAACCGATGTCTTGGTTAGTCACGTCCACCTCTGCCACTAAACAACCTTTAGCGGCATCTTTCACCTCGGTGGGACAGCCATCGGGAACAAGTTTTAATAATGCTTCCGCTTGACTTGGTTGGGGAACAAACCCGGGCCGGGCCTTGAGATCAAAGACCACACCATCGATGGGGGCGGTAATTTTTTGATATTTAATCGTCTGTTGTGCTTGACTAATTTGACTGTCTAGTTCGGCAATGCGCTTGTTGTTATCAATGATAATGCGACTGATCTGACTATCGATTTCAGCGATCCGTTTGTAATTGTCCGCCATTTTATCGCGCACATCTTTTTCCGTGATTACCGTGGTATTAATCAGCTTTTCTTGCGCTTGGGAGATCAACAGGAAATAACGCTTTTCTTCCTGTTCCAGGCGGGAAATTTCGGCGATGCGGGTTTGTACTTCTTTCTCTTGTTTTTCTCGATCGATTTTGCCGTTAGCCTCTTGCTGCTGTAATTCATTCTGGCGATCAGTTACAGATTGTTTTTGTTTATTAATCTGATAACGGGCGATCGCTCCTTCATCCCCCAAGGGTTCAATATCCTTAAGAATATTACGCTCGATATCCAAGCTTTCTTGGCCCTGTTTCATCGAATTGGCATTACGAGTCTTAATTTCTTCTAAGACTAAGCGATCTTTGATTAATTGCGAGCGGGCATCGGCCAACTGTACCCTAGTTTGGGCCAATTGTTTTTCTAGTTGTTCCATTTCCAATCTAGCGGCCGCTTGTCGAGAATTGGCCTCCCGTCGAGCAGCCCCTAAACGAGCTAATTCATCCCCTTGTAAAGCAGAGCTAGAAGCACCTTCACTGACCTGTGCTTGATAAAGTTGATTTTCTGTCACCAAAGCGGCACGATTACGGGCTAAATCGGCGATTTCACTCGGTAATTTTAATTGAGCGATCGAACTTTCCACTGCTGCTGGTGTCAGATCCTGCGCCATTAAGAGACGATAGAATTGATTTTCCTTCTCAGCACTGGTGCGAATTTTTCTCAAGGATTCTAACTGCACTTGCGAGGCACTGGAATCCATTAAAACCAGTACATCACCTTTGTTAACTCGATCGCCGTCTTTCACTTTCACGAACTGTACTACCCCATTCACCGGTGCTTGTACTTCTTGCACTTTCCCCTGGGGTTTAAGTTGTCCTTGGGCGCCCACCACCTGCTCGATTTTGGCGAGCGCTGACCAAATTAAAGCGGCAGTGGTGACACTCATTAATGTCCAGATAATCGTCCGCGACCAAATGGGTGATTGTTTCAGGATCACCGATTGTTCCGGTGGGCTAAAAGTGGGTAAAGAAGGGCTAATACTTTTATTTTTCGTGGTAGTGGCCACGTTTTTACCCGCTTGGGTCAGTTCATCGCTTTTAGCGTTGCCGTTGCCCTTTTGACCGTTGTTAGAATTACCGTTCATGGGGATTCTCCTATATTTAGGGTTTGCTGAAAAAGTTTTTCGTGGGTGTAGGGTGTGGGGTGTAGGGTGTGGGGTGTGGGGTGTGGGGTGGTCACTGCGTGCGCGTTGCGGGGGGTTTTGGGGTATTAGTTGAAACTTCCCCATTTCCCCATTTCCCCATTTCCCCATTTCCCTATCCCCTAATCCCTGTTCCCTGACTGACTAGATTTGCGAATCCTGTTGTTTATAGAGAGTATAGTAAAGGCCTTTTCTGGCCATTAATTCCTCGTGGGTGCCTTCCTCCGCTACTGTCCCCTTATCCATCATGACAATAATATCGGCGGATTTGATCGAAGCTAGACGATGGGTGATAAAAAAGACCGTACGATCCTTGAAAGCTTCCTTGAGATTCAGACACACTTGCCGTTCGGTATTATAGTCGAGGGCGCTGGTGGCCTCATCAAGAATGAGAATTTGCGGTCTTTGCAGGACGGAACGAGCGATCGCAACCCGTTGTCGTTGTCCCCCCGATAGGGATGCCCCCCGTTCACCGACGCGGGTATTATAGCCATTGGGCAGGGTCATAATAAATTCGTGGGCTGCGGCTGCTCTCGCTGCCGAGACGATTTCCTCCACAGTCGCATCGGGGTTAGTCAGGGCGATATTTTCCTGTACCGTACCATCAAATAATAGGGTTTCTTGGGGAACCATGCCGATTTGACGACGCAGGGAATAGAGTTCCACTTTGTTGATATCATAGCCATCGATGAGAATCCGTCCCGATTCTGGTTCGTAGAGACGGGCTAATAGTTTAGTGATGGTACTTTTCCCGGCGCCACTTTCTCCCACCAAAGCGACAAAAGTGCCGGCGGGGAATTCTAAATTGACGTTGTATAGTTGCAGGGGTCCGTGGGGATTGAAGCGGAAAGCGAGGTTTTCGTAGGTGACAGTGCCTTTAATTAAGGGCATGGGGATATTTTGGCGATCGAGTTCCGCTTCTTGGGGAGTATCGACGATATCGGCCAATCTTTCTAGGGATAAGCCGGTTTCTTGGAAGTTTTGCCAGAGTTGGGTCAAACGCAGAATCGGCGAGGTAACGTAGGAAGAGATAATCCGGAAGGCGATTAATTGACCAAGGGTGAGTTTTCCGTCTAAAACTAGGGCTGCTCCCACCCACAGCACTAATAAACCCGATAATTGGTTAAAGAAGTGACTAAAGGAACCGGCCAAAGTTGAGGTCATGACCGTTTGAAAACCTTCGGCCACATAGCGCGCATAACGTTCTTGCCACTGCCAACGGGAACGCAATTCGATATTCTGTGCTTTTACTGTTTGGATTCCCGTCATCACCTCCACTAGATAGGATTGGGTTTCGGCGTTTCGTTCCGCTTTTGCTCGCAGTTGTCGCCGCACGATCGGTGCGAAAATAGCTGTGGAGAGAACTAAAATCGGCACGACTCCCAGGGCCCAAACGGTTAGAATCGGACTATAGATCAACATAACCACGATGTAGATAACCGAGAAAATGGCATCTAACACCACCGTTAGGGCTGTGCCTGTTAAAAATTGCCGAATATTCTCTAATTCGTTGATTCTTGTCGAAATTTCCCCCACTGGCCGCCGTTCAAAGTATTTCAGGGGTAAGCGCAGCAGGTGATCGATAATTTCTGAACCGAGGGTCATGTCGATGCGGTTAGTGGTATCGACAAAAAGAGATGTTCTCAAAAAGGTTAAAATCCCCTCAAAAACGGCAATTACTAAGAGGAAAACCCCGAGGGTGTTCAGAGTTTCCGGGCTATTCTGCACGATCACTTTATCGATAATCACCTGAATCATCAAGGGATTGGCCAGGGCAAATAACTGCACGAAGAAAGAAGCGATAAAAACTTCTATTAAGACTCGTTTATGTTTCTTGACAGAAGGCCAAAACCATGATAGGCCAAAACGCTGTTGCTGGGTGTGTTTGGTGGGTTTGAGCAGAATTACTTCCCCTTTTTCGTCCCAAGATTCCAGAAATTCGCTGGTTTTGCGTTTAATTATCCCCCGTTCCGGAACGGCGATCGTGGTTTCCCGTTGATTAATTTCGTAGAGGATAACGATGCTGTCTTGCCAGCGAATTAGGGCAGGAGGGTTGATATTGGGCAAGGAAGTAGCATTTAGGGGTACTAATTGGCTATGGAGTCCCACTAACTCGGCCACAGCCCCACACAGGGGCAGGGAAAGGCTGCCGGTTCTTTGCAGTTGATCCCTTAGGATGCGTTGGATCACGTCCTTGCGAAAGGGGATATTAAAATATTTGCAGATCATCTGAAAACAGGCACTCACCGCCTCTAGTTCCGTTTTTCCCCCGAAAAAAGGATAGGATTTGCGGTTTTTCTGGACAGTTTTTTCAAGGTCGATATCGCTGGTGATGTCGCTGATTCTTCCTTGGGGGATATCTAATACCTGGGTGGGTTTATTTCCCTTAATGACTTGGGTTTCCCAGATATCGTCCGTTTCTGTTTCCGCAGCCGCTTCGGTTTCCACTGTCAAGAATTCATCTAACTGATCGGAGGAAAGACCTAATAAGCGCGTGCTAGTCGGATTATTCTGGGTGATAACTGTGCCGGTAGGATAATTATCAGTATTTTCGCTGACTAACCAGAGATAATCATCGTTAATCTGGTCGTAGGACACACAAGCTTTGTTTAAAAGAGCCTGAGCAATTTCTTTCAGGTCCCCCCCACCCCAGGCCTGTTGATTAAGATAGGAGCCTAGGAGAGCATAAACTTCAGCGATCGAGGTTTCTTTAAAGAAATGTTCCTTAAATTCGGGGTAATTATTGATTAAAGACCAAAAATCCTCTTGTTTTAAGGTTAAACAGATAGTGACTTCCGAAGAAGCGATCACCGTTTCACAGGGGCTACCGCGCAGGAGACTGATCCACCCGAATAAATCCCCCGGCTGCAATTTAGCCAAAGTAACCGGCAACGGATTGTCAACCCTAGCATCGTAACCCAAAAGTCTGGCCTCTCCCTCGTAGAGAAGGACGAGGTGGGAGGGTAAGCGGTCGCACTTGAGGATCGCATTGCCCATCTCATAGCGAAAGGGTTGTAATTTCTGGCCCAGAGAACGTCTAACCTCGACGGGCAGGCGATCAAAGGGCTGTACGGTCTCCAGAAAGGCGGTAAAATCTAAAGTGGTATAACTCATTGGCTAGGCGAAAATTGACTAAGTTGGCAAATAATTAAGCGAAAAGACTAGGTTTACCCAGCTTGGCAAGGGATGCTATATAATCGATACCTGCTCGCTATTGACTGGGGTTGATTCGGAGATAAATTTCACTGTTTGCATTTGAGTCATTAACCATTGTTGGAATAAATCATTCCGTAAGCGTTGACGGGTGGGAGGATCCAGTTCACAGGATAAGTATTTTTCTAACCGGACAATTACGACCCATTCTCCCACTTGCGTCGGTGGCCACAGTTGCCCCGGTTTACTTGCTTTGAGAATTTGCCCAATCTGGGGATGGGGAGTGCTCAGTTCCACAGGTCCGATTAGTCCTCCGGTTTCTGCTTCTGCTCCTTGGGAGTATTTTTTGGCTAGTTCAGCGAAGCTATTTTCTCGATCCTGTATCCGGAAAAATAGTTCTTGGGCAATGCCGATATTTTTTGTCCGAATCAGGGAATAAACCACCTTATCCAATTGATTTTTGACTTGCAAGAAGTAGGATTCTACTTTGTTATCCCAAGTCTCCTGTTTAAATTTTTCCAGTTTAATGTCCCGAAGAATTAGATATTCTAGTTGTTCGGAATCCATCCCGTTTTGTCGTAACCAAGATTTCATTTGTTCATCGTTGGCAATTTGATTATTTTGATAGAAACGGGAATAGGCGGCGTTTCTTTCTTCGGGATTGCAGGTGATATCGGCAATCGCTTGCTCGATAATTACTTCCCGGATTAACTGGGGTAACATACCATATTTTGCCAAAAGAGGCAAGACCGCTGAATCGCTAATTTTGTGGTCGCCGATTTCAATAATTGAACTCATAATAAATACATTTTCCTCACAGAAATGTTTAAAACTATCAACTCTAGGAGCTTCTAAATTTTATTGAGGTGATTATACGTCAAAACAGCAATTTTAAGGCACCCCTCCCCATTCTAATTTTAGTTTTCCCCCTTGAAAGCCGAAAATTACAGAAATTAAACAAATAAGTCGGTCATCTTGGCGGGGATGGTGAGGGGAATTGGTTCGGCCGATCGGCCCGCCCAAAATGCTGCTCAGAAACCCCTAATTAGGGCTGGCTGAATAAATCTAAAAACCTTGTTGGCTAAGACTTTTAGACTTTTTTGATCTCCAAAAGTGCCAGGCCTAGGAGTGATCAGGGGGGGGGGAAATTCAGGTACTTTTTCCCTGAAAATCGGTAAACCCCCACACCCTGCCGCCAGGAAAGACTTTTTCAGCCAACCCTAATTGTGCCTCTAATTGACTAGAATAGACTTCTTGCAGAAATTGGGGAAGGGGGAAAGGGGAAATTTTAACCCTTAACCCTATATTCTATAATATGCAACCCTTTTACCTGCATTTGCGGAAAATTTTTTGATTTATGCAAGAGTTCTAATGATAAGATATTAGGTATGGCTGCCTTGGAGAGGTGGCAGAGTGGTCGATTGCGCTCGACTTGAAATCGAGTAACCAGCAATGGTTCGTGGGTTCAAATCCCACCCTCTCCGTACTCAACCAATCAAATTTGGACTCCAGTGGCCCGATTGTTCTTAGAGAGGGGAAAATAAAATATACTAGGCTAAAAGGACAATATTGAGGCAGTAGCCCCCCGGCATGGTTTTTTGGAAAAGATTGTTTAATAGCTCGGAAGTCACTGCATCTCCTGACTATTCGGGAGACTTGGTAGAGGTTGCCCAGAATGACCTCGGACAGACGCGAGTGTTTTTTAGTACCGATCGAGAGCTAGATCTATATGAGTTAGAAGAACTTTGTGACTCGGTAGGTTGGGCCCGTCGTCCTTTACGCAAAGTTAAAAAGGCGATCGAATGTAGTTTTTTAGTCGTGTCGATGTGGGAAGTGCGAGGTAATCGCCGTCGTTTAGTGGGTTTTGCTCGTGCCACTTCCGATCACGCTTTTAATGCTACAGTCTGGGATGTGGTTGTTCATCCTCACTATCAAAGTAAAGGCTTTGGTAAAGCATTAATGAAATTTATGATCAGGAAGTTGCGGGGTGAGGACATCAGTAATATAACTCTTTTCGCCGATCCGCAGGTGGTGGATTTCTATCGTCGTCTCGGTTTTGTTCTCGATCCCGAAGGTATCAAAGGGATGTTTTGGTATCCCGATTAAGAATGCGGCTCTTAGGCTATACTAAAAAAAGAGTTTACTTCGGGATGTAGCGCAGCTTGGTAGCGCGCCTGCTTTGGGAGCAGGATGCCGCAGGTTCAAATCCTGTCATCCCGACTGGAGAGAAAATTCTTCAAATCCTTACTTTGTCTCCTTTCCGGTTGACAAGAAAGGCTGCCTTTTTTTATTGCCAAACTCTGGTGAGTTAGCGGGAAAAGTAGGGGCGAAGCATTCGGATAGGAAATCTACGGTTTCAGCGATAGGTTATGCCCGAATGCTTCGCCCGTACAGGACGCAGGTCGATGAAGATGCAAGGTTTTGAACCACGATTCTCTCAAAATCTTGCACCTGTGAGAGCAAAACAAAACCCTAAAACCCTTACCTCGTCTATAGCGGTTCTCGCATCTGTGCGGCACACTTAAACCTTTGCTGATTAAGCTGTTCAGGATCGGGAATGTACCTCTTGTGAATCAGAAACGCTATATATTTCATATTTATTCAGCCAACCCTAGGGAGTTTGGGGAGAGAAGGAGGAGGTTTTTGGAGAATAACAAGGGTTTTTCCGGCCACTCCTCCTTTTAAGATATCTACAGACGATTATTCTTCTTCGTAATCCCCCTCGAAATCGTCCTCATCCCCTTCCTCATCGGCTTCTGACCAGCTGTCGCTGATGGGTTGGCGACTAAAGCGACTGCTGCCGCGGGAGGAGAGGAAAGCCATTTCATCATCCTCTAAATCGACCACATCACCCTCAGCGTAGGCGCGAGCGGTTTGATCGTCAAGAATCATATCGCTATCGTCACTACTATCGCCGAAACCGGGACGAGGAGGGAAACTGGGACTGCTGGGGGCAGCGTAATAACCACGATTGTTGTTGTAGTTATATTCCTCCTCTGGGGGGGCGTAATCGCTGATCCCCGCCATGTTTTCGTGGGAATTAAAGCCAGTACCCGCCGGAATCAGACGACCGATAATCACGTTTTCCTTGAGACCCCGTAACCAGTCGGACTTGCCTTCGATCGCCGCTTCCGTGAGGACGCGGGTGGTTTCTTGGAAGGAGGCGGCACTGATAAAGCTATCGGTATTCAAGGAAGCTTTGGTGATTCCCAGTAGTACAGGCGTATATTTAGCCGCCGCCCCACCGGTGATTGACATGGCTTCATTTACCGTCTCCACCTGTCGCAATTCCAACAATTCCCCGGGCAACATACTGGTATCGCCGCCGTCATCGATCCGCACCTTAGAGGTCATCTGACGCACGATAACTTCGATGTGTTTATCGGCAATATCGATCCCCTGGGATTGATAAACCGACTGTACCTGATCAACGAGGAACATCTGGGTTTTTTCCAAGGCTTTTAAGGCCGCTTCGTAACTGCCCAAGCTATCCACATAATAATTAAAGAACACCTCTAAAATCTCGTGGGGATTAGCCTGACCATCGGTTAACGCCTGACCCGCATCGATACGCTGATTATCGCTCACCAGGGGGTTTTGACTGCCTAAAAGCGGATATTCACTGATCGTGCCGTCATCCTCGACCACCTTAATATCGACGATCTCAGAATCTTGGTACTCCACTTGACAAACTCCCGGTTTGCGTGCTAAGACACAAGCCTCTTTCGGTTTGCGGGCTTCGAGCAGTTCTTCGATTCTGGGTAAACCTTGAATGATATCCCCAGTTTTCGAGCGCTCAAACACCAACAGCACCAAATTATCGCCCCGTTGAACCAGATCTCCCTCATCGATGTGCAGAATCGCCCCGGCCGACACTCGGTAGGGTCGGGCCTTACGCAGACGGATTTCATAGCCGGTGGTGGTTTGGTCAACGGCCAGCACTTGACCGGAATTGGGGGCTAAAACTCCGGCAGCGATCTCAGCTTCGGCGATTACCAGATCCCCAGCTTTGACGGTGGGAGCAACAGCGAACGGGAGAATAAACTCGTCACGGTCACTCACAATTAAAAGACGGCGCACCGCTTCGCTGCCCTTGCGAATCCCGCGAATTTCTCCAGCTTCCTTACACTGGATTTCGGTTCTGGCCACCACTGCCCCCGGTGGAATTTCATCGCCATCTTGGACGAGAACGCGAGTCTGAATATTACCCCCTAAAGGATCATTATCACTATCTCGACGCAGCACCAGAGATTCGAGAATAACTAACTGTAAACGCTGACAATCCGTGTCCTCGCACCGCTTCGCGGATCCCTGCGGGATCGGTTCTAACTCGATATCGGCCGTCAGATGGGAGACCGATTCCGGTTCTTCGCTAGAAATTTCTAGGACTAATTGGGTGCTGATCAGTTGACAACCCTCGACGGATTTAACTCTTTCCCCGTCTTTAAAGAAAATGCGCTGCACCGATCGCAGTTCGATATGTCGTCCTCCTTCTTGGTTAGCGGAACCCTGGGTGGGAGAAGTGGATTGGTCTTCTACGGTGAACTCCTGTACTGGTCGCAGCAGTAATCCCAAACCCTCGTTAGTTTCCACCCATTCCGCTTGCCGTAACTCCTCGATCGTGACTTCGGGGGTTAACTGTGTCCCGGGGTAAATTAACTGTTCTTGGGCAATTCCGGAGGATTCCGGTTCGAGATCCATAAATAACAGCCCCGGTTTGACAATGATCTCCCGGAGGATGTCATTTTTCTGGATGACTTCCACCACACCGCTAGAGTTACAGAAGATGTCTTTAACCACTTCTTCCCCTGCTTCCACATACTGCCCATCTTCCACCTGTAAGAGGGAGATATCTTTATTAACTTCGTGGGTTTCTTCGGGAATCCAGAGGATCGTGCCGCCTTTGGTGATTTCATAACCCTGTTTGCGGCTGCCTTTGGCGACTTCGATATCGACGTATTTAATCATGCCGCCGGTGTGGGTTTGATAGCGATCGTCGATTAACTCGGCGACAATGGCATGATTCTGTACTTTTGTCCCCGGAGTGGTTTTCAGCAGGAAGCGTTGACCATCTCCCGTATGAATAATAAACTGTTCCCGACCGGCACTACTTTCTACTTTTACCTCGGCCTGATCCAAGGACACGGAAGCGGTGACGATATCGATTTCCCGGCTATTGGGGGCTAAACGCACCAAACCGCCGTTAGTGGATACTAACTTAGTTTCCGCTAGAACATCCCCCACTTGTACTTGATCGCCGTTACTGACCACGGGTTCAGCCCCGGTTGGCAAGTTATACACTTCTCCGGAGAGAATCCATAGTAATCCCCCCCGTTGGGCGATGCGGGTGGTATTGCCTTGGCGATCGGTTTTTTCCTCTGGGACTAATTGCGAGAATAGCACCTCGCCGGCTAAGTCACTGGTTACGTCTTTTGTGGCTTTTTCCGTGGATTTTTGGACTTTATCGGAGGTTATTTCCGCTAGTAACTGTTCCTCGCTTACCGTTGCCCCATCGGTGACAAATAGCAGTGATCCCGGAGTCAAAGAGTAGGTGACAGTTTCTTTAGTTTTATCCTTGGGTGTTAATTTAATTTCCCCCGGTGCCTCCACCTGGTCCCGTTCATCCCCGTGGCGAGTTCGCACGTTACGGATACTTAACCCCGGCAGAAAACGCACGCTTCCCTCGAAGGGACTCCGCACTTGCCGGGCCACTTCTCCGGTAAATACGCCCCCAGTGTGGAAGGTACGCATGGTTAACTGAGTTCCCGGTTCCCCGATCGATTGGGCTGCAATAATCCCCACTGCTTCCCCCATATCCACCGGATGACCGTGGGCCAGACTCCAACCGTAACAGGTTTGGCAAACTGAGCGGGCTGCTTCACAGGTTAAGGGGCTGCGGACTTTGATTTTATCGACCAGTTTGCCCAGTTTTTCGGCGGTTTCATCATCGATAATCTGGTTGCGGGTGGCGATCACTTCTCCCTTGACCACCACATCTTCGGCCAAGGAACGACCTAATAGGCGATCGCTTAAGGGAATTAACACGCGATCGCCATCGGTCATGGCGGTTAATTCAACATAACGATTAGTGCCACAATCTGCCTCGCGGACGATGACATCTTGGGACACATCGACGAGACGACGAGTCAAATAACCGGAATCTGCCGTCCGTAGGGCTGTATCAACTAAACCTTTGCGCGCCCCGTAGGAGGAAATAACGTATTCGGTAACGGTCAATCCTTCCCGGAAGTTAGTCTTAATCGGGAGGTCGATAATTTCCCCCTGGGGATTAGCCATTAATCCCCGCATTCCCACTAACTGACGCACTTGGCTCATATTACCCCGCGCCCCGGAGAAAGCCATCATATAGACGGAGTTGAGGGGATCGGTGACTTGGAAGTTGCGAATTACTTCATCTTTAAGCGATTCAGATGTACTATTCCAAGTATCAATTACTTTTTGGAAGCGTTCCACTTCGGTGATTTCCCCGCGCACATAACGCTGTTCGGTTTGCCGGATTTCCTGTTCGGCACTTTCGATCATTTGTCGTTTAGCCGGCGGTACGGTTAAATCATCCACACTAATGGAAACCCCTGCTTTGGTAGCGAAACGAAACCCGAGGTTTTTCAATTCATCGGCCATTTGTGAACAGCGCGCCGAACCGTAGTTTTGATAGGCCCAAGCGATCAGTTTTTTCAGTTTTCCTTTGTCAACAGTTTGGTTATAAAACATCTCGATCCCAGTAACAAGTAAACAGCTATTAGCTATCAGCCATCAGCATTCAGCTATCAGTTAGAAAAGGGAACAGGAAATAGGGAACGGGGAATAGGGAATAGGCAAATTTTTACTTTACTGTCCTTTTTTTTGCTTTTTCCTGGAAAATTCTCTCCTGTCTCCTGTCTCCTGACTCCTGACTTCTCACTGATAACTGATTACTGATTACTGATCACTGAAATTACACTTCCGATTCTTCTTCCTCAAAGTCTTCCGTGGTTAAAGATTCGTAGGTGGGGCGAGAGGGGGCGCGACGACCGACATCGACCATCAGATCCACCTCCACATCGCGGGAAGTACCATCGGGGGCATTTTCCACCTTGTGAACGGCGATATCGAGGCCGAGGGATTGCAATTCTCGCATCAAAACCTTAAAGGATTCTGGCGTACCCGGGCGGGGAATCGGCTTGCCTTTTACGATCGCATTTAAAGCCTCATTCCGTCCTTGCATATCATCGGATTTCACCGTGAGCAATTCCTGCAAGGTATAGGCTGCCCCGTAGGCCTCCAGGGCCCAGACTTCCATTTCTCCGAAGCGCTGGCCTCCCTGTTGAGCTTTACCGCCCAGGGGTTGCTGAGTAACCAAGGAGTAGGGACCGGTAGAACGGGCGTGAATTTTATCATCAACCAGGTGAACCAGTTTTAACATATAGGCCATACCGACGGTAACGGGACGGTCAAAGGGTTCGCCGGTGCGACCATCGTAAACCGTGACTTTACCTGCGTGTTCTTCCTTGAACACCCAATCGCGATTGGGTTTTTTCGAGGCATTTTCTAGCAATCCGTGGACGGTTAAACGGCTGGCTTCTTCCCCATACATTTCATCAAAGGGAGTAATCTTAAAGCGCACGCCCAGATTTTCGCCAGCCCAACCCAGTAAACATTCAAACACCTGACCGACGTTCATGCGACTGGGAACCCCTAGGGGATTGAGAACGATATCGACGGGACGACCATCGGGGAGGTAGGGCATATCTTCCAGGGGCAGAATCCGAGAAATAATCCCTTTATTGCCGTGACGACCCGCCATTTTATCGCCCACTTGGATTTTGCGTTTTTGGGCAACGTAAACCCGTACCACCATATTGGCCCCGGGGGGTAATTCATCTCCCTGTTCGCGGGTAAATACCCGCACATCCACTACCCGGCCTTTTTCGCCGTTGGGGACGCGGAGGGAGTTATCCCGTACATCCCGGGCTTTTTCGCCGAAAATTGCCCGCAGTAGTTTTTCTTCGGGGGGTTGGTCTGATTCGCCTTTCGGGGTGACTTTCCCCACGAGGATATCGCTGGCTTCTACCCAGGCCCCGATGCGAATAATGCCGCGTTCATCGAGGTTTCGCAGGGCATCTTCACCGACGTTGGGAATTTCCCTGGTGATTTCCTCAGGTCCGAGTTTAGTTTGACGAGCTTCGATTTCGTATTTTTCAATGTGGATACTGGTGTAGGTGTCTTGTGCCACCAGTCTTTCGCTGATTAAAATCGCGTCTTCGTAGTTATAGCCTTCCCAGGGCATATAGGCGACGAGGATATTCTGGCCGAGGGCGATTTCTCCTCCTTCGGTGGCGGAACCATCGGCGAGGATCTGCCCTGGCACAACTTGTTCCCCTTGATAGACTAAAGGACGCTGATTTAGGCAGGTATCTTGGTTAGAGCGTTGATATTTCTGAATTTCGTACTCGATCTCGCTCTTGCCAAAAATCTCTTTGTCTTCATCCGCCACTTTGATGCGAATCCGGTTAGCATCGACGTAGGAAACGACCCCATTGGTACGGGAAACGATGACCATGCCGGAGTCGCGAGCGGCCTGTGCTTCCAATCCGGTACCCACAAGGGGACGTTCGGGACGCAGCAGGGGAACCGCTTGTCGTTGCATATTAGAACCCATCAGGGCGCGGTTAGCGTCGTCGTGTTCAAGGAAGGGAATCAGGGAAGTGGCCACCGAGACAATTTGGACGGGGGAAACACAAACGTAGTCCACTTGTTCGGGGGAGGTGGTGGAGAATTCCTGCCGATAGCGCACTGGGATAGTTTCGCCGAGGATATAACCATTTTCATCGGTGGCCACGTCTCCTGGTGCGACTCTGAGATCGTCTTCTTCGTCGGCGGTGAGGTATTTAACGGGGAGATCGTAGCGAACTCGTCCATTTTCCACCGCGTAACAGGGGGTTTCAATAAAACCGTAGTCGTTGACGCGGGCGTAGGTGGCCAGGGAACCGATTAAACCGGCGTTGGGACCTTCTGGGGTTTCCACCGGACAAATGCGGCCGTGGTGGGAGGGGTGAATGTCGCGCACGGCAAAACCGGCCCGTTCCCGGGTCAGACCGCCGGGGCCAAGGGCGGAAATGCGGCGTTTATGGGTCAATTCCGCTAGGGGGTTGGTTTGATCCATGAACTGGGAGAGTTGCGAGGAACCAAAGAATTCTTTAATCGCCGCTACTAGGGGTTTCGGGTTGACTAGGGAAGCGGGGGTGAGGTTTTGGGATTCGCTGACGGTCATCCGTTCCCGAATGATTCTTTCTAAGCGGTTTAAACCTACTCGCACTTGGTTTTGTAGCAGTTCACCCACGGAACGGACGCGACGGTTGCCGAGGTGGTCGATGTCGTCGGTGTTGCCGATGTCAAATTCGAGGTTAATTAGGTAGTCGATCGCCGATAAGATGTCGGTGGTGGTGAGAACGCGCTGGTTATCGGGGACGTTGAGGCGTAGTTTTTTGTTGAGTTTATAACGACCAACGCGACCGAGATCGTAGCGTTTATTGTCAAAAAAGCGCGATTCGAGCAGTTGTTGTCCGCCGGTGACGGTGGGAGGTTCCCCGGGGCGTAGTTTGCGGTACAGGTCGAGGAGTGCCTCTTCTTCGCTGGGATTGCCTTCTTTGTCGAGGGTTTTTTGGTAGAATTCGGGGTGGCGTAGGGAGTCAAAGATTTCGTTATCGCTCAATCCGATCGCTTTCAGGAGAACTTGGGCGGATAATTTGCGGGTTTTGTCGATTCTGACCCAGACTAAGCCGTTTTTGTCGGTTTCAAATTTTAACCAAGCTCCTCGGTTGGGAATCAGGGAAGCGGAGTAGGTACGGCGACCGTTTTTGTCGATTTCGGCTTTGTAGTAAACACCGGGAGAACGGACGATCTGATTGACGATGACTCGTTCAGCCCCGTTAATGATAAAGGTTCCCCGTTCGGTCATCAGGGGTAAATCGCCGATAAAGACTTCCTGTTCGATGTTTTCTCCCGTTTCTTTGTTGATTAGACGGGTGGGAACGTACATCTGAACGGAATAGGTGCTATCGCGTCGTTTGGCTTCATCGACGTTGTATTTCGGTTCTTTGAGTCTGTAGTCCTGGCCGAGGAAATGTAGTTCTAATTTACCTGTATAGTCGCTGATGGGGGAAAAGCTATTCAGTTCCTCGATTAGTCCTTCTTCCAAAAACCACCGAAAACTGGAGTGTTGGATTTCGATGAGGTCGGGTAAGAGGTTAAAGGTAAGATTGTTCATTATGGTTACAAGGGCTGATGACACGATAGCGACGGTCGGGAATTGCTCTCGGAGATCGGGGTTTTTAGGGGTTGGGTGTTGGGGTTTTAGGGTTTTAGGGTGTTGGGGTTTTAGGGTGTTGGGGTTTTAGGGTTTTAGTTGAATTCCCCCATTTCCCCATTTCCCCATTTCCCCATTTCCCCATTTCCCCGTCCCCTGCTCTGTGCTAATAAACTATGTTTTTTAACTGGGGAGTTGAAATAAGTTGCGGGCGTTCTGGGTGGTTTGTTCGGCTAGGGTTTCGACCGGATAGCCGCGCAGACGGGCGACGGTTTCGGCCACGTGGAAGACGAAGGAGGGTTCACAAGGTTTACCGCGGTGGGGATTGGGGGAGAGAAAGGGGCAATCGGTTTCGATCAGTAGGCGATCGCTGGGGACAATTTGGGCGGCAGCTTGCACAGTTTTACTGTTTTTGAAGGTGACAATGCCGCTAAAGCTGATGTAAAAACCCAAATCTAAAAACCATTGAGTTTCTTCGGGGTTGCCAGTCCAGCAGTGCATCACGCCGCGAATTTTGCCCACTTGTTGCCGAAAGGCGCTGATTTCCTCCCGCATGACCGGGGCCGCATCTCGACAATGGATAATCACGGGTTTATCGAGACGATGGGCGATTTCTAATTGCGTCCAAAAGACCTGTTTTTGCTGCTCTTGATTATCCGCTTTATAGAAGTCTAAACCCATTTCCCCGATCGCCACGACGCGCCGATCAGATCGGGCTAGGGATTCGATCTGATCGGCACTATTATCTCGCCATTTTTGGGCATCTAGGGGATGTAAACCGACGGCGAAGGAAATTTCCTCAAATTGATCGGCAATGGCTTTAATCGCTGCAAACTCCTCCGGTTCGACACAGGAGTGAACCAGATGAACGACTCCCACACTTCGCCAACGTTCGGAGATAGCGGGCAAGTCGGCTTGCAAAACGTCAAAGTTCAAATGAACGTGCGTATCTATTAATTGCATCGACCCCCGATCGCTTGTTGCGTCTGTCCTGATTACAGCTTACTCGTTTCTTAGGAAGCTTGGCTAACTTTTTGCAAAGCTTTGGCTAAACCGGCTTTTTTTCTAGCGCCGTTGTTCCGGTGCAAGACGTTGCGCTTGACGGCTTTATCGATTTTACTGTAAGCTTCCGATAGAGCTTGTTGGGCGCTTTCTAGCCCTTCTGGGCTGGGGTTGGCTCCGTAGGCCGAGACAGCGACAAGACATTTTTTGATCAGGGTTCTTACGGCTGACTTGTACGCTTTGTTGCGGAGACGATTTCTTTCGGAGATTTGGACTCGTTTGAGTGCAGACTTTGTATTAGCCACAGTCGTTTCTTGTTCTCAATACTGGTATGGTTAATCGGGACACAGACAAACCATAATAACAGATTTGTGCTATTTGTTGCAAGAGTTTTCTGGACAAGATTGGGGCAACCCCAGAGATATTTTCAGGATTAGGTTCCCACCGATGGGGAAGTGTAGATGACGATAAAACTGAGCCTCAAGGAGACTCAGTTTCTAGTTTTTTAAGGACGGGAAGTTAACGAATGTACTCTTTGAGGATACTATTACGGTTAGGGTGACGCAGTTTCCGCAGGGCTTTGGCTTCTATTTGACGAATGCGCTCGCGAGTGACGTTGAAAATCTGGCCGATTTCTTCGAGTGTTTTCATCCGGCCGTCATCTAAACCGTAGCGCAGACGCAGCACATCGCGTTCGCGAGGACTAAGGGTATCGAGGACGTTTTCTAAATCCTCGCGTAATAAATTTTTAGAAACTTCATCTTCTGGGGTTTCCCCATCCGCTTCGATAAAGTCTCCTAAACGGGAATCTTCTTCTTTACCGATGGGAGTCTCTAGAGAAATAGGTAATTGGGCAGATTTAGCAATAAAACGCAGTTTTTCAATGGTCATCTCCATCTTGGTGGCGATTTCTTCCTCGGTGGGTTTGCGACGCATTTCCTGAGAAAGAATCTTGGTGGTTTTTTTGATCCGGGAGATGGTTTCGTAGAGGTGGACGGGAAGTCTAATGGTGCGGGATTGATCGGCGATCGCCCGGGTGATGGCTTGACGAATCCACCAAGTGGCATAGGTGGAGAATTTATAACCCTTTTCGTGGTCGAATTTTTCGGCGGCGCGGATCAAACCGAGGGAACCTTCTTGAATTAAATCTTGGAAGGAAAGACCGCGATTCATGTATTTCTTGGCGATCGAAACCACTAAACGCAGGTTCGATTGTACCATTTTTTCCTTAGCGCGACGACCATGGTACAAACGACGCTTAAAGGCCGATAAGTATTCCTTTGATTTCGCCAGCCATTCTTCCAGCATGGGAGCCATTAGCTCCGTCTTACCTAAATAAGCCTTAATATCCGATAATTTCGGTTCTTTTTCCGATTTTTCGGCGATAATTTTCTCGATGCGCTCGAACAAGAAAACCTGTTTTCCCCATTCAGCATCGCTATAGAGGCAAAAATCTTCGCGAATGCGTTCTAATTTCAGTAGGTCGGCGATTTTTCTCGCTAATTCGATCTCCTCCTCCGCTCTCAATAACCGAATCCTGCCGATCTCTTGCAGATAAATCCGAATCGAATCTTCCGTATAGGGTTTTTTTCTAGCGGCGTCGCGACGACGAGCGCTGGCAAGGCGGCGGTTTTTTTTGCCATCGTTGCTATCGCTGGTTTCTTCTAGCTCTAACTCGATATCCTCATCATCGAAGTCTTCGTCTAGGTCAATCAAATCTAAATCCAATGGCGGCTCGGTAAGGGTTAGTACATCGTGGGCCTGCATCATGCCGTTTTCCTCTTGCTCCTTCTGTGCAAAACTAGAAGATCGAATCTCAATCTAGGTGATACTGAACAAATTTGTGTCTCAAATCCGAGAGGGGCAAAGACTTTTCCGATTGTAGCTTTAATTACAACAAATGGGAGAAGATTTTTGCTTAAATTTCCTTGTGTCGATGCGATTTTAGCGACACGGAATGCTGTTTTAGCTCGGTCAACTCATAATCTGGCTCCTGCAAAAATTGGGTAAATGGCTGGAGGACTGGAATCCGATCGCCGGTTTGTCTGCGGTGTTGACCAGATAGCTAAGTATCAAAGGAATTATGGGATGGGTTAACTGTTCCCACTGGCAAGAGGAACATAATCCCTATTGGCCCTTGCTAATTCCTTTAGTCTTTAGCTATTGTATTTAATTTGATCGGATTCTTACGGACAAATTTCATCCCTCATTGCTTTTACGCGAATCCAATTTCAATACAAGTGTATTAAAATTGTTAGAGCGCAAGCTCATAATATTAACTTAGCAACATTTTAGAAATTTGCGAGACAAATTTAAGATTTTCTCCAATAGCACCGTGGGGTGTGGGGAAAATCTAAAATTTGTCTCGCAAATTTCTAAAATGTTGCTAAGTTAATATTATGAGCTTGCGCTCTAACAATTTTAAT
>VYLE01000802.1_pt1 | contig 22408 bp, 26 predicted proteins | sample 5114391 | NCBI WGS metagenome assembly VYLE01 (sample SAMN12291771, study PRJNA351875) | freshwater metagenome | isolation source: freshwater lake | place: USA: Michigan, Kent Lake | collected 2013-08-15
CGTTGCCCTTGTTGCGGCCGCGGGCATCGATGCGCGTGCAATTGATCATTGGGCCTCCGAAACCATTGGATGATCCAAGGTCCCAGAAAACGGAGAGTTGGCAAGGCCACTCAGCGCTTGAACAGCGCGTCGATTTCTTCGGGGGTCATCGCCAGCACGCGCTGGACGTCTTCGACGCCCCCCTGGGTGATGGGGAAGGCAAACGCCCCGCCCGGCAACGTTGCCGACTGAGTCGCCTCCCCTTCAACGGGCCCAGCGGGCTTGGTGGTCCATGCGGCAGGCACCCGATCGTCTCTGACCTTTGGATAGCTCTTACCTGGGAAGGAGAGCAACAAGGGATCGCCGTGGGTATAGACGATCGCGTTGATGCCCCAACGCTCCGGCCCGTAAGCCTTCCCACGCCGAAAACCAAGGGCGTCGGTCAACTGCTCTGGGGACACCACGCTGCGGCTTTCCTCGTGGACCGTGGCCTTGTCATCATGGGAACGCCACGCCACTTTCTTCTTACCCAACTGGGCCGCCAGTTTGGTTCGGGTCTCGCCCTTGGTCATGCAGTAGACGTGTGTGCCAACCATGCTGTTGAACGCTTGGGCGAGCTTGTCGCCGTAAACAAGTTCGATCTGGGAATGGTCTTGGACGCCAGCCACCACGACCACGCCGCGGCTGCGCCCCTTGTCCAAGAGCGAATCGATGTTGAGCCGCCCCGCGCTTGTGAGCTCGTCCAGCACAAAGTAGATCCCCCTGCCCGTCTCGTTGTCTTCCAGGCTGGAATCGATCTCCATTACCGCGACGTTGATCATGGCTGAGATGTAGGCTTTCGTCAGGACCGGGTCCACGCCCGCGTGAACGACCACCTGTTTGCGGCCTGTGTAATTGTCGCGAACCCATTGGGTCATTGAAAAACATCGCTTTCCGCGAGTTGGCCATGCGGTGGCCAGGTCATCGATGAGGCGGGTGAAGCCCCCCAGCGTGGACAACACGCTTGCAGTGGTCTGGCTCTCTGGGTTAACGACAAGGGCTGCGCCGCGGGGGTAATGGTGGCGCATGCCCTCGCACATGGCCGCCGCAGGTCGCCGCAACAGCTTGGCCAACTCTGGGAAACCCCAGGTGCCGTCCTGCGTGTTCTGCAGCTCACGCACGCAACCGATAAGGAGATCCTGGGCAGCCATGGTCCAGAACTTCGAATTCCCGTCCCCTTCCGGAATAAGCGAGGCGGCGAAGGCGGCAGCCTGGATTGGAGTGCGCACATCGGCGGCCACGTCCCACGTCCAGGAGCGCGAATCGAATGGGCTGACGATGATCGGCCGCCCGAAGATCTTGGTGAAGGCTCCTTTGACGTCATACAGGAACAACTTGGCCTGCTTCTTCCCGACCAACTGCTCCAACAACCCATTGATGATGACGGACTTGCCGGACCCACTGGAGCCGGAAATGATCACGTGCTTGGACCATTGCTTCTTCGGCAACACCAGGTCGGGATGCAAGGCCATGGAGAACGGATCTGCCTCTGCTTCTTTCGGCGTGAGTGATCGGCGCTGCGCCTCGGCAATGGCTTCCTGTCCTTCCAGCAACTGCGGGCCTGCCAGGTGCCAGGTGTTGCTCACTGGCTTGGCTTCTTTGAGGAACACGCGGACGGCCAGATACCCCGCCAGCAAGAGTGACGCGCCGATTCGCGTCCAGGTGGCCAGAGGGTGGTGATAGGACACCAGCTCGATGAACTCCCGCGCGGGAGCACGAGCCGAAATGCCAGCGGTTAGGAAGTGGTAGCCGGTAACCAGGCCGCCCTTCAAGGCATCCCCGAAGCGAATCAGCTGGCCATCCGGATTGGGGATGAGCCAGGCAACGCCCATGGCGCCCACGTAGACCACCCCGAACACGAACCCACTGCCCAGCAAAGCGCGGTGCCAGTAGCGAACCGGTTGCGAAGGGGCGACGTTGCCGGGCACCTCGCCCAGGGCGTCATAGGGCTTGGGCTTGCTCATGCCGGTGTTGATGCTGGTGCATGCGCGTGGGGGTGCGTCCACGCCAGCCGGGCTGCTCAGGGTTAGCGCCGTGGGCCATCAACTGCAGGCACACGCGGGCGTGCTTGTGGAGCGAGGCGAGGTGGAGCGGCGCCCAGCCCTGCCCGTTCAACGCCGACACGTCCGCACCGGCCTCCACCAAGGGGGTGACCAGGTGGGCATGGCCGAAGCGGGCTGCGTGGTGAAGCGGCGTGTTCCCGTTCATGTCGGGCATGCGCACGCTGGCGCCCATGCCAATGCAGGCCAACACCGCGGCTTCGTGGCCAGCGCGGGAGGCGCCCATCATCCACGCTTGCCAGGGGCCATGGTTTTGGAGGCGTTGTGCGTCGGCGTGCGCTGCGCGTGCTTCTTCTGCGGCCATGGCCAGGTCGTTAAACAGCCCCGTGTGCTGGGCAGGGGTGAGGCGCGAAACGTGATCAGCAATGGCGCTGAAGGCCATGGGTTCGTTCTTGTCGCCCAGCCGCCGCTCGAAGGCCCGAACCATGTCTTGAGTCGAAGCCTGGTTGGGAGCAACGAAGGTCAACCGGTGAAGCCCCCACCGGAGATCCACCTGGGGAGCTCGGTCGGCGTCGCCGTGGCGCACCTGCCAGGTCAGATCACCACGTCGCCCCTCGACGGGAGACACGCTCAATACATGGGCACGGGCCAGGACGACGGAAGCGTGCTGCGGCTCGTTGCCGAACTTCCGCAGTAGGGCATCCACCAGAACTTCCGTTCGGTGGAGGCCCAGGGGGCGCAGTTGGTGTTGAAGAGATTCACGGGCGTCCATCCCCATGGTTGTAAAGGCGAATTGCCGGACGTCAAGCGAATGGCAAACATGCCAGGGATGGTGGGTCAGGTAGGACTTGAACCTACAAGGGACATTGCCATCAGTTTTACAGACTGCCCCGGCTGCATTACCGGACTACTGACCCTTATGAAGCTCTGCGGTTCTGCGCGATGATCAACCTGGGATGGGTGCCAAGATCATCCAGACAACCACCGTCAAAACCCAGAGAGGGTGAAGCCAGAACATGAACTCGTCCCCATCGAACCGGCGGATGCTCCGCCGGAGGTAGACACGCACTTGTCGGTAAGAACGACTCATGCTCAGTTGAACATGACCTCGACGCCCATGTAGATGACGCCTACGAAGAACAAGCCCACCAAAGCTGCCTTGGCCATAAATGGTGCCAAAGCGAAAGCGATAGCCAGAATGGCGACGGCAAAGAAAACTGCCAAGATGGCAAGGGCGGTGTTCTCTACGGCCCATTCGTAGAAGTTAGCAATGAAAGTCATGTCGGTCTCCTTGGTTGTTTATGAGTAGGTCGGTCTACTCTTGTTACACCTTTAGAAAACCACACCAGAACTGGGTGTCAAGTCGCAAAAAAGCCCGATTCTGTGAAGAACCGGGCAATTTTTGACTTTAGTCGGAAAGGGCGGAGTTACTGACTGAAGACGTTCTGCTGGCGCTGTTTCTCGTGCTTTTCCCAGTCGAAGTTCTTCTCATACTCCTTCATGAAGGCAGCTTCCTTCGGGGCCGTGCGGGCATACTCGGCGTAGCCCAAGCGCCCCGGCCCGTTCTCCATCCGCTGCTCACGGGTCAGCATGGGAGGGCGCTGCTCTTCTCCCTGACGCTGCTGGCGCCACTGCTGAACGGTCTGAAAGGCGACCTGTTCGTGCTGGTTGTCGGGTTGGCTTTCGGCCTTGGCCTTGTCGGCCTCCTGAATCTTCTTCTGCAAGGCCTCGATCTGCTCTGGGCTGGCCTTCTCGGCCCAATCCAGCAACCGCTGCCGGCGTTCCTCGATGGCCTGCTGGTCCTTGCTCACGGACTGATCGTAGGCCGCCCTGGCCTCTTCCTTCTGGACGGGTGGTCGGTCGCCCAACAGCTTCTCATTGCGTTGTTCCCGCAGGGTGCGCAGGTCGGTCAGGGTTTCCATGGGTTGGGTTAGGTTATCACTCATGTTGGGGTCTCCAATGGGGATGGGATACATCGAGGGTTGATCAAATCGGCGGATTGGCAAGGGGGCGAACCCCCTCGCCGATCTCCGTTAGTCCAGGTCAGGAACCAGCTCGGCCAGGTCGATGCGCTTGTGACCGGCGCGGTTCAAGGCAACGATGGCGTGACCGCGGGGCTCCAAAAGGGCTGGATACTCTTCCTTGCGGAACAGGGGTTGAACCTCGCGCTTGCCGCCCGTGGGCATGTCGATGTCACGCGCCAACTCTCCTTGCCCGATAACGTCTTCCCCGCCAATTCGCCACGTGTGACCCGTGGCTGGATCCACGCGGAGAGCGGTCAGACGGCCCGCGCCTTCGAGGCGCATCTTGTCGAAGACGGCCGCGTGTGGGTGGTTCGGATCGTTGAGGACTGAGTGACGGTAGTTGTCCAGGCCGCCCTTGTAGTCGATGCCGCGCGTCTTCTGCTTGAACGTGGTCAGCATGGCATCGCCGAACCGCTTCATCAGATACTCAATGGTGTTGAAGGAGCACTTCAGCGCGACCAACGATTGCATGGTGTTGGCCATCAACTCTGCTCGCGTCCTGCTTCCGAACGCATCTTCCAAGCTCTCGAATCCTTGCGTTGCCATCACTGGCATCAGCCCCAACGAACGCGAGATGGAGAACAACTTGGTGTCATCGGCGGTGATCAGTAGGTGCGCCTCGTCCATCATCAACATGACTTCCACTTGGCCAGGCAACGCTTCTCGCCACTTGTCGCCATACGCACCGCGCGCCTGGATGCCATTCGTGACCCGCTGCTTCAGCAAGCGCATCATCATCTCGCCTGCCTCCTGGTATTGGGTGGGAGGCAGGAACAGGCCCACCATCTCGCCATACAGTGCCTTGGACACGTCCACCTCACCCTTCTCGATCGAGTGCCAGGGGATGTCGTTGGCGTCGCGAAGCTTTTCACCCCGCAGCAGCTTTTCCAGCAAGCCGCGGGAGTTCAGCGTGAACGACTGCCGTTGTTCGGCGTTCATGGCCGGAACTTCAAGCAGCGCCCATTCCAGGGAGCTCTGAAGCTGCGACATGGGGCGTTTCAGGTCCGGGTGGATCGTTTGTGGCTCGTTCTGCTGGCGCTTCCGGTAAGCGTTCAGATACGCGGCATGCGTCGCCCGCCCTTCTTCATCCAGGCTGTTGTCCGGCTCTTCCAGTCCCAGATACTTGATCACTTCCATGATCTTCGGGTTTGGCTTGGGGATCGTCCCGGTGGGAATCACGCGCTCGACGTTGGACAGAAGCTTGGCGTGGTGCAAGGGGGTGTAGGCCCAGCCTCGATCGGAATCCACGACGCAGGAGTAGAGACCCATTTCCTGGACCACCTCCGCCAACCGTTCTTCCACTTCGGTGGTGTCCTGCCCCAGCTTGCGGAGTTTGCGCTCTTCGAGCTTCAGGAGCAGTTGGACTTGCTCCAACCCATCGATCTTGGCCATGCACCAAGCGCGGTAAACCTTCTCGTGCTCGACCAGGGCCTTCAGGATGATCCCCGTGTGGTAGAGGAACGCGTCGCCACCGTCGGACCACAACTTGGACTTCTCGTCCACGACACCACCGGACGCGCCACGCAACGCCTTCACGATCTGATCCGGCTCCAAGCCCTCGTAAGGGCCGACGGACAGGCCAGGCTTCACAACGATGTCGAACAGGCCTTCCAGGTCGGAGATGATCGCGCCGTCCTTCCCATCGGCGATGAGAGCGCCGCCTGCCATGCCCTTCTTGCCTTGCTTGCGAGCGAGCGCCGCGGCGGCCCGGCGGTAACGCCGTGCCAGCGGGCGCATCAAGGCGTAGGACTTGCCCGAACCGATGGCGCCAAAAATGATCAATCCTTGGGTGAGGTCTCTCCACGACAGCATCATCACCGTGCCCAGATCAGGCGAGTAACCGAACCCCTTATCTGTCAGGTGGCCCAAGGCACGGGCCACTGCCATCAGAGGAGTCGTGTCCTTAAGGGCGTTCTGGGCTTGCTGTTCACGGGCCTTGACGTGGGAGTTGACCAAGGCCCCTTGGGTGCCCAAGTTGTTGTCGTTGTTCTGCAGGCAGAGTCGCGCGCCGGTCTGGACGAAGTTGCCCTCAGTGAACTGCATGGCATACATGCAGGCCAGCACGAACGGCACGGCGTCGCCCAGGCCCCACGGGAGGATCTCGGACACCAGCAGCGCGACCACAATGATGCCCACCCACTTCATCGCCTGGATGAACCGGGCGGCGGTGCCGCCGATGACGCCGCGGTGGGGATGGGAGGCGGCGGCCACCAAACAGAAAACAAGAATGATTCCACCTAAGCCAAGCGCCATCATTGCTAGCTTGAAGAACAGATCTTGGTATGTGACTTGCCCAGACAACCCCACAATCTCCAGGATAATCTTCGAGCCAAACATTCCTGAGATCCAGATTGGAAGCCACTGAAGCAACAGCAGCGCCTTCAGTGCTTCCTTCATGCTCTCTCCCTGCTTCAAGGCGATGAAGTAGGGAATGGTCGTCAGCAGGAAGGCCCAGCCAGCCCAGCCGATCCACGAGACCAGGAACAAGGTCAGCGCCCCAATCGCGGGGAACGCGAGATACATCAGGGGAGTGGCAATGCTGTCATTGCCCTGCCCCATGTCGTTGCCCTGGAGGAAGCCCTCGGCACGGCGGCCGTCCTTGGTGATGGTGATGCGGGACTGGCTGTCGCGCAGGTCCTCTGGGACCTTGGGCCACCACTCTTGAAAGTCGTCCTCGCTCATCCCTTCTGGGACCAGGAACGCGTTCTTCTCCTCGTTCCACACCGCGCCGCACTCGGCAGCCAATTGGGTGTCCTTCGAAGGAACGTCTAGGACACGGCTACGCACCCGGTCGCTCAGGTCGAAGCGCCCCACCAGGTTTTCGAACTCTGCGTTCGACTTAATGATGATGGTTTCGCGGATGGTTGAGGCCTCGCCTTCCCTGCGGCGGAACTTGCGTCCCAGGCCGCTCGTCCAGTCAATGGCGCTCAGAATGTTGATGTTCAATGCCATGGTTTTGTTCCTCCCTTAGTTGCCAAGCCAGTGCGACAGGACGGCGAGCACGGCGCACAATGGCGCGATCACCAGGAAGCCCGCCTTGGCTACCCAGCGCTCTGCCACCTGTTCCACCTTGCTCGCGTAGAGCCGATCCTTGGTCCAGGCCTCATAGGCCACATCGTTTTCAACCGGCGGCACGCGATCGGCGCGCAGGTAGTAGAACGAACGCCTCACGGCTTCAGTCAGGTGCCCCATGCCCAGCGACTCCGGGCTGCCAATGAGCAGTCGCCCATGAAGGTTCATCCACTTCGAACCGAAGTGGAGCTTGCCGGGTTCCCGGTATTGCGTGAACAGCCACTGGAACATTTTTCCCCCTTGAATGATGAGTAGGTCACTTCTTTCTAGATCGAATCCGCGAGTTGGCAAGGGGGGATCACTTGATGCCGGATTTCTCCGCCCAAGCGTCGAGGTCGTCGCTCGCCTTCTGCTGCCAATCGTTCTTCTGCTCGGCAGATGGTGCGGGGGCTTTCTTCGGCAACGGGGCAGACGCACGGTTTGGCGAAGGCATGGACTGGGTTGCGATCGCCGCTGACGCCGTCACCGCGGGAACGGCGGCAGGCACGGGCTTCTCGATCGTGGGTTCTGGTCTGACCTGCTCTGGAAGAGCCGCTGGCGCGGGCGCGACCACGGGGGCTTCCACCACCTCGGACACCTGTTCGGGAACAACCGGAGTTGCAACCGTTGCCAAGGGAGCGGGGGCGCTCGGGGGCGTTTGGTCGTCCTTCCCCGGCAGGAAATAGATCGCCCCAGCGACCAATGCCACCGCCACCACGCCACCCAAGACCCAGGGCCAACGGGTGCGGAGCCTTGACTGCAGGGACGTTTGCGGCCCCTCTGGTGCCATGGCGTCCGGTGAGCCACCAGGTTCATCAACAGCACCGGGAGCCAACGTGCTCTGCCGGATCGGAACGTCATCGGTCACCTGAGGCTCTTCGACAACATCTGCTGGCAGATCCGAAAGGGCGTCCACCTCCCGTGCCAATCCAGGCGCTTCCACGACCGGCTGGGGTTCAATCGGTGTTGCGACAAGAGGCGCTTTGCCTACCTCAACTGCATCTGCTTCGCCGGCAATAGCGGCTGGCTCATGGACGGACAACGCTTCGACCAAGTCCTCGGCTGCCAAATCAGCGAAAGGGGCTTTTCCCTCCATATCGTCACCATCGACACGGACATAGTCCTGAGCCATGCCGTCAGCCACGAGATAACCCGGCCCCTCGCTGCTCATGAACTTTGTCGCCACCCCGACTTCGGCCTGTTGAACCGTCGGGGTGCTCAACCCATCTTCTTCCGCAGCGTGAATACGTTCTTCAGCGGCTTTGGCCAGCCTGGCGTCCACGGTCGCCTTGACGTCCCTTGCCTTCTCCGCAGCGGCAGCCGCCCCCTTCTGAGTCAGCTCTGCGGCTCGCTTGCCAATCATCCCGGCCCAGTGACCGGCGGCTTTCAGGGTTTCCCTGGTGTCGTCGGACACCAGCTTTTCCTCCACCGATGGAGTGGTGGTCTGGGACGCGTTGGCGCGCTTCAACAGCTCATCGCGCTTCCGCTTGCGGATCAATTCTTCGGGGGTCATGGGTTCTCCTAGAAATGGGGGAAGGAGCCCGGGTATCGCACCCGGGCAATCGGCATCAGCGGACGTCAGGCACCGGGGTCACGACGATCACGTGCTCGCCCTTGCCGCAGCGGTCGTCCACCGTCACCTTCGACAACGCACCGCGCTTGGCCAGCTCCACGATTGGCACCTGGCAGGCGGCCTTATCGGCGCCCTGGAACACGACCGTGAGCCCGTTGGTCGACTTGGTCAGCAAGCCGGCGAACTTGTCGAGGAACGCCTGAGTGCTGGCATCCAGCCGCTTCATGTCGGCGGGGTTGTAGTTCAGGCGCAACGAATCCAGAACGGCTTCCTGCTTGCCTTCGACGGCCTCGGTCTTCGTGACGACCTCGGCCTTCATGCCGGCAGCACGTGCGGCGTCGGCGGCTTCTTCGGCGTGTTCACGCTGCTGCTTCACGTAGGACGCCGTGGCACCTACGGTCGCACCCGCAGCGCACGCGGCAACGGCGCGGTCCTTCTTGCCGGTCAAGTAAGCCAGGGCGCCACCGGCGACGCAGCCGATGCCACCGGCCTTGAAGACGCGCTTCTTGTCGGTCTTGGGCTTCGCCTCGGTGGAAACGACCGTCTCCGACGGGTTGGTCTGAGCCATGACCTGCAGCGGCATTGCCATCGGCAAGCAGGCAATCAGGAAAAGGGTGATGGGGAGGGTGGAACGCTTCATGGGATGGATCTCCTATACGTGGGGGAAGAGAAGTCAGGGGCGCGGAGAGAGCATTGGATTGGGTGCGGGCGCCTTGGCCGCACCGGTGCTCTTGGTGGTGTGCTGGGAGAGAGATGTCAGGACACGACGCAAAACGTCTTCGTAGTCCTGAATGGCCTTGGCCTGCTCGGCCTTCCACTCATCGCGCAGCCGCTTCTGGTCTTCCTGGAGAGACCGGCGCAAGGTCGCGTTCTCCTCGCGCAGCTGATCGAGCAGAAACTCCAGGTGGGCGTTCGAGTTCTCCAGCGCCGCGGTCAAGGTGACGCTCGCGTTGTGCCTCTCCAGTGCATCGCGCACGTATGCGTTGAACGGCATGCCGCTCTCGCGAGCAAGACGGCGAGCCAGTTTCAGTTGCTCGTTGTCCAGGTTTACGTTTTGACGAACGAACGCCATTGGTCTAGTAACTCCGATTCGGGATTACTCCACCGATACCTGGAATCTGCGACTTGGCACATGGGTGAAAGGAGCTAACAAACTCGGACGCTGTCTCCATTGACTGGTGACAAGGTCAAGCCTTGATTGCATTAAGAATTCGCCAGACGTGATGCCGATTTCTGGGCGCGAAGCGCACACCCACTTCAGTGCGTCATGTGTATGACGAGTCCAGGGCACCCTCCAGGCTTCTGCTTCGGTGCCTGGGCCGACACCGCTTCAACCGACGCGGAGCTGTTGCCGTTGCTTTTCGCCACCCCTTGCGATTCCCCAGTGCAGAGGTATTGGTAGGTCATCCCCAACCGGTTCATCTCTCCCCTCGTTCACGCCATGCCTTCCCAGACCCCACGCTCCCCCGCCCCTCTCGCCTTCCGTCGCCCCTCGCACGGAAAGCCAGTTGCGTTCGTTCGGCCACCCGTTTCTTCTCGCCGGCCAACCCTCGTCCGTGACCACCGCAACCCATCGGCGCTGCACTCGAAAACCGGTGAGGCAATCGTTTTAGTCAAACCAGTTGGGGGACGCTGGATGCACCGCACCGGTCGTTTTAGTCACACGAGAGCAGTCACCCTCGCAAACCGAAGCGTGGCCCGAACTTCCGTGCGCCATTTCGTTTTAGTCAATCCGGTGAGGGAGCTGCTGAAGTGCTCGCGCCCCATCAATGACACCCAACTCCTGATCGCATGCAGTTCGTTGGAGGCCACCCCATGACCACCTCCGACTTCCAGGCATTCGCTCAACGGGTGCTGGAGAAACACCGCGCCCGTGCTACCGATAACCCCCGGTGGGCGCTCGACCTGCTGCGGCGACAAGACAACCCGACGTGTGCGTTCTGCTGCTCGCCCATCGACGTGAGCCGGCGGCAGTCGTGGGGTCTGTCACCCCTCGTTCCGTTCAACCAGGGCGGCCCCGTCGAACCGTCGAACCTACGGATGGCCTGCAAGAAGTGCGCGGTCGAACGCGGCGCGCGCGACCTTCTGGCCTGGGAAGAGCTGGCTGCAAAGGTGCCTGCCGAACACCTGAACCCGCTGAAGGAAGCCCGGTTGGGAGTGTTGCAACGCTCGGACAATCACCTGACCTCTGTGGGTCGCTACGCGAATGACGGAACCGTGCTGGACCTGCTCCGTGAGCGCTGGAAGCATCCCCGCTTTCTCGTCTACGTCGAACGCCATGAGAACGGATGGTTCGTGGGCTGGCCGGTGGGCCAGCGGACCCTCACGACCCGCAACGAAGCCGCCGCCCTGCTGCGCCAGGTGCACCAAGCCCGATGGGTGGAGCACGGCGATGTGGTGGGCTTCGACGTATCGGAAGAAGTTTTTCAAACCGCTGTCTGGCAGCTCATCGAGTTCCATGCCCTGGTCATCGACCAGAGCCCAGACGAAGCCGCCCACCGCGAGCGGACCGGTAAGAACAGCTGGATGGCGCGGTATCCGACCTTGCGCCAGATCCGCCAGCGGCGCAAAGGCGCCCACGAAACACCCTGGCCACTGGCCGTCAATGGACAGATCAAGGCATACAGTGAGAGGGCCGGCTCAGTGCGCATGCGAGAGAAACGGCGAGTGTCCCGAGAGGCCGAGACGAAAGCCAGGTGGCTTGAAGCCCGGCACCGGCTGGCACATCGGGACGCCGCGGTGGAAGCTGGCCAGGTTCGACAATGGTTGCCCGGGGAGCGGGCAGCCCTGCAGGCCGACGTGGATGATCTCGCACATCAATGGCTTTCAGCGCGCCACCGGCTGCTTGAACACGCTGAGAGACTAATGCAGCCCTAATCGGCTCCCTTTCCTTTGATGGATTCATAAATCAGTGTCTTCAATCCATCGAGGTCGAGTGTCTCGCTTGCCCCCTCAACTTCAAAGCTGTGCTCAAAGATCAAAGGCGGATTGAGTTCCTGGGCAAGCAATCGAACCTTCAGTAGGTGGGCACCAGAAAGCTGGGGAAGCACTGCCAGGGCTTCATCCCCGAAAGCCGACTCACCCGGCAACAGGTTACCTAAACGGACACGGCATACGTGATGGCCTTCCTTGGTGTCCACTTCCATCTGAGGCGCATGGTTCACGTTCCGAGCTACAGGCACCATGTGCCTCATCTGTCGATCCATGATGTTCCACCTCGGCGTGGGCATCTCGGGCAGATCATCCACCAGATCAAGTTCGACTGCCGTTTCACCGGGAGCGCTTGCCCAAATCTCCAGCTTGGCACCGCTCAAGGCAAACTCAGATCGGTTTGTCACTTTGACACGAACCGGGACAAGGCGACTTTGCAGGAACAGATGTTCAGCGGCATCTCTCCAGAACTCCCGATTGTCTTCATGGGTCTTGATGAAAATAGACGATCGGTCGAAGGGGTCATACGACCGCTCTTCCGTGCTGAAGTCAGGATATGGAGAGAATGACTCATAGAACGCCAGTTGGAACTTCTGAGCCAATGGAAGGTTGTCATCCCCTGTGAGCTCGAGGTCAATCTTTGCTGGTGGCCGGATGGCGTTGCCAGCCCCCATCATGGCCACTTCACGGGGAGAAGCTACCGAAGTCGAACTTCCCCGCCGGATGTAAACGGTATCCTTAAGCAGCTTGCCGTAAGGCTTCTTCAGATAGAACGGCCGTGGCTGCTTAGGGATAGCAAGGACTGCAACGTGCTTCCCGCCGAAGATCCGCTCTTCATAGCGGAAGTCTAGCTTGCTCTCCAGCTTCTCATTAACGAACTGCTGGATTCTGGAATCATCGATTGCCCCCTCTGCAGGGACACCCACCACATCGGCAGGGTGTGGCGAGTTTTCCTTGAAACCGATCAGGATGTAGGCGGTGCCGTCGCGATGGGCGTTGGCCATGGCCAGTATGTCTTTCAACAGCTCTGACTTCACATCTTCTGTGGCGGACGCGAAGGGGTAGCGATCGGCCTTGTAGTCCAGATCCGAGCCCTCGCCCTTGTATCGAAGCTGCTCCAACTGGTCGTCCGTGAGCATCGCGGGCTTTTCCCCTATCAGTAGATCTTGCCGTTCTTGGCCTTTCCACGGTTCCGCACGGCCACCCTGGCGGCTTTCCGTTCCCCGGCGTGCGCGTCTCCCGGCGAGCTCACGACCAACAGGGTCTTCTCCTTGATGAGCGTCGCGGCGGCGTAGTCCGCCAGCGCCACCATCGCGGTGGTCAGCGCCACTTCCCGGCCGGCGTCCTCGGAATCCTCGTAGCCGAACAGCTTGGCGATGTTCTCCCGGAGTTTCGGTGGGATCGTCACCATCGCGCGGTGGTGACGCAGGCCATCCTCCCGCCGACGGTAGTCGTGGAGGGTGACCGACCGCGGCATGACCATGTGGACGCGCTTGCCACCCACCGTGCCCGCCCGCTGGCTATCGTCGTAGTCGAAGTAGGACTTCCGCTCGGGGTAGTCGCCCGGCCCCAGCAGGATGTGCTCGGGAATGCGCCCGATCGACGGCTCGGCCTTCGTGCTCTGGCGCGACGCCTTCGTGTGAGTGACGTTCTTGACGTCATCCAGCGTGCGCTTGGCAGTCTTTTTCGTCGCCGCCTTCTTGGCGGGAGCTTTGCGAGTGGCCATGGGTAGGTCAGGGAGGGAAACCAGTGGAAGGTCCATCATGCCGCAGCCCTCCCCTTGGCGTCACGCTTGAGGGTGTGGCGCACCTTCACGGCCAACCCATGGATTTCCTCCTGGGCTTTCAGGGCCCACCGGTCGGCGGCGTCGAACACCGTCTGGCCCTGCTCGTAGCAGTCCGCGATCAGTGCCCGGTCGCGCACTAGGATCGCCCCAGCCATCTTGGGGTGCTCCAGCCGGCGACGGTGAGAAGCTCGCTTCTCGTTGGCCCGATTGGCGATGGGCAGGTAACGCTTGCCCTTCTTCTCCAGCACCTCCACCGTCCGCAGGAAGATGAGGAAGCTGGCCCCGTCCAGCAGCGTGGGGACGAGGTAGAGGTCAGCTTCGGGGATCACCTCATTGTCCGGGAGCCTGGGCGGCGTGTCGGTGATCTCAATCTGGAACCCCGGTGAGCGCGAGCGGCCCACCGAGAACGGGGTTTCGTCGGACAGGGCCGCGAAGGCGCTGGCGCCACCCTGGGGGTCCCTATCGTTCACCAGCACACGCATCCTGGGGTCGCGGGCGTAACACCCGGCGAGGTTGAGGGCTAACGTGGTGCGGCCGACACCGCCCTTCAAGGAAAAGCAGCACAAGCGCATTGAAAACTCCATCTATATGAGTAGGTAGGGGTAGCCCAACCGACTCTACAGAGAGTCAATCGCAACGCAAGTGCATGTTTTTGCAAATCTTTTAGCCGTTAAGGCGCCGGACTCTTTTCCTTGAACATGGCGCACTGCTGGGGTGACCTCACCCCACCCTTGATGGGGGGAAGCGTCCGCTGGGTGATCATGGCTTCGGACGGCGACACGTGGAGGTCGAACGATTGCTTAGCCATCCAGTCCTTCAGCGAGGGAGGCAGCTCGCGCCCCAGTTCCTCGAAGATCGTTCGGCGCTGATTGCCGATACGGTATTCGGCGAAGGGGTCCGCACCCGCAGCGGCCAAGATGAGGGCCATCTGGTCGAACCCATACGCCAAATGCGGACTGTCGCGATACGCCTTCCATCCCATGCAGGCCAAGTGGAATGCCGTGATTCCCTGCGGGCTCACCGGAGCATCTAGGGACGGGAAGATGGCGTTGTCGTCCCCGGATGTCCAGGCGTCGATGCGGGCCTGATGGACGCGGCGCACCAAGTGGCGCAAAAGGAAGCGGTTGTTGGCTTGGACCGCCGCGTGGAGCTCGCGGGCGAAGCGCTCTTTTGGGTTGAGGGCGCTCATTTCCACTTTGCCTCCCTCCTGCTCTTCTGCTCGAAGTGGGCTTTCTCTTTCGCCAGTCGAACCAGCCGATGGCGCTTCGAGTTGGGGATGTGGGCGGCTTCAACGAAGCCTCGGCAAGGCTCGTTGGCGGCGCTCATGAACAAGCCCCAGCGGGGTTGGAGCACGGTCAGTAAGATTTGGTGCATGGGGTGATTCCTGTCGGTTTAGGCTTGACCGTTTATGAGTAGGTCGTCCCACTCGTTTAATCGGCTTAACTCCATGCAAGCACACCGACAGGTCGAGTCAAGGGGGTAAATCGCAGAAAGTCTGACTAAAAACAGGGGCTTGCCAAACCACCTTTGCATCGCATGCTGAAATGCATGAAGACACCTCCCTCTCTGCGCAGACATCCCTCCCCCTCTCGCCTTTCCTGCGGGGTTCGCTCTGCGCTGGGCTTCGGCATGGTGGAGACCTTGCTCACCCTGGCCGGGCTGACCGTGCTCTCCGTCGTCGCTTTCGCGAGTTATTCGCACGTGTCCGCGAAGTCGAAGGTCTCGGACGAGACCGATAACCTGCGCGAGCTGTCCACACGGGTGGAGAACTCCTTCGGATTGCTGGGCACCTTCGCGGGCGTCAGCGCCGACGCGATCGTGCGCGATGGCCTCGCCCCCGAACGACTGACCCATGGGGAAGGTTTGTTGACCAACGCCTGGGGCGGTGAAGTGACCGTCGAGCCCTACACCGTGACGCGCTTTGGGGATGGGTTCTCCATCGTCCACCACCAAGTGCCCGCGCGCTCGTGCGCTGACTTCGTGGCCGTCAACGCGCGCGATCCGTGGGACATCCAGGTTTCCGACGTGTCGGTGATCCGCAACCACGGGGGGCGCCTGGATCTTCAAGCTTTGACGGATGCCTGCGCCGATAGAGATGGCAGGATCAGGTTCGTCTTCCACACCGGGCTGGTGGCGGGAGCGGCAGTGGCGGCCTCACCGCTGCAGCTTCCCCCCACCCCGACTTCAACCACCCCTCCAGGCTCTCCTCCCCTGGGCGGTCCCGTGGGCCCTGCTGGGCCAGTGGGTCCCGCCGCTCCCATAAGCCCGGTCAATTCAGCTCCTTACCTCCCGCCCCCACCGCCGGCACCGGTTGCGCCCCCGACGGCCACACCCGTCGCTCCAGTCACGCCGCCCGCGCCTCCGGCTACACCTCCACTCCCTCCGCCCACCACGGTGGCTGCGTGCGTGGAGAGTTCGGAGAACCGAACGGTGAGCTGCCCTGCTGGATCGGTAGGACAGGCGTTTCAATCACGGCACCATCACTGCGGGCCCGACCCCTCGGTATACGAAGCGTGGGCTGGAGCGACGACTGCAGGACCGTGGACGGACACCAGCAACACCTGCACGCCCTGCCCTGGGCCAGAAAGCCGCACCTTGGCCTGTCCCACTGGCCAACTCGGCGCGATCCAGGAGCAGCGCACGTTTGTGTGCTCAGGGTCGGGAAGCTGGGGCGCGTGGACACTGACAAGCAACACCTGCGCGCCCGCGTGCGTCTTGCCCACCCCCAGCACGCAGACCGACACCGAAACCCGCAGCGCCTCTCAGACAGCCGCGTGCCCCGCGGGCCAGGTGGGCGAGATCGTGCAAAGCCGCCAGGAGCAGCGCACCCGCGCGCGATCGGCGTATTGCCCCGCTCCCACGGGGCCCTTCGCCTGGAACGGCTGGTCTGGGTGGTCGGCGTGGTCAGCCACCACGCCGTGGGCCACTGTCGGTGACACCTGCACTCCTATCACGGGCCCCAGCTGTTCGTGGGAGCTCGACGTCTACTCCTTGGCGCCGAACTTCGGCAACCTGGATGGAGAGACGGTGTCCTACAACAATGGCCTGGGTGGCGGATGCGATGCTTCCTGGGGCGGTCGCAGCGGCATCACCGACCAGAGCGCGTTCAATGCCTGCAAGGACTCCATTCCGAGCCAGCCCTTGAACGCCGGTGCCTATTACGCGCTCAGCGAATACACGAACTGGGGCGGCGGCATGGAGAACAACTTCGGCTACCGTGCCAGCTGCTCGTCGCGTTGGGAGTGGGTGCTCACCGGTGAGAGCATCGGCGGATGCGGCGCCCAAGGCGGTGGCAGCGGGGGCACCATCTGCGTCAGCTCACAAGGCGACGGCAACGGCTACGGTTGCGGTGGCCAGGTGTGCGACGCGGCCCATGACGGGGTCACCTACGCCAGCGGCTACGCCGAGCGGTGGGACGCGCCGTGGCCGGATTGCGACTACCAAGTTTTCACCTGCATGGAAGTGAACCCATGACCGGTCAATTGGCCGCGGGTTTCCGCTGCACACACCCGCCAATGCGCGCCACATCGCCACACCCTGCTCTGAATGGGTGGAGGCGAATTGCTTGGGATCCCAGTAGGTGTGCGTCAACAACAATCCCAACTCCGACACAATGACCTGGCATTGGTCTCCGAAGGTGAGCACATCGTTGTAGGTCAGTCCCACGGACTTCACATCGAATGCACCGGGCTCTTCATCGATCTTGCGCATCTCCAGGTGGGCAAGATACTTGTCCCGATACGTGCCGATCTTGAGCGCTACAGGGTTCGTTGCTAGAGCCGCCATATCAGCGCTCAACTTCTTCCAGCTCTTGTCGAAGAACGCGTAGTTCTTCTTCCTGTCTTGTTGCTTGAACTTCCTCATAAAGGCAGCAGACATTTCAGCTGGAATATTCGAGATGCTTCCCACGTGGAGCTTGTCAAACATGCGGCCATAGCTGCGCCGGTAGTGACTCACGATGGCTGGATCAACGTTGAGCTTGCGCCAGAGATTGATCAGGCTTCCCGACCTCTTGTCCTGGTCCAGAAACAGCCGCGACTGGTCACGCACGAGATCCTGCGCCAGGAGCGGCACCAAGTGGCCCCACGCACCGGCTCCCACCGTCTTATCCACCTTGGCCTTGAGCCCTGCTTTGACGTCCTCGTCTTGAATGAGCGGCGCCAGAATGTGCCGGCGCTCGTCCAAGATGTGGCACTCTTGGGTCAACACGCGAATGAATCCGTCAATCTGCCGGACTCGCTGATCCAGTTCGCCCTTGGTCACTTCTGCTCTGCCTCCAACGGAACCTGCTGAAACCTCACCTGCAGTCGCTTGATGAGGGCTCGGGTTTCCGCGTTCGGCGCGCGCGTGCACACCAGGACCGCTTCCCCGTTAGGCACGAAACGCATAGCTTTCTGCTCCGCCCGGACGATGGCCCGATACTTCACCGCCTGGTAGACGCCCCGCTGCAGCTCGTCCTCGCTGCACTGGCTCGTTTTCACTTCTACTGCCAACCGCTGCTTACCGTTGTCGAAGTGCGCGTCCAGCCGATCACCGGAGCTCAGCAACTTTTCGTTGGTGCCCGCGGGGAAACTCCCGTAATCCACGAACTCCTCGGGGTGGCTGGCCACCCACACCTTCAGCGCTTTGTGCTCGTCGCTTTCCGGCTTGCCACCCTCCTGGACTTTCGGAAGGGGAATGGGCGCGTCCGCAGCCACTTCCTCCACCGCTCCCGTTGCCGGGGTCAGCATCGTGGCACCCAGGGCGCGGGCGACCCGGTCCCAGTCCGGGTAGGTGAAAACGTCTTCCATGGCTTCACGAAGATGGGCGCGCTTTTCCTCCTCGGTGTCTAGCTTCTTCCCGGCGAAGTAAGCCGGGGAGATGGTGATGGCGCCTTCCCCGGGGTGTTTCGTGTTCTTGTTGACGACGATTGCGTGGAGTGGCGGGATGGGTTCCTTCCACTGCTCGCTGAGCCACTGCAGGGCTTGAGCGACGCCACCGGCGACGGTGCCGTAGAGGTCCTTGCGGGGTTTGATGGCGTGCCCGAAGGTGTCGTGCAGCTCTTGGGCCAGGTCGCTGTAGGAATGGGCCTCACCCTCCTGGGCCCAACGGATGAGGATGGGCAGCGCGTCTGGGATAACTTGACTGCGCCAAGGCGTGCGCGCGAACTCCACCTTCGACCAATCGAACTTCTCCATCCCCAACCCTCCCTTGTTGTGCCTTCATGGTAGCCGCGGGAACAGGACTGGAAAACGATGAGGGCCGGTTTTCCGGCCCCCCTCGTCAATCTTCGTTTGGCAGCATGATCGTCACCACGGGTTCAAGGCTATCCCCCGGCCCACACAAGGCTTTCAAGGTAACAAGCCGGTGCGTCGACCGGGTCAGGCCGGACCGATCATCCGGCAAGCCTTCGTTCGCCTGCCAGTCGCCCACATCCGGCATGGCCACCAAGAGTTGGTAGTGGATCTCGGACGTGTTGCCGCTCTCCTGCTGGATCGCCACGTGGAGCATGTAGAGCACGTCCCACAAACGCCCCTCCACGGATTGCCCGCGCATCTCCAGTCCCGAGGGCACTTCAACGTAGCGTGCCCACGCCGCGCGGGTGATGGCCACGGACAGCTTGAACCCTGCTTCCTTGGCCACGTCTGACACGTCCACCAGGACGCCGTCCTCAATTGCCTGAGCTCGGGTGTAGGAATGGATGAGATCGGAAGGTTCGAACATGCGCTGCTCCTCGCTTGGTGAGTAATGGCCCGGTCCAGGGCATCCGGTCGGGATGTCCTGGAATGGGAAACCCACCGCCCCACCGCTCGGCGCGGTCAAGGGAGGAAATGGAAGGGCTGGCGCGGCCCGCAGCGACGCGAGGACACGGGCCCTGGAATGGCCCTTGACCGGAGAAGCCGGGCGTTGGGGCCGCGCGAAGCGCAAGGAGCCCCTATGGCGTGCCGAACGGCACACCGATACGCGTTTGGAATGCGAAAAACGTCAGACCTGGGTGCAGATCAAAGGCACCCGGTCCATCCAGGCGCTCTGCCCAGCGGAGGCCTGCGCGGTGAGCTGGCCCAGGCCGCGGATGAACCGAAGGGAGGCCAGTTGGACGTCGTCCTCGGGCCAATACGGGCCGTCGGGGGAGAAGACGAAGTGGTCGCCCTGGAGGGCCCCGCAGGTGGTGCAGTGGTGGGCCAAGTAGGTCTGGCCGGAGGTTCGGGTTGACGCATAGCGGAGCCAGGATGCGTGGCCTGTTACGAAAGCGGCGGCGCTCTCGTCGAGGTGCTCGATGTAGCGCAGCAAGGCGCCCTCCCCGTGGTCCACCACACCTTCTTCGTCACGCTCCTCGAACGAGGGCACCCACACCGCCGCCGTGGGTGTCAGGGCGTGGCAGAAATGGCAGGTGGTCTGCCCGAGCAGCAGACCGTAGGCTGGCGCATGGAGGAAGACGTCGTTGGTTTCTGGAGAAGCGGACTGATTCATGGCGTCATTTTGCCTTGCGCGTGTGTCAGTCGGTGAGACGAGATCAGGCCGTTACTGCGGCGGCACGCCTGGCAATCTGGCGGTTCGTGCCCATCCACCCCATGGCCTTGTATTCCTCGGGCGTCAGCAGCTTGCTTACGCCCAGCCATTGTGTCAGGTGGTAATGACAGATCGTATGGGGATAACGCTGGATGCCTTCGTGCAGAAGTTTAGGGAGGTAGCACACCTCGCCGTCCGTGCGCTCGTAAGCGTAGTAGTAGTGCCGTGCTGCCATGGCGGCCTCAGGACGCCCAAGTGGCGTTTTCGATCGCGTCTGAGATGCGAGCCCCGATCAGAATGCTCAAGGGGAGCATGATTGGAGAGAGAGTGGCAAGAATGGAGAGGGTCATGGCTGTCGGTCCAGTGAGTGGAAAGCACTGCGCCTTCCATACATTCAAGGTAGATCGCCACATGAAAATGTCCATGGCTGCAATGGATCTTTTCAAGACTAAAATCAAAAACTGCGTAATTTCACGCAAATATTCCTAACATCGAATATGCGCCGAAGGCGTTGCTGCCTTTCTTCCATTGAGTGCTTATCAGATCGCCGGTCGCGCAGCGGCCGGTGGCGGCGTTGTGCAGTTGCTCTTGCTTAAAGACGCGGCCGGCTTACCGTCGGCGTGTAGGCCACGGTCACCAGCCTGTCCTCCAGCAACTCCTGCCGCAGTTCGGCTTCCACTTTCGCCACCACCTTGGGCATTGCATCGCGCAGGGTTCCTGTCCGCCAGAACGGGCTGGCGCGGTAAGCGTTGCCGCCAAGCCTCATCAGCAGACGTGCCGTCTGTTCCATGCGCCCCTGCTCCACCGGATGCTCGCTGGACTGGTAGTCCGCTGCGAGCTTTTCCAGCGGCCGTTCACTCCAGAAGTTGCGCGCGTGCGGTTCCGCCCCCGCCTCGATCAAGGCTTCAACGATGCGAGGCCAGGCCAGCGCGGAATGGATGGCCGGACCTTCGTTCTCCCTCCATGCATTAGGGTTCGCTCCATTGCGGAGCGCCTCAAGCACCCCCACCAGGTTGCCCTCGATACACGCGTGGATCAGCTCCGCGCTGGGGCTTCCGGGCGGTGGCGGGGTGCGATCAATCACGGCCACGGCGCTTCCTCAATGTGCCACGGATGATCTGACGCAACACTTCTCCGCGGGTGTGGCCCAACGACGACGCCAGAACACCGATGCCTTCAACGACGTGGCGCGGGGCCACCATTTCGGGCAGCCGATCCGTCTTTCTGTCGCCCATCCGCTTACTGGAAAGTGGGAACGGCTGACGGAAGTAGAGCGCCACAATCTGTCGCACGGCTTCGTTAAACGGAATGCCGTGCTTCTCAGCCAACCGACGGACCTCGTCGGCATCGTGGGCGTTGATGAAGGACGTCGGCAGGCGCCCCATGGGGTTGTCCAGGCGGGGGTTGCGTAGAGGCAGCATCTCGCACTCTCAGGTTTCAGCGTTGATCTCATGCTCCAGAAGCGCCTGAGCCACTTCCTTGAGAGAGCGATACCCGCGAATGCTGTCTTGGTATTTCCCGTCAGACAACTCCCATCGAGGCAATGGCTCGTTCTGTCCAGCGGCCGCAGCACGAGCGTGACGCCCAGCTTCGGAAAGGGTGAGACCAAGCCGATGTGCGCGGTTTTCCAACGTGAGATCTAGGCCGGCGCGATTGCCTCCCTACAATTTCAAGGTAGATCGCCACGCGATTTTGTCCATGCGATCCAGGGATCTTTTATTGACTAAAGTGCAAATCTGCGGCCCTGGGAAGCAAATATTCCTAACATCGAACCCGCGCCGAAGGCGATGTGCTTTCCACCGCCCGGTGGTGCCTTTCAGATGCTTTTCGCATGACACAAAAAAAGCCCCCTTGCGGGGGCTTCACTGGGCAATCGCTTATCAGCTATCACACGCTCGTGGCGCGCCACACTCGGCCCAACCATCCACCCAGCAGGGGCGCAATCGGCACAACGGTATACAGACCGGTCAGGTAGAACGTGGGCACAACCAGGAAGAAGTTGCGCTCGCCCTCATCCAGCCCGGGGTAGAACAAGCCGATGAGCACACTGGCCACCTGCAAGGCAACGACCAGGAGCGTGCCAATCAGAGCGCCCTTCCAGAATCCGCCCTTCCGGGGCACGACGAAGGAATTGCGGGCCATGGCCGCGCGCACACGGGCCGCACGCCAGTTGATGACGTAGAGCAGAGCCAGGAAGCCCCATGCGCCAACCGTTCCGGCCAGCGCCAAAGGCACCGCCCACGGCGCCCCACCGCTTTGCGACGCTTGTTGGGCTGCGCCAAGGCAAAGCACACCGACGCCGAACAGCAAGAGGGTGATGGGGGCGAGCAAGCCCCAACGCATGTGGCTGCTTGTGCGTTCGTGGTTGGCAATGGTGTTCATGGTCATCTGTTCCTCCGTAATGGGTTGCTTCCCCTACTCATACCGCGTCCTGGCGAGCTGGCAAGGGTCAGCCCTTCTTCTGCGCGCTGATCGGCACCCACGTGCTGTTCTGCTTCGCGAAGGTGATGTCGAACTCCGCCGGCACCGGAACCGG
>VYLE01000469.1_pt1 | contig 22385 bp, 24 predicted proteins | sample 5114391 | NCBI WGS metagenome assembly VYLE01 (sample SAMN12291771, study PRJNA351875) | freshwater metagenome | isolation source: freshwater lake | place: USA: Michigan, Kent Lake | collected 2013-08-15
GTGCCTCCCATGGCAACTGCGGCACCATCACGCCCAGCCACGCGCCGCCGCTGGCGGCGCCCGGCGTGGTGGCGCAGGCGCTGCGCTGGATGTTCACGCCCGACGCGCCGCTGTACCTGAAACCCCGTGTCGATCCCGCGCTGTGGCATTGGCTGCTGCGCTTCGCCGCGCGCTGCAATGCGCGCGACTGGCGGCAGAGCACGCATGCGCGCGCAGCGTTGCTCAACGATTCGCGGATGCGGCTGGCCGACTGGGTGGCGCGGTATCGCCTGGCCTGCGAGTTCGAGGAAGAGGGGCTCGACTACGTGTTCCGCGATCCGCGCAAGTTCCAGCAGTACGTGGACGAGGCGAAGGTGCTGGCGGAGTTCGGCATCGTGACGCAGATATTCGATGGGACGGCCTACCAGCGCGAGGAACCCGCGATGCTGCCAGGCGTCACCGGTGCGATCCGTTTCCCTGGCGACGCGCGGCTGCGCCCCGACCGTTACGTGGCCGAACTGGCGCGCGTGGTGCGCGAGCGTGGCGGCGTGATCGATGAGCAGTGCCGCGTGGAGCGACTGGAAACGACGAAGGCGGGCATACGGCTCACCACGGCGCAGGGCCCGCGTGAAGGCCGCGACGCGGTGATCGCGCTGGGCGCCTGGACGCCGGCCTTCGCGCGCAAGCTCGGCCTGCGTGCCCCGATCCAGCCGGGCAAGGGCTACTCGATCACCTATTCGCGGCCATCGTTGGTGCCGCGGCATCCGATGGTGCTGAAGGACCGCTCTGTCTGCGTGACGGTGTGGGACAGCGGTTTCCGCTTGGGCAGCACGATGGAGTTCTCCGGTCATGACGACACGCTCAACGAGACGCGTCTGTCGGCGCTTGAGCGCGGTGCGCGCGAGTTCCTGCGCGAGCCCGTGGGCGCGCAGGTCCACGAACGCTGGTGCGGCTGGCGGCCGATGACCTGGGACGACCTGCCGTTGCTGGGACGCGCACCTGGCCACGAGCATGTCTGGATGGCCGCCGGCCACGGCATGCTGGGGATCAGCATGAGCAGCGCGACCGGCCAGCTGATGGCCGACCTGATGACGGGCCGTGCGCCGGCCTTCGATCCTTCGCCATATCGACCGGAGCGATTCATATGAAACCGCAGGCCTTCGACCTGATCGTCATCGGTGGCGGTTCCGGCGGCCTGGCCGGCGCGTTCCGCGCGGCCTCGCATGGCGCCAAGGTGGCCTTGCTGGAGCCGAAGGAACTGGGCGGTACCTGCGTCAACGTGGGCTGCGTGCCGAAGAAGGCGATGTGGCTGGCCGCCGAGTTGTCGCAGAAGATCACGATGGCGTCGTCGCTCGGCTTCGATACGGCGCCGCCGACGCTGGACTGGAAGGAATTCATCGTCCATCGCCAACGCTACATCGCCGGCATCCATGCCAGCTACATGAAGCGGCTGGACGAGAGCGGCGTGGTGCTGATGCCGTGTCGTGGCCGCCTGCTGGACGCGCATACGGTGGTCAACGCCGATGGCGTGCCACTCAGCGCGAAGCACCTGCTGATCGCGACGGGCGGCTACCCGGTACGCCCGGATATCCCGGGCGCCGAACTGGGCAAGGTGTCGGACGATTTCTTCAACCTGTGCGCCGCGCCTCCGCGCGTGGCGATCATCGGGGGCGGCTATGTGGCCGTCGAACTGGCCGGCGTGCTGCAGGCGCTGGGCAGCCAGGTCGAGGTGTTCGTGCGCGGGCAGCGACTGCTGGAGGGGTTCGACACACAGATCACCGACGAACTGGCGGCGGACATGCGCCAGCACGGCGTGCGTCTGCACGTCGGCTATTCGGTGGCGGCGCTGGAGCGCGCGCAGGACGATGGCGTGGTGCTGTTGGCCGAAGACGGTACGCGCACCGGGCGCTTCGATACCGTCATCTTCGCCACCGGACGTCGCGCATCGACGAAGGACATGGGGCTGGAAGCCGCTGGCGTGGCGCTGGACCCGAAGGGTTTCGTGCGCGTGGACGCGTTCCAGGACACGGGCGTCGCCGGCATCCATGCCGTTGGCGACGTCACCGGCCAGGCGGCGTTGACGCCGGTCGCCATCGCGGCGGCGCGCCGGTTGATGGACAGGCTGTTCGGTGGGCAATCCGGCGCGCGGTTGGACTACGCGCAGATGCCGACCGTCGTGTTCTCGCATCCGCCGGTAGGGCAGGTGGGCCTGACCGAAGCCGAGGCGCGCAAGCGCCATGGCGATGAGGTCCACGTGCTGACCACGCGTTTCCGCCCGATGCTGCATGCGCTGGCCGACTCTCCCCAGCGCAGCCTGTTCAAGCTGGTGATGGTGGGCGAAGAGCGGCGTGTCGTCGGCCTGCACCTGCTCGGCGAAGGCGCGGACGAGATGCTGCAGGGATTTGCGGTGGCGATCAAAAAGGGCATCACCCTGGCGGACCTGCACGACACCGTCGCCATCCACCCGACCAGCGCCGAGGAAGTCGTGCTGATGCGGTGAGCCGGTCCCCGTGACCGCGGCGATACAATGACGGCATGGACACCTTCACCCTGCATCGCGGTACCGCTCCGCTGTTCATCAGCCTGCCGCACAACGGCACGGCGGTGCCCGACGACATCGCGGCGCGCCTGACGCCGGAGGCGCGGCGCGTCCCGGATACCGACTGGCATGTCGCCGAGCTGTACGCGTTCGCGCGCGACCTGGGCGCATCGATCATCGTGCCGGCGTACTCGCGCTACGTGGTCGATCTCAATCGGCCCGAGGACGACGTCTCGCTGTATCCCCGCCAGAACACCACCGGCCTGTGCCCGATCGTGCGTTTCAGCGGTGATCCCGTCTACCTGCCGGGACAGGAGCCGACACCCGACGACATCGCGTCGCGCGTCGAGACCTACTGGCGACCCTACCACCGCGCGCTGCAGGACGAACTGGCGCGCATCCACGACACGCATGGTCGCGCGGTGCTGTGGGAAGGTCATTCGATCCGCAGCGTGGTGCCGTTCCTGTTCGACGGCCGCCTGCCGGATTTCAACGTGGGCACCGCTGCAGGCGCGAGCTGCTCGCCCGCACTCCAGCAGGCGCTGGAAGACGTGCTGGCGTCCCAGTCGGACCACAGTTTCGTGGTGAACGGCCGGTTCCGTGGCGGCTACATCACCCGTCATTACGCCGATGTCGCACGGGGCATCCAGACGGTGCAGCTGGAACTTGCGCAGCTGAACTACATGGACGAGGACAGTTTCGCGTACGTCCCCGATCGTGCGGCGAGCACCCAGGTGCTGATCCGGCGGCTGCTGGAACGTACGCTGGCCTGATGTCGCCACGATGACGCGACCGCAGGCGGAAGACGAACTGGCGCAGCCGCTGGACGTGGCGCCTGCGGAGGCGGTGGAAGCCCCCGCATCGCGGCCGGCGCTGCAGATGGTGAGCCGTTCCGGCCTGGTGCTCGCAGCCCTGGGCGCCATCGCGTTCTCGGGCAAGGCGATCATCGTCAAGCTCGGCTACCGCTACGGCACCGATGCCGTCACGCTGCTGGCGCTGCGCATGCTGGTGGCGTTCCCGTTCTTCCTGTTGATGGGCGCGTGGGCGGCACGACGCAGCGCACCGCTGTCGACGGGGGACCGGTGGCGGGTCGTACTGCTCGGTTTCCTCGGCTACTACCTGGCCAGCTTCCTGGACTTCGCCGGCCTGGCCTACATCACCGCCACGCTGGAGCGGCTGATCCTCTATCTCACCCCGACGCTGGTGGCGTTGATCGGCTGGCTGGCGTTCGGCAAGCGCATTTCGCGCCGCCAGGCGATCGCGCTGCTGGTCAGTTATGCGGGCGTGGCGCTGGCATTCGGCCATGACCTGCAGGTGGGCGGATCGAACATCCTGCTGGGGGGCGCGCTGGTCTTCAGCAGCGCGCTGGCGTACGCGCTCTACCTCGTCGGCAGCGGCGAACTGGTGGCACGCGTCGGCGCGGTGCGGCTGACGGCCTACGCCAGCAGCGTGGCCAGCGTGCTGTGCCTGCTGCAGTTCGTCGTGCTGCGACCGATGCAGGCGCTGGTGCTGCCCTGGGAGGTGTACGCGTTGTCGCTGGTCAACGGCACGCTATGCACCGTGCTCCCCGTCCTCGCGGTGATGATGGCGGTGGCGCGCATCGGCTCTGCCCTTGCGGCGCAGATCGGCATGGTTGGTCCGGTGTCGACCATCCTGTTGAGCCTGCTGCTGCTCGGGGAGCCGATGGGGCCGTGGCAGGTGGCCGGCACCGTGCTGGTGATGGCCGGTGTCTTCGTGGTGTCGCAGCAGAAAGCGGTCGCGCGCTGACGCGCTACCGGGTAGCGACACTGGCCTCGGCGAGCCACTGCACCACATGCACGAGGGCTTCGCCATGCGAATCGCCTGCCGCCCGCCGGGCGTCGTGCCGCTTCAGCTGATGATGGGCGCTGGTGCCCTGGTCGAGGATGCGCCACACGCGCTCGATCTGCGGCTCGCACGCCAGCGCCGCGATATCGTCCGCGAGCGCGTGCAGCGTACGCGTCAGCAGCTCGCCCACGGACTCCAGTCGGCCGCTGTCCAACGCGATCAGCCCGGCGTCGAAGCCGTGCCGCTGGGCCCGCCACAGGTTTTCCTCGATCACCGCCTGGTCGCCTGCCTGCAGTCCTTCGTGGAGGGCCGGCACGCGCTCCAGGTGGCGGACCAGGCAGCGGAACAGTTGTGCGATCGCCAGCGCATCGTGCGGATCCGTGCAGGCATCGGTAACGCGCAGTTCCAGGGTGGGAAACGCCAGGGACGGCCGCAGCGCCCACCAAAGGAAGCTGGCATCCGGAATGGTGCGCGCGTCGACCATGCGCTGCACGAAGCGGTCGTATGCCGCCTGGTCGGCGAACAGCGGAGGCAACCCGGTGCGTGGAATCTCCTGATAGGCCGTCTGCCGGTACCCATCAGGCCGGTGGCATGCCCCATCCAGAACGGCGACGACGTGCTCAGGGCGAGCAACAGCGGCAGGAAGGGCTGCAATCGCGCCATCAACGGAATACGTTGCGCCGGATCGGCGGGCTGCACGTGCACATGCAGCCCACAAAGCAGATTGCGGTGGCCGAGCATCTGCAGCTCGTCCATCACCTGGTCGTAGTGGGGCTTGTCGGTACTGCGCTGGCCGCGCCATAGCGCAGACGGATGCGTGCCCGCCGACAGGATGCCCAGACCATGCCGGTGCGCGACGTCGCCCACGACGCGCCTCAGGTTCAGCAGGTCGCGCTCCGCGGCATCCGGATCCGAATGCACGTCGGTCTGCACCTCGACCTGGGTCTGCAGCATCTCGCTGCCGAAGCGTTCGCCCAGGGCATCGCGGCAGGCATCGAAGAACCGGCGCGGCATGTGGCGAAGGCGCCGGCCGTTGCGGCGGACAAGGAAGTACTCCTCTTCCAGGCCGAAGGTATACGGATGCGATGCGTACGCGCGGGGATGCGTCATTGTCCGGTTATCGCACGGGGCAAGTGAACGCGCTGTTCAACCCGACTGCGACCTTTTCGGCGCCAGGCGCATCTGTTCAAGGCTCCCCTTCCGACCGGACATCCGATGATCCGTTCCCTCCTGTTGCTGTTGCCGTTGTCACTTGCGATCTCGCCGGAACTCGCGGCGGCGCAAGCCCCTTCGCTGGACGTCAGGATCAACCGGATCCAGGGATTGCTGGATATGGCCTTGTCCTACTGCGGGGGCGACGAAGGGTCGCCCGTATTGCAAAAGGTGCTCGAGAGGGCGCCGCCAGGCGCGTCCGATGCGGAGCGTCTGCGACGGTTCTGCGACATGGATCGATGGCGGGACTTCCGGTCCGCGGAGGGGCGGCCCCGCGGTTATGGACGGTGGTCGTCGCCCTGGTGGCGGCTGCAGGATGCGGCCGTCCTGGCCCCGGACAGGCAGGTGTTCGGACAACGTATCGCCGTCGACTACAGCGAGGGGGAACGCAGGATCATCCTCGACGCGCTCGCCTCGATCGAATCCCGCTATCGGCAAGAAGTGGAAGCGCCTCTCGCGAGGCAGGCGTCCACGATGGCCGGGGGACTGCGAGACCATATGCGGAAGCACCGCATGGACGCGTTGCTGGCCGCCGTGGCGGCGTTCTACGGCTCGCCGGGCGCTGCAGACCTGCCGTGGGTCCTCGGTCTGTCCCCGGTGCCGGCAGGCGGAGGGTCGTTCAGTGCCACGGTGAACGGGCATGTCGTGCGCAGTTTCATGCCGGTGGACAGCCGGGATTACACGGGTTACGGCAGCGTCGTGGTGCACGAGGTGGGCCACGTCCTGTTCGCGGACCAGCCGATCGCGCAGGTGGACAGGATCCGTGCGGCATTCCGGAACGCGCGGTCGCCCAATCGGCGCTACGCCGAGGCTTGGCTCAACGAAGCCCTGGCAACCGCCGTCGGCAACGGTTGGGCGTATCGACGCATGGCCGGGCACGACGACGTCGCCCCTTGGTACGACGATCCTGTCATCGACGCGTACGCCAAGGCGATGGCGCCCGCGGTCTATGCGTATCTCGATGCGGGTGTCCCCATGGACGATGCGCTGATGGCCGGTTGGGCCGACGCGTTCGATCGTGCGCTGCCTGACGCGCGGCGCAATCCGGATGCGTTGCTGCCGAACCTGGTCCTGGTGACCTCCGCCGGGCGCGAGGTGGCGGGCGAGCTGCAACGGTCACTCCGCACGCGGGTGCAGGTGCGTTCGTTGACCCTCGTCAGCGAGGCCGCCGAGGATCATGTGCCCGAGGAGGCGGCGACGATCCTGAGGGTCGAGATCGGCCAAGGCCCGGGAGCGGGCCAATGGACGCGTGAGGAAACCGCGGACGGCCGGCTCGTCTTCCGGGTCCGGTTACAGGAGGTCGGCGCCTTTCCTGCCGCGCTGGATACCCTGGCGGCGCTCATCCGCGCCGACGTCTGGTAAAGGTGCGGGCGTAACCAGGGCGCGGCCGGACCCGGTCGCACGCGATCGTCGCGATCAGGCTTCCAAAGAAGCCAGGTCGCCCTTCGCTTCCAGCCACGACTTGCGGTCGCTCGCGCGCTTCTTCGCCAGCAGCATGTCCATCAGGCCGCGCGTCTGCGGTTCATCGTCCACGGTCAGCTGCACCAGGCGACGCGTGTCGGGATGAATGGTGGATTCGCGCAGCTGAGAGGGATTCATTTCGCCAAGGCCCTTGAAGCGGGTGACGTTGATCTGGCCACGGATTTTCTCGCGTTCGATCTTCTCCAGCAGCAGGCGCTTCTCTTCCTCGTCCAGTGCGTAGAACACCTGCTTGCCCACGTCGACGCGGAACAGCGGCGGCATCGCCACGAACACGTGACCAGCATTCACCAGCGACGGGAAGTGACGCAGGAACAGGGCGGTGAGCAGGGTGGCGATATGCAGGCCGTCGGAGTCGGCGTCGGCGAGGATCACCACCTTGCCGTAGCGCAGGCCGCTGATGTCGTCCTTGCCGGGATCGCAGCCGATGGCGATGGCCAGGTTGTGCACTTCGTCGGAGGCGAGCACCGAGGTGCTGGCGACTTCCCACGTGTTGAGGATCTTGCCGCGCAGCGGCAGGATCGCCTGGAAATCCTTGTCGCGCGCCTGCTTGGCCGAGCCGCCGGCCGAGTCGCCTTCCACCAGGAACAGCTCGGTGCGCGACAGGTCCTGGCTGATGCAGTCGGCCAGTTTGCCGGGCAGGGCGGGGCCCTGGGTGACCTTCTTGCGGACGACCTGCTTCTCGGTCTTCAGGCGCGCGCTGGCGCGTTCGATCGCGATCTGCGCGATCTTCTCGCCCAGGTCCACGTGCTGGTTCAGCCACAGGCTGAAAGCATCGTGCGCGGCGCCTTCGATGAAACCGGCCGCCTGGCGCGACGACAAGCGTTCCTTGGTCTGGCCGCTGAACTGCGGGTCGGTCATCTTCAGCGACAGCACGAACGCGACGCGGTCCCACACGTCTTCCGGCGCCAGCTTCACGCCGCGCGGCAGCAGGTTGCGGAAGTCGCAGAACTCGCGCAGTGCATCGGTCAGGCCGCTGCGCAGGCCGTTCACGTGCGTGCCGTGCTGGGCGGTGGGAATCAGGTTGACGTAGCTTTCCTGCACCAGCTCGCCTTCCGGCACCCAGGCCACGGCCCAGTCGACGACTTCGCTGTCCTTCTTCAGCTGGCCGACGAACAGCTCCGGCGGCAGCAGCTCGCGGCCCGCCATCTCGCCGCGCAGGTAGTCGCGCAGGCCGTCTTCGTAATGCCAGCTGTCGCGCTCGCCGCTGGCTTCGTCGAACAGGGTGACGTTCAGGCCCGGGCACAGCACCGCCTTGGCACGCAGCAGGTGCTTGAGCGCACGCACGTTGAACTTCGGCGTATCGAAGTACTTCGGATCAGCCCAGAAGCGCACGCGGGTGCCGGTGTTCTTCTTGCCGACGCTGCTGACCACTTCCAGCGGCGTGGCGCGGTCGCCGTTGCGGAACGTGATGCGGTGTTCGCTGCCTTCGCGCTTGATGTGCACTTCCACCAGCGTGGACAGTGCATTGACCACGCTGACACCGACGCCGTGCAGGCCGCCGGAGAAGGTGTAGTTCTTGTTGCTGAACTTGCCGCCCGCGTGCAGGCGGGTGAGGATCAGTTCCACGCCCGGTATCTTCTCTTCCGGGTGGATGTCGACCGGCATGCCGCGGCCATCGTCGCTGACTTCGCAGCTGCCGTCCTTGTACAGGGTGACTTCGATGCTGCCGGCATGGCCGGCGAGGGCCTCGTCCACCGCGTTGTCGATGACTTCCTGCGCCAGGTGGTTGGGGCGCGCGGTGTCGGTATACATGCCGGGGCGGCGCTTGACCGGGTCAAGGCCGGAAAGGACTTCGATGTCGGCGGCGTTATAACGACTGCTCATGGGATCTTCACGTTCTCGATGCGGCAATGCGGCGCCCTGGACACCGCAGGATGACGAAAGGCGGGGACAGTGGACCCCAGGGGCGTCGCAGGGCGCGCGACGCGCTGCGGTCCCGTCCGGATGGCCGGACCGGGCGGCAGTGTGCGGCCAGTGGGTCTTTTTTTCCATGTTCAGTCGAGGGCCGGGCAGCTGGCGCTACGCTGGCGCCGTGGACATGGACGCCCTTGGGAACGCCGGCCGGCGTCCCCAGATTCCCGTCATCCACGAGGAGCCTTGCCATGAAGTCCCGCAACCTGTTGCTGCTCTCCGCCGCCGCGATCGGCGCGATGTTCGCGGTCCAGGCGTTCGCCCAGTCCCGCACCGGAAACGACGCCGACAAGCCGAAGCAGGACCAGTCCCAGACCAGTGATCCCTCCGACCCGGAGGCCAAGGCGCGCCGTCGCGCTGCCAACGAGGCCGCCGCCAAGCAGCGCAAGGCCGCCGAGGGCCAGCAGAAGAAGGCCGGCGACGAAGAAGAAGAGCGCAAGCCCTGATTCTCCTGCTCGCCTGAAACCCTTGCACTGCAAGGGTTTTGAGCGAGTCCAACGCTGACAGACGCCCCGCCTCGGCGGGGCGTCGCGCTTTCAGGCGACACGCGTTGCCTGTAGACTATGGCTTTCCGGAGCCCCGCCCATGACTCCCCTGATTTTCGTTACCGGCGGCGTTGTGTCCTCGCTAGGCAAGGGCATCGCCGCCGCTTCGCTTGCGTCCATTCTTGAAGCACGTGGCCTGAAGGTCACGATGATGAAGCTGGACCCCTATATCAACGTCGACCCGGGCACCATGAGCCCGTTCCAGCACGGCGAGGTGTACGTCACCGACGACGGCGCCGAGACCGACCTAGACCTGGGCCACTACGAGCGCTTCGTGCGCACGCGCCTGAGCCGCAAGAATTCGGTCACCACCGGTCGGATCTACGAGAACGTGATCCGCAAGGAGCGTCGCGGCGACTACCTGGGTGCCACGGTGCAGGTCATCCCGCACATCACCGACGAGATCCGCCGCTGCATCGACGAGGCCACCGAAGGCTTCGACGTGGCGCTCGTGGAGATCGGCGGCACCGTCGGCGACATCGAGTCGCTGCCGTTCCTGGAAGCGATCCGCCAGATCCGCACCGAACGCGGTCCGGAAAAGGCGCTGTTCATGCACCTGACGCTGGTGCCGTACGTCGCCGCGGCCGGCGAGCTGAAGACCAAGCCCACCCAGCACTCGGTGAAGGAACTGCGCTCGATCGGTATCCAGCCCGACGTGCTGCTGTGCCGCTCGGAGCAACCGATCCCCGATTCCGAGCGTCGCAAGATTTCGCTGTTCACCAACGTTCCGGAGCGTGCCGTCATCAGCGTGCCGGACGTGGATGTGCTGTACCGCATTCCGATGGGGCTGCACGGGCAGGGCCTGGACGAAATCGTCCTGCGCCAGTTCCGCATCGAGAACGCCAAGGCGGCAGACCTGTCCGAGTGGGAAGCGGCGGTCGACGCCACGCTCAACCCGCTGGACGAAGTGACCATCGCGGTCGTCGGCAAGTACGTCGACCACCAGGACGCCTACAAGTCCGTCGGCGAAGCGCTCAAGCACGGCGGCCTGCGCCAGCGCACCCGCGTCAACCTCAAGTGGATCGAAGCGCAGGAACTCGAAGGCACCGACATGGCCCTGCTGCAGGGCGTGGACGGCATCTTAGTGCCGGGCGGTTTCGGCGACCGCGGCTTCGAAGGCAAGGTGCTCACCTCGCGCTTCGCCCGCGAACAGAAGCTGCCGTATTTGGGCATCTGCTACGGCATGCAGGCGGCAGTCATCGACTACGCGCGCCATGTCGCGGGCCTGGCCGATGCCAACAGCACCGAGAACGACAAGCAGTCGCCGCACCCGGTGATCGGCCTGATCACCGAGTGGCGCACCGCCAGCGGCGATGTCGAGAAGCGCGACGAGCGCTCCGATCTGGGCGGCACCATGCGTCTTGGCCTGCAGGAGCAGCGCGTGAAGCCCGGTACGCTGGCGCGTGATCTCTACGGCAAGGATGTGGTGGCCGAACGCCACCGTCATCGCTACGAGTTCAACAACCGCTACCGCACGCAGCTGGAAGACGCCGGTCTGGTGATCGCTGCCAAGTCGATGGACGATCTGCTCGTGGAAATGGTGGAACTGCCGCGCGCCGTGCATCCCTGGTTCCTGGCGTGCCAGGCGCATCCGGAATTCCTGTCCACGCCGCGCGACGGCCATCCGCTGTTCGTCGGCTTCATCCGCGCCGCGCGCGAGAAGAAAGCCGGCGGCAAACTGCTGAAGGAAGCGCGCGCGTAACTGTCCTGCACCGGCGTCGCCCAAGCGGCGCCTGCAACGAAGGAGTGGTGAATGAAACTCTGTGGATTCGACGTCGGGCTGGACCAGCCCCTGTTCCTGATCGCCGGCCCCTGCGTGATCGAATCGATGCAGTTGCAGATCGATGTCGCCGGTCGCCTCAAGGAGATCACCGGCAAGCTGGGGATGAACTTCATCTTCAAGTCCAGCTTCGACAAGGCCAACCGTACCTCCGGCACCAGCTTCCGCGGTCCCGGCATGGAAGAAGGACTCAAGGTGCTCGACGCGGTGAAGAAGCAGGTCGGCGTTCCCGTCCTCACCGATGTGCACGAGTACACGCCGATGGACGAAGTCGCCGCCGTCGTCGATGTGCTGCAGACGCCGGCATTCCTGGTGCGGCAGACCGATTTCATCAAGAAGGTCTGCTCGGCCGGCAAGCCGGTCAACATCAAGAAGGGCCAGTTCCTGTCGCCGTGGGACATGAAGCCGGTCGTCGACAAGGCCAAGTCCACCGGCAACCAGGACATCATGGTCTGCGAGCGCGGTGCGTCGTTCGGCTACAACAACCTGGTCAGCGACATGCGTTCGCTGAGCGTGATGCGCGACACCGGTTGCCCGGTGGTGTTCGACGCGACGCATTCGGTGCAGCTGCCGGGCGGGCAGGGAAGCAGCTCGGGCGGCCAGCGTGAGTTCGTGCCAGTGCTCGCGCGCGCGGCGGTCGCCGTCGGCGTCGCCGGCCTGTTCGCCGAGACTCATCCCGATCCGGCCAAGGCGCTGTCCGACGGTCCCAACGCGTGGCCGCTGGACAAGATGGAAGCGCTGCTGGAAACGCTGCTGGCGCTGGATTCGATCACCAAGAAGAACGGGTTCCTGGAGAGCTCGGTCTGATGAGGTCGATGGGCGGACCGGCGAGGGCGGTACAGGCGGCATCCGTCTGCCTGTCGCTTGTCTTGGCATGGGTGCCCGTCGGTGCGCAGGCTTGCACAACGATTCCTCCCATGCGTGCGCCGCCGATCGCCGAACTGGTCCAGACCTCGGACGTGGTGGCCATCGTGCACGTCGACCGCGTCCATCCATTGACGCCCGAAGAAGCTGCATTCACCGAGCGCGTCTTCAGTGATCCGCCGTTGAATGTGCCGATCCGCCTGCCGACCCAGTCCGTCGACGTCACCGTGATGCGCAGCCTGAAGGGAGCGATTCCGAAAGGAACGCCTGTCGGCAGTGGCGTCACCAGCTGCGACGTCGTGCTGATGGAAGGGCGCGATTACCTTATCTTTGCCGAGGCGACGGCCGCGTCAGGTGGCAAGATCCAGCCCCGCTACGGCACGTTTATGATCGACTCGAGCCCGCACAGCCTTGCCGCTGTGGCCGAAGTGGAACACTCCCTTTCCTCCAATCCGACCCCACCATGACCAACATCGCCAAGATCCACGCCCGCGAAATCCTCGATTCCCGTGGCAATCCGACCCTCGAAGCCGAGGTCACGCTGGAAGACGGTTCCTTCGGTCGCGCCATGGTGCCGTCCGGCGCCTCGACCGGCACCAAGGAAGCCGTGGAGCTGCGTGACGGCGACAAGACCCGTTACCTGGGCAAGGGCGTGCGCAAGGCGGTGGAGAACGTAAACGCCACGATCGCGACGGCGCTGAAGGGCTTCGATGCCGCCGACCAGGAGGGCCTGGACCGTCGTCTGATCGACCTCGACGGCACCGAGAACAAGGGCCGCCTGGGCGCCAACGCGCTGCTCGGCGTGTCGATGGCCAATGCGCATGCGGTGGCAGCGTCGAAGAAGATTCCGCTGTGGCAGCACCTGGCCAACGGCAGCGACGTCACCCTGCCGGTGCCGATGATGAACATCATCAACGGCGGTGCGCATGCCGACAACAACGTGGACTTCCAGGAGTTCATGGTCCTGCCGGTGGGCTTCGACTCGTTCGCCGAATCGCTGCGTGCCGGCACCGAGATCTTCCACTCGCTGAAGTCGGTGCTGAAGGGCCATGGCCTGAGCACGGCGGTCGGCGACGAGGGCGGCTTCGCTCCCGATTTCCGCAGCAACGTCGAAGCGCTGGACACGATCCTGGAAGCGATCGGCAAGGCCGGCTACACCGCGGGCGAGGACGTGCTGCTGGGTCTGGACGTGGCCTCCAGCGAATTCTTCGACAACGGCAAGTACCATCTGGTCGGCGAGAACAAGCGCCTGACCAGCGAGCAGTTCGTCGACTTCCTCGCCGACTGGGCCGCGCAGTACCCGATCATCACCATCGAGGACGGCCTGGCCGAGGATGACTGGGCCGGCTGGAAGCTGCTGACCGACCGCATTGGCAAGAAGGTGCAGCTGGTGGGCGACGACCTGTTCGTCACCAACCCGAAGATCTTCAAGGAAGGCATCGAGTCCGGTACCGCCAACGCCATCCTGATCAAGGTCAACCAGATCGGCACGCTGACCGAGACGCTGGAAGCGATCGCGATGGCGCACAACGCCAACTATGCCGCCGTGGTTTCGCATCGTTCGGGTGAAACCGAAGACACGACGATTGCCGACATCGCGGTGGCCACCACGGCGACGCAGATCAAGACCGGTTCGTTGTGCCGCAGCGACCGCGTGGCCAAGTACAACCAGCTGCTGCGCATCGAAGAAGCGCTCGGCAGCAAGGCCCGCTATGGCGGTCGCAACGCCTTCGTGTCTTTGAAGAAGTAATCCATGCGCAAGGCGCCCTGGCTCCTGCTGGTACTTGTACTGCTGCTGGGATGGCTGCAGTACAAGTTCTGGTTCGGTGTTGGCAGTTCGGGCCAGGTCGTCGCGCTGGAACAGCAGGTCGACGCGCAGAAGCGCGAGAACAGCGGCTTGCAGGAACGCAACAATGCGCTGGCCGCCGAAGTCGAGGACCTCAAGTCCGGCGAATCCGCCGTCGAGGAACGCGCGCGCAGCGAACTGGGCATGATCAAGCCGGGCGAGACGTTCTACCGCGTGGTCGAACCGGTCCCGCCGGCGCCTGCCGCCGACGATGGAAGCGACAGCGATGTCGCGGAGCCCGCTCCCTGATGGCCCGCCTCTGGGCCGTCGTGCCGGCGGCCGGGCGCGGCACCCGCTTCGGCGGCGAGCTTCCCAAGCAGTATCTGGTGGTGGACGGCGCGCCGCTGATCGCGCACACGTTGAAGGCGCTGTTCGCGCACGACGCCGTGGAAGGCGCGGTGGTCCCGGTGTCGGAGAACGATCCGGACTGGCCGCGCTGGACCGAGTTCGCCGGCAAGCCGGTGCACGCCTGTACGGGAGGTGCGAGTCGGGCGGCTTCCGTACTGGCCGGCCTGCGCGCGCTTCCCGACGAGGTGCGTGCGGATGACTTCGTGCTGGTGCATGACGCCGCGCGTCCGAACCTGTCGCTCGCCGACCTGTCGCAACTGCTGGAACGCGGGCGCAACGATCCGGTCGGCGCGATCCTCGCAGCGCCCGTCCGCGATACGTTGAAGCGTGCGGGTGACGATGGCGGCATCGATGCCACCGAATCGCGCGAACGCCTGTGGCGCGCCTTCACGCCACAACTGTTCCGCCGCCTTCAGCTGACCCGTGCACTCGAATCCGCCACCGCGGACGGTGTCGAAGTCACCGACGAAGCCATGGCGATGGAGCGCCTGGGCCTCCGTCCCTTGCTGGTGGAAGGCTCCGAAAGCAATTTCAAGATCACCACCCCGGCGGACCTTGCGCGGTTCACCTACGAGCTGGCGCAGCGAACCGGCTGATCCAGCGACGGAAACGATATGTCCGACTCTTTGAACATCCGCATCGGCCAGGGTTTCGATGTGCACGCCTTCGGCGACGGCGACCACGTGATGCTGGGAGGCGTTCGCGTCCCGCACGATCGCGGCCTGCTGGCGCACAGCGACGGCGACGTCGTGCTGCATGCGCTGTGCGATGCCATGCTGGGTGCACTGGCGTTGGGCGACATCGGTCGTCATTTTCCGCCGTCGGATGATCGCTGGAAGGGCGCCGACAGCCGGGCCTTCGTCCGTCATTGCGACGCCCTGATCGGCGAGCGCGGCTGGCGCGTCGGCAACGTCGACGTCACCGTGATCTGCGAGCGTCCCAAGGTCGGGCCGCATGCCGATGCGATGCGCGCCTGCGTGGCGGAAGACCTGGGCATCGCCATCGATGCGGTCAGCATCAAGGCCACCACCACGGAAAAGCTCGGCTTCACCGGGCGGGGCGAGGGCATTGCGGCGCAGGCGGCGGTACTGCTGGTGCGCGCATGAGCGACGCGTTGCCACGGGCCTTCGGTGCGCCCGTGCTGTCGGCGCGCATCCGCAGCACGCCGGAGGATTTCGTCGTCGAGGAGCTGCCCGGGTTCGAGCCGTCAGGCGAAGGCGAGCATCTGCTGCTGACCGTCGAGAAGCGCGGCATGAACACGCAGTTCGCCGCCAGGCGCATCGCCGCATGGGCGGGCATCGCCGAGATGGGCGTGGGCTATGCCGGCCTGAAGGATCGGCATGCGGTGACCCGGCAGCGTTTCAGCGTGCACCTGCCGCGCAAGGTGGCGCCCGACCTGGCGACATTGGGGTCCGACGATCTCAAGGTGCTGGAATCCACCTGGCATTCGCGCAAGCTCCCGCGCGGCGCGCTCGCCGGTAATCGTTTCGAACTGGTGCTGCGCGATGTCATCGGTGATGCCACGGCCATCGAAGCGCGACTGCAGGAGATCGCGACGCACGGCTTGCCGAACTGGTTCGGCGAGCAGCGCTTCGGACGCGACGGCGGCAACGTGGCCGCTGCACTGGCGATGTTCGCGGGTCGGCGCGTCAGGCGCGAGCAGCGCTCGCTGCTGATCTCGGCCGCACGCTCCGAACTGTTCAATCGCGTGCTGGCCGCGCGGCTCGTGGATGGCAGCTGGAATCGTGGCCTCGAGGGCGAGGTCTGGATGCTGGCGGGCAGCCGCAGCGTGTTCGGGCCCGAGCCGTGGAACGATCAGCTGGCCCAGCGGCTCGAGGCGTTCGACATCCATCCCACGGGTCCGTTGTGGGGGGCAGGGGATGTTCGCACCACGGCCGAAGCGAGGCAGTGCGAGGAGGCTGCACTACAGCCGGATGACGCGCCCGCGTTGCGCGCGGGCCTGGAGCGCGAAGGGCTGCGTCAGGAGCGTCGCGCCTTGCGACTGAAGCCTGACGGTCTGACGTGGTCATGGCTGTCCGACGATGCGCTGACGCTGGCATTCGCGCTGCCGCCGGGCAGCTACGCCACGGCGGTGCTGCATGAGCTGGGCGTGGTCGCCGACGCGACGCACGCGGGCGACCGTCCGTCGGAACACGGCTGAAAGAGCGGGAAGCGCCGCACGGCAGGCGTATAAGCGGGATCAGGCACGCATGCGTCGCCGTCGAAGGGCGTCAGCGGGCCTGACCACTTCCCGATCCGAGGGATCGCCATGAACGCCATGATTCGTCTTGCCGTTGTCGTGTCCAGCTGCGGCTTGCTTGCCGCCTGCGCGAGTGCCGGTGGAACAGCTTCCGCGCCGCCGCCGGAGCAGCGTCAGCTCACTGCCGAGCAGCAGTACATCGCTTACGTGGAGCGCGTCGCCAAGCGGCGCGGCATCCATCTGACGTGGGTGAACCCGCCGCGCATCGAAGAAAAGGTCCGCCAGCACTAGATGCGGACGAGGGCTGGGCGCGATGCACGCGGGCACCGTGTCCGCTCAGCGATGCGTGAGCAACACCAGCACGGCCCCGGTGCCGCCCTGCGTGGGCGGCGCCGAGTGGAAGGCCATTACGTCCGCGCGTTGTCGCAGGACGCGATCAACGAGGTTTTTCAGGACGGGCGCATCGCTGTCCGAGCGCTGCCCTTTGCCGTGGATCACGCGCACGCAGCCGTGCTCGTGCGCATGCGCGTCGGCGAGGAACCGGCGCAGCAGGCCTTCTGCTTGCAATGCGGTGGCGCCATGCAGGTCAAGCTCGTCCTGTGCCGAGAACTGCCCTCGTTTGAGGCGCTGGAAGGCGCGCGGCGACAGGGCCTCGCGGCGGTAGCTCAGCACATCGCCGGCGGCATGCAGGTCCAGCGCCTCCAGACCACGCCGGAATTCGCTGCGCGCATCCTGCTCGTCGCGTTCGGCCATCCGCGCCGCGGGGCGTGGCGGCGCCTTGCGTGGCGCCGGTGGCGCCTCCTGCAGCCGGCGCACGTCGCCGATCGCATCGCGGAACAGCGCGGCGTCATCGTCGTCGGGCGGCGTGGAACGGGACATGCCATCAGCGTAGCGGCATCACGGGATGACGCAAGCGCGGGAAGCGTCGGCACGGTTCCGGTATCATGGGGTCGTTCCCGAGGAAACCCATGCGCGTACTGGTCAGTAACGACGACGGCGTCGACGCCCCCGGCATCCGAATCCTGGCAGAGGGCCTGCGCGGCGCAGGTCACGAGGTCTACGTGGTCGCGCCCGACCGCGACCGTTCCGGTGCCAGCAATTCCCTGACGCTCGACTTGCCGATCCGGCTGAAGCGCATCGATCACTACACCTGCAGCATCGCTGGCACGCCGACCGACTGCGTGCACCTGGCATTGACCGGCATGCTCGAGTTCGAGCCGGACATCGTGGTGTCGGGCATCAACAACACCGCCAACCTCGGCGACGACGTCATCTACTCCGGCACCGTGTCGGCAGCGATGGAGGGCCGGTTCCTAGGTCTGCCGGCGGTGGCGATGTCGTTGGCCACCAAGAACCACGACGCGAAGCATTACGAAACCGCAGCACGCGCCGCGGTGGAGATCGTGGCGCGCCTGAAGTCCGACCCGCTGCCCGCCGACACCATCCTCAACGTCAACGTCCCGGACCTGGCGTGGGCCGACGTGCGCGGCTTCGAGGTCACGCGCCTCGGCAACCGTCACCGTTCGGAACCCTGCGTGCCGCAGCCGGATCCGCGCGGCCACACCGTCTACTGGATCGGCCCTGCCGGGCGCGAACAGGATGCGGGTCCGGGTACCGATTTCCATGCCGTCCGCACGGGCCATATCTCGATCACGCCGATCCACGTCGACCTGACGCGCTACCAAGCGCTGGAAAAAGTGGCCGGCTGGGTCGGCGGCCTGACGGCGGCGCTCGAGGGCTCGGCATGACGCCGCGCTTGCGGCTGCAGCCCGAAGCGGTGGGCATGGGCATGACCTCGCAACGCGTGCGCGACCGCCTGGTCGAGCGCCTGCGGGAGTCGGGCATCGCCGACGAACGCGTACTCAACGCCATCCGCACGCTGCCGCGCCATCTGTTCGTCGATGAAGCGCTGGCGACGCGGGCGTACGAAGACACGGCGCTGCCGATCGGCCACAGCCAGACCATCTCGCAGCCCTGGGTCGTAGCGCGCATGACCGAGGTACTGCTGGAGACCGCGCCGAAGAAGGTGCTGGAAATCGGCACGGGCTCGGGCTACCAGGCGGCGGTGCTGGCCGTACTGGGGCTGGAGGTTTACACCGTGGAACGCATCGGCGACCTGTTGCGGCAGGCACGCAAGCGATTGCGCCAGTTGGGCGTGAACGTCCGCAGCAAGCATGACGATGGCCGCATCGGCTGGGCCGAGCATGGCCCGTACGACGCCATCATCGTGACGGCGGCGGCGCCGGCCCTGGTGCCGGTGCTGGTCGAACAGCTCGCCGTCGGCGGGCAACTGGTGGCGCCCGTCGGTGGCAGCGGCTCGCAGTCGCTGGTGCGACTGGTGAAGCGCGACGACGGCAGCGTCGAGGAAACCACGCTGGCGCCGGTCGTGTTCGTACCGCTGCTGTCAGGCACCCTGGATTGAACGACGTGACGAATTCCCCGCAGCACAACGGACTTCCCGACAGCGCCGCGTCGCTGGGCGAGCAGGTGGCCGGCATCATCGAGCGCCTGCCCCCCGACAAGCTGAGCCTGGGCGAGTTGCTGGATGTCTTCAGCGATGAAGGCCTGTTGTTGCTGACGATCCTGCTGACGCTGGTGTTCCTGATCCCGGTGTCGATCCCCGGCGTGAGCACCGTGTTCGGTGCGGCCATCCTGCTGGTCGGTGTCAGCCGACTGATCAACCGGCCCTTGTGGTTGCCGAAGCGGATCAAGGACAAAGCCCTGCCGGCCGATCGTTTGCGTCCCGGCCTGACGGCTGGCCTGGTCTGGGTGCGCCGTCTGGAAAAGATCAGTCGCCCGCATCGCCTGCGTTTCTTCGTCGACGGTCCGGGGCAGGGCACCATCAACAACCTGGCCTTCATCCTGGCCGCGTTGCTGCTGATGGCGCCTTTTGGATTCGTGCCATTCAGCAACACCCTGCCAGCCTTGGCGTTGTTGCTGTATGCCATCGGCTTCATCCAGCGCGACGGTGGCGCGATCCTGCTGGGCCACCTGGCCAACATCGGCACGATCATCTACTTCAGCGTGCTGATCGGGGGCGGCGGTGTCGCTGCACGTGAACTGTTCCAGCGATTGACCGGCTGAAGCCAGGCGGCTTCAACCCAGTGAGGAAACGACCGACCGCATGACCACGACGCTCCGCCCCGGCCATCGCATCACGCGCGCACTCCTCATCGGCATCGCCGCGGCCATGCTCGGCGCCTGTTCCACCACGGTGGTGCGCGAACCTTCCGCGTCGTCGCCGACGCGCCAGACCTCGCAGGGAAAGCCAGGCGCCACGGCGCGCGTGCAGCGCGGCGATACGCTGTACGGCATTGCCTTCCGCAATGGGGTGGACGTCAACGATCTGGCGCGCTGGAACAACCTGGCCGCGCCGTACACGATCTATCCCGGCCAGTCGCTCAAGCTCTTTCCCGGCAGCGGAAGTCGCCCCGCGACGGCAACGACGACCCGCCCGGCGCCCACCACGTCCACCCCCACCACGACACGACCGGCGTCACCGCCGACGTCCGCGCCGCGTCCTGCCACGCCAGCACCGGCGAACAGCGGTTTCTCCTGGCGTTGGCCGGCCGACGGGCATTTGATCGGTCGCTTCGTCGCGGGCGATGCCACCAAGCAGGGCATCGACATCGCCGGCAGCGGCGGGCAGGCGGTACGTGCGGCGGCGGATGGCGTGGTGGTCTATTCCGGCGCCGGCCTGGTGGGCTATGGCGAACTGATCATCGTCAAGCACAGTGAAGCCTGGCTCTCCGCCTACGGCCACAACCGCAAGCGGCTGGTGAACGAAGGCCAGAGCATCAAGGCCGGGCAGCAGATCGCGGAAATGGGCAGCAGCGGCGCGTCGCGCGAGATGCTGCACTTCGAAATCCGCCATAACGGCAAGCCGGTGGATCCGCTGCAATACCTGCCGCCGCGTTGACGATGCGGGCTGCACGACGACAGGCGATCCGCGTCGCGATGGCACTGGTCGCGGGCGTGGTGCTGCTCGGCTGCCAGCCTGCACGCAAGGCAGTGGCCCCATCCACGATCGATGTCGTCACGCTCAACCTCTGGCACGACAAGCAGGACTGGCCGCATCGCCAGGACATGATCGTCGCCGAACTGAAGGCGTTGGCGCCGGACGTGATCGTGCTGCAGGAAGTGCTGCAGGATGCCGGGCTACCGAACCAGGCGCAGGTGCTGGCTTCGCGCCTTGGCTATCAATACCGCTTCTTTTCCGCCGATGATCCGGGGCAGGTCCGTCGCTATGGCAACGCAATCCTGGTCAGGGCGGCGATCGACGCGTCGCGCGAGACGAGGCTGTCACCGCTGGACGATTACCGCACCGCAGGCTGGGTGCGCACCACCGTCGACGGACATCCGCTGAACGTCTACGCGACCCATCTGCACTACAAGCCCGAGGGCGGCGCGATCCGCGCCGAGCAGATCGCCGGACTGCTGGCCCTGATCGATGAAACCGCGGGGGACGTATCCTCGATCATCGGCGGCGACTTCAACACACGCTCGGATGTGCCCGAACTGTCGGGACTGCGCACGCGTTTCGTCGAGGCCTACGAGCAGGCCCACCCGGGCGAGGACACCAACACGGCCGCCCATGCGACGCTCAACATGCGGATGGGCCATCCACCGGTCCGCATCGATCATGTGTTCGCCCAGCGCGACGCCTTCCGGGTCGTCAACGCCGACATCATCCTCGACCAGGCGGATGAGACGGGCGCGTGGGCTTCCGACCATTACGGGGTACGGGTGCGGCTGGCGCGCGTCCCCGACTGAGCGGACGCGGTGACGCACAGCGACGTACCACGGCGATAGTCGGTGCCCCACGTGCGATGCCCGGCCGTGTCGATATGGATCTTCGTCGGCGTGTAGAACCACAGTCCCATCGCCAGCGAGGGCCCCTGCCTTCGCCAGAAGTCGCACAGCGCGACAACGTGGCGGTCGTCCGTAAGGTCGAAATCCAGCGCAGTGTTGAGGACATGCCGGCTGCGGCTGCTCCCGCCCGAACACTGGTTCAGGGCAGGCGAGCGATAACCCGAGCGCACGTTCTCGCCCGTCACGATGCCCATCGCCCGCAGCTGCGCGACCACGCGCAGCGTCGGAATGATCGCGTGGGCCCGATCGTCGGGCGGCAACAGGAACTCGGAAGCATCGCAGGCCTGCCAGCGACGGCTGGAGCGCAGCAGAGCATGCATCGGCACGACATCGCCGACACCGGCGTCGGTCAGCATCCGCTGGTAGTCCGCCAGGCCGCGTGCGTCGGGACCTTGCTTCCAGCGTTCATAGCGTTGCGCGGCATCCGGCGGGGAGCGGATGCAGGCGGTGGCGGTCAGGACGGCGAGCAGCAGGAACAGGCGCCGCATCGTCGTGGCGCGATCAGCGCGGTACGAGCAGGAATCCGGCCACGACCTTGCGCGATTCGCTGGCCAGCACGTTGAACGTACGGGCGGCGGCGGCATTGGTCATCACTTCCAGCCCCACGCCCTGACGCAGGCAAGCGGCCATCACGGCAGCGGGCGGGAAGACCTGGCGCTCGCCCGTGCCGAGCAGGATCACTTCGGGCTGCAGGGCCAGCAAGGGCGTCAGGTCGTCAGGTGTCAGCGCGGCGCTGTCACGCACCGGCCAGTCCTCGACAAGCTGCTGTGGTGACAGGATGAAGCTGGCCGAAAGCGTCCTGTCGTTCACCCGGGCCGTGCCGCCGTCGGCGGCCCGCAGGGTGAAGGCGTAATCGGGCAGTTCGTGGTTCAGCTGCATGGCGGACGGCCTGCGCGCCGGGATCAGCCGCGCGGCAGCACGATCTGCCGGCGCTCCTTGCTGGGGCGGTACAGCACGGCGGTGTGGCCGATGCGCTGCACGAGGGCGGCGTCGGCCTGGTC
>VYLE01000625.1_pt1 | contig 22325 bp, 28 predicted proteins | sample 5114391 | NCBI WGS metagenome assembly VYLE01 (sample SAMN12291771, study PRJNA351875) | freshwater metagenome | isolation source: freshwater lake | place: USA: Michigan, Kent Lake | collected 2013-08-15
GCGGTCGTTGCCTCACCACCTGCTCGAAACAGTCACGGGCTTCTGCGGGGGCCCCCGTCTCGAGCAGTCCCGTACCGAGCTGATAGAGCGCTTCGGCGGTGGTCGGTCGGCCGGCATGGTACGCCCAGCGCCAGGCAGCGCGTTCGGCCACCACCCGCCCCGCCAGCCGCCAGGCATTGGTGGCCATGACGTGCAGGGCCCATTCCGTCGGCAGGGCGTGGGCGGCCCGTTCGAACGCGGTCGCCGCCTCGGCGAATTGTGCGGCCTCCAGTGCGGCCTGTCCGTCTGCCAGCCACTGAGGCAGCAGCGCGAGGTCGGTGGCGTCAGGAGCCATGGGGAGGACGGCGCCGGGTGATGATCCGGGGGGCGGACGAACGGGAGCAGGTCGTGGGCCAATGGTGAAACGAAGTGGCCCGGCTGTGAACAGGGTGTGCCGCCGGTGTAAGGCGTCGTGCCAGAAACCCGGGTGAAAACCGCGGAACGCTCAAGTTATGCGGGGTGGCTCCGAGACTGTGATTCGACCGCGATCCGGACGTCGGAAGCGGACAGAGGCACGGATGCCTCGATCTCAATATCACGGAGGATAACACCATGCGTATCAACACCAACGTCGGCGCTCTTACGGCCTCGCGCAACACGTTCGTCAACAACATGGCGACCGAGAACAGCATGCGGAAGCTCAGCTCGGGTCTGCGGATCTCGCGCGCGGCTGACGATGCGGCGGGTCTGGCGATCGCCAACAAGCTGCGCACGCAGAGCCGCTCGCTGAACCAGGCCGCGGCGAATGCCGAGCAGGGCAACGCGATGCTCCAGATCGCGGAAGGTGCGGCCCAGACCATCCAGCGCATCATCGAGCGTCAGAAGGAACTCATCACCCAGAAGCTGAACGGCACCTCGAGCAACACCACGACCACCACGATCAACGCGGAAATCTCGTCGTTGAACACGGAGTCGGCCCGTATTCAAGCGTCGGCCAACTTCCAGGGTACGTCGGTGTTCGCGTCCCTCACTTTCCAGGTGTCGGATGCGACGGCGAACGGCACGGTCACGGTGAACGCCGCCCTCACGCAGACGGCGCTCTCGGGGACCTCGACGCTGGCCAACGCCGATACGGCGCTCGACGCGGTCAACAGCGTGCTCGGCAACATCGGTGCCGGTCAGAACGTGCTCGACTACACGGTGCAGAACCTCAAGTCCGCGGTCGTGAACGTCCGCGCGGCCGAGTCCACCATCCGTGACGTCGATATGGCCGAGGAAATGGCCACCTTCACCCGCAACAACATCCTCACGCAGGCGGCGCAGGCCATGCTGTCGCAGGCGAACCAGGGCAGCCAGGGCGTTCTCCAGCTCCTCCGCTAATCCCGACTTCTCCTGATGTGAGAATCCCCGGGGCCGGCCTCACCGCCGGTCCCGGGGACTGGCCATAGAAGCAGTGACGAGAGGGTACCATGTCCACCTCGCTGAACATCGGGGGGCTCAGTAGCGGGGTCCAGTGGAACGACATCGTCGATACGACGATGAAGGCGCTGGAAGCCCGGCAGCTCACCCCGATCACCGCACGCATCACCGCGCGCGGAAACCAAAGAGACGCGTGGACCACGCTGCAGAAGCTGGTCGAGACGCTGAACACCAATGCCCGCGCGCTCCGGCGCACAGGCTTCGGTGGTTTTTCCGCGACCGTCCCCCCCAGTCCTTCGACGTCGCGCACGCTGCTGGCGGCAACGCCCACGGCCAGCGCGACTGCCGGTCGATATCGGGTGGAGGTGCTGCAGCTGGCGGACACCGCCAAGCTGGCGGGGCGTGCCATTGCCGACGTGGCGGCCGCACGCAATCAGTCGGGGAGCTTCTCGATCAACGGGACTGCCATCACCGTCGATGCCGCTGACTCGCTCCAGGCGATCCGCACCAAGATCAACGATGCGAACGCCGGGGTCACGGCCACCATCGTGAGCGAAGGGGGCACGGCCGGACGGCTGGTCATTACCTCCAACACCGCTGGGGCAACCGGTGTGTCCGTTGCCGATGGCACCGGGGGCATGGCGCGTGAGCTTGGGTTGCTCGACACCCGGTCTCGGCCAATCTCGTCGTCAACCATCTCGGCCGCGGCGGCGATGGGCATGGCCGTGTTTCCGCAGCCAGCACAGATCCGCGTCGGCAACGTCGTCGTGACCGCCGACTTGGCCACGGAATCGATCGCCACGATCGCGGCACGGATCAACGCGGCCGGTGGCTCGGCGACGGTTGAATCCAAGCAGTTCGGCGAAGCGCTGAGCTATCGTCTCGCAGTCGATGGCAATGTCTCGGCGGTGGCCGGTGATCCCAACTCGCAGGCCGTTCTGGACGCGCTGGGGTTCCAGGCCGGTCTCGCCGGCCCGGTTCGCCAGACGGTGCAGTCCGGCGTGTTCACCGACAGCGGCAACGCGCCCATGAGCACCGCATCGTCGCTCGTTGGCCTCAGCGTGGGTGGCGTGTCGTCCGGCCTCGCGGCGGGCGATGCCATCAACTTCCGCGGTACGCGCGGCGATGGCACCGCGGTCTCGTTCGGCCTCGTGGTGCAGCCGGGCGATACCATGCAGTCGTTGCTCAACCGACTGAACGACGTCGGCAACGGCTTTGGCGCCGGGGCACGCCCCGCCGTCGCCGGGTTGGGAGCCGATGGCCGCATTCGTCTCACCGACGGGACCTCGGGTCCCTCGCGTCTGTCACTCAACCTGAGCGTGACGCGCGCCGACGGGTCGACCACCTCGCTTGGCGCGGCCACCACGAGCGTGACGGGCCGCAACCGCGAGCTGCAGAACGGCCGCGATGCGGTGATCCGTGTGGACGGACAGGAATTCGTCCGCACATCGAACAACATCACCGATGCCATCAGCGGCGTGAACCTCAACCTGCTCACCGCTGAGCCGGGGGCCACGATCGATGTGACCATCGATCGTGATGTGAAGGGCGCGACCGACGCGGTGAAGGCCTTCCGCGACTCGTACAACGAGATCCGCAAGTTCTTCGATGAGCAGCGGGTGCCTGATGCCGCCCTCTATGCCGACAGCTCGCTGCGTCGGGTAGTGGATAGCTTCACCGAGGCGCTGCGCACACCGGCAACCGGCAACGCTACCTACGCCTCGACGGTCAGCGTCGGGCTTCTGCTCGACCGCAACGGCCTCCTCACCTTCAATGAGGACACGTTCCGGACCGCCATGTCGGCGGCACCGGCCGAGGTGGAGAATCTGTTCGGGCTGACCGGCCTCGGCACTGCGTTCGTGAACGCCACCGACAATGCCACACGCTTCGGTACGGGCACCATCAGTCTGCAACTCGACACCATCAGACAGAACACCTTCGCGCTCAGGCGGCGCGAGGCCGACGCACAGAAGCGACTCGATCTGCGGCGTCAGCAGCTGGTGCAGCAGTACACCCGCATGGAGGAAGCGATGGCCAGGTTGCAGAAGCAAAGCGGGTCACTGCTGGCCAGCGTGCAGGGACTTCAGGGCAATCGACAGTAGCCGATACTAGTCAACGTGGGGCGAACGGACTCGCCCCGTCTCAACTCCCCTGAGCCAACACGCTGCAATGTCATACGCCACGCAGTCCTCGAGCTATCGCGAAATGGAGATCCACGCGGCGTCCCCGCACAAGCTCGTGGTGATCGTGTTCGAACAGCTGGTCGTGAATCTCGAGCGGGCCCGCATTGCCATGGAGCGCAACGATCTCGAGCTGCGCGTCACGGCACTGCGCCGGTCACGGGACATCGTGACGGAGCTGCTCGGGACCCTGGATTTCGAGAAGGGGGGAGCGATCGCCACCGAGCTGGCCGACCTGTATCAGTACATGCTGTACGAGCTCGTGGACGTCGGAACGCGCGGCGACCTGTACACCATGCGCAAGCTCGTGAACATCGCGACGCTGCTGCGCGACGGCTTCGTGGGGGCCGCGGAGCAGCTCGCGGCGCCGAAGTCGTCCCTCAAGTCGGCCTGACCGGAGCTCCCATGGGTTCGTTCCCCCCCGCGCTGCAGTCCATTCCCACCCGTGCCGAAGCGGCGCGAACAGCGCTCGCCCTGTGTGCCGGTGCCGACGCGCTCGCCCGCGAGGTGGAGGTGGAGGTGGCGTCGATCGCCGATGATCATCGGCTCTTCGCGCTACTCGAGCAGCGGGAAGTGATGCTGCAGGATCTGGCCGAGCAGCTGGTGGTGCTGCGGCTGGCGCGTCCCACGGCCGACAGCGCGCTCTTCGCGTCCACCGAGCGGGTCGTGGACGAAGCCGAGGCGCTGGTGGCGGACGTGTGTACCGCCGTGCACCTGTCTCATCGCATCACCGTGGAGTTGGCGGCGAAGGTGGGGCGGCGCGCGGAAGAGCTGCGGGCGGAGCTCGACGACGTGCAGCGCGCGACGACGGCCGGCATGGCCTACGGCGTGGCGGCCGGGGCGCGTCTGGTTGACCGTCGCCGCTGAAGCGCGGCCAACCATGCCCGCGATTCCGGAGCGATTCGACCTCCTCCTCCAGGAGAAGCTCGAGGAGCTGGACAGTGCGGCCGAGGCGGACGCGCTGCTCGCGGTGGATGATGTCGAGCAACTGCGGCTACGCGCCGCGTGGCTGGTTACGCAGCACGATGGACGACCGTGGCCTACCGGGGCGGCCGTCCGTTTTCAGGAGGACCCGGCGGCGCAGGTGCTCGCGCCTCCCACCCTCGATATTCGGCACCCGGCGCGACCGTCTGTGACGGGGGGCGGGACCGACGCCGAGGGGCACCATGGGCGACAGGGACGTCGCGTTCCGTAATCAGGAAGATCCCGCAAGTAAAGTTACGGGCCGGCGCTGCCGATAGTCCCACTGAGGAGGAGGATCCCCATGAGAATCAACGGTTACATCGACTCCCTGCGCCCCACGCCGTCCAGCACCCCTGCTGTGCAGCGTCCCACGCAGGACGTCCCGCAAGTCCCGGCTCCCAAGCCGGTCAAGTCGGATTCGGTCCAGATCTCGGACGAGGCGCGGCGGTTGAACGCCGAGCGTAAGGACTCGTTCGACCCCGAGCGGGTGGCCGAGCTTCGGCAGAAGGTTCTCTCCGGCGCCTACAACACCCTCGATGTGGTGGATCAGGTGGCCCGGCGCATTCTCACGCGCGGCGACCTCTAGGTCGCGCCTGCGCGCTCGCTCCATACCGGCTACGTCAGGAGATCAGCCGCATGAAGTTCCTCGTGGTGGACGACTCAGCGACCATGCGTCGCATCGTCATCAACTCGCTGCAGCGAATCGGCTTCAATGACACCGTCGAAGCCGGCGACGGTCAGGAAGCTCTCGACAAGTTCGACAGCTCGGTGAAGTTCGTCATCACCGACTGGAACATGCCCAACATGACGGGCACGGAGTTCACGAAGGTCTTGCGCTCCCGCGATGACGGCCGGCACGTGCCGGTCCTCATGGTCACGGCGCGCTCGGTGAAGGAAGACATCCTCACCGCCATGGAAGCCGGCGTGAACAACTACATCGTCAAGCCCTTCACCCCCCAGGTCCTCAAGGAGAAGATCGACGCGCTCCTGCCTGCGGCGGCAGCCTAAGGAGTGACCAATGAGTGATTCCCGCGCCCAAACGGCGTACTACGAGTCGGAAGCCGCCCTGCGCCTGGTCGACAAGGAGCTCGATCAGCTGCGTGACGGTGCCGAAGCGGTCTCCCGGTTCGTGTCGGTCAGCCTCGCCGACCTGCCGATCATTCTCGAGCGCGCCAACAGCCAGATCCGCGCCGTGCTCACCCACCTGCGCGAAACACGGCAGGCGCTGCAGAGCTCGACCTTCGAGAAGCTGCAGACCACGCACGACAAGATCCGCGAAGTCACCTCGGCCACTGAGGACGCCGCCATCAACATCATGGACGCGTGCGACCGGGCCAACCAGCTCGTGGATCAGCTCGACGCCATTGACGCCGCGGAACAGCCTGACCGGGCCAAGGCGACGGAATTGCGAGCGGTGTTGCGGGACGAACTCTTCATGATGATGGGCGCCCTGCAGTTCCAGGACATCACCTCCCAGCAGCTCGCCCACGCCTCGTCGGTGCTCGTGGAGATGGAGAACCGCCTGGCCGACATTGCGAACCTGTTCGATTCGAGCCTGTCCACCGGCCGTTCGCTCGCGACGACCATTACGGCGCCGGACGAAAGCACCTACGATCCGAACGCCACGACGCGAAACTCGGAGGAGCGGCAGAACCTCGCCGACGAGATCTTCACTGCGGTGAAGGCGCCGGCCGCGTAACCGCGACCGCCCCGGTCTTGGGGCGTCCTGCCGACTGCAGCGTGCGATTCGCCCCCCGGATCGCACGATGCCACACGACGGTACGTACGCTCGCGTACGGACCGTTCGTCGTTTCGCTCGCCATCGGCGGTAAACTTGCGGGCGAAGCAGCCGATACTCCTCACAGAATCAGGCGTCCCGTCACGCCTGCCATTGCGATCACCTCCCGCCTTCTCGCCGGCGCTGCCTGTGTCCCCACTCAACCTCGACGATGCCGCCACGCTGCTGATGCAGCTGGAGGCCACCGATACTGCCGATCTCGCCGTGCTGCGAGACGCGCTCACCGATCTCGCGTTCGAGAACCGCGTGCCCCTGCGCGCGCAACCGCACGTGGCCCGGGCCGCGCGCGTGCTCGGCACGATCGTGACCGGCTCGGCGGCCGATGTGCAGGCGGCGTTCACCGACGTCGGGCAGGCGCTCGAAGAGGCCATGAAATGCTGCGACAGCCGCACCACCGCCGTGGGTTCGGACGCCGTGGCGCAGGCGATGGCCGACCACGTGAGCGGTGCGGCCGGCATCGCGGTGGCCAGCGGCGCCATGGCGACCAGCGCCATGTGATGGCCGCTTCCGCCCCCACTCCGGCTGCGGCGCCAGCAGAGGCGTCGCCACCGGCGTACCGCGCGTCGCCGCGCCCCCTGGAAGTGGAGCGGCTCCCGGATGATGCCGATCGCGATCTGCTCCCCGACTTCATTACCGAAAGCGGCGAGTGCGTGACCAACTCCGAGGCGGCCTTGCTGCAGCTCGAGGCCAATCCTTCGGACGAGGAGGCCGTCAACACGGTGTTCCGTGCCTTTCACACGGTGAAGGGCACGTCCGCCTTCCTGGGCCTAACGCGCATTGCGGCCTTCGCTCACGAAGCGGAGTCGCTCCTCAGCCGTGTGCGCGACAAGGAGATCGCCTACGCGCCAGGATGTGCCGATCTCTCGCTGCGCTCGGCCGACATGCTCAAGGCGCTGCTGACGGTGGTGGAACAGGCCCTTGCCGGCGACGGGCGTATGCCCATTCCCGACGGCTACTTCGAACTGCTCGACGCACTCGCCAACTACGACCCGGCGCGTGATGCCGCAGGGGTGACGCCGATCGCGTCTCGCGCGGTGGTCGACCTCCACCCGTCCGCTGACGCTGCCCCGGTGGCCGTCGCCGCGACCCAAACGACCACGTCACAGAGTGGCGATGCCACCATCCGTGTGCGTACCGACCGACTCGACCGTCTCATCGACATGGTGGGAGAGCTGGTGATCGCGCAGTCCATGATCGCCGGAGACGACGGCTTCCACAGCGGTCAGCAGCACGAACTGCTGCGCAAGGTGACCCACGCCGGCAAGATCGTACGCGAACTCCAGGACCTGTCCATGTCGATGCGCATGGTTCCCCTTCGCCCGACCTTCCAGAAGCTGGCCCGTGTGGTGCGCGATACGGCCACCAAGGCCGGCAAGACGGTGCAGTTCGTGACCGAGGGCGACGACGTGGAAATCGATCGCACCATGGTGGACCGACTCGGTGATCCGCTGGTGCACATGGTGCGCAACGCCGTCGATCACGGCGTGGAGCCGCCGCAGGAGCGCACCGCCAACGGCAAGCCGTCGCTCGGGGTGGTCCGCCTGCACGCCTACCATGCATCGGGCAATGTCGTCGTGGAGCTGATCGACGACGGTCGTGGGCTCCATCGCGACAAGATCGTGAAGAAGGCCATCGAGAAGGGGCTCATCGAAACCGACAAGGGGATGAGCGACAGTGAGGTGTTCAACCTCGTCTTCGCGCCCGGCTTCTCGACCGCCGAGAAGGTCACCGACATCTCGGGGCGCGGTGTGGGCATGGATGTGGTGCGGCGCAATCTCGAGGCCATTCGCGGTCGCATCGACATCACCTCGACCCCCGGAAGCGGCACAACCTTCGCGATTCGCCTGCCGCTCACACTCGCCGTGACCGACGGCATGCTGGTGCGCGTAGGCGAAGAGCGCTTCATCATCCCGCTCACGCACATCCACATGTCGTTCCGGCCGGAGCCCAGCATGCTCTCCACGGTGGTGGGCAAGGGCGAAATGGTGCTGCTGCGTGGCGAACTCATGCCGGTCGTAAGGCTGCACCGCCTGTTCCACGTGGCGGGGGCGGTGGAAAGCCCGCTTGACGGCCTGTTGATGATCGTGGGCGACGGCCGCAAGCGCACGGCGCTGCTCGTTGACGACCTGCTCGGACAGCAGCAGGTGGTGGCCAAGACGCTTGGCGATGGTCTGGGCAAGGTGGAAGGGGTGAGCGGCGGGGCCATTCTCGGTGACGGTCGGGTGGGACTCATCCTCGACGTGAACGAAACCCTCGCGCTGGCCCAGTCGCAGGACGTCGGGACGCCGCGGCGGGAACGCGAAGCCGCCTGACATCCGACACTGAAGCTCGGCCGACGTCGCGCCGATACCTCCGGGGAAGGAGTCCGTGACTTCGCCCCCTCATCATTCTTCCCGCGAGCCATGAGCACGCAGAGCCACCCCGCCATGTACCAGGCCCCATCCGCCGTTGCCACGTTGGGCGCGTCCCGCGCCGGCAAGTACCTCACCTTCTTCCTGGCCGGCGAGGAGTACGGCCTCGAAATCCTGAAGGTGAGTGAGATCATCGGTCTGCAGCCCATCACCCGCGTGCCCCGCATGCCGGAGTTCGTGCGTGGCGTGATCAACCTGCGCGGCAAGGTCATCCCGATCACCGACCTGCGCATGAAGTTCGGCATGGGCGCCGAGGATTCCGAGGACAGCTGCATCATCGTGGTGCAGATGCGCGGGATCCAGACCGGCATCGTAGTCGATCGCGTCAGCGAGGTGGTGGCAATCACCGAAGGAGACATCGAGGACGCCCCGAGCTTCGGCGCCGGCATTCGCACCGAGTTCCTGCTGGGCATCGGCAAGGCGGGTGATCGCGTCAAGCTGCTGCTCGACATCGACAAGGTCCTCGCGACGACCGAGCTCGCCGCGCTGCAGGCCGCCCAGACGCACACCGTCTGACGCTGCGGCGTCTGCTCATCGCCTCGTCTCCGACTTCCCCGTGACCGCTCCTGCCGCCACGTCCCTGCTCGCCGAGTCCGAGCTCACACCGGCGCAGTTCACGCGCATCACCGACGTGCTGCACGAGCACGCCGGGATTCGCATGCGGGAGGGCAAGGAAGGGCTGGTGCGGGCACGCCTGACCAAGCGCCTGCGCAAGCTGGGGCTGCCGGACTTCGACGCGTACCTCAACTTCGTGCAGCAGGATCCCTCACGCCGCGAGTTCGCCGAGATGATCGACGCGCTCACGACGAACAAGACGAGCTTCCTGCGCGAGGCGACGCACTTCGACTTTCTGCGCGACACCGTGTTTCCGCAGCTGAGCGGCCCCGTGCGCATCTGGAGCGCCGGCTGCTCGAGTGGGGAGGAACCGTACACGCTGGCGATGCTGTGCAACGAGTCGTTCGCCGACATTGCCACCCGCGACGTACGCATCCTCTCGACCGACATCAGTCACCGGGTGCTCGCGCAGGCCAAGGCCGGTACCTACCCCGCCGACATCACGAGCGACGTGCCGGCGCCCTGGCTGCAGAAGTATTGGACGCGCACGCAGGATGCGAGCGGTCGCGCCCAGTACGAAGCCGGGAAGTCGCTGCGCCGTCTGGTGCATTTCGCGAAGCTCAATCTCATGGAACGGTGGCCGATGCAGGGGCCGTTCGACGCCATTCTCTGTCGCAATGTCATGATCTACTTCGACAAGGCCACCCAGCAGCAGCTGGTGGAGCGCTACTGGCAACTGCTGCGACCGGGTGGGCACCTCTTCGTGGGGCACTCGGAAAGCCTCACCGGCCTGTCGCACAAGTTCCGGTATGTGCAGCCGGCCGTCTACGTGAAGTAAGCATGGCCACCTCTGCCATGGCCCGCGCCAGTGAAATCGTGGTCGGCGTTGCCGACCTCAAGGTTTCCAACGTACCCGGCGAGCGGCTCATCACGTACGCCCTGGGGAGCTGTCTGGGCATCGTCGTGCACGATCCGGTGGCCAACGTGGCCGGGATGCTGCACGTGATGCTGCCCACCGGCACGATCGACCCGGCGAAGATGGCCGGCAAGCCCGCGATGTTCGTGGACAGCGGCGTGCCGTTGCTGTTCAAGGAGTGCTACAAGCTCGGGGCCAAGAAGGAGCGCATGCAAGTGAAGGTGGCGGGCGGCGCCCATGCGGGAGCCTGCGAGGAAGATGACCGCTTCCAGATCGGCAAGCGCAACATGATCGCGCTGCGCAAGCTGATGTGGAAGAACGGAGTGATGGTACATGCCCACGATACCGGCGGCGTACAGACGTCGCGGACCATGTGGGTGGACGTGACCAGTGGCGAGGTCACGCTCAAGATCAACGGCGCCGAAAGCAAGCTCTGACAGGCGGACAGACCTATGGCATTCAACGTTCTGGTGGTCGACGACAGCGCCGTCATGCGGCAGATGGTCGTGCGTACCCTCCGGATGAGCGGCATCCCGCTGGGCACGGTGCTGGAAGCCGGCAATGGTGAGGAGGGGCTGTTCGTCCTCCAGGAGCAGTGGGTGGACCTGCTGCTTCTGGATATCAACATGCCGGTGATGAACGGCGTGGAGATGCTGCGGCGCCTCCGCGCCAATCCGGACACCGCGCAGCTGCCGGTCATCGTCGTATCGACCGAAGGCAGTGAGGCCCGCCTGCACACGCTGCAGGAGCTGGGCGCCTCGATCGTCCGCAAGCCTTTCGCGCCGGAAACCCTGCGCGACAACATTCTGCGAATTACGGGAGTCACTGATGTCGAGTACTACGGTCCGGTCCCTGTCGCGAGCGACGACAGCGACTTTTGAGGAGCTTGCGCTCCTCTTTCCGGAGACGGAGCTCTCCCCGGAGCAGGCCGCGGCCCCACTCGACGTCGCGGTATCGGTCGATTTTCGCGGTCCGCTGACCGGCCGGCTGGTCGTGCGGGCGTCGTCGTGCATCCTGCCGGTCGTGGCGGCCAACATGCTGGGGGCTGAAGAGTCCCGGCAGCTGCCGCTGCAGCGGGATGCGCTCGGCGAGATCGGCAATGTGATCTGCGGCCACGTGCTGCCGCTCATTGCCGGGGCGGACAAGGTCTTCAATCTGGCCGCCCCGGTCGTACACGACGCGGGCGAACTGGCCCATCGGGAACACGACCGCCCCAGTGCCCGGGTCGAGGTGGGCGTCGAGGACGGTCGCGCCGAAGCGGTGCTGTACCTGTTCGGTGATACCAGCGCTGCCACGGCGGCCTGATCCCGTGTCCACGCTTCTCGCGTCGTCTTCTCCTTCGGGCGGGACGCCCCCAGCCCGCCGGCCAGAGGTGGTGCGGGTTCTCATCGTCGATGACTCTGCGCTCGTGCGCCGCATCCTCACGGAGGCGCTCTCACGGCACGACGACATCGAGGTCGTGGGAACGGCGGCCGATCCCTACGTGGCGCGCGAGCACATCGCGCAGCTGCGCCCCGACGTGATCACGCTCGACATCGAAATGCCGCGCATGGACGGACTCTCATTCCTGTCCAAACTCATGCGGCACTTCCCGCTGCCGGTGGTCGTGTGCAGCTCACTCACCCCGCAGAACAGCGAAACGGCGCTGCGGGCGTTGGCGCTCGGCGCGGTCCAGGTCATTGCCAAGCCAGGGAGCTCACTCGCCGCCAGCGATGTGGTGGACGAGCTGGTGCGTGCCATCCGCGCGGCGTCGCACGCCCGCGTCGTGAAGCGGGTGGACAATGCCGAGGCTCCCGCCGCCCCGCGGCCGGCGATCGCCACACTGAACGCCACCAACAAGCTCATCGCCCTGGGCGCCTCCACCGGAGGGACCCAGGCACTCGAGCAGGTGCTCAGGCGGTTCCCCGTCGACGCCCCCGGGACCGTCATCGTCCAGCACATGCCGGAGCACTTCACGCTGTCGTTCGCCAAGCGCCTCGACAGCGTGTGCGCCATGCGCGTACAGGAAGCGAAGGACGGCGACTACATCGTCCCTGGACTCGCGCTCGTCGCCCCCGGCGGCAAGCACCTGATCGTCCAGGCCAGTGGCGCACGGTGGGTCGCCCGCGTCAAGGATGGCCCCAAGGTGCACCATCAGCGTCCGGCTGTGGACGTCCTCTTCCAGAGCGTGGCGCGCAGCGCCGGGCGCAATGCGGTGGGGGCGATTCTCACGGGCATGGGGGCCGATGGCGCCAAGGGCATGTTGGCGATGCGGGAGACCGGCGCCTACACCGTGGCGCAGAATGAGGACACCTGCGTGGTCTACGGCATGCCGCGTGAAGCGGTGAAGTTGGGGGCCGCTGTCGAGGTGCTGCCCCTTGATCGCGTCGCCGACTCGCTCCTGCATCACCTGCGCAGCGACGTCGCCGCCTGATCCGCGCGGGGCCCGCTCGGCGGCGTGGCCACGCGTCGCCGAGGACGGCCAGGCATGGCCGACGGCGCCGCCGGCGCGTTCAGCCGACCGGCAGACGCAGCGACACCACCGTACGGCCGCCCTCGTGCGTCTGCGCGAGCGTGCCGCCAAAGGTGCCAACGAAGGCGCCCACCAGCGCGAGTCCCATCCCGGCGCCCCGGACGCCCGTCTTGCTCGTTACGAGCGGCTCGGCGGCGTTTGTGGCCAGGGGCTCCGCGAACCCCGCCCCCTCGTCTTCCACGGACAGCACCAGAGTCTCCTGCTCGCGCGACTGCGTGAGCACGATGGAGCGGCCGACCGGTGACGCTTCGTGGGCATTCCGGAGCAGTTCCCCGACGATGTCCTGCCACCAGAGCGAGTCGGCCTGCAGCGTCACTCCCGACAGGACCCGTGCCTCGACGACCCGCTGCGGGGCCGCACCACCGAACTCCGCCACCGCGTCGAGCGTTGCCGCGTCCACATCGATGGGGACGCGCTTGATGCTGCCCGCTCGCGCGAACCGTGTGACCCGCTGCAGGTACTGCACCATGTTCTCGGCCGCGCGCTGAATCTCCGCGACATCCGCGTGCGTGGCCGACCCGGCCGGCAGATCCGACAGCAGCAGCTCGCTGTAGGTGCGGATGACCGTGGAGAAGTTGTTCAGATCGTGCGAGAGCTTGCGGGCAAACCGAACCAACGGTTCACTGGTCGCCGCGTCTGTCGAGAGGGACATGTCGACGGTAGAATACTCGGATTCGCGCGAACCAGCCTGATGGCGCGGCGTCGCGCGAATGCAGGCTGTACGTGTTGAAACAATAGCACACTGCCTCACCGCGTGTGGTGAGATGGTGACATCTTCATCGGGACAACTACATGCGTATTGGCACACTGGCCGCACTCGCGGTGAGTTTCGTCACCATGGCGGCAGAACTGGAGGCCCAGGCGCCGGCGCCCGCCGCCGAGCAGATCGCCGCCGCCACCCTGGCGCTCCCCAAGGAGATGCGGGACGGGGCCGGGGTCATGGGCTACCGCACGGCGGGCAAGCTGGAACTGCTGCGGCCGGTGACGAATGGCATGTTGTGCCTCGCCGATGACCCGGCGGAGGAGCAGTTTCACGTCTCCTGCTATGCCGACACGATGGAGCCGTTCATGGCGCGCGGACGCGCCCTGCGCGCGCAGGGGGTGAAAGGGGCGCAGGTGGATACGGTGCGCTTTGCCGAGGTGAAGGGCGGGAAGATCAAGATGCCCACGGCACCGGCGGCGCTGTATCAGATCTTCGCGCAGAGCTACGACGCCGCCACGGGCACAGTAAAGGGCGGTCGCACGCTGTTCGTGGTGTACGTGCCCTTCGCTACGGCGGCGACGACGGGGTTGAGCACCGTGCCGTCGGACTCGAAGCCGTGGCTCATGCTGCCGGGTACGCCGAAGGCGCACATCATGTTCAGCGCGAGCATGTGACGTGCCTGCATCGTCACGGGTCGGCGCGACCGCGCTGACCCGCGCGCGACTGCGGCAGGCGGAACGGGAGTTGGCCGCCCACGATCCGCGTATGGCGGCCGCCATCGACGCGGTGGGGGCCTGCACCCTGCTGCCGCGGCGCGCAGGCTCGCACTTCGGACACCTCGTCCGCAACATCATTTTCCAGCAGTTGAGCGGCAGCGCTGCCACCACGATTCATGGCCGCTTTGCCGCGCTGGTAGGTGGTGACGCGCAGGCGCCCGACCCGCACACCGTGCTGGCACTCGACGAGGACGCGCTGCGCGGCTGCGGGCTCTCCACGGCCAAGCAGCGAGCCATACGCGACCTCGCCACGCACGTGATGGATGGACGCCTCCCCGTCGACGCGCTGGACACCATGGCGGACGAGGCGGTGATCGATGCGCTCGTGACCGTGCGGGGCATTGGTCCGTGGACCGCGCAGATGTTCCTCATGTTCCGCCTCGGCCGACCCGATGTGCTCCCCGTGCTCGACCTGGGGGTACGAAAGGGGGCGCAGCGCATTTACCGCACGCGCACGCTCCCGGACGCAACGCGGCTCACCCGACTGGCGCGGAACTGGCGCCCCTGGGCGAGCGTTGCCAGTTGGTACTGCTGGCGTGTGCTGGATCTGGAGGATGCCGGAGGCTGGTGATGGCGGAGTTTCGCAAGCGGGTGCACGTGCCGGTGCCGGTAACGCAATTGTTCGCCTGGCACGAGCGCCCGGGCGCCTTCCAGCGGCTGTCCCCACCGTGGGATCGCCCCGAGGTGATATCGCAGGTGGGCGGCATTCGCGATGGCGCGCGTGTGGAGCTGCGCGTGCATACCGGGCCGGTACCCACCACGTGGCAGCTCGAACATCGGGATTACTTCGAGAACCGCCAGTTTCGCGACGTGCTGCTCGCGGGGCCGTTTCGCTCGTGGGTGCACACGCACGCGTTCGAAGCAGACGGTGAGCACGCGAGTGTGCTCGATGACCACATTGTCTACGAACTGCCGTTGGGCGCCCTCGGCGACGTGGTCGCCGGCCGCTTCGCCGACAGCACGCTGGCCCGGGTTTTCGCCTACCGTCACGCGGTCACGGTCGGCGACCTCGAGCGTCACGCCGAATTCGCGGCGCGGCCGCGCCTGCGCGTCGCGATAACTGGGGCTACCGGCTTCATCGGCACACAGCTGGCCGCGTTTCTCAGCACCGGCGGCCACGACGTGCTGCGCATCGGGCGCGGCCCCGTCCAGCCGGGAAAGGTGGACATCAGCTGGAACCCCGCACGCGGGATCCTCGACCCGGCGGCGCTCGACGGGGTCGACGCCGTCATCCATCTGGCCGGCGCAAGCATTGCCGAGCGCTGGAGCGACGCACACCGGCGTGCCATTCGCGACAGCCGCGTTGAGGGCACGTCGCTGCTGGCGCACACCCTGGCCGGCTTGTCGCGCAAGCCGCAGGTGCTGCTGAGTGGGTCGGCCGTTGGGGTGTACGGCTCACGTGGCGACGAGGTGCTCGACGAGCGCAGCCGCTTCGGTGACGACTTCCTGGCCAACGTGGGGCGCGCGTGGGAGGCGGCCACCGAACCAGCCGAGCGGGCGGGCATTCGCGTCGTGCACCTGCGTACGGGCATCGTGCAGGGCGCGGCCGGCGGGGCACTGGCCAAACAGGCCCCGCTCTTCCGGTTGGGCCTTGGCGGACCGCTGGGCGATGGGACCCAGTGGGTGAGCCCCATCGCCCTCGACGATCACCTCGGCGCCGTGCACTTCTGTCTCATGCGCGACGACATTGCCGGCCCCGTGAACCTCGTGGCGCCGGAGGCGGTCACGAACGCCGACTTCACGCGGGTGCTCGCCCGGGTGCTGTCGCGTCCCGCGCTCGCACCGGCCCCGGCCTTCGCGCTGCGGCTCGCCCTGGGTCGCGACATGGCCGACAGTACCGTCCTCGCGAGCCAGCGGGTGGTGCCGGGGGTGCTGCAACGCCACGGCTTCCGCTGGCGGCACCCGTCGCTCGAGTCCATGCTGCGTTTCGAGTTGGGCGCGTCCGGGGGCTGACGTTCCCGTTGTCTGGAACGTCGCCAGGGGCGCCTGTCGCACTTTGACACCTTTTCGCGCGTCAATCGTAGGGTCTAGTACATGAACGTGATCATCCTCGAGACCGTCCTCTTCATCGCCCTGGTGGCGGTGGTGGGGACGATTTTCGTCACCGCGCTGGGTATCACCCCGGTAGGCCGGCGTCTCCGTCAGTCGGCCAACCGCAAGCGCATTGACAAGCAGGCGGAGTTGACCTGTCCCATTCACGGGCTGCAGCAGGAGGATGACCTCGTGCGGCTGCCCTCGGGTGAACCTTTTTGTCCTCATTGCTACAAGGAAACGGTCCATGGCCACATCACTTGACGATACGCTCGAGGGGCTGAAGAGCTCCCTCGGCAGTTCCATGCGCAATTCGCTGCAGTCCAACGGCGGCGGTGGTGGCAGTGGCGCCTTCAAGAAGCTGGGCCTCGCCGCTGCCGGACTGGTCGTGGCCATCCTGCTCGTGCGTCCCACCGTCGCCTACATCGAGCCGGGGCACGTGGGCATCGTGATCAATCGGGCAGGGGGCGGCGTGGACCCCAAGCCGCTGGGGCCGGGCTTCCACCTGCGCAATCCGCTGTTCACGGCCATTCAGGAGTACCCCACGTTCATGCAGACGCTGGTGCTCACGCGGGAAAGCACCGATGGCTCGCCGAACAACGACGAAATCAATGTGAACTCCATCGAGGGGCAGCCGCTGTCGCTCGACGTGTCCATGTCCTTCGAACTGGAAGGGACCAAGGTGCCGGCACTCTACCAGACGTTCCGCACCGACGTGCAGACCATTTCCCACGGCTTCATCAAGCAGGCCATCCGGCAGTCGCTGCAGGAAACGGTGGGGCAGGAGATGATCGCCGATATTCTCGGCCCGAAGAAGGCCGAGACGGTCACGCGTACGCAGGCGGCGCTGCAGAAGCGGCTCGACCCGTACGGCATCGCCGTGCGGCAGTTCACCCTCAACGAGTTCCGGGCGCCCAAGGCCGTCATGGACGCCATCTCGCTCAAGAACGTCATGTCGCAACAGGCGCTCACCGCCCAGAACGAACTGCAGAAGAACACCTTCCAGGCGCAGGGTGACAGCATCAAGGCGGCGGGGCGCGCCAAGGCCATTCTCACCGAGGCTGAAGCGCAGGCCAAGGCCAACGACCTGCTCTCGCGCAGCATCACCAACACGCTGGTGCAGTACGAAATGGCGAAGCGGTGGAACGGCCAGATGCCGCAGGTGACGGGTGGCGCGATGCCGATGATGCAGTTGCCGGGGACCTCGAAGAACCCGTAAACTGCGGCATGCCGATCATTCCGTTCGACGCGCTGCCAAATGAAGCGCGCGTGTGGGTCTTTGCAGCGGCGGCTCCCATCACGGGGGCCGCCGCTGAGATGTTGCTGGCCGCCGTGGACGCCCATTTGCGGGATTGGCGCGCACATGGCGTGCCGCTGGTCTGCGCGCGCGACTGGCGCGACGATCGGTTCCTTGCCATCGGCGTGGACGAAGCGGCCAGCAACGCCTCCGGCTGCTCCATCGATGCCCTCTTTCACGCATTGCGCGCGCTCGAGGTGCAGCTCGGTACCTCGATGGTGGGCACGGGCGCGGTGTATTGGCGTGACGCGCAGGGCGCCGTGGCGGTGGCCGATCGGCCCGCCTTCCGCGCGGCTGGCGCGGCGGGCACGATTCACGCCGACACCCACGTGTTCGATCCCACGGTGGTCACCGTCGGTGCTTGGCGCCGCCAGTTCGAGAAGCCGGCCGGTGCCAGCTGGCACGCTCGGCTGCTCCCTCAGGTGGGTTGAGCAACTCGGGGGAGGCCTCGGAGCCTCGGACGAGCAGTCTCCCTAACTCAGCCAGCCATCCCGATGCTCGGCCACGAACGCATCGTCCGTGAGTTCCGGATACAGCACGGGCAATCGCGCCAGCATCTCCGCCTGCCCCGGTGACAGCCGTTCGTGCGTGTCGTACGTCCAGGTGCCGCGCACGAGTCCCTGCAGGCGCAGGATCTCGAGAATGCCAGGAAGACAGCCGCTGTAGCTGTTCGCGGCGTCGAAAATCACGGCGTTGGCCATGGTGAGCGCCGCGCCGCGCGTGAGCCACTCGCGCGGCATGCTCGCCTCACCACGTGCGCGCCATGCCTTGATTTCGTCGAGCATCTGCACGGCGGTGTGGGTCCACGCGGCCCACTGTCCGAGCAGGCCGCCCACGAAGTGGCGCGTGTAGGCACGGCCCCCGCTCGACACGGGAATGTCCGTGAGCAGGTCGGCCACGATCGCATCGTCGTTGCCGGTGTACAGGGCGATATCGTCGCGCCCCGCATCAGCGAGTGCGCGTACCACGTCGAGGGTGGCGTAGCGATCGAAGGGTGCCACCTTGATGGCCACCACGTTCGCGATTTCGGCGAACTCGCGCCAGAACCGATAGTCGAGCCGTCGGCCACCGACTGCCGGTTGGAGGTAGAAGCCGAACAGCGGAATGGCTTCGGCCACACGCCGGCAGTGCGCGAGCATCGCTTCGTCGGTGGCGTCACGCCACGCACCGACCGAGAGCAGGCCGCAGTGATAGCCGAGGGCGAGGGCGATCTGCGCTTCGCGCAATGCTTGCGCCGTATCGCCGATGAGCCCGGCCACCCGCACGAACGGCCGCGATGTACCGGCCAGTGACGCATTGGCTGTCTCCGCAGCAAGCTCGAGCACCGGGCGATAGAGACCGATCTTCGGGTCGTGAATGGGAAAGCCTGTGGTGTGCACCCCCACCGCCATCCCCCCGGCACCGGCGGCCACATAGTAGCGCGTGAGCGCCCGCTGATGGCGCTCGTCCATGTCGCGCATGGGGGTAAGCGCCAGTGGGTGGGCCGGAATTACGTGCCCGCCCTGCAGATGCGCGCGCACATTGACCGCGAGGTTCATGTCAGAACCTCCCATCACGTACCTCGAACTTGGTGGGCTTGCTCAGCAGGCGTCCACCGTTGCGGATCCATTGCACGGCCCAGGCACAGAGGGTGTCGAGGGGCAGCGCCGTGTACGGGAGATACTCGGCGAGCCGGTCCACGTTGCCGATGAGTGCATCCGGTTGCTCTTCGCCGACGAGCCGGGGCGTGATCCCAGCGTGCCGGCCGATACGTTCGGCCAGCTCATGCACACGCACCATGGGGCCGGTTACGTTGAGCGCCAGCGCTGGGTTGTTGGCCATGAGCAGCCCGCGCAGGGCGAGGCGATTGGCGTCCCCCTGCCAGATCACGTTCACCCAGCCCGTCGCCACGTCCACCGGTTCGCCTTCGAGTACGCGGCGCGCCATTTCGGTGACCACCCCGTAGCGCAGATCGCACGCGTAGAAGAGCCGATACAGCAGCAACGGCGAGCCACTGCGTCGCGCGACACCCTCGAATACCCGCTCGCGGCCGATCGTGCTGGCGGCGTATTCGCCGTCGGGCACCAGCGCATCGCCCTCCTGCGACCCGCCGCGCGCCACCAGCGACCGGCCGTACACGTTGCCGGTGGAGAAGCAGACGATGCGACGCTGTGCATACCGCTCGGCGGCGTGCACGCTGGCCACCACGTTGTGTGTCCACGTGCCCACCGGATCACCGGCGGTGCCGAACTTCTGCCCGGCCATCCAGATCATGTTCGGTGCGTCGGGGAGCATGGCCACGGCGCGCGGATCGGCGAGGTCGGCGCGGATGACCTCCACACCCTGCGCCTCGAGCTGCGCGGCGGCAGTGGCATCACTGAAGCGGGAGACCGCTATCACGCGTCGCGACCGATCGGCAATCGCACGACGCGTCATACGCGCCACGGTCGGTCCCATCTTGCCGCCGGCACCGAGGATGATCACGTCACCATCGAGCTGCTCCAGCGCGGCGACGGTCTCTTCGTCGGGGGCGGCAAGGCGCGCCTCGAGCGAGTCTTCGGTGGTGGGGGCGCTGTCGATGGCGGACATTCCCGGAGCGTTGAGAGATCAGAAAGCCACGGATGACGGGGATCAGCCGGTATACCCAGCTACACCGCGGCCGCCGCCGCCGTCGCCACGGGCGGCATCGCAATGCCCAGTTCGGCCGCCAGCGCGCGCCGACCGGCGTCGATACGCTCACGCGCCATTTGCTTGAGCCGGCCGATATCGTCCATCGTCATCCCTGCAGTGTCGATGGGCTCGAGCACCTGTGCTACCGCATGTGCGCGAAGAAAGCGAAACGTGCCCTTGGCCATGGCGTTGCGTGTTCCGGCCACCGCGATCGGGAGCACCGGGGCCTGGCTCTCGATGGCCAGGCGGAAGGCGCCGTCCTTGAACGGCAGCATCTCCTGCGTCTTGGAGCGGGTGCCCTCGGGGAAGATCATCACGCTCACGCGCTTGGCCAGTCGATCACGGCATTGCGCGATGGCGTTGATCGTGCTGTCACGATCTCCGCGCACGAGTTTGATGTCCCCCGCCATCTGCATCATCCATCCCATGCAGGGGATCTTGAACATGGTGTCCTTGCTGAGCCACTTCATTTCCCACGGGAAGCAGCTGATGAGGAACACGTCGGCATAGCTCTCGTGGTTGGCGACCACCACGTACGGCCGCCGCGGATCCGCCAGCGTCCCGCGTGTGCGGAATCGCCAGAGTCCGTTGAGCCGCATGGCGGTGACGCCGACCAGGCGGAAGGCCCGCCCGGCGGCGTAGCGCCCCTTGTCGAACGGTGCGGTGAACAGCCAGATGAGCGCGACGACGGGCGTCCCGAGAATCACGACCAGTACCGTTTCCACCCACGCCCACCAGTTCAGCACCGTTCCCAGCATCGTCGAGCCTCAGCCCTGCGCCGGCGTGGTGTCGGTGGGCGCCACGGCATCGAGGGGATCACAGAAGCCGGCCTCCTTGTGTGCACCGTCGCAATAAGGCTTCACCTTGGACGCGCCGCAGCGGCAGAGCGACATGGGACGACCTTCCGCGCGCGGCGGGATGACGTTCCCCTCGTGGTCGACGAGGACAATCTGGGCGGCGTCTTCCGCGTTGATGCCAAGTGAACCGTTCTTGCGGACCGTGATGGTGATGGGCATGGGGGTAAATGGAGGGGGGTAATGACAAGGGAGGAGGCAGGGGGCAGGGGGAAGGGCGAAGGAGCCTGATACCTTCATCCTCACCGCCTTCTTCTGCTTCCGGAGCGATCAGTCAGTCGTCGCGAACCGTTTGAGACGAGCGATCATGGCATTGAGACCGCTTTCGCGCGCGCCGAGGCCAATGTCCTGCATGAGCAGGCGCACGAGGTCGGCGGGGAGCGCGAGGGTGACGGCGGGTGGCTGGTCGTTCACCCCGGCGAACACGATTGCCAGCACGGCCGCCACCGTGGGGGACTGGCGGGCATTCACATCGGCGTAGAAGTGCAGCGTACCGTCGTCCCGGTGCTCGGGGAAGATGTCCACGCGTGTCTGGCACTCGGGCACGGTGAACGCGGCACGGTCGAGAGCGGCGAAGCGCTCGGGGAGCGGCTGGAGCTTCTTCGACCAGGCAAGCAGCGCCTGCATCTTGTCCTCGCGCTCCAGCAGTCGAAACTGCTTCAGCGTGCGGGCCAGTGCGGGGGGCAGATCGAGGAGGGCATTAGACATGACATTGAAAGGTAGCAGGACGGGGGAGGGGTGGCGGGTCTGGCTCCGGGTGGCGCGGGCGTGCTGATTTGGGGGATGACCAATCGCTGCGTACGCCAGATGGGGCTGCGGTGTCTGCTCCCGGCCCTCGTGACGGCCTGCTCGCCGAACCCGGGGCTGGATACCGCGGTCGGCACTCTCGAGATGGTGGAAGTGAACGTGGGTCCCCTGCAGGTGGCGCGGGCGGTTCGCGTGCTGGTGCAGGAGGGGGACGCGGTGCGCGCCGGGGACACGCTCGCGGTGTTCTCCACGCCGACCCCCACTGCCGCGGTGGCCCAGGCGGAGGCGCGGGCGGCGGCGGCCGATGCGGCCGCACAGGAGCTGGCCAACGGTCCCCGGCCGGCAGAGATTGCGCGGGCCGAACAGGAGCTGGCAGTGGCCGACGCCGACGCCGCACGCGCTGCGGCCGATCTGGCACGGCTCGAGCCGCTCGCCGCGAAGGGCGACGTGAGTCGTGCCACCCTCGATGCCGCACGCGCCGCCGCGCGAAGTACGACCAGCCGTCGCAACGCGGCGCGCGAAGCGCTGCGGCTGG
>VYLE01000615.1_pt1 | contig 22245 bp, 17 predicted proteins | sample 5114391 | NCBI WGS metagenome assembly VYLE01 (sample SAMN12291771, study PRJNA351875) | freshwater metagenome | isolation source: freshwater lake | place: USA: Michigan, Kent Lake | collected 2013-08-15
CAATGAGCGCCACGCTGATGCCCAGAAAGGCAGCCGCTGAGGTGATGGCGTCGGCGCGGTGATGCCAGCCATCGGCGGCCACCGCCACGCTGCCGTTCTGCGCCCCGGCGGAGAGCACCCGCTTGGCCATGACTTCCTTCACCACAATGACCACCGCCAGCACCGCCAGGGTCCACGACGCCGGCGCGTGATGCGGCGTGCGGATTTCGCGAGCCGCTTCAATGGAGATGCCAGCGGCGGCCCCCAACATGAGGGCGGCCACCACCGCGCCGGCCAGCGCCTCGGCACGCCCGTACCCAAAGGGATACCGATCGTCGGGATCCCGGCTCGCGATGCGCAGCCCACTCCAGACGACCAGCGACCCGATCATGTCCGTGGCACTCTCGATGGCGTCGGCCACCAGCGCGTAGGCGTTCCCGAGCAGTCCGGCCACCAGCTTCACCACCGCCAGCAGCGCATTGACGACCAGCCCGATCTGGGCCAGTCGCTGGGCATGCTGTGTACCCGGCACGGCGGGAGGAGGGACGACGGCCATGGCGGAAATATGGACCCGAAGCACGTCGCGGTGGCGGGGAGAATGCCGTCCCGATCGGTTAGATTCCCTCACCATGAGCACGGCTGTACACACTCCGGCGGCGAACCCCGCCCCCACGCTGTCCCATCGCCTCGAGTACGTGGCCACCAGGGTGGCCGTGGCGGCGCTGCGGCTGGTGGGATGGCGCGCCGCCAGCTGGGTGGGGGGTGCGCTGGCGAAGCTCGCGTACAGGCCGTTCGGCATTCGGGCCGGCGTCACGGAGCGGCAGATTGCCGCCGCCTTTCCCGAGCGCTCGCCCCACGAGGTGCGGGTCCTCGCCGCACGCTCCTACGAAAGCCTGGGGCGTACGTCCATCGAAACGGCCATCCTTCCCGGCACCTCCCGGGAGGAGATTCTTGCCCGCATCGAGCGGGTGGAAGGGTGGGAGCACATCGAGGCGGCGCTGGACAAGGGGCACGGCATCATCGCCGTTACCGGTCACATCGGGAATTGGGAGTTGGGCGGCGCCTACATCGCCGCCCGTGGGGTCGGCATCGACGCCGTGGTGCGCGGTGCCGCCAACAAGCTGTTCGAGGCGTACGTGTCACGGACCCGCACCGAGGCGGGCGTATTCGTGGTGCACGACAAGGATGCCGTGCGCCGCACGCCCCGGGCCCTGCGCGACAATCGCATGGTGGCCCTGCTGGCCGATCATGATGCGCTGGGGCTCGCCAGCACCTTCGTGCCGTTCTTCGGGCGACCGGCCAAGACCCCGCGCGGACCGGCGGTGTTCGCCCTGCGCTTCGACACCCCGGTGGTGTTCATCGCCATCGTTCGCCAGCCGAGCGGTCGCTACGCCTTTCTGGTGGAGCCGGTGGAGGTGCCCCACACGGGCGATCGCGAGCATGATGTCGACGCGATCGTGCTGCGCTACACGCAGCTGCTCGAAGCGCGGGTGCGGGAGTACCCCGAGCAGTACTTCTGGCAGCATCGTCGCTGGCGGCGTCAGCCCCCCGACACGCCGCCGCAGCTGCGCGAACCCTGAGTTCCCGCTGATGCGTGTATTTCCTCGTCGCGGCAACGCCACCGGTCGGCCGCGTCGCTCGTGGCCGGTGCGACTGCTGCGCGCGCTGCTGCTGGTGGCGCTGGCGCCGGTCCCCTTCATCCTGCTCTTCGCGGTGGTCAACCCCCCGGTGACCATGGTCATGATCGGCCGCGCGGCCCAGCGCTTTGCCGCCGGGGAGTCGCCCGCGTGGCCGGTGCACACACCGGTGGCCCGCAGCGAGATGAGCCCGTCGCTGCGGCGGGCCGTGCTGGCCTCCGAGGACGACCGCTTCTACCTCCACCACGGCATCGATTTCGTGGAGATCGACAAGGCGCTGGCGCGACGCAAGCGTGGGGGCAAGTTGCGCGGGGCGAGCACGCTGACGCAGCAGGTGGCCAAGAACATTTTCCTCTGGAACGGCCGCTCGTTCGTGCGCAAGGGCGTGGAAGCGTATCTCACCCTGTGGCTGGAGCTGCTGCTCACCAAGGAGCGCATCCTCGACCTGTACATCAACCTGGCCGAGTGGGGACCGTATCACTTCGGCGCCGAAGCGGGGGCGCGCTATCATTTCCGCAAGAGTGCCGCGTCGTTAACGCGCGAGGAATCGGCGCGCATGGCCGCCATTCTTCCAGCCCCGCGACGGTGGACCCCGCGTGGCAGCATCGCCTCACGACGCATCGGCGCCATCGTGCAGCGTATGCAGTATGCGCCGCCGAAGACGGAGCAGGCGAAGTAGCCGGCGCGGTAGCAAGCGCTGCGCCCCGTGGTGACGACGCCCACGACCGTTGTCTTGGACGCCTGCTGCGCCATCGTTACACTGTGAGCAGTCGATGACGCGGTTCTCCCTGCCCCATCCCATGTCCGCCATTACCCAGCTGTTCGTTTCTGCATCCGCCCTGCGGCCGAGTTCGGTGCTGCGCCGTACCACCGTGCTGCTGCCGGCGCTGGCGCTCTCGACCACGGCACTCGCGGCCGCATTGCCGGCCCAGAGCGCGACCGGTTCCTCGAAGAAGGCGCACACCGCTGCGCCCGCGGACAGCGTCCGCCCAAAGCGCCCCGCCGGCGCACTCGGGCCGCACTCAGGTGACCGGCACCTGGCGTATCGCAACGCGGGCAGCGATCTCGATTCGCTCTGGCCGCCCAAGATGCCGGCGCCGCTCCCCGGCTCCATTCTGCCGGCCAAGCGCGTGATTGCCTACTACGGCAATCCGCTGTCACAACGCATGGGCATTCTCGGCGAATTCGAGCCGCAGGAGATGCTGCGCAAGCTCGACGCGGAAGTGGCCGAGTGGACGCGGCTGGACCCGCAGCACCCGGCGCAGCCGGCGCTGCACCTCATTGCCGTCGTGGCGCAGGGAAGCGCGGGCCGTGACGGCCAGTATCGCCTGCGCATGGACAGCACGCTCATCGAAAAGGTGTACGGCTGGGCGAAGAGCCGGAACGCCATCATGTTCGTGGATGTGCAGGTGGGGCACAGCACCCTGCAGCAGGAACTGCCGTGGCTCGAGCGGTTCCTCAAGCGCCCCGACGTGCACCTCGGTATCGACCCCGAGTTCAGCATGAAGGACGGCAAGGTGCCCGGTCGAAAGATCGGCACCTACGATGCCGCCGACATCAACTACGCCACGCGCTACCTCGGTGAGCTCGTGGAGAAGTACAAGCTGCCCCCCAAGATCCTCGTGGTACATCGCTTCACGAAGAAGGGGGTCACGAATGCCGACCAGATCCGGCTCGACCCGAAGGTGCAGGTGGTGATGCACATGGACGGGTTCGGGGCGCCGTGGCTCAAGCGCGATTCGTTCTACAGCTACATCAAGAAGGAACCGGTGCAGTTCGCGGGGTGGAAGCAGTTCACCAAGCCGAAGAACGACAAGCCGGGCACACCGCGATCGGAAATCTTGCGGTTGTGGCCCGTCCCGCTGTACATCCAGATTCAGTAACGGTTCGGCGCCGGGCGGCGTCGGGCGCGCCCTCCAACTCGGCTTCCATCTCGGCTTCCATGCACCGACGCGACATGCTTTCCACCCTCGGCACCGTGGCCATGGCCGGTGCCGTTGGCGCCGGCGGCTCGCCGGACTCCCTCGCGGCTCTGGCTCCCGGGCGACTGCGGCAGTCCGTCGCGCGCTGGTGCTTTGGCAGCACCCCGATCGCCGAATTGTGCTCACTCGTGAAGTCACTCGGCATGACGGGGGTGGACCTGCTGGGTCCCGACGAGTGGGCGGTTCCTGGGCAGGTCGGGCTCGAATGCACCATGGGGAACAGCTGGGGCCCAATTCCCGTGGGTTTCAATAGGGTGAGTCACCACGACAAGCTCGTGGCCGACGGCGAGGCGTACATCCCCCGCGCCGCGGCGGCGGGGGTGAAGAAGATCGTGGTGTTCAGCGGCAACAAGGACGGCATGAGCGACGGCGAAGGGATCGCCAACTGCATCACGGGGCTCAAGCGCCTCATGCCCACGGCCGAGCGGCACGGCGTGGTGCTGTGCATGGAGATGCTGAACAGCAAGGTCGATCACAAGGACTATCACGCCGATCACACGGCGTGGGCCGTGGAAGTCGCCAAAGGCGTGGACAGCCCCAGCTTCCGCCTGCTGTACGACATCTATCACATGCAGGTGATGGAGGGCGACGTGATGGCCACCATCAAGGCCAACTTGCCGTACATCGCGCACTTCCATACGGCGGGCGTACCGGGGCGCAACGAGCTCGATGGCGCGCAGGAGCTGAACTACCGCGGCATCGCGCAGTTCATTGCCGGCACCGGCTTCGGCGGCGTGTTTGCCCACGAGTTCATCCCCAAGCGCGGCGCCGCAGCGTCGCTGAAAGAAGCCGTGGAGCTGTGCACGGTGTGAGTGAGTCGGCCTGAACGGAGGTTACCGAACTCACCTCGCTGCAGCCCACCGGCCGCACCCTCATCCGCGCCGCGTTCGAGCAGCGGTTGGGAGACGTTCCGGTGGACGTCGACGTCCATCGCGGCTGGAACGGCGGCTGGAAGTGCCGGGCCACGGTGCGCGGCAACCCGCCGTTGGAGTTCGCGCTGCAGCGCACATTAGACGATGCCCTGCTGGCATTGCCGGTGCCATTTCCTCGGGGCTGGCGCGCGCGCGGCGTTGGTGATTCCTTAGGGCGCGCGCGGACGTGCGACGACCTGTCGGCCCCGCGACGTATTGTGCCCAATCCCCCCGCGCCGGTCGATAGTATCGATCACCGCTCGGCTGAATGAGGAGTCCATCATGGAAACGTCCGATCTCGATCAAGTCGCGTCGGCCGCCCTGTACCGGGCGAACGGCCTCCAGGTGGTGGTCGATCGCCATGGTGCGATTCTCCTCGCCAACGAGAATTGGTTGCGGCTGGCGGCAGATCATGCACCGGACCCGCGGGTATGCGGCCCAGGAGCCAACTACTTTGCCGTGTGTCGATCGGCTGCCGCCGCGGGAGAGACGGTGGCACAGCAGGTGCTCGATGCATGCATCGCCACCCTGGCGGATGCAACCCCACGCGTCATCGAGTACACCTGTGGGGCACCGCAGGACCCAACGGCGTCGTCATCATTCTGGTACCGCCTCCGCATCGTCCCACTGGCAGACCACCGCCTGCTGCTGGAGCACCTCGACGTCAGCGAGTCGCAGGCCATCGTGCGTCGCGCACATGAGTCCGCGTCGCGCGCGGCGTTCGAGCGGCTGGTGCTCAAGTCCGTGGCCCAACCCGTCATCGCCACCGATCTGCAGGGCATCATCACCTACTGGAACGAAGCGGCGGTGTCGCTGTTCGGATTCACCGCCGATGAAGTGTTGGGGCGGCTCATTACCGAGGTGACGGTTCCCGAGACCTCCCGCGAGCAGGCCGAGGCGATCATGCAAGCACTCTCCCGCGGCGAGAGCTGGACGGGGGAATTCCTCGTGCAGCATCGTGACGGGACGCGCTTTCCCGCTCGGATCACCGATATCCCCATCATCGACGGCGATGGCGACGTCGTGGGTATCGTGGGCGTCTCCGATGATCTCCGGCCGCAGTACGCGCGCGAGGCAGAACAACAGCGAGTGCGCGAACTCGAGAGCCAACTCCTGCAGAGCCAAAAGCTGGAGGCGTTGGGCACGGTGGCTGGCGGCGTGGCGCACGAGTTCAACAACGTGCTCGCGGCCATCCTCGGCGAGGCAGAGTTGCTGCGTGCGCGAGCGATAGACGACGGGGAGGCCAACGCGTCCATCGAAAACATCATCGAGGCCACCGAACGCGGACGGTCGGTCGTGCAGTCCCTGCTCACGTACTCCCGCCCGCAATCGGGCGAGCGGACCCCGATCGACGCGGAACAGTGGTTCCGGTCGGCGATGCGCATGGTGGAGCCGATAATTCCCGCGACGGTGGACGTTCGCAGCACGTTCGAGGCGCCGCCAACGAGCCTCATGGCCAACGACGCGCAGCTCACGCAGATCCTGCTCAATCTTGCGAGCAACGCCGGCTATGCCATGCGCCACACGCCGGCCCGCGAGTTGCGCATAGGTGCCTATCGGGAGCGGAGTCGAGACCTAGCGACCGGTCGGTATACCGAGTGGTTCGTCCTCGACGTGAGCGATACCGGGACGGGCATGGACCGCGCGGTGCTCGCGCGCGTGTTCGATCCGTTCTTCACCACCAAGCCCCTGGGCGATGGCTCGGGGCTTGGCCTCGCCGTCGTCTACGGATTGGTGCATGCCCATGAGGGCGTCATCAACGTCGTCAGCGAGCCGCACGCGGGCACCACCGTGTCCGTGCGCTTGCCGGTCACGCGCGCGGTGCCCACCCCGATGTCCACCGCCCCCGCGCCGATGTCGTTGGCGGATGTGAGCATCCTGCTGGTTGATGATGACCCCATGGTGCTCCGCGCACTGACCCGGACACTGCAGTACGCCGGCGCGACGGTGACGGGCATGAGCTCCCCGCTCCAGGCCCTGCACGCGGTCCACGCCGGCACCGCCGCGTGGACGGTGGCGGTGGTCGATTACGCCATGCCAGGCATGCGCGGTGACGAGCTGGCATGGGCCTGGGCCAACGCCGGGCGTACCCTGCCCGTGCTGCTGTGCACCGGAAACGCCGGGCTGGTGGGGCCGTTACCGCCACTCGTGCGCCGGGTGCTCCAGAAACCGATCACCGGCGCGGTGCTGACCCAGGCCATTCGCGAAGTCGTCGCGTCGCTCCCGGCCACCTGACCGATACCTCGCTGCCGGCGTTTGCGCGGAATTACTGAAAAGCCAGTTGACACGTGCGACCACGCACCCATACTACTGCATGTTCAGTACTTGAGGTCCCGTTCTCCATTGCCTCCTGATCCTGCCATGACGGATGTGCACTTCCCGCCCCGCGAACTGGCCGTGATGTCCGTCCTGTGGAAGCTGGGTTCCGCCACAGTGGCTGATGTGCGCGAGCACCTCGACGAAGACCTGGCCTACACCTCGGTGCTTTCCGCACTGCAGACGCTCGAGAAGAAAGGGTTCGTGCGTCCGGAATCCGAGGGACGGGCGTATCGCTACTTCCCCACCGTGGCCGCCGAGAAGGCGGGACGCAGCGCCATCGGCCGGATCAAGGACGCCATTTTTCAGGGCTCCACCGAACGCATGTTCGCGCAACTGGTGTCGGACAAGCAGCTGAGCCGTGCGGAACTCGAACGCATGCGCACGCTGCTCGCCGAGCGCTTGGGGGATGACGCATGACCACGCTCACGCTGGCTGTTGCCCAGGGGGCACCGCTGCTGGCGGCATGGGTGGTGACGGCACTCGCGGTCACCGCGCTCTTCACCATCATGGCCGTTCTCCTGCATCGCCTCGCGCGCGGCACGATCCCGAACCGGTGGGTGTGGGGCACCGCCCTCATGGCGGCGTTTGCCTTTACCGTCACACAGCCGTGGCGTCGTGCAACGGCTCCGCTGGCGTTGCCGTTACCAGCGGCCACGGTCACGGCACCTGCGGCCGCTCCGCCGCCGCCATCGGTGTGGGATATCGCCGGCGCCACGATCTCGGGTGCTGCCCGCATCGCCGAGGAACTCCTGACGACGGCAACCACCACAACGGCTGCCGCGGTACGCCCCCTGCCATTGGCCGCGAAGCTGTTCCTCGTGCTGCTCTGGCCCGTCATGTCGGTCACGCTGCTGGCCATCGGGGGTTGGAGCTACCGCCGGCAACGCACGGTGTTGCGCGGCGCGACGCGCGTGGAGGCGCACGGATACACCCTGCATGTCAGCGAAGGCACGGGCCCGGCGGTGTATGGCGTGCTGCGACCGCGTATCGTGGTGCCAGCCTGGCTCATGCAGCGCACGGACGACGAACAGCGACTGGTCGTCGCGCACGAGGCATCGCACATCACGGCGGGCGACCCGGCGCTGCTGCTCACGGCGTGCGTGCTCACGGCGCTGATGCCATGGAATCCCGGCGCGTGGTACATGCTCGCACGGTTGCGCCTCGCCATCGAACTCGATTGCGACGCCCGCGTCCTGCAGGCGGGCACCACACCGCGCCGCTACGGCGCCTTGCTTATCGACCTTTCGGCGACGGCCACTCCGGCCCCGCTACTCACCGGTGCGGCGGCCTTCTCGCACCATGCGTCCCACCTCGAGCGGAGACTGCGCTTCATGACCGATCGCCCTGCTACCTACATCACTGCGCGACGTCTGGCGAGCCTCTCGCTTGGCACGCTCGCCATCGTCGCCGCCTGCGGTGCTGAACTTCCCACCAGCGCGGAGCTCGAGGGGATGGACGTCGCGGCGGCGGAGCGTCGCGCCTTCGTGGTGGCGCCCAGCTTGACCGCTGCTGGCTACGAAGTGGACGGCAAAAGGGTCACGGAGAAGGAGGCCAAAGCCCTCGCGGCCGAGCGCATCGCCTCCATCGAAATCGTGAAGCAGGACCGCACGCGCAGCCTCGTGCGCATTGCCACCTTGCCCAAGGCAACCGCTGCGGCCCCCTCGGCCACGAGCGACAGCGGCGCGAAGCAGATCCTCGCAGTCGTTCGGGATGACGGCGCGAAGCAGATCCTCGCAGTCGTTCGGGATGACGGCGCGAAGCAGATCCTCGTGGCCGTTCGGGCTGACGGCACCGGCGACAGCACCCGCACTGTTGTCCTTGTCGCCGACAGTATTCGCCCGCTCCCGGCGCGACGTGCATTCGATGGGCTCGTGATTCTCGACGGCGTGCCCACCACCGAGGACGTCATGCGCAAGCTGCCGCCCAACCAGATCGAACGGATAGAGGTGATCAAGGGTGCCGCGGGCGAGAAGCTGTACGGCCCGCAGGGTGCCAGGGGCGTCATCGTCATCACGACCAAGAAGTAAGTCGCGAGGCCGTGCGTCAGTAGGCGACGCGCTCGAGATCGGTGAGCGCCATGCCGTGGCCCACATCGAGAATGGGTTCACCACTCTCGGCCGCCAGCGCGTAGGCGACGCAGTCACCCACGCTGAGTGCCGCCGCATGCCGTCCGTGCCCATAGGTACGGGCGGCTTCGCGCGCCCGGTGCGCGTGCGCCTCCGTGAACGGCACGACCGTCACTTCGAGTTCGCGCAGCAGCGCGTCGAGTTCGAGGTCGCTCCCTCCCTGGCGTTCCCCCAGCAGCAGAATTGCCGCGTCGAGTACCGTTGCCGAGGAGACGGCCCGCACGGGGGCCCGCATGATGGCCGTGTGCAACCGGGGGGCGTCGGCGCTGTTGCGCCACAGCGCCGCCAGTACGGAAGCGGTAAGAATCATGACTGTGCCTCCGGGCCGCTGCCCAGGGCTTCGGCGCCGGTCGGAACCTCGCCAGTCACCGGCGGGAACGCGCGGATGCGCTCCTGGATGCGCTCGATCCGCTGCCACGAGCGCTCCACGCCCCCCAGCTTGCGCAACTTCTCGCGTGTGAGGCGCTCCCGCACCGCCATGTGAATGGCGTCGGTGATGCTGTCGCCGGTGAGATCGGCGAGTTCGCGAACCAGCCGTTCGCAGTCGGGACTCTTGATGTTGATGGCCATGGCAGGAAGTCTCGACCGCACTCTACCATTCCTTAACCGGGCGTTTCCCCCGGTCCCGCGTTACGGCCAAGGCACGGCTGTTTCATGATCGGCCCCCGAAGCCCCCAACCAGCGGGGACGACTTGACTTTTTTGCGGGACGCGCCGATCCTGCACCACATGTCCGCGTTGCCGCTGGCCACTGGCCGACTTATTGGCGCCCTCCCCGTCGTCGTTACGATTCTCGTAGCGGCGATTCTTGTCGTACTTAGCACTCGGGAGCAGGGCCGCACCGTCGCCAGCATGTGACGCACACGCCGCCCCTCCCGAGACCACACGGGAGGCGGCGACCTGGTCAAACTGACGAGGCCCCTCCCACGGAGGGGCCTTCTTCGTACCAGGAAGTGCCATGTTCATGTCCTTCGATCGACAGCCGCAGCCGTCCCGCCAGTCCCACTACGCGCCGAGCCCCGATGCCACCGGCTCGCCGTTCATGTCCCGGCGCTTCCCCGATGGGGCACGTCCCAGCACGGCGGAGCAGCGGGACTACCGCGAGCAGGCAGACGGCGCGCCGTGAGCCGGCGGCCGTGCCCGGGAAGGGGCGACAGGGGAGCCGTACGCCAGCGGTCGTCAGGTAACTGCTGGTAGCGGGGGGCGGTACCGGGGCGCAACGTAACTCGGGCCCCCTCCGGGCGGCCCAGACACTCCCCCTGTCTTCCTCTGCGCCCACCGCCATGTCCGACGCCACGGTCTCCGCCACGCCCACGCCGCCCCCCCGGCACGGGAAGCACAAGTATCCCGGCTTTCACGTGACTTGCAGCGGCAACCAGCTGGTCACGCAGTACGTGGAAACGCGCATTACCGAAGGCGGCGTCTTCTACCCCATCACCCCGTCCACCGAGGGCGGGGAGATCTATCAGGCGTCGTTCGCCACCGGTGAACTGAACGTCTGGGGGCAGCAGAAGGTCGCCGCCGAAACCGAAGGTGAGCATGCCGCGCAGGGGGGAGCCACGGCCTTCGCGGTGACCGGTCGCCGCACAGTGAACTTCACCAGCGGCCAGGGCATCGTGTACGCGATGGAGCAGTACTACCATGCCCCCGGCAAGCTCTCCACCATGGTGCTGCAGGTGGGTGCCCGCGCCCTCACCAAGCACGCACTCAACGTGCACTGCGCACACGACGACATCTACTCGGCGCTCGACACCGGGTGGATCATGCTCATGGCACGCGATGCGCAGCAGGCGGCCGATCAATCGATCATCCTGCGCAAGGTCTGCGAGCAGGCGCTCAACCCGGGGATGAACATTCAGGACGGCATGCTCACCACGCACAGTGAGCGCATGTACCTGGCCCCGGAGGCGGAGTTCCTGCGCGAGTACCTCGGCGCCCCCGACGACATCATCCCCTGCCCCACCCCGGCGCAGCGCGAACTGTTCGGCCTCACGCGCCGCCGCGTGCCGCAAATGATGGACCTGAAGAACCCGGCGCTGCTTGGCCCGGTACAGAATCAGGAGCATCACATGAACGGCGTGGTGGCACGGCGCAACAACTTCAGTGAGCATGTGCTCCCCATACTCGACGCGGCGTACACAGCGTTTGGCGAACTCACCGGTCGCGAGTACGGTTTCGTCACCCGGTACAAGACCGACGACGCCGACACGGTCTTCGTGTCGCTCGGCTGCGCGGCGGAGAACATCGAGGCCGCCTGCGATTACCTGCGCGAGCAGCGCAACGCGAAGGTCGGATCGATCCACATCAACGTCATCCGCCCCTTCCCGGAGGCCGCGGTCATCGAGGCGCTGCGCGGCAAGCGGCGCGTAATCATCCTCGAGCGCACCGACGAAAGTCTCGCCGGCGACAACCCGCTGGCCCGCGATATCCGGGTCGCCCTCGGCAAGGCCAGCGAAGCCACGCGCTACGGCGGCGAGCTCCCCGGCATCACGCCAGACGACACGCCCCGGCTCTTCCGCGGTGCGTATGGCATCGGCTCACGCGACTTCCGCCCCGAGCACATCATCGGGGCCTACGAGTACGCCACCGGCGTCTCCGCCCGGACCGACGGCCGCACCGCCGAGGACGGTGAGGGCTACTTCGTGCTGGGCGTGCAGCACCCGTATGCCGTGATCAGTAAGGATACGCCCAGCCTCCTGCCGGACGGCGCGATTGCCGTGCGGTTCCACTCCATTGGCGGCTGGGGGATGATCACGACCGGCAAGAACCTCGGCGCCATCATTGGCGACCTCGGGCAGTATCTGGCCGAACAGGACCCCACGTACGATGAGGAGGGGATTCTCGAAGACAAGCTCTTCGTGATGGCCAACCCCAAGTACGGATCGGAGAAGAAGGGCGCCCCCACGAACTACTACCTCACGGTGGCGCCGTCGCAGATCAAGGTGAACTGCGAACTCAATCACGTGGACGTGGTGCTCTGCTGTGACCCCAAGGCCTTCACGCACACCAACCCGCTGGAAGGACTCAAGCGCGGTGGCGTGCTGGTGTGGGAATCGAGCGAAAGCGCCGATTCCGCCTGGCAGCGCATCCCCGCGGTGCACCGCGAGTTCATCCTCGACCACGACATCACGGTGTACATCCTTCCCGGCTTCGACATTGCCCGGAAGGCCACCAATCAGACCGAGCTGCAGCTGCGCATGCAAGGCAATGCGTTCCTGGGCGCCTTCTTCCGCGTCTCACCGTTTCTCGATCGGTATCACCTCACGCCGGAGCAGTTCCAGCAGATCGTTCACAAGCAGTACGTGAAGAAGTTCGCCCGCTTCGGCGATGCCGTGGTGGAGTCGAACATGACGGTCATGAACGAGGGCTTCGCGCGCGCCGTGGAAATCACCGTGGGTCGCACCGACGATCCCGACCGGTCGAGCATGCGCAACCCGCTGCTGGCCCCGTACCCCGAGCAGCACTTCCCGCCCACGGCGGGGTGCGGGAGCTGCGGCAGCGGCGGGTTTGCCTTCCCCGAGGCGCAGTTGACCCGTTCTCCCCTCAAGACCCGGGAGACGTTCGACCGCGAGTTCCGCGCCGGGCTGGGGTACCACCAGCCGGCGAGCGCGCTGGCCTCGGTGGGTATCATGGCCGCGGCCACCGGCGCGACGCAATCCAAGTACGTCGCGCGCCGGGAAACCCCGGTGTACGTACCGGAGAACTGCACGCAGTGCATGGAGTGCATCTCCGTGTGCCCCGACACGGCGCTCCCCAACACGGCGCAGGAGGTGGGCACGGTGCTGCGCACCGCCGTCGTGAACTACGTGCGCGATGGCGGCGACCGGCAAACGCTGCTGGCTGCCCTGCCCGACCTCGAGGCAAGGGCACGGACACGCATGAACGAGTCGGTGAAGGCCAAGAGCGGTGTCCCCTTCAAGACGATCGTGCGTGAGGAGGTGGCGGCCATCACGGGTATCTCGGAGGGCTCGCGCAGCGAGTTCACCGGCATCATCGACAAGCTGCCGCTGGCGTACAGCAACGTTCCGGCCATCTTCCGCACTGTCGAGGCCAAGACCCCAGGCGAGGGGGGACTCTTCTCGATTTTCGTGTCGGACCTGTGCAAGGGGTGCGGCGAGTGCGTGCAGGTGTGCGGCGACCATGACGCGCTGCGCATGACGCGCGAAACCGAGGAGCTCAACGCGGAGCTCACCACGGCTCAGGTGTTCTCCCGGTTGCTTCCCGATACGCCGCAGAAGTATCTCGGGCTGTACAACGACAGCGACATTACCAGCTCCAAGGACGCCACGCTGCGCAATCATCTCATGGTGCGGCGCAACTACGAGGCGCTGGTCTCCGGAGACGGCGCCTGCGCGGGGTGCGGCGAAAAAAGTGTGCTGCGCTCGCTGGCGAGCATCACCGAGGCGTACATGCGCCCGCTCTACCACAAGAAGGCGGAGCGCCTCTCCGCCAAGGCCGACCGCCTCAAGGCCCAGGGGGTGGCACGCCTGTCGGCGCTGCAGGCGAGCGACCCTGCCGACCATGCGCGTTTCCGCACCGCCTTCCTGCACCTCGTCATGGGGCTGGGCGGCGAGAACGACACGGACACCGCCAACCGTATTGCCGCCTACGAGGCGCTTCACGGTCCGGTCAGCGATGCGCAGGTCATTGGCGGGCTGGTGGCCGTCCTGCGCCAGGACGCCTTCAACCACCGTGAGCTGCAGGCCATCGACGGGCGTCGGGCCAACGGCATGTCGGTCATGATGATGGGCGCCAGCACGGGGTGCAACACGGTGTACGGATCCACGCCGCCGGCCAACCCGCACGCCTATCCCTGGATGAACTCGCTCTTCCAGGACGGGGCCACGATTTCATGGCTCATGGCGGAGTCGGTGATCGTGGAGCATGCGCGGCGCTCGGTCGCCCCGGAGCGTTTGTCCGATGCTTTGCTGGAGCGCACCCGCGGGGTAATGAGCGAGGAAGATTACTTCCACCTCACACACCTCGATGACACGCTCATGACCGACCAGGAGGTGCGCGAGCTGCCCAAGGTCTGGGTCGTCGGCGGCGACGGCGCGCTGGGGGACATCGGCTTCCAGAACGTATCCAAGGTCATGTTGCAGAACCGTCCCAACGTGAAGATGCTCATGCTCGACACGCAGGTGTACTCCAACACGGGCGGCCAGAACTCCGACTCGAGCACCATGCTGGGCGGCTACGACATGAACCAGTTCGGTGTGGCCTCGCAGGGCAAGCTCACGGAGAAGAAGAACGTCGCCGAGGCGTTCACCAGCGGACATGGGTCGCCGTTCGTGGCGCAGGTGTCGGTCGCGAATGCCCCGCGCATGTACAAGGCCATGCTGGATGGGCTCGAGTACCGCGGGACGGCGTTCTACCAGTGCTATACCACCTGCCAGCCCGAGCACGGCGTGGCCGACAACATGAGCGCCGATCAGGCGAGCATGGTGCGCGATGCCCGCGGTGTGCCCGAGTTCGTCTTCAACCCGCGCCGCGGTGAGACGGTGCAGGAAGCGTTCGATCTCAAGGGCAACCCCAGCGTGGACCGTGACTGGTGGCACACCAAGTACGCCAGCAACGGCGAGGCGTTCACCTTCGGCGTGGCGCACTGGGCGCTCACCGAGGGGCGCTTCCGCAAGCATCTCAAGCAGATCAGCGAAGCCGAAGCGGCGGCACTCACGCCCATGCACGACCAGCTGTACTTCGTCACCCAGGATGACGTGACGTACCGGCACGTATTCAGCGAGTCGCACCGCAGCTTCATCCCCAACTTCGGCTGCTACATCAAGGCCGAGGTGAAGGGGGCGTTCCGGTACTATGCCGTGACGCGGCAGATGGTGCTGTTCGCCGTGGAGCGTCGCAAGTCGTGGCGCATGCTGCAGAGCAAGGCCGGGATCGTGAACCGGGACTATCTGGCGCAGCGCACGCTGCTGGGGCGCATCGACAGGGGCGAACTCCCGGTGGCGCAGGCCAAGGCCAACCTGGCGGCGGTGCTGGCCGAGGTGATCGCCTGAGCGCGGTGAGACGTGTGAGACGTGTGAGACGTGTGAGACGTGTGAGACGTGTGAGACGGTGAGACGGTGAGGGGAACGCGTGCTCACAGAGAGCACGGAGGCGGTGGAGGACATGGAGGCTCGCGCCAGCAGTTCTCTGTGTCCTCGACCTCCTCGGTGATCGCGGTGATTCCGCGTTTCCCCTGCGCCTCCAGGAGGCAGCGCTACGCGCGCCTCATCATTCCCCGGCAGGCGAGTGACAGGGCGATGATGATAGTGGCGATCGTGGGGCATGACCGACGACGACCTGACCGGCATCATCATCGGCGAGGCCATTCGCATTCACCGTCGGCTTGGCTCTCGCGTCTTCGAAGCGGCGTACGAGGAGTTTCTGGCACTGGCGCTCGTGAAGCGCGGACTCGAGGTGAACCGCCAGTGCCTCTTCCCGGTCACCTTCGATGGCCACACGGTACCGGTGGGCTACCGCATCGACCTGTTGGTGAACGAGCGCATCGTGGTGGAGCTCAAGTGCAGCGACCGTTCCCATGATGCCCACATGCGACAGCTGCTCACCTACCTGCGGCTCTCCGGCCATCGCACCGGCCTGCTCATCAACTTCGGCTTCGAGCGCCTCATCGACGGTGTGCAGCGCCTGGTGTACGACGGCGAGAGGTGAGAAGTGAGGGGAACGCTCGTGAGACGCTGAGGGAAACGCGTCCTCACAGAGATCACGGAGGCGGTTGAGGACATGGAGGCTCGCGCCAGCAGTCCTCTGTGTCCTCGACCTCCTCGGTGCTCTCCGTGAGTGCGCGTTACCTCACCCCTCACGACTCGCCGCTCCGATCTCCATCCCCCCGGTTTCGGCAAGCCGAACTGCCGGCCCGAACGCAAAACGGCGGCCTCCACAGGGAGACCGCCGTTTGCGAAAAAACAGAGCGGGCGACCGGACTCGAACCGGCGACGTCCAGCTTGGGAAGCTGGCATTCTACCAACTGAATTACGCCCGCGATGTGAATCGAAAGGTAGCGTGCAACACCGGCAGACGCATAGAAGCCCAGTCCGTACGTGATGGCGTACCGCATGCTCTCCGCCCCGTACCACGGGGCCAGGCGGTCGGACAGGAACCCGAAGATCCACAGCCCCATACCCAGACCAAGCAGGTTGACCACCAGCAGAAAAAGGGCGCTGGTCGTGCTCCGCATGTGCGCCGGCACCAGGTGCTGTACCGCCGTCATGACCGGGCCCATCCAGGCCAGGTTGAGCCCCGTGGGCACCACGAACAGCAGCCACGCCAGCACCGGGTGTGTCGTATGCATGGCCAAGAGCAGCAACGGCAGCGCCACGGCGTAACACACCGCCGGCGTTCGTGCGTACGCGCCCCGATCTTGTGCCCCCAGTCGATCGGCGATCGCCCCGCCCAACCAAATTCCCGCCATACCACCGAGCAGCTGAATGCTGCCGTAATACACCGACGTCTGGCTCAGCGTAAACCCCAGGCTGCGCATGAAATAGCTGGGGAGCCAGAAGCCAAGACCGTACCCGCAAATGCTGGAGCAGGCCGCTCCAAGCGCCAGCATCCAGAAGGCGGGAACGTTCGCCACGCGGGTCGCCACCGTGCGGAACGGTACCGTGATCGCATCAGCCGTCGGCCCTGCTCCGCCCACGCCTGCCTCGGCGCCATCGAGCCCGCCGCGCACGGGATCGCGAACGACCCACTTGAACAGCGGTGCGAAGAGCACGCCCGCGCCGCCTATCAGCAGGAGCGCCCAGCGCCAATCGACCCACGCCGCCATGAGGCCACCGAACATGATGCCGGCGCCGGAGCCGAGCGGTACGCCCCAGCTGTAGACGGCCAGCGCGCGCGCGCGTTGTGCGCGCGGGAAATAGTCGGCGATGAGCGAATACGCCGGGGCCACGCCGCCGGCTTCACCGAGCCCCACGCCCACCCGCGCCAGGAAGAGTGACCAGAACCCGGTCGCCACGCCACAGAGCATGGTGAACGCGCTCCACGAGGCCAGGGCCGCTGTGATGATCCACGTGCGACTCACCCGATCAGCCAGCCAGGCGATGGGCACCGCCAGCGTGCTGTACAACAGCGCGAACGCCACCCCGCCCATAAGCCCCAGCTGCGTATCGCTGAGCCCCAGTTCCGCCTTGATGGGCTCCTTGAGAATCCCCAGAATCTGCCGATCGAGGAAATTGAACGTATATGCCACGAGCAGCATCAGCAGGACCAGACGGCGACGACGTGTCGTACCTGTCGCGCCACCGGCAGCCGTCCCGGGGTTCGAGGGAATCATGGGCGCAATGTGCACCGGACGAGTACGTTGAGGCCATGTCTGCCTTGCCGTCGTCGCTGCATCTGCTCGTCATCGACGCCCAGTCGCTCGCTGCCCGTGCCGCACACGTGGCCAGTGACGACGTCACCGCGGGGGTGCGCCTCTGGTGTCAGATGGCGCGTGGCACCGCCATGGATGTGGGGGCCACGCACCTGGTGGCAGCGTGGGACCACGACGGCCCCACCTTCCGCCACGGGCTCTTTCCCTCGTACAAGCACCGCCGGACAGGGGAGACGCGCGCACGGGTCGCGCCCATTCGCACGGCACTCGAGGGCGCCGGAGTGATGAGTGTGAGCGTGGAAGGTTTCGAGGGTGACGACGTGGTGGCCTCGATCATGGCCGGTTTCCGCGCCACGCTGCCGGTCACCCTGCTCTCCAACGACTCGGACCTGCTCCAGTTCGTGGACGACCAGGTGCAGGTGGTGTCGTATGTGGGCGTGGGGAAAGGCACCGATGGTCTGCGCGTACGGCGATGGCTGGCGGCCGACGTGCACGCCCGATTCGGTGTCACGCCGTCGCAGCTCCCCGACTTCAAGGCCCTGTGCGGTGAGGACGGTGACGACATTCCCGGCATTGCCCGCATCGGCAAGGGGACCGCAGCGAAGCTGCTGCGTCGCTGGCAGTCGCTGGAGAAGGCGCTCGAGGCGAGCGAGTTCGTGAGCCATCGCGATGAGACGGCGAAGCTGGCGGGGCAGCATGAGCAGGCGCGGCTGATGCGTCGGCTCACCACCATTCGGCAGGATGCCCCCCTGCCGCTCTTCGACCTGGCGCGCTGCGCACTCGACGCGGTGGCCTGGCCGCCGGGGAGCGTGACGCGTTCGCGCCCGGGTGCAGCCGCGGGATCGGCGGACTCGGTGGGAGTGGCGGCGCCGGTTACGCGGACTGCGGCGGGGCCGGGGCTGGAAGAGATTCCCTGGCCCGAGTGACCGACAAGAAAAATTCCCGGTCCGCAATGCGGACCGGGAATTCGACCGGCTTTTGAAGAGCCACAGATCGGGATTGAACCGATGACCGCCCGATTACGAATCGGGTGCTCTACCACTGAGCTACTGTGGCGGTGACGCGACTGCACCAACACCTGCATGCTCTGGAGCGGACTCGAACCGCTACGCCTTGCGGCACCGCCCCCTCAAGACGGCGTGTCTACCAATTTCACCACCAGAGCGAGGGGCTCGGCTTGCGACCGAGTTTGTGCGTCCTGCGCCTGCAACCTGCAACCTGCACCTGCTGAGCCCGAACAACGACGGGAGCGACGGGGCTCGAACCCGCGACCTCTCGAGTGACAGTCGAGTGCTCTAACCAAACTGAGCTACGCCCCCCAACTACACCTGCACCTTCATAGCTCCAACGGGAATCGAACCCGTCTCTCGACCTTGAAAGGGTCGCGTCCTAACCGATAGACGATGGAGCCGTAGATGTGATTCAGACCATCTGCCTGCAGCAACGTCCAGCGAATAGCGGTAACGGGATTCGAACCCGTGTTCCAGCCTTGAGAGGGCTGTGTCCTAGTCCCCTAGACGATACCGCCGAGGCGTCGCGCCAAGGCATGACGCCTCGGCGGTACAACTGTTCCCTGCCGCGATCACGACTCCTGATCGCCCCTCGTTTCTGTCGCCCAGCCCGCCGCTACCAAGCGTCTCCACTCAGCACCGACAACTCAAAACTCAAAACTGTTGTTCTGACAGGCCCGGAGGGAATCGAACCCCCAACCGCCGGTTTTGGAGACCGGTGCTCTACCAATTGAGCTACGGACCTCCGGAGAGCGGCGAAAGATCGCTGCTCGCCAGTGTGTTCAGGGTGACCGACGGGAATCGAACCCGCAACCCCCGGAACCACAATCCGGTGCTCTAACCGATTGAGCTACGGCCACCATGCTCGCCCGGGCCCGCTTGCACCCGTTGCGATCTCCTACCGACCTGGCTCCTATCGTAACGATTGGAGCGGATTTCCGCGCGAGACGCCAAGAGTAACCGGAGAAAAGACCGAATTCAAGGGCTGAACCCGGCCATTTTCCCCGTTCGCTCAATCCTTCGCGCGGTCGAGGTACTCGCCCGTGTTCGGATTGACGCGCACGCGCGTCCCCTGCTCCACGAACTCCGGCACGTTCACCGTCACGCCGTTCTCCAGCTTGGCCGGCTTCGACGAGGCCGTCTTGGTCGCGCCACGCACCACCGGCGCCGTCTCCACGATCTCGAACACCATGGAGTTGGGAAGCTGGATGCCGATGGGACGCCCGTTGTAGTACTCGGCCAGGATCTTGAGCCCCGACTGCATCCACGGCGCCGAATCGCCCAGCGCCTCTTCGTCGAGTTCGATCTGGTCGTAGTTCTCGGCGTTCATGAAGTGGTACGAGTCACCACCCTGGTACATGAACTCCAGCTCGTGCGTTTCCATGTCCGCCTTCACGATCGTGTCGGCAGCACGGAACCGATGCTCGAAGCTCGAACCCGTGCGCAGGTTCTTCAGCTTCGCCTGCACCATCGCGCGCAGGTTGCCCGGCGTGTGATGACGGAACTCGATGACACGGCACGGGTCGCCCTCGAACACGAGCACCATGCCACGGCGGATCTGCGTAGCGGAAAAAGCCATATCTACGGCACCTGCAAGCAGGGATGGAAAGCACGAACAGCGCGAAGATCACACGATTTGCCCGCATCTCGCGGACAGCCTCAAAACGTAACCGGACGGATCGCGCGCTGGAAGTGTAGGCGAATGGTCGCGCCGACCGCCCGACTACGGCGCCACCAGCTCCCTCAACAGCGGCCCCATGGCCCCCCACACGGTGCCAGCCACCACCCGTGCGCCCTCGGCGTTGGGGTGAATGCCGTCGCCCTGGTTCAACCGCGCCACCCCGGCCACCCCATCCAGCAGAAAGGGCCACAGCGGGACCCCGGTTTCGCGGGCGGCCCGCCCGTAGGCGTCGTGAAAACGGCGGGTATAGGAGGCGCCAAGGTTGGTCGGGGCTTCCATTTGCACCAGTGCCACCTTGGCCTCGGGGCGCTGGGCCTTCACCATCTGCACCAGCTTCACCAGGTTGGCGTAGGTGCTGTCAGGGTCCACCCCGCGCAGGCCGTCGTTGGCGCCCACCTCCAGCACCACCACCGCCGCCGGCTGCTCCAGGACCCACGCCGCGCGGCGCACCGCCCCGGCCGACGTTTCGCCGCTCAGCCCGGCGTTCACGATCGTGACGGGCAGCTGCGCCGAATCGGCCTTCTCCTGCAGCAAGGCGGGGTACGCCTGTTCGGGGGGCAACCCCAGCCCCGCCGTCAGACTCGTCCCCAGCAGCACCACCCGCCGCGCCCCGGCGGGGGCGCCATTGGCCCCGGCTGGTGTATTCTCCCCCACGGCAGGCGCGGCCACGGCGGAATTCGCTGAATCCGTTGGCGCGCCCCCTCCGTTGGTACCGGCAGCCGCTGCATTCCCCGATGCCCCGTCACCACACGCGCCCAGCAGTCCCGCTCCGGCAAGCGTCACCACCATGGCGGCGGTGCGCCAGCGGCAGTGTCCCTCTTCCCTCTTCTGTCTTCGCATGCTCGTCGCTCGTGGGTTGACCAAGGAATATCTGAGCGGCACCCAGCGCCTCACGGTGCTGCGTGACGTGTCGTTCGAGGTACCGGCCGGGGCGTTCGTTTCCATTGTCGGCCCCTCCGGCAGCGGCAAGACGACGCTGCTCGGCCTGCTCGCCGGTCTCGATACCCCGTCGAGCGGCACGGTATCCCTCGACGGCGAGGATTTCGGCCGCCTCGACGAAGATGCCCGCGCACGCCTCCGGGGAGAGAAAGTTGGGTTCGTCTTCCAAAGCTTTCAATTGATCCCCACCCTCACGGCGCTCGAAAACGTGCAGGTGCCGCTCGAACTGGCCGGGCGCGTCCCGGTACGTGAGGCGGCGGCGCGTGCCCGCGACCTGCTCGCGCGCGTGGGGTTGGGCGACCGCACGCACCACTTCCCGCAGCAGCTTTCGGGAGGTGAGCAACAGCGCGTGGCCCTCGCGCGCGCCTTCGTGAACGACCCCAAGATCCTCTTTGCCGACGAACCCACGGGCAACCTGGACGGTGCCACCGGTGAACGCATCGTGGAGCTGCTGCAGGCGCTCAACCGGGAACGTGGCTGCACCATCGTGCTCGTCACCCACGACGTGACCCTCGCGGCGCGCACACAGCGGACCATTCGCCTCAAGGACGGCGTGATGGTGGAAGACGTGCACCACACCCCCGCATGACCGTCCAGACCCTGCTCCGGCTGGCGTGGCGCGAAAGCCGCACGGCGCGTCGGCGGCTTGCGCTCTACATGTCGTCCATTGCCTTCGGCGTGGCGGCGCTCGTGGCCATCGACTCCTTCGCCGGCAACGTCACGCGCTCCATTCGTGATCAGTCGCGAACCCTGCTGGGCGGCGACCTGTCGCTGCAGGCCCGCGCGAAGTTCCCCGCTGTCATCGACACCCTCACCGATTCGCTGCGCACCGCCGGCGTGCCGGCCTCGCGCGTGACCACCTTTGCCTCCATGGCGCTCGCCGAGCCCTCGGGGGGTACGCGCCTCGTGCAGGTGCGGGCGGTCTCGCCGGGATACCCGTTCTACGGCGCCATTGAGACCGTCCCGGCCAACGGCTGGTCGCAGGTGCACGACGACACCCTCGTGTTCGTCGACGCTTCGCTGCTCATCGCCCTCGACGCCAAGGTGGGGGACCGGCTCAAGCTGGGGCAGCAGCCGTTCACGATTGGCGGCACGCTGGGCAACGTTCCCGGGGATGCCGGCATTACCGCAGTGATCGGCCCGCGGGTGTACGTCTCCGACCGGTGGCTCCCGCAAATGGGGCTGCTGTCGTTCGGCAGCCGCGCTGAATACGAACTGGTGCTCAAGCTGCCCGCGGCGCAGGCCACGCCCAAGCCGGCAGCGCAGGTGGCCCGCGCCTTGCGCCGGCGCATCGACCCGGTGGACGCGGCTCGCATCGAGGCCGCGGAAGCCC
>VYLE01000472.1_pt1 | contig 22143 bp, 17 predicted proteins | sample 5114391 | NCBI WGS metagenome assembly VYLE01 (sample SAMN12291771, study PRJNA351875) | freshwater metagenome | isolation source: freshwater lake | place: USA: Michigan, Kent Lake | collected 2013-08-15
CCTACGGGGCGGTAGGGCGGGGTTCACCCCGCCACACCGGTTAAGCGTATTTCTTCTGGATTTCCTGGCTCAGGTTTTCCGGAACGGTGTCGTAATGGTCGAACTCCATCGAGAACACCGCCCGGCCCGAGGTCATGGACCGCAGTTGGTTGATGTAGCCGAACATGTTGGCCAGCGGAACCATCGCGGCGATGACATTCGCGTTGCCGCGGCTGTCCTGCCCGTTGATCATCCCCCGACGCGAGGTCAGGTCGCCGATCACGCCGCCCGTGTATTCCTCGGGCGTCACGACTTCGACCTTCATGATCGGTTCCAGCAGCTTCGCGCCGGCCTTCTTCAGACCTTCGCGCATCGCAGCCCGCGACGCGATTTCGAAGGCGAGGACCGAGGAGTCCACGTCGTGGAACGCACCGTCGATCAGCTGCACCTTGAAATCGATCACCGGGAAGCCCGCAAGCGGACCGGAATCCATCACCGACTTGATGCCCTTTTCGACACCCGGGATGTATTCCTTCGGCACCGCACCGCCGACGATCTTCGACTCGAACGAATAGCCTTCGCCCGGTTCCGTCGGCGAGATGATCAGCTTCACGCGCGCGAACTGGCCGGTACCGCCGGTCTGCTTCTTGTGCGTGTAGTCGATCTCATGCTCGCGCGAGATCGTCTCACGATAAGCCACCTGCGGCGCACCGATATTCGCCTCGACCTTGAACTCGCGACGCATGCGGTCAACGAGGATGTCGAGGTGAAGTTCGCCCATGCCCTTCATGATGGTCTGACCGCTTTCAAGGTCGGTCTCCACCCGGAAGGACGGGTCTTCGGCAGCCAGACGCGCCAGCGCGATGCCCATCTTCTCTTGGTCGGCCTTGGTCTTCGGTTCCACCGCGATCTCGATCACCGGGACCGGGAAGGTCATGGTTTCCAGAACGACGGGGGCCGCCGGATCGCACAGGGTATCCCCGGTGGTCGTCTCTTTCAGGCCGCCAAGCGCGATGATGTCGCCCGCGAAGGCTTCGGTGATTTCCTCACGCTCGATCGCGTGCATCATCATCATCCGGCCGACGCGTTCTTTGCGCTGCTTGGTGGCGTTCAGCATCGCATCGCCCTTGGCCAACTTGCCCGAATAGATCCGGGTGAAGGTCAGCGATCCGACGAAGGGGTCGTTCATGATCTTGAACGCAAGGCCCGAGAAGGGCTGCGCATCTTCCGCCGACCGCGCGATGTTGCGGGTTTCCGTCTCGTCGCCCGGCGCAAAGCCCATATAGGCCGGCACGTCCAGCGGCGAAGGCAGATAGTCGATCACGGCGTTCAGCAGCGGCTGCACACCCTTGTTCTTGAAGGCAGAGCCCGCAAAAACCGGGATGAAGTCGATGGCCAGCGTCGCCTTGCGGATCAGCGCGCGCAGCGTGTCCGGATCGGGTTCGTTGCCTTCCAGATAGGCTTCCATCGCGGTGTCATCCTGACCAACCGCGGTTTCCACCAGATTCATCCGCCACTCGTCCGCTTCGGCCTTCAGGCTGTCGCGGATCGGCTGACGCACCCAGGACGCGCCCAGATCTTCGCCCTCATAGACCCATTCTTCCATGGTCACGAGGTCGATGATGCCTTCCAGCTTGTCTTCGGCACCGATCGGCAGAGCCACCGGCACGGCATTCGCGCCGGTCCGGTCCTTGATCATGCGCACGCACTTGAAGAAGTCCGCGCCGGTCTTGTCCATCTTGTTGACGAACACGATCCGCGGAACCTTGTAGCGGTCAGCCTGACGCCACACGGTTTCGGTCTGCGGTTCCACACCGGCGTTGCCGTCAAGCAGAACCACCGCACCGTCCAGAACGGCCAGCGAGCGCTCCACCTCGATGGTAAAGTCGACGTGGCCGGGGGTGTCGATGATGTTGAAGCGGAACTTCTTTGACTTGTCGGACGTGTCCTGACCCGGATCGGTCTGACGGTTCCAGAACGTGGTCGTGGCAGCCGAAGTGATGGTGATGCCGCGTTCCTGTTCCTGCTCCATCCAGTCCATGGTAGCGGCGCCGTCATGGACTTCGCCGATCTTATGGGACTTGCCGGTGTAGTACAGGATACGTTCCGAGGTCGTGGTCTTGCCCGCGTCGATATGGGCAATGATCCCGAAGTTGCGGTAACGATCGAGCGGATATTCGCGTGCCATGGTGATCCCTTACCAGCGATAATGGCTGAACGCTTTGTTCGCGTCGGCCATCTTGTGGGTGTCTTCACGCTTCTTCACGGCGGTGCCGCGGTTGTTCACCGCATCGGCCAGTTCGGCGGCAAGCCGTTCTTCCATCGTGTTCTCGTTGCGCTTGCGGGCGGCGGTGATCAGCCAGCGGATCGCCAGCGCTTCGCGACGCTCGGTCCGCACTTCGACGGGCACCTGATAGGTGGCACCACCGACGCGGCGCGACCGGACTTCGACCGACGGCTTCACGTTGTCCAGCGCCTCGTGGAAGGCTTGGATCGGTTCGCGCTTCAGGCGCGACTGGACGCGCTCAAGCGCGCCGTAGACAATCGATTCCGCGACGGATTTCTTCCCGTCGAGCATCAGGTTGTTCATGAACTTGGTCAGCACGCGATCGCCATATTTGGCGTCGGGCAGGATTTCGCGCTTTTCTGCGGCGTGACGGCGGGACATCTCTCAGCTCCTCACTTCGGACGCTTCGCGCCGTACTTCGAACGACGCTGACGACGATCTTTGACGCCCTGGGTATCCAGAACACCGCGCAGGATGTGGTAGCGCACACCGGGAAGGTCTTTCACGCGGCCGCCACGGATCAGGACGACAGAGTGTTCCTGAAGGTTGTGCTTTTCGCCGGGAATGTAGCTGATCACCTCGAAACCATTGGTCAGACGCACCTTGGCGACCTTCCGCATAGCAGAGTTCGGCTTCTTCGGGGTGGTGGTGTAGACGCGGGTGCAGACACCACGCTTCTGTGGGCAGGATTCCAAGTGCTGCGACTTGGACCTTCTGACTTTCGCTTCCCGCGGCTTGCGGATCAGCTGTTGGATCGTCGGCATTCAACTACCTCGATTTGCCCGTCCTGGGCTGTTGTCAATACTCGCGCCGATCTCGACGCGCTGCTTCTCGACTGATGCCCTGCGCGGATCGCAAAACACCAAAACCGCATGCGCCCCCGTCCGGGGACGACGCGGTGGAATTCCAGAGGATCGGGGCACTGGGCCCGGATCATGACCACTCACTTTTCGATATCTCATGGCCGACTCCCAAAGGGGTCAGCGCACGATGTAGCGGGCGTATAGGGGGAGTCGCAGGGGATGTCAACGCCCGCCGGGGCGCCCGGCGGGCCCGCCTATCCCTGCGCCGCCTTTACCTTCCGCTCGCGCCACAGGGTGAAGATGCCCGACCCCACCACCAACCCTGCCCCCAGCAGCGTCAGCCCGTCGGGCAGTGTCCCAAAGGCCAGCCAGCCCAGCAGGATCGCCCAGAGAAGCGCGGTATAGCGGAACGGGGCGACAAAGCCGATATCCCCCACCCGCATCACCATGATGACGAACATATAGCCCGCCACCAGACAGCCCGCCGCCATGACGATCAGCCCGATCTCGGCAGGCGTCGGCATCACCCAGCCCGACAGCGGCGAAAGCACCAGCGCGGTCGCCGTCACTGCCGCCGACCCCATCACCGCCACGCTGGCGGACGGCACATCGCGCGGCAGCGACCGCGTCGTCAGGTCCCGCACCACCACGCAGGCGACCGAGGCCAACCCCATCAGCGACCAAACGTCAAACCCCGCAGGCCCCGGCCGAATGATGATCAGCACACCGAGAAACCCGACAAGGATCGCCGACAGCCGCCGCCACCCCACCCGCTCGCCCAGAAACAGCGCGGCAGCCAGCGTCACCGCCAAGGGCAGCGATTGCAGGATCGCCGACAGGTTGGCCAAGGGCATATGGATCAGCGCCGCCAGAAACAGCAGCGTGGACGCCACCTCCGCCACCGACCGCAGCCCCACGATCCGGCCCACGCCGGGCGAAAAGCGCAGCCGCAGCCCCCCCGTCAGATGCCCTATCAGCATCAGCGGCCCCAGCGTCAGCAGCCCCCGCATCGCAATCGCCTGCCACAGCGGCAGATGCTGCATCACCGCCTTCATCGCCGTATCGTTCAGCGTGAAGGCCGCCATCGCCACGTTCATGTAGATCGCGCCGCGCAGATTGTCGGACAGGGGCATCAGCCGGTCACCGCACCCCCGCCAGCGCTGCCTCGAAGGCAGGCAGGTCGATCCCGAAACGCCGCTTCAACAGCGGTGCCCAGCGGTCGCGCGGCAGATCCCAAGCCGGGGGTTCCTTCGGGATGTGGCTGTCATTCCCGCCATGCGACCCGCGCAGGAACATCACCTCGTCGGGCAGGGTCAGCGTCGGCATGTTTCTCCACAGCTTGTGATGCGGATGGTCAAGGATACGCTGCTCCGCATCCACCTTGGTTAACACCGCCAGCGCCGGTGTCCAGAGCAGCGCCCGCCTTGGCGTCACCACCGGCCCGGCCTCCGTCGCCTCCAGCACCACCCCGCGCGAGAAGTCGATTGCCACATTGCCATGCCGGAAGAACAGCGACCGCATCGCCCCAGCCTCGGCCCGCACCCGCTCCACGAAGTCGACGGCCACCGCATCATCGTCATCCAACCGGAACTCGGCCACCAACTCGGCCCGGGGGTCGACATGCGTCCGCACCGCATCGGCGCAGATGCGGCGATGCTGCCCGGGCGGGGCCGCCACGATCCGCACCTGCGGCACATCCGCGACCATCCGCTCCAGCCGAGACCGCCACGGATCGGGCAGATCCTCTCCCACCATCAGAACGAAGACGAAATCCGCGTCCCGCTGCGCCCGGATCGACGGCAGCGTCACATGCTCGAACCAGACCGTCCGCTCATCCAGCCGCGCCGGATCATAAAGCATCGCCCGCCGCGCCTCGAGGCTCACATGCTCCACCTGAAAGCCGCCCAGACTCGGAACCGAAAACCGGCACAGTCCGAGGACCTGCATCGCGGCCCCCCTCTCTTCGTCCATCCCGGCCTCCCTCGCACGCACATGCCCGCAGCCTAGCAGCCGTCTGCGGCGGTTCAATGCGAAAGGGCCGCCGCGTCACCGCGACGGCCCCTTCCCGTTCTCATCCAGCGATCAATCGCGGCTGTCGAAATCCGCCAGCCCCGTATCCACCTCGCCCAGATCGACCACCTCCATCGGAGCGGCCAGCACGGCGGCATGCTCTGCCTCCGACCGGCGGGCATCGATGACGTTCTGGTCCCGATCCGACGCGATCTTCTTCACGCGGCTCGTCGCCCCGCCCGTCCCTGCCGGGATCAGACGGCCGACGATCACGTTCTCCTTCAGGCCGACCAGCTTGTCCCGCTTGCCCTGCACCGAAGCCTCGGTCAGCACACGCGTCGTTTCTTGGAACGACGCCGCCGAGATGAAGCTGCGGGTCTGCAAGCTGGCCTTGGTGATGCCCAGCAGAACCGGCTCGGCCTTCGCCTCGCGCAGACCACGGGCCCGCGCCTTGACGTTTTCCTCTTCCAGTTCGATGCGCTCCACCTGCTCCCCCTTCAGCAGCGTGGTATCGCCGCTGTCGAGGATTTCCAGCTTCTGCAGCATCTGGCGCACGATCACTTCGATATGCTTGTCGTTGATCTTCACGCCCTGCAGCCGATAGACGTCCTGCACTTCGTCGATCATGTAGTTCGCCAGCGCCTCGACACCCATGATGCGCAGGATGTCATGCGGCGCGGGGTTGCCGTCCATGATGTAGTCGCCCTTCTGCACGAAGTCGCCTTCCTGCACCGGGATGTGCTTGCCTTTCGGGATCATGTACTCGATCGGCGTCAGCGTCTCGTCCACCGGTTCCACCGTGATGCGGCGCTTGGACTTGTAGTCCTTGCCGAACCGCACATAGCCATCGGTTTCCGCGATGATCGCATGGTCCTTCGGACGGCGTGCCTCGAACAGTTCCGCCACGCGGGGAAGACCCCCGGTGATGTCCTTGGTCTTGGCCCCTTCGCGCGGGATACGTGCCACCACGTCGCCCGGCCGCACGTCCTGCTGGTCTTCGACCGACAGGATCGCGTCCACCGACATCGGATAGGTGATCGGGTTGCCATTGTCGGCCCGCACCGGTTCCCCCGTCGCCGGGTCCATGATGATGATCTCGGGCTTCAGGTCATTCCCCTTGGGCGCCGACCGCCAGTCCGACACGATCTTCTGCGTCATGCCCGTGGCTTCGTCCGTCTCTTCGCGCACCGACAGGCCGGACACGAGGTCAACGAACTTCGCCACACCGCCCTTTTCGGCGATGATCGGCAGCGTGTAGGGGTCCCATTCGAACAGTTTGGTCCCACGCTTCACCGCCTGACCTTCAACGACATGGACCTTCGCGCCATAGCCCACTTTGTGGACTGCACGCTCCGCTCCGACCTCGTCGATGATGGCGATCGACATGTTCCGCCCCATCACGATCTGTTCCTTGGCAACATTCGTCAGCAGGTTACCATTGCGGAACTCGATCTTGCCCTCTTGCGACGCTTCAAGGAAGGACTGCTGTCCGCCCTGCGCGATGCCGCCGATGTGGAAAGTCCGCATCGTCAGCTGCGTGCCCGGTTCCCCGATCGACTGGGCGGCGATGATCCCCACCGCCTCGCCGATGTTCACCAGCGTGCCACGGGCAAGGTCGCGGCCATAGCACATGGCGCAGACGCCCTCTTCCGCCTCGCAGGTCAGCGGGCTGCGGATGCGCGCAACCTGCACGGCCGCCTGGTCGATGGCATCGGCGCGACGTTCGTCGATCACCTCGCCACGCGCCACGATCACCTCGTCGCCACCGGGGACAAGGATATCGTCCGCCGCCACACGACCCAGCACCCGCTCGGCCAACGACTGCACCACTTCGCCGTCGTTCACCGCGGCTTCCGCCGTGATCGCCCGCTCGGTACCGCAATCATGCACCCGCACGATGCAATCCTGCGCCACGTCCACCAGACGCCGCGTCAGATAGCCCGAGTTCGCGGTCTTCAGCGCCGTGTCGGCCAGACCTTTCCGCGCCCCGTGGGTGGAGTTGAAGTATTCAAGAACGGTCAGACCTTCCTTGAAGTTCGAGATGATCGGCGTCTCGATGATCTCACCTGACGGCTTGGCCATAAGGCCGCGCATCCCGCCCAGCTGCTTCATCTGCGCAGGCGAACCCCGCGCACCCGAATGCGACATCATGTAGACAGAGTTCGGCTCCTTCTCGGCGCCCGCGTCATCCACGCGGACGGCCGAGATTTCGGCCATCATCTCTGCCGCCACCTTGTCGGAACACTTCGACCACGCATCGACAACCTTGTTGTACTTCTCGCCCTGCGTGATCAGGCCGTCCATGTACTGCTGTTCGAATTCCTTCACCTGATCGCGAACCTCGTTCACGATGCTCCACTTGGTTTCCGGAATAAGCATGTCGTCCTTGCCGAACGAGATGCCCGCCTTGAACGCCTCGCGGAAGCCCAGACCCATGATCTGGTCGCAGAAGATCACCGACTCTTTCTGACCGCAGTAGCGGTAGACGGTGTCGATGACGGCCTGCACGTCCTTTTTCCGCAGCAGACGGTTGACCAACTCGAAGGGCGCCTTCGCGTTCAACGGCAGCAAGTTGCCCAGACGCAGACGACCGGGGGTCGTCTTGTAGCGCTTCCAGACCTCGTTACCCTCGTCGTCGATCTGGCGCAGACGCGCGGTGATCGAGGCGTGCAGATGCACCTCCCCCGCCGCCAACGCATGCTCCACCTCGTCGATATCGGCAAAGATCTTGCCTTCACCGATCATGCCCTTGCGTTCCATGGTCACGTAGTAAAGACCCAGAACCATGTCCTGCGACGGCACGATGATCGGCGCGCCGTTCGCGGGCGACAGCACGTTGTTCGTCGACATCATCAGAACGCGCGCTTCCAACTGCGCTTCCAGCGACAGCGGCACGTGAACCGCCATCTGGTCGCCGTCGAAGTCCGCGTTGAAGGCCGAACAGACCAGCGGATGCAGCTGGATCGCCTTGCCTTCGATCAGGATCGGCTCGAACGCCTGAATGCCGAGACGGTGCAGCGTCGGCGCGCGGTTCAGGAGCACGGGATGTTCGCGGATGACCTCATCCAGAATATCCCAAACCTCCGGACGCTCCTTCTCCACCAGCTTCTTCGCCTGCTTGACGGTAGAGGACAGCCCCTTCGCCTCAAGCCGCGAATAGATGAACGGCTTGAACAGCTCCAGCGCCATCTTCTTCGGCAGGCCGCACTGGTGCAGCTTCAGTTCCGGCCCGGTCACGATGACCGAACGGCCAGAAAAGTCCACGCGCTTGCCCAGCAGGTTCTGGCGGAACCGGCCCTGCTTGCCCTTCAGCATGTCGGACAGCGATTTCAGCGGGCGCTTGTTGGTGCCCGTGATCACGCGGCCGCGGCGACCGTTGTCGAACAGCGCATCCACCGCTTCCTGCAGCATCCGCTTTTCGTTGCGCACGATGATATCGGGCGCACGCAGTTCGATCAGGCGCTTCAGACGGTTGTTCCGGTTGATGACCCGGCGATACAGGTCGTTCAGGTCGGACGTCGCGAACCGGCCCCCATCCAGCGGCACCAGCGGGCGCAGTTCCGGCGGAATCACCGGCAGCACGGTCAGAACCATCCATTCCGGACGGTTGCCCGATTCAAGGAAGGACTCGACGATCTTCAGCCGCTTGATGATCTTCTTCGGCTTCAGTTCGCCAGTGGCTTCCTTCAGCTCTTCGCGCAGAGTGTCGGCGGTCTGTTCCAGATCGATCGCCGCCAGCATCTCGCGGATCGCCTCGGCCCCGATATTGGCCGTGAAAGCATCCGCGCCATACTGATCCTGCGCATCAAGGAATTCTTCCTCGGTCAGAAGCTGGCCATAGGTCAGGTCCGTCAGACCGGGCTCGATCACGACGTAGTTTTCGAAGTACAGGATGCGTTCCAGATCGCGCAGCGTCATGTCCAGCATCAGGCCGATACGGCTGGGCAGCGATTTCAGGAACCAGATATGCGCCACAGGCGCAGCCAGTTCGATATGGCCCATCCGCTCGCGCCGCACCTTCTGCAGCGTCACTTCCACACCGCATTTCTCGCAGACGACGCCGCGATACTTCATGCGCTTGTACTTGCCGCAGAGGCATTCGTAATCCTTGATCGGCCCGAAGATGCGCGCGCAGAACAGGCCGTCGCGCTCGGGCTTGAAGGTCCGGTAGTTGATCGTTTCCGGCTTCTTGATCTCGCCATAGGACCAAGACAGGATCCGCTCCGGCGACGCCAGAGAGATCTTGATCTCGTCGAAGGTCTTGATCGGGGCAACCGGGTTGAACGGGTTGTTGGTCAGTTCCTGGTTCATTTCAATTCCCTAAGGTGAGGGCTGCGGGGGAGGGAGGTGCGTGCAAGCACGCACCCTACGGTTTCGCGGTAGGGTGCGTGCTCGCACGCACCCCGCCGGTCAAAACCGGTCACTCCTCCTCCGCATCCAGGAGTTCCATGTTCAGGCCGAGGCCGCGAACTTCCTTAACGAGCACGTTAAAGCTCTCGGGAACGCCCGCTTCGAAATTGTCCTCGCCCTTGACGATCGACTCGTAGACCTTGGTCCGGCCGGCCACGTCGTCCGACTTCACCGTCAGCATCTCCTGCAGGGTATAGGCGGCGCCATAGGCCTCAAGTGCCCAGACCTCCATCTCCCCAAGACGCTGACCGCCGAACTGCGCCTTCCCGCCCAGCGGCTGCTGGGTGACAAGCGAGTACGGCCCCGTCGAACGGGCGTGCAGCTTGTCGTCGACAAGGTGGTGCAGCTTCAGCATGTACTTCACGCCGACGGTGACCTTCCGCGCGAATTTCTCGCCCGAACGGCCATCGAACACCTCCGACTGGCCCGACTGGTCGAACCCGGCCCGGCGCAGCGCGTCGTTGACGTCCTGCTCCTTCGCGCCATCGAAGACCGGCGTCGCGATCGGCACGCCGCGCGTGACATAGGACGCCTTCTCCAGCAGATCATCCTCTTCAAGGCCCGAGAAGACCTCTCCATAGGTGTCGTCGCCATAGGCGATGCGCATCGCCTCGCGCACCGGGGTCAGGTCGCCCGACCGGCGGTACTCTTTCAAGGCTTCGTCGATCTGCAGGCCAAGACCGCGTGCGGCCCAACCCATATGGGTTTCAAGGATCTGCCCCACGTTCATCCGCGACGGCACCCCCAGCGGGTTCAGCACAAGGTCAACCGGCGTGCCATCGGCCAAGAACGGCATGTCCTCGACCGGCACGACCTTGGAGATGACGCCCTTGTTCCCGTGACGACCGGCCATCTTGTCGCCCGGCTGCAGCTTGCGCTTCACCGCGACAAAAACCTTGACCATCTTCATCACGCCCGGAGGCAGATCGTCGCCCCGGCGCACCTTTTCGACCTTGTCTTCGAACCGGTGTTCCAGCGCGCGCTTCTGTGCCTCGAACTGGTCGTGCAGCGCCTCGACTTCCTTCGCCTCGGCCTCTTCACCCAGCGCAAGCTGCCACCACTGGCCGCGCGACAGCGTGCCCAGAAGTTCGTCATCGATGGTGGACCCGGTCCGGATGCCCTTCGGCCCCTTCACCGCAGTCTTGCCCATGATCAGCGTCTTCAGGCGCGAATAGATGTTGCGCTCAAGGATCGCCAACTCGTCGTCGCGGTCCCGCGCCAGACGTTCCACTTCCTCGCGCTCGATCTGCAGCGCGCGCTCGTCCTTGTCGACGCCGTGCCGGTTGAACACCCGCACTTCCACCACGGTGCCATAGGCCCCCGGCGGCAGGCGCAGCGACGTATCCCGGACGTCCGACGCCTTTTCCCCGAAGATGGCGCGCAGCAGCTTTTCTTCCGGCGTCATCGGGCTTTCGCCCTTGGGGGTGATCTTGCCCACAAGAATGTCGCCCGGCTGAACTTCCGCCCCGATATAGACGATGCCCGCCTCATCAAGGTTGCGCAGCGCCTCTTCGCCCACGTTCGGGATATCCCGCGTGATCTCTTCCGGGCCAAGCTTGGTGTCCCGCGCCGCGACCTCGTATTCCTCGATATGGATCGAGGTGAACACGTCGTCCCGCAGGATACGCTCGGAGATGAGGATGGAGTCCTCGTAGTTGTAACCATTCCACGGCATGAAGGCCACGACGACGTTCCGGCCAAGGGCCAGTTCGCCCATGTCCGTGCAGGGGCCGTCGGCGATCACCTCGCCACGCTCCACCCGGTCACCCACCTTCACCAGCGGGCGCTGGTTGATGCAGGACGACTGGTTCGACCGCTTGAACTTGCGCAGACGATAGATGTCCACGCCCGGCTCGCCCGGTTCCAGAAGTTCCGTCGCGCGCACAACGATACGCGTCGCATCCACCTGATCGATCACGCCCGACCGGCGCGCCATGATCGCGGCACCGGAATCGCGGGCCACCACGGCCTCGATCCCCGTCCCCACGAAGGGCGCATCCGACTGCAGCAGCGGCACGGCCTGACGCTGCATGTTCGACCCCATCAGCGCGCGGTTCGCGTCGTCGTTCTCAAGGAACGGGATCAGCGAGGCCGCGACCGACACCAACTGCTTCGGGCTGACGTCGATCAGGTCGATGGCTTCCGGCGGGTTCAGCATGAATTCCCCGGCCTTCCGGCTGGAGATCAGGTCGTCAAGGAACTTGCCCTGCCCATCCTGGTTCGCGTTGGCCTGCGCCACGGTGTGGCGCATCTCTTCCGTGGCCGACATATAGACAACCTCGTCGGTCACCTTGGCGTCCACGACCTTGCGATAGGGGGTCTCGATGAAGCCGTACTTGTTCACGCGGGCGAAGGTCGCCAGCGAGTTGATCAGACCGATGTTCTGACCTTCCGGCGTCTCAATCGGGCACATCCGGCCATAATGGGTCGGGTGCACGTCGCGCACTTCAAAGCCCGCACGTTCCCGCGTCAGGCCGCCCGGGCCAAGCGCCGAAAGACGGCGCTTGTGGGTAACTTCCGACAGCGGGTTGGTCTGGTCCATGAACTGCGACAGCTGCGACGACCCGAAGAATTCGCGCACGGCGGCTGCGGCGGGCTTCGCGTTGATCAGGTCCTGCGGCATGATCGTGTCGATTTCCACCGACGACATCCGCTCCTTGATCGCGCGCTCCATCCGCAGCAGGCCCACGCGATACTGGTTCTCCATCAACTCGCCGACCGACCGCACACGGCGGTTGCCGAGGTGGTCGATATCATCGATCTCGCCCCGCCCGTCGCGCAGATCGCACAGCGCCTTGATGCAGGCGATGATATCCTCGCGGTCCAGCGTGCGCTGGGTGTCAGGCTTCTGCAAGTCCAGACGCATGTTCATCTTGACCCGGCCCACGGCGGACAGGTCATAGCGTTCCTTGTCGAAGAACAGCGTGTCGAACAGCGCGCTTGCCGCTTCCACGGTCGGCGGCTCGCCCGGGCGCATCACGCGATAGATGTCCATCAGCGCGGTGTCGCGACCCATGTTCTTGTCGGCGGCCATCGTGTTGCGCATGTAGGGGCCGACATTGACATTGTCGATGTCCAGCACCGGGATCTCGCCGATCCCCTGATCCAGCAGCAGCTTGACCGTGCCGCCCTTCGGCGCGCCGTCCCGGTCGTAATCCATGGTCAGCTCGTCACCGGCTTCGACCCAGATTTCGCCCGTCTCTTCGTTGATGATGTCCTTGGCGACATAGCGGCCGATGATGTGGTCGAACGGAACCAGAAGCTCCGTCACTTTGCCCTCATCCTTCCACTTCTTCACCATCCGCGGCGTGGCCTTGTCGCCCGCCTTCAGGATCACCTCGCCCGTGGCAGCATCCACGAGGTCATAGGTCGGCCGCGTGCCCGAAACGCGGTTCGGGAAGAACTTGGTCACCCAGCCCTTGTTCTTCACATGCTTGAACGACACGGTGTCGTAATAGGCATCCATGATGCCTTCCTGATCCATGCCCAGCGCATAAAGCAGCGTCGTCACCGGCAGCTTGCGGCGGCGGTCGATGCGCGCAAAGACGATGTCCTTGGCGTCGAACTCGAAATCCAGCCACGACCCGCGATAGGGAATGATCCGGCAGGTGAAGAGCAGCTTGCCGCTGGAATGCGTCTTGCCCTTGTCGTGGTCAAAGAACACGCCCGGGCTGCGGTGCATCTGGGACACGATGACCCGCTCGGTCCCGTTCACGATGAACGTTCCGTTCGACGTCATCAGGGGCATGTCGCCCATGTAGACATCCTGTTCCTTGATGTCCTTCACCGACCGCGCGCCGGTGGTTTCATCGACATCGAACACGATCAGGCGCAGCGTCACCTTCAGAGGCGCCGCATAGGTCATGTCGCGCTGTTGGCACTCGTCCACGTCATACTTCGGCTTTTCCAGCTCGTATTTCACGAACTCCAGAACCGCCGTCTCGTTGAAGTCCTTGATCGGGAAAACCGACTGGAACGTCCCCTGAATCCCTTCGCCGTCCAGCGGCTTGTCCGCATCACCGGACTTCAGGAACAGGTCGTAAGAGGATTTCTGAACCTCGATGAGGTTCGGCATCTCCAGGACTTCGCGGATCTTGCCGTAATAGCGGCGGATGCGTTTCTGGCCAACGTAAGCTTGCGCCATGTGCGTCGTCACCTTTTTCTCGTGTCGCTGGCGCGGGTCCGTCGGGGCCACGAACGCACGCCTCTTGCGATAAGGGGGTCAGATCCCATTCATGCCCCCCGTCCCACCGGAGGGGCTCCCGAATCTGGAACCGCGCCTTGAAAGGGGCACCTTGGCCCGGGGCCGGAAGATGCCCCTTTCAAGACAGGTTCGGCTGGGCCGGGGAATCCCCGACCCAGCCTGAAAACCGATGTCAGGATGCGCGTCGCATCCCGCCCGATTACTTCAGTTCGACCTTGGCGCCAGCCTCTTCGAACTTCTTCTTCATCGCCTCGGCATCGGCCTTGGAGATGCCTTCCTTGACCTTGCCACCGGCTTCGGTCAGGTCCTTGGCTTCCTTCAGGCCCAGACCGGTGATTTCGCGCACGACCTTGATCACGTTGATCTTGTTCGCGCCGGCATCCGTCAGGACGACGTCGAATTCGGTCTTTTCTTCTTCAGCCGGGGCAGCAGCCGCAGCCGGACCAGCCGCCATCATGACAGCGCCGCCAGCGGCGGGCTCGATGCCGTACTTGTCCTTCAGGATGGTCTTCAGTTCCTGAGCCTGCAGGAGGGTCAGGCCGACGATTTCTTCGGCGAGTTTGTTCAGATCAGCCATTTTGCTCATTCCGTAAGGTTAAGATGGGTTCCAACGCGATGGGGTCAACCACGCGGATATGTCGGGGATCAGGCCGCGGCCTTTTCCTCGATTGTCGACAGGATGCTCGCGATGTTCGATGCAGGCGCGCCAATGGCCCCGGCGATGTTCGACGCGGGCGCACCGATGCACGACACGATCTGAGCGATAAGCTCTTCACGCGACGGCATAGAGGCCACGGCTTTCACACCAGCCTGGTCCAGAACCTCGCCGCCCATCGACCCGCCAAGGATGACGAACTTGTCGTTCGTCTTGGCATAGGCCTCGGTCACCTTCGCAGCCGCGACAGGGTCTTCCGAATAGGCAAGCACGGTCATCCCCGTGAGCAGGTCACCCATCTTAGCGCCGGGCTTCCCATCAAGGGCGATCTTGGCGAGCTTGTTCTTGGCAACGCGCACGGACCCGCCAACTTCGCGCATTTTCGCGCGCAGGTCCTGCATCTGTGCAACCGTCATACCCGTGTAGTGGGCGACCACCACAACGCCAGAGCTTTCGAAGATCTGGCCGAGTTCCTCGACCACTTTCTCTTTCTGGGCTCTATCCACAGTTTCACTCCAAGTGTGGGGGTTTCCCCCCGGCTCATGTAACCCCCGCAAGCAGGGGCGTTCGGGTCCATGATGCAGTCCCAAGAGCCATGTCACCGGGCAAGCCCGTGAAATCGTCTCGAACCCCATCTCAGGCAGGAAATTAAGGGACGGGATCCCGTTCCACCCACCGTCTCGGACAAAGCATGCCATCCCCGTGACGAATCACGCAGGCGTGGCATCCGGGGTGCATAGTCCTTCCCCGACGCTTTTCCAAGCCCCTTCCCACGCCCATCGCCCGGCCGGGATCACGCTTCGGTGTCCTCCTCGACGGCCTCGCCCTGATCCCACCCTTCCGGCAGCGGCTTGCCCCGCTGATACAGCCGCCGCACGCGCCGCCCGAAGATTGGCCAGCGGATCATCTCCTCCAGCCCAAAGCCCAGCTCCCGCTGCGCCAGCCCCGTCTGCCACAGGACAAAGGGCAGCAGAATCTGGTCCCGCCCCGCCACCTCGCAAAAGGCGCGGAACCATGCCGCGTTCAGCCGCGCCGTCTCCTCCGATCCCATCTTTTGCACCAGCGCGGTATTGACCCACATTCCCGCCTCCAGCGGAAAGCCAGCCGCTTCGAACCTCGCCCGCACCGCATCGTATTCGGCCTGTGCGATAAACCCCTTGCGCAGGCAAACCCGCGCCTCGCGCCACGCACAGACCCGCTGCGAATGGCGCGCCAGATAACGCCCCGCCGCCGCCGTCCCGCCCTGCCCTGCCTCGATCCGCGCCACAAGCGCATCGGGCCGCACCATCAGCCGTGCGCGGTTATCGACATAGATCACCCAGTCATACCGCCCCAGAAACACCTCCGGCATCAGCTTGGGCAGGCGCGACGCCTGCTTGGCCGTCAGCCCGCCAAACCCCTCAGGCAGCAGCACCACCCGCCGCCCCGCTGCCTGCAGATCGGCGCGGTCGGTAAAGATGATCCGGTCCCAGTCACCTGCAGGCCCCAGCGCATGTTCATGAAACGGCTCGTGCCGTCCGAAATGGCAGGAAAAGACGGCGATCCGCCCCCGCTCTGGCACAATGCCCCCGGCCTGCCGCGCCGCCTCCGCACTCAGATACTCCGTCACCATCACCGCATCACACCCGCGCATTCCCTGCCTGCCCGCGCAGGCTAATGCGCTCCACGCTAAAAGAAAACGGGCCGCCCCAAAGGACGGCCCGCCAATCTTTCCAAACTGACCCGGGCCAAAGGCCCTCAGATCAGCCCTGCGTGGCCGAGGACAGGTCCACCGAAACGCCCGGACCCATGGTCGAGGACAGCGAGACCTTCTTCAGATAGGCGCCCTTCGCCCCAGCGGGCTTGGCACGGTTCACCGCATCCACGAAGGCGCGGATGTTCTGGGCCAGCTTCTCGGCATCGAACGACACCTTGCCAACGCCGCCATGCACCACACCGGCCTTCTCGACCTTGAACTGCACTTCGCCGCCCTTGGCCGCTTCGACAGCCGTCTTCACGTCCATCGTCACCGTGCCGACCTTCGGGTTCGGCATCAGGTTGCGCGGGCCGAGGATCTTGCCCAGACGGCCGACCAGCGGCATCAGGTCCGGGGTCGCGATGCAGCGATCAAACTCGATCTTGCCGCCCATGATGGTTTCCATCAGGTCTTCCGCACCCACGATATCCGCACCGGCGGCCTTGGCCTCATCGGCCTTGGCACCACGGGCGAACACCGCCACGCGCACGGTCTTGCCCGTGCCGTTCGGCAGTTGCACCACGCCGCGCACCATCTGGTCCGCATGGCGGGGATCGACGCCAAGGTTCATCGCGATTTCGACCGTCTCGTCGAACTTCGCCGTGGCGGCCTTCTTGATCAGGGCCACCGCCTCTTCGACAGACACGTTGGACGCGGTGCCGAAAACTTCCTGCGCTGCACGCGCACGCTTACCGAGCTTTGCCATGATCTCAGCCCTTCACTTCGATGCCGCAGGACTTCGCCGAACCGAGGATGATCTGCATCGCAGCTTCCACGGAATTGGCGTTCAGGTCCTTCATCTTCGTCTCAGCGATCTGGCGGATCTGCGCCACGGTCACCGTGCCTGCCACATCGCGGCCGGGCTTGGACGACCCCTTGGCGCGGTTGCGCTTGCCCACCGGGGGCAGACCAGCCGCCTGCTTCAGCAGGAAGGACGCAGGCGCCGTCTTCAGCTCAAGGCTGAACGACTTGTCCTGATAGTAGGTGATGATCACCGGCGTCGGGGTGCCCGGCGCGATGTCAGCGGTCTTCGCGTTGAATTCCTTCACGAAGGCCATGATGTTCAGACCGCGCTGACCCAGCGCCGGACCGACCGGGGGCGACGGGTTGGCCTGCTGGGCCTTCACTTGCAGCTTGAGGCTGCCGATTACTTTCTTGGCCATGGGCCATCTCCTTTGTCACAGCATCCGAAGATGCGGTTTAGTGGTCCGGTCCGTCACCCGCACAGCGGGCGCTCGCCTCCCACGCGCCTCACTCAGATCCCTTTCGAGACCTGCGTGAATTCCAGTTCGACCGGGGTCGCCCGACCGAAGATCGACACCGACACCTTCAGGCGGCTGTGGTCCTCGTCGACCTCTTCCACCATCCCGTCAAAGCCCTCGAAGGGCCCGTCGGTGACCTTCACCTTCTCGCCGATGTCGAAGCGGATCAGGTTGCGCGGCTGCGCCTCCCCTTCCTCGACCCGGTTCAGGATGGCGTTCACTTCCGCGTCCCGCATCGGCATCGGCTTGCCCTGCGGACCAAGGAACCCCGTCACCCGGTTGATCGACGAAATCAGGTGATAGCCGCGATTGCTCATCTCCATCCGCACCAGCACATAGCCGGGCATGAAGCGACGCTCGCTCGTCACCTTCTTGCCGCGCCGGACCTCGATCACCTCTTCGGTCGGCACCAGCACCTCGTCGATCTCCTCCTGAAGACCGGCGTCGATCACGGCTTGCTTGATCTGCTCGGCCACTTTCTTCTCGAAATTCGAGAGAACGCTCACCGAATACCAGCGCTTCGCCATGCCTCGTCCATCCTGCTTGTTCGGGGCCAAGCCCCGCAAATTCCACTGCTTTCGGGAACAAAAAACAGCGCGCAACACGAATCGCTGCGCGCCTGCTGTCCCTGATCAGGGGCGCAGATACAGGCGCGCCCCCCCGATTTCAAGGCAAATCCGGCGTCAGCCGAACAGCATACCCAGCCCCGAGCGGATCGCCAGATCGACAAGGCTGAAGAAGGTCGCGGTCAGCGCGGCCATGATAAAGACCATGATCGTCGTCAGCAAAACCTCGCGCCGGGTCGGCCAGACCACCTTGCCGACTTCGGTGCGCACCTGCTGCAGGAAGGTGAAGGGATTGGTCTTGGCCATCGGTCACGTCCACGATTGTTTGGGCCGCAGATACGCCGGATGGGTCGGGAATTCAAGGGACAGGGATCAGCGCAGCCTCTGCGACAGCCGATCATAGGGATCGGCCCCCGCTGACGTCCGCGTTCGCCGCGAAAGAAGGATGCCGCCCGCCACCAGCAGCAAGAGGCCAGCCCCGCCCAAGGCCCAGAGAATTTGCGCGCGCAAGTCATCCAGCCAGGTCAACTCCGCCATCGCCACACCCGTCACGCCTGCCGGTTCCTCTGCCCCCTCGACGGCAGGCACCTCCACCATGACGGTCGCGCCGCCCGCTGCCGAAGCCGAAGGCGCGACCTGCGGCACCGCCGCCATAGGCGCCACGGGGGTCTCCATCTCCTGCATCTCTGACATGCCGAACCCACCGCCAGGCATGATCTTGTCCAGCGAGAGCGGGCTGTTCGACGACCCGAAGACCACAAACAACACCCCATATGCGACCAAGGCCAGACTCAGATTGCGGATCATCGCCACGCCGCGCCCCAGCCCAGAACCAAGCCCAGAACCAAGCCCGCCTGCCCGCGTAGCCGCGCGCGGCGGGGGCTCCCAAGTCTCGCTCCGCGTTGCCGGTGTGGCCTGCATCATCTGCTTGGCCTTCACAGCCTCAAGCGGCGACCATACACCCGTCGCCGGGGTCGTCAGCGTCCCATAGCGCGCCCCCTCCCCGGCCTGAGCCACGGGCTCCCCGACCCGCGCTGCGGACCCCGTCAGCGGCGCTGTCGGTACGGGGGACACCGCACTCTGTACCGGGGTCGTTGACTCGGTCCGCCGTGCCCGCGACCGCCGTCCCGCCATAAACCTGCCCAGCGCCAGCAAAGCCGCGACCAAGCCCACGCCGCCGATCATCATGAAGTTGCGATCCGGCGCGTCCGGGTCCGGCGCAAGTGCGACGGCCCGCCCCTCAAGATACGGCTCCACCGCCAGAAAATCCGCATCCTTCATCAGGCCGCGTTCCGCCAGCGCGTCATCCACCATGCTTGAAAGATCGGGCGACGACTCCCGCGCCCCGTTCAGGTTGAACAGCAGCCGTGGGTCCAAGGGATCGGCCACATGGGTCGCCACAAGGTCGATGAAGGTTTGCACTTGGTCCGGATGCAGCACCACCACGCCCCGCGCCACCGTGCTCTCCGGTCCATCCCCCGGCCCGAACAGAACAAACATCCGCCGCACGGAGTCGGTGCCCTTGCGCTGCTTGGTCAGCTCGTAATTGTACTCGGGATTGATCCAAGCGGTGACATGGACCTCATCGGCCAGCCCGACATTCTCCTCGCCAAACTGGTCCAGCGGCACGGGGGCCGGAACCCCTTGTTCCAAGGCCTGCGCCTTTTCAGCCTCAAATTCCGCCACCCATTCCCGGCTGTTCAGCGCCAGCCAGAAAAACCCTGCCGCGATCAGGGCCATCACAGGCCAAGGCAGACCGAAAAGCACGCGCAGCATCATGACCCTCGCAGCAAAGAGTGCTTCAGGCTGCGCCCGTACCGCGCCCACTCCGCGACCCTGTCGCGTCCGAGTTACGAAAATTCGAAGGTTTTTCTGCGGCGACCACCCGCAGGGTGCATCGCCTTCGGCCTGGCAGGGGCAGCAGGACTCGAACCCGCGACCCTCGGTTTTGGAGACCGATGCTCTACCAACTGAGCTATACCCCTAGGCCTGCGGCGGGGTTACGGCATGGTGGGGGGGAAATCAAGGGGGGCCGCACCGGGGAAATCCCTCGGCGCGGCGATTTTCTTCCCCCGCTTCAACCGGCCGCCAGCGCCTCCACGTCCCCCTCCAGCAGCGCAGGCAGCGCCGCGCGGATGCGCGCGGGCTCCCAGTCCCACCAGCCGATCTCCAGCAGCCGCGCCACCACCTCGTCGCCAAACCGCCGCCGGATCACCCGCGCCGGGTTGCCCGCCACCACCGCAAAAGGCGGCACCGCGCCCGCCACCACGGCTCCCGCGCCGATGATCGCTCCGCTGCCGATCCGCGCCCCCGGCAGGATCAGCGCGCCATGCCCGATCCAGACATCATGCCCGACCTCGGTATCGGGCAGGCCCGCGAACCCGTCCCGAAAGTCCGCCAGAGTGGAGGGATCGAAAACGCTGAAGGGATAGGTCGACATCCCCCCCATCGCATGATTGGCCGAGGCCGTGATAAACCGCACCCCATGCGCGATCTGGCAAAACCGCCCGATCCGCAACCGCTCTGGCGCGCCGGGATAGAGATAGGGGGCCAGCCGCGCCGCCCAGCCTCCCGGCGCGGGCGGGTCGAAATCGTTGGCATAGCTGTAATCGCCCACCACGATGTTGGGATGGTCGATGAGACGAGCCAAATGCACCATGTCACGGTGGATGGTGCCATCGGGAAATGTCAGGGGATGCACGGCATCCGCGTTCAGGAACGGCATGAGATGAGCCTCGCTGATCTTCGTTTCGACTGAAAACGCAGGTCAGATCATCAGGTCCATCGGTGCCTCCCTTGGCCATGGCGACAGGATAGAATGCAAAACGCGCGGGGTCACCCCCGCGCGCCATATTCCGTAGGATGGGCAATCCTGCCCATCCTACAAGGTCGATCACTCGATGATCTTCGAGACGACGCCTGCGCCGACGGTGCGGCCGCCTTCACGGATGGCGAAGCGTAGCTTCTCTTCCATCGCGATCGGGGCGATCAGCGTCACGTTGAACTTCAGGTTGTCGCCCGGCATCACCATCTCGGTGCCTTCCGGCAGTTCCACCGTCCCCGTCACGTCCGTCGTGCGGAAGTAGAACTGCGGGCGGTAGTTCGCGAAGAACGGCGTGTGACGGCCGCCTTCTTCCTTCGTCAGGATATAGGCTTCAGCCTCGAACTTCGTGTGCGGGTTCACCGACTTCGGCTTGCACAGAACCTGACCGCGCTCCACGCCGTCACGGTCGATGCCGCGCAGCAGAACGCCGACGTTGTCACCGGCTTCCCCACGGTCCAGAAGCTTGCGGAACATTTCCACGCCCGTGCAGACCGACTTCTTGGTGTCGCGGATGCCCACGATCTCCACTTCGTCGCCCACGTTGATCACGCCACGCTCCACGCGACCGGTCACAACCGTGCCACGGCCCGAGATCGAGAACACGTCTTCGATCGGCATCAGGAAGGGCTGATCCACGGCACGCGCCGGGGTCGGGATGTACTCGTCCACAGCCTTCATCAGCGCGCGGATGGAATCCTCGCCGATGTCCTTGCGCTCGCCGATCATCGCCTGATGGGCCGAACCCTTCACGATCGGAATGTCGTCGCCGGGATAGTCGTAGGACGACAGCAGCTCGCGCAGCTCCATCTCCACCAGTTCCAGCAGCTCTTCGTCGTCAACAAGGTCGATCTTGTTCATGTAGACGACCATGTAGGGAATGCCCACCTGACGGCCGAGCAGGATGTGCTCGCGCGTCTGCGGCATCGGGCCGTCCGAGGCGGCACACACGAGGATCGCGCCGTCCATCTGCGCCGCACCCGTGATCATGTTCTTCACATAGTCGGCGTGGCCGGGGCAGTCCACATGGGCGTAGTGACGCGCTTCCGTCTCGTATTCCACATGGGCCGTCGAAATCGTGATCCCACGCGCACGCTCTTCCGGCGCGCCGTCGATCTGGTCATAGGCCCGGAATTCACCAAAATACTTCGTGATCGCAGCCGTCAGCGTCGTCTTGCCGTGGTCAACGTGACCAATGGTCCCGATGTTCACGTGCGGTTTATTCCGTTCAAACTTTGCCTTGCCCATCAGGGTCTCTCCTCATGCGTGTGTCGGTGCCGGTGGGGTCGAACCCCACCCTACGGGGCGGTAGGGCGGGGTTCACCCCGCCACACCGGTTAAGCGTATTTCTTCTGGATTTCCTGGCTCAGGTTTTCCGGAACGGTGTCGTAATGGTCGAACTCCATCGAGA
>VYLE01000473.1_pt1 | contig 22085 bp, 26 predicted proteins | sample 5114391 | NCBI WGS metagenome assembly VYLE01 (sample SAMN12291771, study PRJNA351875) | freshwater metagenome | isolation source: freshwater lake | place: USA: Michigan, Kent Lake | collected 2013-08-15
GGCCACCCGACGCAAGCTTCCGGAAAACCGTCCGTGCGGAGCGTCTGTCTTTCGCCGAAACGGTATTCAACTCTCTTTTCCGGGCGAAGGCCCGGGCGCTCCGCCATGCCTCCCTCACCCGACTGGAAACAGGCGGCGAAGAGTCATGCCCCAAACCTCTCCCTCCCCCCTGGGGGAGGGTCGGCGCCGCGCAGCGGCGGCGGGGTGGGGAGGGCTCGGCGACCCAGCCACCGGCGCTCCCCTCGCCGAGCCCCTCCCACCCGGCTCAGCCACCCTCCCTCGGGGAGGGAGGGAGAATGCACTACCTTCACCCTCGCTCTCCGAAAGGCTATCCCCGCCCCATGACCACCACCGACGACCTGACCCTCGACCAGAAGAAGTCCGAAGCCCGCGCCTGGTTCGAAACCCTGCGTGATCGCATCCACGCCGGCTTCGAGGCGCTGGAGGACGCGGCGCCCGCAGACCTGTTTCCGGGCCAGCCCGGCCGCTTCGTCCGTACCCCCTGGGAACGGCCCGAGGGCGGCGGCGGCGTCATGGGGATGATGCACGGCCGGCTGTTCGAAAAGGTCGGCGTCCATGTCTCAACCGTCCACGGGACCTTCCCCGCCGACTATGCAAAGTCCGTCCCCGGTGCCGCCGAGGACCCGCGCTTCTTCGCCACCGGCATCAGCCTGATCTGCCACCCGGTCAGCCCGCGTGTCCCGGCCGTGCATATGAACACCCGCTTCATCGCCACGACGCAAAGCTGGTTCGGCGGCGGTGGCGATCTGACCCCCGTACTGGACGTCGACCGGCGACAGGATCACCCCGACACCCTCGGCTTCCATGCCGCCATGAAGGCCGCCTGCGACGCCCATGACCCGGCCTGGCACGCCAGGTTCAAGGCCTGGTGCGACGACTATTTCTTCCTGCCCCACCGCAAGGAGCCGCGCGGCACCGGCGGCATCTTCTATGACCACCACGACAGCGGCGACTGGACCCGCGACTTCGCCTTCACCCGCGACGTCGGCACGCATTTCCTCGACGCCTATTCCGCCATCGTACGGGGGCGGATGGGTGAACCCTGGACGGCGGAGGAACGCGAGGAACAGCTGATCCGCCGCGGCCGCTACGTCGAGTTCAACCTGCTCTACGACCGCGGCACCATGTTCGGGCTCAAGACCGGCGGCAATGTCGAGTCCATCCTCAGCTCGATGCCGCCGATGGTGAAGTGGCCCTAGGCCTTGCGCCTGAGGAATTTCAGGCCGGACCAGTCGGCGCTGACCGCGCAGACCTTCACATCGACCCAACCCGTCGGCAGCAGGACCTCGCGCAGGCCGTCCTCGGTCAGGTCGCGAAACAGGGGCGACGCCTTCTTCGGCCAGGACACCCACAGCATGCCGCCCGGCCTGACCGCCGCCAGCGCGGCAGCGGTGCCGCGTTCCAGTGCGGTGCGATCCGCGACGAACAGATGGACGAGGTCGGCCAGGACGGCGTCCGCATCGACCACCGCGCCCGCCGGCAGCGGCGCGATCCAGTCGGCGTAGCCCTCGGGGGCCCCGATCGGCTTCAGCGTCTGACCCTCCTTCAGACCCAGCTTCTGGATCAGGGGCTTGCCGGAATAGCCGACGGGAGCAGGCATGGCGGGTATCCTCAGGCCGTCAGAAAGGCCCGGATCCAGCCGCCGACGACGCCACGATCGTCCGCCGCCTTCAGACTGTCCACCGCCCGTTCGACCAGCGCCGGATCGATCCGGCCGCGCCGCCCGGCCGTCAGCTCGGTCGCGAAGGCCGGGGTGAACTCGGGATGCGGCTGTATCGAGATCGCATCCTCGCCCCAGGCCAGACCCGCAAACGGGGTGAAATCGCTGCGCAGCAGAACCCGGGCATCCGACGGTGCCTCGACCACCTGGTCTTGATGCGAGGCCGGGATGGCGACCGTCCCGGCCGCGGGGGTCATCCACGGCTCGGGCGAGGCGACCTGATAGCGGTGCAGTCCCACGCCCCAGCCGCGTTCAGACTTCTCGACCCGCCCGCCCAGCGCCTGGGCCATGGCCTGGTGACCGAAACAGACGCCGACCAGTTTCGTCTGCCCCTTCGCCGCCCGGATCCAGTCCAGCAACTCGCCGATCCAGACATCGCCCTCATAAACCCCGGCCGCCGAGCCCGTGATGATCGCCGCGTCAAAGGCCCCCGCTTCGGGCCACTGTCCCGCCTGAACATCAAAGGTCTCGAACACAAACCCCTCGCCCAGCAGCGCCCGGAACATCGCCGGATAGTCACCATGCGCGGTGGCCAGCGCCGGCGGCGGCGCGCCGGTCTCCAGAATAGCGATACGGGTCATCCGGGCCTCCTCGACACCAACGATATGGGCGATCACGCAAGACGGCGGAAGGGCGATCCGCTATGGGCCCGCCATGACCGATACCACCGCTGATCCCGTCGTCCTCATCAATGTCTACACCTGCAAACCCGAACAGCTGGACACGCTGATGGACCTGCTGGCCGTGATGGTCCGGACCCAGCGCGAAGCCGAGGGCTTCATCTCGGCCACCTTGTATCGCGGCCTCAACGGCAAGGGGGCGGCGGTCCATGCGGTCTGGCGCTCGCGAGAGGACTGGAAGGCCATGGCCCGCGGGCCGGCGCTCAATGCGGCGATGGAGCCGATCATGGCCATCGCCACCTTCGCGCCCCACCTCTACGAGGCGGGCGAGGTCATCGAATAGCCGCTCAGCCCGTCATCCAAACCTCGGACCGCGCCCCGTCGCCGCCCAGGGTGTGCGCCACCCATCCACAGACCTCGTTCGCCGCCGCCTCAGCACCCGGCGGCGGGTTCAGCACAACAAGGGCGCAGCCGTTCATCCGCATCGGATCGGTCAGCGGCCGCAGCCGGGCCTCGGCCACCAGCATCCGCTTGATCCCCGCCTGATCCAGCCGACGCAGGAAGCCGTCGAAGGTCTCCATGTCCTTCAGCGGCGTCCAGATCGCCACCGTCGCCCGCGGATCGGCCCGGGCAATCGCGGCGGCCGTATCAGCGGCGCGATTGTAGTCGTCGGGCTGTTCGAACGGCGGATCGATCAGGACGAAGGCCCCGGTCGCCTCCGCCGCCCAGGGCCGCGCCTGGTCATAACCATCCCCGCCCCGGGCCATGGCCTGCGGATAGGGCTCGAGCGCTGCGGTCAGCAGGTCCAGCACCGGCGGATGCAGTTCGAAGCCGACGTAGCGGTCCTCCGTGCCCAGCCGCCCGGCGACCAGCAGCGGCGAACCCGGATACATCCGCGCCCCGCCCTCCGGATTCAGCCGCACCACCTCACCCGCCAGTGCCTCGATCAGCGGCGGCCGATCGGCAGCGGCCATCAGCCGGGCGATCCCGGCCTCCGCCTCCTTCGACCGCGCAGCGTCGCCGCTGAGGTCATACAGGCCCGCCCCGGCATGGGTGTCGATGACGCTGACCGGACCCTGAACCTGCTGTCGTTCCAGCAGCCACAGCAACAGGGCGTGTTTGACGATGTCCGCGAAATTCCCGGCGTGGAAGCTGTGGCGATAGTTCATCGCCCTGCCCTCGACCGGCTCGGCGCCCGGGTCAAGTGGAGACTGCCGCCTGGACCCTCAGGCCGTCGCCCAGTAGCCGAGGCTTCGGGCGCTGACCGGTGACCGCGTCTCCTGGACCCGCGCAAGGATCGCGTCCCGGAAAGCATCAGCCGCCTCGTCGCCCTGCAGCAGCCGCAGTGAACGGATGATCCGGGTGATGCGACGGTGATTGTGGTCGTTGGGCATCAACCAGTCGTGGGTCGCCCGGTAGAAGGCCGCCATGCGGTCAGTCGCACCGGCCAGGGCGATCGGTGCCAGCTCGGACACCCGGATGGCCTGCACATCGCCGGGCGTCAGGACAGGCGAATCAGGCACAGCAGCCGAGGGCTCGGTCAGGGGGAACAGCCACTGAATGAAATCGTGTGTCCGCGCCATGGCGACATCGTCCATGGCCAGGACATCAAACACGGTGCGCCCGCGAGCGTCCGTCCCCTCGCCTTCCAGAAACATCACGATGGGACGGGCGACCATTTCGGTCGTCCCCTCAGGCCGCCTTGTCCCAGTTGAGCACGACCTTGCCCGACTGGCCCGAACGCATGGCCTCAAAGCCCTCCTGATAGCGGTCGTAGCTCATCTGGTGGGTGATCAGAGGCTGCAGGTCGAGGCCCGCCTTGAGCAGGCCCAGCATCTTGCGCCAGGTGGTGAACATCTCGCGCCCATAGACGCCCTTGATGGTCAGGGCCTTCAGGATGATCGCGCCCCAGTCGGTCTCCATCGGCTTCGACGGAATCCCCAGCATGGCCATGCCGCCGCCCATGATCAGGGTGTCGACGCATTGTTTGAAGGCGATCGGCGAACCGGACATCTCCAGCGCCACGTCAAAGCCGACCTTGAGGCCGAGCTCATGCATGACGTCCTTCAGGTCCTCGCGGGTCGTATTCACGGTGCGGACGCCCGGCGCGACCTTCTGGGCCAGCTCGAGGCGGAAGTCGTTGATGTCGGTCAGGACCACGGTGCGGGCACCGGCGTGGCGGGCGACGGCGGCGGCCATCATGCCGATCGGCCCGGCACCGGTGACCAGCACATCCTCGCCCAGCAGGTCGAACTGCTGCGCCGTGTGCACGGCATTGCCGAATGGATCGAGGATCGAGCCGATCTCATAGGGGACGTCGTCCGGCAGTTCGATGACGTTGAAGGCCGGGGCGACGACAAACTCTGCAAAGGCACCCTGGCGATTGACGCCGATGCCCTTGGTGGCCGGATCAAGGTGGAAATGGCCGGCGCGGGCCGCTTCCGAATTCAGGTCGATGACATGGCCCTCGGCCGAGACGCGCTGGCCGACCCTTAGACGGCGATCGACGTCCTTGCCGATGGCGACAATCTCGCCAGCGAACTCGTGGCCGGTGATCATGGGCACCGGGACGTTCTTCTGGCTCCACTCGTCCCAGTTCCAGATGTGGATGTCGGTGCCGCAGACGGCGGTGCGCTTGACCCGAATCAGCACGTCCTCGGGCCCTGCAACCGGGATGGGTGCATCGATCAGTTCGAGGCCGACACCCGGCTTGGTTTTGGCCAAGGCCTTCATGGTGGTGGTCATGGTCGCATTCCTGACAGGTCGGTCCCGCCGACGCTCAATTCGTTACAAGCAAAATCGCCGCGATCAATCCGAGGACAATCCATGCAGGATGACCGAGACGTGTCGCCACCGCCCAATAGACTGCCGCGACGAGAAACGTTACGCCCAGGGTCATCTCGACATCGACCGATCCGAAGGCCTTGGCAAGCAATAGCGCCGCCACGCCTGCACCGAGGATCGAAACCAGGTGCCAGGTGGCCCGAACCGACCACCACCGACGAAGTGCCAGCAGTTTCAGCGCCGCCTCGTTCCAGCGACCGCCTTCGCGCAATCGGGAGAAAACCAGCTTCTCGCCGAGAAGCGAGTGCGCGACAGCCAGAAAAACGCTCAACAATCCGGCCAGCGCAAGCATCCGATCCATCGTCAGATCACTCCCAATTCCTTGCCGGCCGTCGTGAAGGCTGCGACCGTTTGGTCAATCTGTTCAAAGGTGTGCGCCGCCGACATCTGTGTGCGGATGCGAGCCTGGCCCCGTGGCACCACGGGAAAGCTGAAGCCGATCACATAGACGCCCAGCTCCAGGGCGCGAGCGGCAAAATCCTGGGCCAGTTTCGCATCGCCAAGCATCACAGGGATGATCGGATGTTCACCCGGCAACAGGGTGAAACCGGCCTCGGTCATGGCGGAGCGATAGCGGGCGGCATTGGCGAACAACTGCTGACGCAGGGCGTCGCCCTCTGCACCGCCGGCGATACGGATGGCCTCGAGGCTGGAACCGCATATGGCCGGTGCCAGGGCGTTGGAGAACAGATAGGGCCGGGCGCGCTGCTTGAGCAGCGACACCACCTCGGACCTCGCACAGATGAAGCCGCCCATGGCCCCGCCCAGCGCCTTGCCGAAGGTACCGGTCAGGAAGTCGATCTCGACCCCGTGGTAGGCATAGGAGCCGCGACCCTGCGGACCGAGGAAGCCGGTGGCGTGACAGTCGTCGACCATGATCAGGGCACCGTATTGGTCGGCCAGCGCCCGGATCTCCTTCAGTTTCGCGATATAGCCGTCCATCGAGAAGACCCCATCGGTGGCGATGACGATCTCGCGGGCACCGTCCGCCCGGGCCTGTTTCAGCTGGGTCTCGAGGTCGTCCATGTCCGAGTTCGCGAACCGGTAGCGTTTGGCCTTGCAAAGCCGCACGCCATCGATGATCGAGGCATGGTTCAGGCTGTCGGAAACGATGGCGTCCTCGGCCCCGAACAGGGGTTCGAACAGGCCTCCGTTGGCGTCGAATGCGGCAGCGAACAGGATGGTGTCCTCGAAGCCGAGGTAGTCTGCGAGCGATCGCTCCAGCTCCTTGTGGATCTCCAAAGTGCCGCAGATGAATCGAACGGAGGCCGTACCGGCTCCCCATTTCCGCTGCGCCTCGATCCCGGCCTGGGTCACCCGCTCGTCACCGGCAAGGCCGAGGTAGTTGTTGGCGCAGAAATTGAGTACCTCACGGTCGCCAACGCGGATCACAGGTCCCTGACGGGAGGCGATGACCCGTTCGGGCTTGGTCAGGCCCTGTGCATCGATATCGGCGAGTTCCGCGCGAACGCGGTCATGAAAACTGGCTGTCATGCGCGCTCAGCTACGCGGTTTCCGGCCGGTATTGAACCCCCCCGAAGTCAACTCGTGGTCGCAGGTGCGGGCTCGGGAACCGGCTCGGCCGCCGGTCGGAACGGGCTGACGCGGATGCGACCACCGCAAGGCGTAAAGGCTTCGGCCAGCGACACCGGGGAGGTGTCGCCCGGTGCCGTCATCCGGATACGCTCGGCGGATGGGCAGGCTGTCTCGCCGTTTCCCTCGTTCGGCACGAGATTCCAGGCGATATCAAAGAAGGCCTTGCCCTTCGGCGCGAGTTCGACGGGCGTCGACACCTGCCCCGACCGGAAATAGCTGCCCGGGGTCTGGTCGGCGCGGACGGCTGTCAGGTTGCGGCCCCGCCCGTCCTGAAGCACTACGGTCGGAAAGCCGGTCAGGCTGCAGGGCCGGATGCCGACGTTCTGGATTCCGAGGATCAGGACGCGGTTGCCGGCCCCGGCGTCGCCACCGTCGGCGGACAGTTTCAGCTGTGGGCCGCGACAGGGAGCCAGGGTTGGCAACACGTTGCCCGGTGCAGGTTGGGGTCCGGGATGCGGGCCCGGCGCGACCGGCCCCGAGGTCGGTCGGCTGCAGCGTTCCAGCACGGCCTCGCCGACATCCTCATTGGGTCCGAGACGGCTGAGGGTGGCGTTCTCGGAACCGCCGCGGGCGGCGCTCCACCATTCCAGGCCAGACCCGACATAGCGGGCACCGGACGCCGACTGGACGATGCGCAATGTGTAGCTGCGCCCCTTGTAGGTCAGCAGGGCGGTCGCCGAATCCGGATAGACTACGGTGGCCGACTGGCCACTTTCGCAAGCATAGCTGACCGCAGGCGCGGGCGTGCCGACGGGCACCGGAGACGGCGTGACGGGTGCCGGCGGCGTCTCCGCCTCAGGCGAACAGGCCGCCAGTGCGAGCGCGGCGAGGGCGTAAATGGCGGCGGCGGCTCTGCAGATTTGGCGCATGGCGGTGTCCCGTACTCAGCCGGTTCAACGCCGGCGAATGGCAAAGGGTCCGCTTGCGCAAGCGCAGCGGATCAGGCCGTCAGAACCCTGGGCAGTTTGAAGGTCACAGTCTCACGCTCGCCGTCGTCCTCGATCACCTCGGCGTCGTAACGGGCCCGTACCGCATCGACCAGCTCTTCAATCAGCCGCTCCGGCGCCGAGGCACCTGCGGTGATCCCCAGCGTCGAAACACCCTCCATCCAGGACCAGTCAACCTGGCCGGCGTCATCCACCAAACGGGCGTCGCGTGCTCCGGCGCGCATCGCCACCTCGACCAGCCGCACGGAGTTCGACGAGTTCTTCGATCCCACCACCAGTACGAGGTCGCATCCCTGGCCCAGTCGCTTGACCGCCTCCTGGCGATTGGTCGTGGCGTAGCAGATGTCTTCCTTGTGCGGGTCGGGCAACTCGGGGAAGCGTTGCTTCAGGGTGGCGAGGATTTCCGCGGTATCGTCGACGGACAGTGTCGTCTGGGTGGCGTAGGCTAGGGGCGCATCACCCGGTCGCTGGAAAGCTGCGGCGTCCGCGACCGTCTCGACCAGGCTGATGGCACCCGGCGGCAACTGACCCATGGTGCCGACGACCTCGGGATGGCCAGCATGGCCGATCAGGACGATGTGACGCCCGGCGGCGTGATGACGTTCCGCCTCGACATGGACCTTGGAAACCAGAGGGCATGTCGCGTCGAGATACAGCATCTCCCGGGCCCGGGCCGTCGCCGGTACCGACTTGGGCACGCCATGCGCCGAAAAGACCACGGGCCGATCGTCGGGGCAGTCGTCCAGTTCCTTGACGAAGACTGCGCCCATGGCCTTCAGCCGCTCGACGACATGGCGGTTGTGGACGATCTCGTGCCTCACATAGACGGGAGCGCCATATTTTTCGATGGCCCGTTCGACAATCTGGATCGCCCGGTCGACGCCGGCGCAGAACCCCCGCGGGGTGGCCAGACGAACGGTCAGGGGGGGCTTCGCGGGCAGCCGGACAGGTGCTGGGACGGTCATGGTTGGAACCTAGTCCTTCGAGGCCATCCTCGCCACCGCGCATTAAGCACGCGTGGGTTTGCCGCGCCTCTGTTTAGCCGCTATCAGCGACGAGCGTGCGCCCCGCGTCGGGCTGTCGCCGCACCTCCTCGTTTCCGGAAGAATACTCGATGCGTCGCGTCCTCAAGGTTTCCCTGGCCTCGGCCCTCGTTGCCGCAGCCGTTTCGGCCATGGTCCTGCCCACCGCCGCCAGCGCCCAGTATCCGCAAGGTCAGCAGGGCCGCCCCGGCCAGAGCCCCGGGCAGCGGGAGCAGGAAGACGGTTCGACATCGGATCGCCCGCGCCCGCCCCGCATCGCGCCCCTGCGCCGCAGCGCCGCCGCCGGTCCCTGTCCCTATGTGAAGGTGCTTTACGACGCGGCCCGCTATGTGGAACTGACCGGGGACCGGGTGACCATGGCCAATGTCGGCTTCACCGGCGAGATCGAGGGCCTGGTTTCGGATTGCTCATATCAGTCGGACCAGCCGATCACGGTGCAGACCCGCGTGCAGTTCAACCTCGGGCGCGGCCCGCAGGCGCAGGGCGATGGCCGCACCTATCGCTACTGGATCGCTGTGACCGAGCGGAACCGGGCGGTTCTGGCCAAGGAATATTTCGACCTGCCGGTCAATTTCGACGGGGCGACCAGCACAACAGTGACCCAGGACCAGACCATCGTCATCCCGCGGGCCGAGGCGACCACCAGCGGCGATCATTTCGAAGTTCTGGTCGGCTTTGACGTCACCCCGGCGATGGCGGAGTTCAATCGCAACGGCAACCGGTTCCGCGCCAATGCGGGGACCGGCACCCCCCAGCCGCCGGCGCAGTAAATGACCGACCTCAGGACTGTTCTGGGCGAAGCGGTCGGAGCCGCCTTCGCCGCCGAAGGCGTGGACCCCGCCCTGGCCCGGGTCACCGCTTCGGACCGTCCCGACCTGGCCGACTTCCAGTCAAACGGAGCCCTCGCCGCCGCCAAGGCGCTGAAAGCCAATCCGCGTGAACTGGCGACCCGCGTCGCCGAACGCCTGAAGAATGACCCTCGCCTGACCTCGGTGGAGGTGGCCGGACCGGGGTTCATCAATCTGAAGCTGGCCGACGGTGCCCTGTCGGCCCGCGCCGCGGAAGTGGCCGCTGATGCAGGGCACGCCGGAGCATCGACGGTCGAAGCGCCGCGCAAGGTCGTCATCGACTTCGCCGGCCCCAACGTCGCCAAGCCGATGCATGTCGGCCATCTCCGTAGCTCAATCATCGGCGAGAGCCTGAAGCGAATCTTCCGCTTCCGGGGTGACACCGTCTGGGGCGATGCCCATTTTGGCGACTGGGGCTTCCAGATGGGCCTCCTGATCGTCGCGGTCGGCGATGAGGGCAAGGCTGACGGCTTCCTTATCGGGGGCGAGGGCCCCTTCCCGGCAGAGAGTCCGGTTTCGCTCGAGGACCTCGAACGCCTCTATCCGGCCGCAGCCGCGATGGCCAAGGAGGACGCAGGCTTTCGTGATCGCGCCCGTAAGGCTACGGCGGAACTGCAGGGTGGACGCCCCGGCTATCGCGCCCTCTGGGCCCATTTCGTTGCGGTCAGCCGCACGGCGCTGGAACGCGAGTTCGGTGCCCTTGGCGTCACCTTCGACCTGTGGAACGGCGAGAGCGACGCCGATCCGGTGATGGCCGAAATGATCGCCCATCTGGAGACGACAGGCCTGCTGGTCGAGGACAATGGTGCCCGGGTGGTCCACGTCGCCCGCCCCGGCGAGACCCGCAAACGCAAGCTGGCCGACGGCACGGTCATCGAGGCCCCCAGTCCGCCGCCCCTGTTGGTCATCTCGTCGGAAGGCTCGGCCATGTACGGCACGACAGACCTCGCCACGATCCTTGACCGCCGCAAGGCGATCGACCCCGACCTGATCCTCTATGTCGTAGACGAACGGCAGGCCGAGCATTTCGAACAGGTCTTCCGCGCCGCCAATCTGGCCGGCTACGCCGCCGAAGGTTCGCTGGACCACCTTGGCTTCGGCACCATGAACGGGCCAGACGGCAAGCCCTTCAAGACCCGCGCCGGCGGGGTGTTGAAGCTGCACGATCTGATCACCATGGCCGTGGATAAGGCGCGCGAGCGTCTGCATGAGGCGCAGCTGGGCGAGGATCTGACCGAGGCCGAGTTCGAGACCATCGCCCACAAGGTGGCGGTCGCAGCCCTGAAATTCGCCGACCTGTCGAACAGCAGGACCACCAGCTACGTCTTCGACCTCGACCGCTTCATGAGCTTCGAGGGCAAGACCGGGCCCTACCTCCTCTATCAGGCCGTCCGGATCAAATCCCTGCTGCGCAAGGGCACGGACCAGGGTGCAACGCCCGGACCGATCGTAATCGCCGAACCTGCCGAACGCGACCTGGCCCTGACGCTGGATGCCTTCTCACAGGCCGTGACCGAGGCCTATGACAAGCGGATGCCGCACGTCATCGCCGAGCACGCCTACCGGCTGGCGCAGGCCTTCTCCAAATTCTACGCGGCCTGCCCGGTGCTGATCGCCCCGGACGCCGCCACACGTGACTCACGACTGGCCCTGTCCAAGGCCGCCTTGAATCAACTGGAAACAGCTCTGACCCTGCTCGGAATCGACACGCCCGAGCGGATGTAGGCTAGACTAGGCGTTCGTTCCCGGAGCCCGCCCATGTCGCTCGACGCCTATATCGCCGGCCTGCCCAAGGCCGAGCTCCACCTTCATATCGAGGGCAGTCTCGAGCCCGAACTGATGTTCGAACTGGCGCAGCGTAACGGCGTGGCCATTCCGTTCGACAGTGTCGAGGCCGTGCGCGCCGCCTATGACTTCTCCAACCTGCAGGACTTCCTCGACATCTATTACGCCGGGGCGAATGTCCTGCTGACGCGGCGGGATTTCGAGGATCTGGCCTTCGCCTACTTCCGGCGCGCGGCGGCCGAAAATGTCCGGCACGCTGAAATCTTCTTCGACCCACAGACCCACACCGATCGCGGCGTGCCCTTCGGCGTTGTGGTCGAGGGGTTGGTCGCCGGCATGGAACGGGCGAAGTCCGAACTGGGCGTCACCTCGGGTCTGATCCTCAGCTTCCTGCGCCACCTAAGCGAGGCGGAAGCCTTCGCAACGCTCGAGGCTGCGAAACCGTACCTGCACCATTTCGTCGGGGTCGGGCTGGATTCGTCGGAGGTCGGCCACCCGCCGTCGAAGTTCGAGAGAGTGTTCGCCGCCGCCGGTGACCTGGGCCTCAAGCTCTGCGCCCACGCCGGCGAGGAAGGGCCGCCGGCCTATGTGCGTGAGGCGCTGGACCTGCTGCACATCGACCGGATGGACCATGGCAACCGGTCGATGGAGGACGAAGCGCTGATCCAGCGGCTGGCCGCGTCGCAGATGACGCTGACCGTCTGCCCGTTGTCGAACCTGAAGCTCTGCGTGGTGAAGGACCTCAAGGACCATCCCGTGCCGGAGATGCTGCGTCGCGGCCTGCACGTCACCCTGAACTCGGACGACCCGGCTTATTTCGGCGGCTATGTGAACGAGAACTACCGCCAACTGGCCGAGGCCGTCGGCCTGACCCGGGAGCAGGTCACGCTGCTGGCCCGGAACAGTTTTGAGGGATCGTTCCTGGCCGAGGCTGACAAGACCGCGCGGATCGCCGAAGTCGACGCATACGCCGCCCGTTCCGCTTGACTCACGGCCAGAGTCGGGGCCTAGGTCCGATCGCTCTCGCGGGAGAGATCGGAGCCCTTTCGGGGGGTCCGGAGCCGAAGGCGCAACCGCCCCGGAAACGCTCAGGCAAACGGACCGCGAGGACATACGGACGCTGGAAAGTCGCTCCCCGTTTTCGGGATCCATGAGCGCGCCGACGGAGCAAGGCGGGTGACCGCCGGAATCTCTCAGGCTTCAGGACAGCGGGGGCGCGAGGACGGCGGAGCTTTCCGCCCCAGTACGCGACTCTGAAGGCCGACATGACCGACGAAATCCTCAAGACGACGCCCCTCAATGCCGCGCATCGCGCCCTGGGAGCCCGCATGGTCGGCTTCGGCGGCTATGACATGCCGGTGCAATACGAAGGCGTTCTGGCCGAGCACCGTTGGACCCGCGAACACGCCGGTCTGTTTGACGTCTCCCACATGGGCCAGTGCAAGATCACCGGCGAGGACGCCACGGCCCAGTTCGAGCGCTTCGTCCCCGGCGACTATGCGATCCTCAAGGCCGGGCGGCAGAAATACAGCCTGCTGCTGAACGCCGAGGGCGGGATCATGGACGACCTGATGGCCGGCCGCCCCGACCATGACGGCCTGTATGTCGTGGTCAATGCCGGCAACAAGGACGCCGACTTCGCCTTCCTCGAGGCCAACCTGTCCGGTGACGCAAAACTGACCGTGCTCGACGACCGGGCCCTGATCGCCATCCAGGGCCCCGAGGCCGTCGAGGTGATGGCCGCGCATGAGCCCGTCCTGGCCGAGATGGGCTTTATGGACTGCGCCCGCCTGATGCTGTTCGGGGTCGACTGTTTCATTTCCCGCTCGGGGTACACGGGCGAGGACGGCTATGAGATCTCCGTACCCAACGCGGACGCCGAACGCATCTGGAACACCATTCTGCAGGACGCGCGCGTCAAGCCGATTGGCCTGGGTGCCCGCGACAGTCTGCGCCTCGAAGCCGGTCTGCCACTTCACGGCCACGACATCGACCCCACGACCAGCCCGGTCGAGGGTGCCCTGACTTTCGCACTGTCGAAGTCGCGCAAGGAGCGCGCCGACTTCAACGGCACCGCCCGCATACTGAAGGAACTGGCCGACGGCCCGTCGCGGGTCCGCGTCGGTCTGAGCGTCAAGGAAGGGGCCCCCGCCCGTGAAGGCGCCGAGATCGCCGACATGGACGGAAACGTCATCGGCAATGTGACCTCGGGCGGCCCCTCGCCGACGCTTGGGCGCAACATCGCCATGGGATATGTCCCGCCGAAATTCGCCGAACTGGGCACGGAGTTGAAGGTCATCGTTCGCGGCAAGCCTGCCGCCGCCGAGGTCGTCGCCATGCCCTTCGTCGCCCAACGCTACTATCGCAAACCGAAAGCCTGAGGATCGGATCGATGCATTTCTCCAAGGATCACGAGTGGGTTCGCTTCGACGGCGACGTCGCCACCGTCGGCATCACCCAATACGCCGCGGACGCCCTCGGCGACGTGGTGTTTGTCGAAACCCCTGATGTCGGCAAGGCCGTCACCAAGGGTGACGGGTTCGCCGTCGTCGAAAGCGTCAAGGCGGCCTCGGACGTCTATGCCCCGGTCTCGGGGGAAGTGATTGAGGGCAACGCCGCCCTCGCCTCTGCTCCGGAAACCGTCAACGCTGATCCCGAAGGCGAAGGCTGGTTCGCCAAGATCAAGGTGGCCGACACCTCGACCGACGGCCTGATGGACCGCGCCGCCTACGACGCCTTCCTCGCTTCCCTCTAAGCCCTTTCACGCACGGATCTCCCCGCCATGCGCTACCTTCCGCTGACCCCCGACGACCGTTCCGCCATGCTGGCGGCCATCGGGGCCAAATCCATCGACGACCTGTTCGTGGACGTGCCCGGGGCGGCGCGCCGCGACGGCTTCGTCGACCTGCCGCGCGTGGCGGGCGAGCTTGAGGTCGAGCGGGCGCTGGGGGCCATGGCGGCGAAGAACGCCTCGGCGGGCTCCGTGCCCTTCTTCTGCGGCGCCGGTGCCTACAAGCACCATGTGCCGGCGACGGTGGACCATGTGATCCAGCGGTCGGAGTTCCTGACCAGCTACACGCCCTATCAGCCCGAGATCGCCCAGGGCACGTTGCAGTATCTGTACGAGTTCCAGACCCAGGTCGCGAACCTGACCGGCATGCCGGTGGCCAACGCCAGCCTCTATGACGGCTCGACCGCCATGGCCGAGGGCGTGCTGATGGCCACCCGCGTGACCCGCCGCAACAAGGCTGTGATCTCGGGCGGGGTGCATCCGCACTATGTCCGGGCGACCGAGACCGTGGTCCACGCCGTCGGCGTCGAGACCGAGACCCTGCCGGCCGCCGTCGACGCCGAGGCCGACGTCATTGCCCGAATCGGATCGGACACCGCCTGTGTCGTCGTCCAGACGCCGAACGTGTTCGGGACGGCCACGGACGTCTCGAAGATCGCCGAGGCCGCCCACGCCGCCGGGGCCCTGCTGATCGTGGTGGTCACAGAGGCCGTGTCGATGGGCCTGCTGAAGTCGCCGGGCGAGATGGGGGCCGACATCGTGGCCGCCGAGGGCCAGTCGATCGGAAACGCCCTGAACTTTGGCGGACCCTACGTCGGCCTGTTCGCCTGCCGCGAAAAGCTGGTTCGCCAGATGCCCGGCCGTCTGACCGGCGAGACGGTGGATGCCGACGGCACGCGCGGCTTTGTCCTCACCCTGTCGACCCGCGAACAGCACATCCGCCGCGACAAGGCGACGTCGAACATCTGCACCAACTCGGGCCTGTGCACCCTGGCCTTCACCATCCACATGAGCCTGCTGGGCGAGACGGGGCTGCGCAAGATGGCCCTGCTGAACCACGAGAAGGCGCTGGCGACCCGCGATGCCCTGGCCGCCGTTCCTGGCGTCGAGGTGCTCACCCCGCGCTTCTTCAACGAGTTCGCCGTGCGTCTGCCGAAACCGGCGGCAGAGGTGGTCGAGCAACTGGCCCGGCACCGCATCCTTGCCGGAGTGCCCTACAGCCGCCTCGCACCCGAAGCCGGTATGGATGACGTCCTGCTGGTCGCCGCGACCGAGATGACCACGGACGCTGACATCGAAATCCTGGCGAGCGCCCTCGCCAAGGCCTGCGCTTAAGGAGCCCGGATCATGAGCACCATGAACACCGTCGGCCGCCCGACCACCCCGAACCGCGTCGAGTCGAAGCCCGCCACCCTGACCGGCGGCCGCGGCCTGCTGCAGAACGAGCATCTGATCTTCGAGGGCGACGGCTGGGGCAAGACCGGCGTCGATCTGCCGGAACCGAAGACGGACGGGTCGGACCTCGGCGATCTGGTCCGCAGGGATCCGATCGGCCTGCCGGGTCTCTCGGAGCCCGAGACGATGCGCCACTATGTGCGTCTGTCGCAGAAGAACCATGCCATCGACCTGGCCATCTATCCGCTGGGCTCGTGCACGATGAAGCACAACCCGCGCCTCAACGAGAAAATGGCCCGCCTGCCGGGCTTTTCGGATATCCACCCGCTGCAGCCGACCTCGACGGTTCAGGGCGCGCTGGAGCTGATGGATACGCTGGCGCACTGGCTCAAGACCCTGACCGGCATGCCGGCTGTGGCCCTGTCGCCCAAGGCCGGCGCCCATGGCGAGCTGTGCGGCCTGATGGCCATCCGCGCTGCCCACGAGGCCTCGGGACAGCATGAGCAGCGCCGCAAGGTCCTGGTGCCGACCTCGGCCCATGGCACCAATCCGGCCACCGCCGCCTTCGTCGGCTACACCGTGGTCGAAGTGGCCCAGACCGACGACGGCCGCGTCGATGTGGCCGATCTGGCGTCCAAGCTGGGACCGGACGTCGCCGCCATCATGGTGACCAACCCCAACACCTGCGGCCTGTTCGAGCGCGACATTCTCGAGATCAGCCGGCTGACCCATGAGGCCGGGGCCTATTTCTACTGCGACGGGGCCAACTTCAACGCCATCGTCGGCCGTGTTCGTCCGGGCGATCTGGGCGTCGACGCCATGCACATCAACCTGCACAAGACCTTTTCGACGCCGCACGGCGGCGGCGGTCCGGGCGCGGGTCCGGTGGTGCTGTCCGAGGCGCTGGCACCGTTCGCCCCGGCCCCCTGGGTCGTGCATGACGCGGATGGCTATCGCCTGATCGAGCGCGAGGAAGACGAAGCCGCCCAAGCCTTCGGCCGGCTGTGCGCCTTCCAGGGCCAGATGGGCATGTACACACGGGCCCTCAGCTACATGATGAGCCACGGCTCGGATGGCCTGCGCCAGGTCGCCGAGGATGCGGTGCTTAACGCCAACTACATCAAGGCCCGGCTGTCGGACGTGATGAGCGCGGCCTTCCCGGAAGGACCGTGCATGCACGAGGCCCTGTTCAACGACGAATGGCTGAAGGGCACCGACATCACCACGCTCGACTTCGCCAAGGCGATGATCGACGAGGGCTTCCACCCGATGACCATGTATTTCCCGCTGGTCGTCCACGGAGCCATGTTGATCGAGCCGACCGAGACGGAGTCCAAGCAGGAGCTGGATCGCTTCATCCACGCCATGCGGGCGCTTGCCGAGGCGGCGAAGGCCGGCGATGTCGACCGCTTCAAGGGCGCGCCCTTCCATGCGCCGATGAAGCGGCTGGACGAGACCCGCGCCGCCCGCACGCCGGTGCTGCGCTGGACCGCGCCCGAGGGGTCGAATATCGCCGCGGAATAGGCGGGGCATCTTGCGCCTGGCGGGTCGGACGCCGACCTGTCCGGCATGACCTCTTTCACGCTCAGCGACATTCCCGACCAGACCGGCAAACTGGCCATTGTGACCGGAGCCAACAGCGGCACCGGTTTCGAGACCGCAAAGGCGCTGTCCGCCCGGGGGGCCGAGGTCGTCATCGCTACCCGCAGCGCTGACCGCGCCGAGGCGGCGATCCTCGCGATCCGGCGCGCCCAGCCGCAGGGCCGGCTGCGTTTTGAACCGCTCGACCTGGCGTCCCAGGCCTCGGTTGCCGCCTTCGCCGATCGTCTGCTGGCCGAAGGGCGGCCCATCGACATTCTGGTCAACAATGCCGGCGTGATGGCACTGCCGCAGCGGACCGTCACAGCAGACGGGTTCGAGACCCAACTGGCGACCAACTACCTCGGCCATTTCGCCCTGACCGCGCGATTGCTGCCCCTGCTGAGGCGGGGTCAGGCCCGGGTGGTCCAGCTGTCCAGCATCGTGCACCGGCACGGTCGGATCCAGCTCGACGATCTGCAGTTCGAGGCGGCCTACAAGCCCTGGCCCGCCTATGCCCAGTCGAAGCTCGCCATGCTGATGTTTGCACTCGAACTGGATCGCCGGAGCCGCGCGAACGGCTGGGGTCTGACCAGTGTGGCGGCCCACCCGGGCTATGCGCGAACCGGCCTGATCGCCAGTGGGCCCATGAGCCGGTCCGCCGTCGCCAGGACGGTTCTGCGGTCCCTTTACCGGCCCTTTATCGAGCCGTTCTTCAGCCACTCCGCCGCCGACGGTGCCCTGCCGATCCTGCTGGCCGCGACGGCCCCGAACGTGACGGGCGGGGCCTATTTCGGCCCCCGGCACATGCGGGAAATGAAGGGCCCGGCGGGCGTCGGCGCGATCGCGAACCGGGCGCTCGACCCGGTGGTGGCAGCCGGCCTGTGGGCGGCGTCGGAGGCCCTGACCGGGGTCCGGTTCGACGCCTGACAGTGCGCACGGCAATGTGAACGCCGTTCCGCCAAAGAGGCGTATGCTCCTCCCTGCGTAGTCTGAGCCACAACAAGCGTTGGGAGGCGCTGCGGTCATGATGTCACGCGTACAAAAGGGTGTGGTCGCCGGTTTCGCGGCCACAGCCGTCGTCTCGGTTGTTGAGGCGATCAACATGTCGGTCGGCCACTGGGCCGTCGCTTTCCCCCAGCTTCTCGCGGTGATCCTGCAAAGTCCGGACACACCTGCGGTGGGCTGGGCCGGACACCTCGTCGCCGGCGTGGCGCTCGGGGCGCTGTTCGGGGTCCTCTATCCAAGGCTGCCGACGGATACGCCGGAGTCGAAGGGTATCCTGTTCGCCGTCGGTGCCTTCGTCCTGATGGGGCTGATTATCGCCCCCATCGGAGGCGCCGGCATGTTCTTCATGCGGGCCGGGTTCGGCAGCCTCGCCTGGATGGTCGCCAGCCATGCGGTCTTCGGCATTGTGCTGGGCAGTGTCTACGGGCGGCTGGTGGAGCGCGACAAGCGGCACCGGGTCCCGGCCGGCGGCGCTCCGGCGCACTGATCGACCGGATACGAAAAAGGGCCCCGTGCGAAACGCCGGGGCCCGATCCGTTTTCCAGGGTTGCTCGACCTAGTTCAGACGCGAGCCGATCTGGGCGATGGCGGCGTCGAGCAGGGGGTCAGACTTCTGACCGGCCAGACGGGCGGCCAGGATCTGTTCGGCGGCGCGGGCGGCGAGGTCGGCGGCGGCCGTCTTGACCTCGGCGGTAGCCTGGGCCTCGGCCTGGGCGATGCGGCGCTCGGCGAGGGCCTGACGACGGGCGAGAGTCTCTTCCAGCTTGGCCTTGGCCTCGACTTCCATCAGGCGGGCATCGGCCTCGGCAGCGGCGAGCATTTCAGCGGCCTGGGCCTCGGCCTCGGCCTTTTCGGTGCGGATCTGGGCCAGCAGGGCCTCGGCCTCGGCGCGCAGACGGGCGGCCTCATCGAGCTCGGACTGGATCTTGGCGGCCTTCGCGTCGAGCTGGCCGGCGACCAGTTTGGGCACGCCAACGAACACACAGAGGCCGATGAACAGGAACAGGCCTGCTGCGACCCAGAGTTCCGGGTTGGCGAGGTCGTAGAGGTGAGGGTTGAAGAATTCCATCAGGCAGCGCCCTTCACGGCGGCAGCGGCTTCGGCGGCTGTCGGCGCCTTGCCGGTGAGGCGTTCGACGATGGCGGCGGCCGTATCCGACGCGATCGTGGCGACATTGGTCATGGCGGCGTCGCGGGTCTTGCCAATGGCGGTCTCCGCCTCGGCAATGCGGGCATTGACGACGGCTTCTTCCTCGGCCGCACGGGCATTGGCAGCATCGGTCACGCGGGCCTTGGCAGCGGTGGCCATGGCGCGGGCCGAGGCACGGGCAGCCTCAACCTCGGCCTTGGCCGCTTCGGCCTGGCCGGCGGCCTCGGCCTGGACCTGACGGGCCGCCGATACAGCGTCGGCGATGGTGGCGGCGCGTTGATCGATCACGCCGCGCAGGCGCGGCACGAAGACCTTGGCCATCAGCCAGTAGAGAATGGCGAACAGGAAGATCAGATAGACGATCTGACCGAACCAGTGCTGGAACTCGAACTGCGGCAGGCCGCCCCCGCCACCGCCGTGTGCGGCTTCGGTCGAGGCGTGCGTATCACCGACGGCGACCGAATGGGGCGCGTCGTGAGTCACTGCGGGTTGAGCGGATTCGGTCATCTGTCGCCTGATGTTTGAGCGGTCGATACGTCAGTCAGCGAACGAGGCGGCGACCCGGAGAAGCCCGGGTCGCCCCATCGATCAGACAGACGAAATCAGCTCGCCGACGTCCAGAGCAGGATGCCGATAACGAACGACAGGATGCCGAGGGCTTCGGCCAGGGCCGCGCCGACGAACAGGTTGCCGATTTGCGAACCGGCAGCCGACGGGTTGCGCAGGGCACCCGACAGGAAGTTGCCGAAGATGTTGCCGACGCCGATGCCGGCACCGATCATGCCGGTCATGGCCAGGCCGGCGCCGATGGCGTTGCCGGCCGAGACGATGGCGGCGGCGTTGGCGGCGGCGATTTGCGGATCAACCATGGTGTTCAGTCCTGTGAGAGTTGGTTGGTTGGAGAAGGGGGTGGGTTAGTGATGGTCGCCCAGATTGACCACGTCATTCAGATAGACGCAGGTCAGGACGGCGAAGACGAAGGCCTGGAGGAAGGCCACGAGGAATTCGAGGGCGGTCAGGGCGGTGACCAGGCTGAGCGAGAGCGCCGCGCCCGGAAGGCCCAGCAGGCCGAGGCCGCCGGCGGCGGCCATGCCGCCCAGCGTCACGACGAAGCCGGCGAACACCTTCAGGGCGACGTGGCCACCCATCATGTTGCCGAACAGACGAAGGGTCAGGGTCAGGGGGCGCAGCAGGAAGGAGAAAAACTCGATCAGGCCGACCACCGGGCGCATCACGAGGGGCGCGCCGGTCGGCCAGAACAGGCCGAGGAATTTGAAGCCGTTCTTCTTGATGCCGATGATCACGACCAACAGGAAGGTGATGACGCCGAAGGTCGCCGTGACAGCCAGTTGCGAGGTGGCGGTGAAGGTGAGGAACATGCCGAGCATGTTCATCGCCAGGATGAAGGTGAAGACGGTGAAGACGAACGGGAAATATTTCCGGCCGTCGTGGCCGATGATCGACTCGGTGATGCCGTCGATCATGCCGAACAGGGTTTCGCCCACGGCCTGACCCCGGCCCGGAACAACCTTGGCACCCGAGGTCACCAGCTGGAAGAAGCCGACCACCAGCAGGAAGGCGATGGTCATGGCCAGGTGGGAATTGGTGAAGGCCAGATGCACGGCACCGACGACGGGCAGGGTCACTTCGCCGAAGTCGAGACCCGGGAGCGGTTTAACCTGGAACTGGTATAGCGGATCGGCCATCGGGCGATCAGACTCCCTGGTCTTCGTCGTCGAAGGGAACCGACTGAGGCTCCCCATACTGTTTTGCCTCGGCCATCAGACGTTGCGCCGTGCGCCACGCCATCCACACCGAAACGGCGAAGCCCAGAAGGACGCCGCCGATGATTCCCCACGGCGTCGTATCGGCGAACCGATCGATGCCGAACCCGATCGCCAGACCGACGAAGACGCCGCCGAACAGATCGGCGAGTATCTTCCAGGCCTGAGAAGCCGCCGCCTGACCAGCCGCCTCGTGAGAGATCTGCCGGGCGGTGCGCGCCTCCAGATCGGATGCGCTGGTGTGAAGGCGTTTGATCGCCTCTTCGCGCGATTCCGGTGGCAGGGACATAGGGGCCTCAGCGCCTCTCCGCTGACGTCGAAAGACGGGCGTCGAGGAGGGTCTGAATTCGGCGCGGAACCTATAGGCGCGACCCGGTTTGGTCAAGGCGGTCGATCGACTCATTAGTCTTTTGATATCTCAGAGGATTGTTGCGTCCGTACCGGGGTGTGACGTTCTGTTCGTTGGTCCAGACGAGGGGCAGGCCGATCGAGGGGCGACCGAGCGCGCGCTCGCGCTGCCGGGCCTTCCACTTCTTCAGGATGAAGACCCGGCGGAGGTCGCGGAACCGCCGCTTCAGCGTGGCGATCATGGCGGCGCGCTCCTCGGGCGGCATTTGCGGCCCGGGATCGGGACGGGGCGGACGGGCCCTGGGCATGACGGTCTCCTGGACGGTTCGAAGATCGGGCAGGCGTGATCGCCGCCCGCATTCGCGGGCGGTTGGGGGAGGCGTGGCGGAGCGCCCGGGCCTTCGCCCGGAGAAGAGGGTTGAATACCGTTTCGGCGAAAGACAGACGCTCCGCACGGACGGTTTTCCGGAAGCTTGCGTCGGGTGGCCGTGTTCGGGCCTTACCGCAGCGCCTCCGACGGGCAGGTCGGGCGACGATCCCGATCCCTGGAACGACCTGGGTATCCCCCCCGGTCCTCCACCCCGGCCGGCCGACCCTTAGGAGGTCAC
>VYLE01000474.1_pt1 | contig 22072 bp, 21 predicted proteins | sample 5114391 | NCBI WGS metagenome assembly VYLE01 (sample SAMN12291771, study PRJNA351875) | freshwater metagenome | isolation source: freshwater lake | place: USA: Michigan, Kent Lake | collected 2013-08-15
GCAGGGCGGCCTCGCCGGCGGCAAGCGCCGTCAGCCGCAGCCAGGCCTGGGCCCCGGCGGCGCGGCCCTCGACCGAGACTGCGCCGAACGGTCCCCGGGCCTCGAAGGCGCAGGCTTCGCCCTTCTCGGTCAGGGCGCGGAGGCGGCGAGCGTGGTCAGGGTCGGCGCCGATCATCGCCTCGACCAGGGCCTGCGGATCCTCGTCCTCGAGGTCGAAGGCGGCGGCGCAGGCGGCCAGGGCCTCTTCACCGGAAGCCAGCCGGGCGACGCCGTCGTCGACGACCACAAGGGCGCAGTCGAAGGCTTCGGCCGAGGCGCGGGCAGCGGAGGCGCCGGCGGTCAGCTGGTCGATCTGGTCTTCAAGGATCTTGGCGCGTGCGTCACCGGCCCTGCGCTGGGCCACCGCCCAAAGGGTCGCGCAGATCGCCAGACTGACCGAACCGGTCGCTGCGGCCAGGATCAGGTCGGATCCACCCAAAGCGAAATAGCCCCTCGAATCACCAATAACCCTACGCCTGTAGCCTGCTTCGCGCGAAGAGGCCGCTGGCGAATGGGCGCAGGCTCTCTTCTTGTGCCAGTCCGGGCGCCGGAACCGCAAACACTTCCGCCTGACAGGCACAGGGGCCATATCAGCCAAATGACCGACTGGACCCATGCCGCCGCCCCCTCTCTGGACGATTTCGCCGTGCTGGCCCAGGCGGCCTTCGACGGCCTGCCGGAGCCTTTCCGGGGCCTGGCCAAGGAGGCGATCGTCCGGATAGACGACTATGCCGACGACGAGACGCTGGCGGCGCTGGGTATCGAGGACGTGTTCGAACTGACCGGCCTCTACTATGGCCTCGACCTGACCGAGCGCTCGGTGTTCGACACCGCCCCGATGCCGGCGCGCATCTTCCTCTACCGGCGGCCCTTGCTGGATGAGTGGGCCGAGCGCGGGGATGTGACGCTGGGCGAGCTGATTACCCATGTGCTGGTGCATGAGATCGGTCATCATTTCGGCCTGTCGGACGACGACATGCACCGGGTCGAGGACGAAGCGTGAACGAATCGGCTAGAATCGCGGCATGAGCCAGCTGTTCGATATCCCCGCCCTGACCGACGGCGTCCCCGAAGCCCGGGTGATGCGCGGCGAGAACTACTTCGGCCACGGCTGGGTGGAGCTGGTCGACTACGGTCCCGGCGGGGTGCTGGCCCATGTGATGGGCGAGCGCGGCATCGCCTATGTGGTCGAGATGAAGAAGGCGGACGGCCGTGATGCGGTGTGTAGTTGCCCCGACTTCGAGGACTCCAGGCTGACCTGCAAGCATGTGGTGGCGACGGCGCTGAAGGCCAATTCGGTCGATGACGCCGACCTCAAGGAGGCGACGCAGCGCATTCCGCGTCTGCGCGATATGCTGGACATGGAAGGCCGCGACGACGCCGATGACCTGGCGCTGCGGGCGCGAAGGGATCCGGCGCTGTTGAAAGAGCTGGAAGGCTAGACGTTCACCGGCTGGCCGAACCGCTCGCCCAGATACACCCGCCGCACTTCCGGATCGTCGATGATCTCCTGCGGGGAGCCTTCGAACAGCACCTCGCCGGCGTGGATGATCGAGGCGCGGTCGATGATGTCGAGCGTCTCGCGGACGTTGTGGTCGGTGATCAGGATGCCGATGCCGCGACCCTTGAGGTAGCCGATCACCTCGCGGATGTCGGCGATGGCCAGGGGGTCGATGCCGGCGAAGGGCTCGTCGAGCAGCATGAAGGCCGGCTCGCTGGCCAGGGCGCGGGCAATTTCCACGCGCCGGCGCTCACCGCCCGACAGGCTGATGGCCGGAGCGGCGCGGAGGTGCTCGATGCGCAGCTCTTCCAGCAGGCTGGTGGTGGTCTTGATAGCCTGGTCGCGATCAGGCAGTCGCATCTCGACGACGGCCATGACGTTCTGCTCGACCGTCAGGCCGCGGAAGATCGAGGCTTCCTGCGGCAGGTAGCCGACGCCCAGACGGGCCCGCTGGTACATCGGCAGGGCGGTGATGTCGGCCCCGTCGAGCAGGATGCGGCCGTTGTCCACCGGGATCAGGCCGGTGATCATGTAGAAGCAGGTCGTCTTGCCGGCGCCGTTGGGGCCCAGCAGGCCGGCGACCTCTCCGCGCGCCAGGCGCACGGAGACATTCTTGACGACCTGACGATCGCCAAACCGCTTGCCGAGATTTTCGACGACGAGGCCGACCCCCTCGCCCGGATTGTCCTGGGTCAGGTCTGTCATGCGCTATTGCGACTTGCCGGCCGGGAAGATGACGGCCCGGATGCGGTTCTTGCTGCCGCGGCCCTTGGCGCCGGCGAACATCTGCGACTGACCGGTGGTCAGGTTGATGATCACCTTCTCGGCGGTGACGACGTTCTCGCCCTGGACCACGACAACGCGCCCGGTCAGGACGATGGTGTCGTTGCTCAGGGTGTAGACCGCGTTCTGGGCATGGACGCGGCGGTCCGGCTGGACGTAGAAGACGTCGCCCTCGGCGACCAGGCGCTCGGTGTCGCCGCAGCCGTCGCCCTTCTTGCTGGCGTAGACATTGACGACCTGGGCGCGCAGGCGGGTCTTGGCCTGCATGGCCTCGACATCGCCCTTCCAGACCTGGCGGCACTCCTGGGTGAAGGCCTCCATGTCATCGGCGCCGATATGGAGCGGGGCGTCGGAGCGCGGCGCGATCTGGGCAGACGCCCCTCCGGCCATCGCCAGGGCGCCCGCCGCCAGGGCGCTCGCCGCCATCACATGAACCTTGCGCATCGTCTGCCTTATTTCTCGATTCGGGCCCGGACCCGGCCCTTCATGGTGACCCGACCGGTATCCCGGTCCACGTCATAGGAGTTTGCCTGAACCTGGCCAAGCGGGCCATCGCCGGAAATGCCCTTCTGACCGCTGATCTTGCCCGTCCGGGTATCGATTATGCTGTCGTTCGTGGCGATACGTTGACCCTTGCCGTTGTCGATGCGGACATCGCCGGACAGCCGCAGGATTCGGGTCTTCTCGTCATAGACGCCGCGCTTTGCGGTCATCCGCTGCGGGGCCCCGGTCTCGCCGCCCAGGGTCAGCACCGGGTCGGTCAGCACCACCTCCTGCATCAGGGTGTCGCTGCGCATCGCCGAGCCGGCCCCGATCAGGAAGCTGCGGCCATCGGCCATGCGGCCCATGAAGCGGGCCCCGAGCAGCTTGATCTCGGTCTGGGTGACCTTGGGCAGTTTCTGCGGGGCCTGGATCGAACTGAGGGTGAAGAAGCCGGCCAGGGCGATGACCAGCGCGCCCATCAGGGCCGGCAGCAACCAGCGCAGCACGCGGATCAAGGCCGACCGGCGTTGCCAGGCGTCCATGCGGCTGTGGGGGATGGTGGCGGCGGGGGCGGTCATTCGCTTCCTAGATAGGGACTGTTCAGCTGTGGGCGAAGATGTCGACCTCTTCCCAGCCGGCCAGGTCGAGGGTCGAGCGGGCCGGCAGGAAGTCGAAGCAGGCCTGGGCCAGGGCGGTGCGCCCCTCGCGGGCCAGCATCATCTCCAGCTTGGCCTTGGCGGCATGCAGATAGAGGACGTCCGAGGCGGCATAGGCCAGCTGCTCGGGGCTGAGCGTCGCCGCGCCCCAGTCGCTGGACTGCTGGGCCTTGGAGAGATCGACACCGACCGTCTCCTTGACCACATCCTTGAGGCCGTGGCGGTCGGTGTAGGTGCGGGCCAGCTTGGAGGCGATCTTGGTGCACCACACCGGGGTGGTGATGACGCCCAGGTGCAGTTCGAACATCGCGATGTCGAAGCGGCCGAAGTGGAAAATCTTGGTCACCGCCGGATCGGTCAGCAGGGCCTTGAGGTTGGGCGCGTCATAGGTCTCGCGGTTCAGCTGGACCATGTGGGCGTCGCCGTCACCGGCGGAAATCTGCACCAGGCAGAGAGGATCGCGCCGGAAGCGCAGGCCGAGGGTCTCGGAATCAACGGCGACGGCGGTAACGCCGGCGAAAATGCCGGCCGGCAGGTCGCCGATATGGAGGTGGTTGGCCAAGTTTTCTCTCTCGTGAACCCGTCAGGCGGAAGCGTATGTGGTTCCGCCGCCCCAAGAGGCTCAAAACGTCACAAGCCGCGTCATACCATACTGGCTGCCGCCTGCGAGACTAAGAGAGAAGGGGTGGTGCCAGGAGAGGCCCCGCAATCGCTCTTTATCCAATTGTTTTAAAACAGTTTTCAGGATGACCCCTTACGGAGTGACCCCCAATGTAACCCCCAACGCTTCTAGGAGATCACATTTTCTTTGGGTTGGAGGGCCTTCAAAGCAAGCGATTCGACCGCTCGAATTGGGACTAGTCAGGCCTTCGGCGACCGCTTCTTGGACCCCTTTGGGCGAGCACCACCCTTGGCGATCTTCTGCTCTCGCTTTTCGCGTCGTCGTTGGGCGGCGTTGGCTTCTGCGAGCAAGGCTTTCACCTTTGGCGAGATGAGCGCCGAAATTACTTCCTTGGGCCGTTGCTGAGCTTCTGGCCGGCCGCGCTTGAACGCTTCGGCCAACTCCCGCTCGACCCGCTCCCTGGCTTCGCGCTTCTCCCTAGCGGACTTCTCGCCCCACCATTCCTGGTGTTCCGGTTCATGGTTCATGTCGGGGTCGGCCGGCTCGAATGCGGCTCCGGCAAAGCGACTGTCGAACTGCGCCTTCTCCCAATCCATACGCTTGGTCATGCGCTCGCCCCTTTTCGCTCAGTGTTGAGCCGTGTCTATCTCAAAGTGTGGCGCCGCCCGACCGAAGCGGGTTGGCCCTAGTTGAACTCTTTAACGACCTCGTACTCGATACCAACGTTCGTCGCCGAATGGATTTTGAGAACAGCCCCTTTGAAGGCGGCGAGATCGCCCTCTGCCAAATCAACCTTGAACTCCCGCGTGAACGCTTGGCGCGCGAAACCGTCTGAAAACTCGCTGTACACGAACGTCAGGATGTCGCCCGTCTTGCCCATATATTCGATTGTCTGCTGGATCGTGTTCTCGCTGTAGATGAACCACGGACCGACCTCGAAATCTGCCCGTGTCTTATCCTCCAGGCAGACGGCTTTGAGGCCCATGTAGTAGAGGCACATGACGAGCCCGCCGGACTTCGTATCGGCGATCTTCATTTCGTAGAAGGTTGGCCCCGGCGCGGCCCCGCGCCGCACGAATGGCGATGAGCTGGCCTCGGGAATATTATTGTAGGAGGAGAGAAAGGCCTTGGCTGATGGCCGCGCCTTGCAAAAGGGCCGATTGGCTTCAATCACAATGGATGGGCCGAACACTTTGAAGGTGTGGGAAAATTGCGGAACGATGCAGTCGCGATACTCCCCGGATCGCTGAACCAACATGCGGTCTCCGAGCGATACAGTTTGAACCGATCCGACCGTAGGCTTGTTGTCCTTCAACTGCTCGTAGAGGTTTGGGGCTTCCTGGCCCCATGCTGCAGTTACGCTCGCGCTCGCGCCGGCCGCTACTATGATGGCAAAGATCGTCCGTCGCATTAGCGCTCCCCTTGGTTCCAGCACAGTAAGCAGTGCCGGCTCGGTTTCGTCGAGCCGGTTTACTACCGGACCCTAAACGGCCTTCAACGTCGCTGATCCCGGTTCATACTCAAGCCCTGCGATCGACCCGTCCCTGATTTTCCCGACGGCGTCATCGATCACTGACAACGGGACCAGGAACCACTCCCTCGGCCTCACGGGGTTTCCGAACCGATCCTCTATCGTGAGGTCCAGCCGGGCGGGCGCGAACACCCGGTGGATGACTTTCTCAAGCTTGGTCCGGTTAATGTTGAACAGCTTGTAGGTCGCCACGATCTCGACATCGGCGAGCAGATAGGTCGCATCCCGCGCGGCGTTGACGATCCGCGCCTCGACCGTGCCGCCTGTAACGCCAATCTTATGGATCAGGTCCCGGTGCGCCGCGACATGCGGATGATCGGACTTGCTGCGCAGAACATAGATCGTGCCGCTCTCCAGATCGTCGTCGTCGGTCTCGTGGCCGAACAGCGGGCCGGCGACAGGGTCGGTGATGCGCCGGCCCGCCTCGTCCTTGTAGAGCGCGCGCTGCAACGACCGCAGCAGCAGGTCGCTTTCGGTCCCGTTGTCATAGATCACCCGAAGGCGGCTGTCGGGCCGGCCGTACTCGGTAACGAACTCCTCCTGAACGGCCGCGACATAGACGACCTGGCCGCTCAGAATGAAGAACTCGCCGGGCTTGATCGATGCGTTTTCGCCGAACCGCCGTGCCTCGCGAGCCCCGCTTTCGATGTCCCGCTTAACGGCCGCGAACAGCGGCTTGAACGTCGCGAAGTCGGCACAGACCGTCTTGTTGGCGACCTCCTCGGCGGCGCGGACTTCCTCACGCGACCGGACATGCTTCAGGACGGAGATGTCATCCTCGGCCCCCGGCGTGACGCCAAGGTCGGCAAGCAGATCGGCGTCGTTGTCAAACTCGGCCCCCTCCTCGCTCACGCCGGCGCCATCGGCCAACAGGCCGTGACGGTCGAGCGGCGCGACCAGGTCGTGGCAATCAACCTGACCCCGGATGCGATCCAGCCGCACCGCATAGAGCCGTTCGAAGATGTCGCGATCCTCACCGTGACGCGGCGCGCGGCCGTGCTCATCGACGAACCTGAGAATGTCCTCAAAGCCGGCGATGATCCGCTCTTCGCGCGGCGTCCTGGCGGCAGCCTTTTTCGCCTCGACGACAACGCCGAGTTCCGCCAGCAACTCCCTGTCGTCGAAATCAGCCATTGCTGTTCTGAGCAACGTGGCGCGCCAGCACCGCGACACCTTCAGCCATCCGCCGTTCCCAGGCGTCCTGAGACTTGATGTCGGGCAGCCGGCCGCGCTCCAGTTTGAACTTCCGCGCCCGTTGCGCCAGCTCGCGGGCCTCCTCAACCGAGATACCCGCCCGCTTGCCGGCGATGGCCGCCTCGACCTGCTTCAGCATCTGCTCGTTCATGGCCTTCGACAGAACGGCGTAGGCGGCTTCGAAGGGGTTGATGCTATCGATTAGGTCAATTTCCAGCTCGCGCACGCTGATCGCGAACTTCCGGATGCCATCGACAAAGGCCGTGTTCCCCTTGGCGACCTCGTCATCCGTCCCTGCCGCCATCACCCGCGCCTGCTGTGTCAGGTTCAGCGCCGCGACGGCGTGCTGACGCACCGCCTCCTGATCCTCGTTGGTCAGGTCCGGAAAGCGATCGGCGACGATCTTGCCCATCCGCAGTTGGGTCAGCTCCTGCGGCGCGGTCTCGTTGTCGAACAGCCCCCGCTCAAGCACGGTCCGATCCTGCACAAAGGCGGTGATGATCTCGTTCAGGTCTTCCCTGCAGATGCGCTTGGCCTCGATGCTCTGCGGCGTGACCAGCCCTTTGACCTCCAGGTGGAAGTGGCCAGTGCGTTCATTGAAGCCGACGTTCGGGCGGTCTTCCTGATAACCCCCCGGTCCATAGTCAAAGTCGGCCTTGGGTCCGATGTTCTTCGGCGTGAACTCGAAGCGCGGCGCCAGCACCTGTTCCATCAGCAGGCTGGCGGCGATGGCCTTGAGCGTGTCGTTGAGGGCGTCAACAACCAGTTCCTGACTGGCGTCAGGCTCGGCGATCAGATTGGTGAACCGCGCACGCTCCTTGCCCGGCGCATCGCGTGTTGCCCGGCCGATAATCTGAATGATCTCGGTCAGGCTGGAGCGATAGCCGACCGTCAGGGCGTGTTCGCACCAGATCCAGTCGAAACCCTCCTTGGCCATACCGAGCGCGATGATGATGTCCACATGTTCGCGGTCGTTGCGATGTCTGGGGTCCTTGAGGGCCGTGATTACCCGGTCTCGCCGGGCGGCGTCATCCTCGACCAGGTCGGCGACCTTGAGCAGGCGACCGTCGGGCCGGCGGATCAGGTGGAAGCCGGTAGCGGGGTCTTCCCCCTCCCAGTCGCCAAGGGCGCTCATGATTTCGTTGGCTTCGCGAACCTTGTCAGCCGTGCTCTCGCGGGAGTTCACGTTGGGTATGTGGATGATCGTCTTCAGGTCCGGGTCCAGCACCTTCATGATGCTGTCGAGGTAGGAGCCGGAATAGAAGAAATACCCGATATCGAGGGTCTTCAGGTGGTCATAGCCGTTGAGCTGCTCGTGGTAGGTGTAGGTCACGGTCACAAACCGCGCCTCGTCCGACGGGCCCAACACCGCCTCGGCGTCACCCCGGAAATAAGAGCCGGTCATGGCGACGATGTGGGCTTTGTCGCGGGTGATGAATTGGGCGAGCTGAGCCCCCAACCGGTTGTCCGGATTGGAGCTGACATGGTGAAATTCATCGACGGCGATCAGGCAGTTATCGAAGGCGTCGATCCCCAGTTCATCGACGGCAAACCGGAATGTCGCGTGGGTGCAGACCAGGACCTGATCGCCGCTCGCCAGGAACTCGCCAACCGCCTTGACCTTGGACTTGGCGACCTTCGGCTGGTCGATGCCCGGGAGGTTGCAGAGGTTCCATTGCGGCTTGACGGTCCAGTCTGACCAGAACCCGAACTGCGTCAGCGGCTCATCGGCGAAACTCCCGCCAATGGACCTCTCTGGCACAACGATGATCGCCTTCCGGAGCTTTTGATTGTGCAGCTTGTCGAGCGCGATGAACATCAAGGCGCGGGACTTGCCGGAGGCCGGCGGCGACTTGATCAGCAGATACTGTTCGCCCCGCATGGCATAGGCGCGCTCCTGCATCACCCGCATGCCCATCTCGTTCTGCTTCTTCGACGCGCCGGTCTGAGCTGTCGAAATCGAGACGCCGGGAACCGGCTGATAAGTCGTCATTGGGTCCGCCCCGGCTTTGCCTTGGCCTCTCCACGACCAGCTGTCATCTTAGAGTAGAGTTCGAAGAGCTTTTCTAGACGCTCGGTATCATTTCGGAATCGGCGGCCGATGTAGATTCGCTCCAAGACTGTGTCATTGGCCTCGTGCGCCAGCCGCAGGTTCTCAGGCATTTGGCCTTCTTTGTAGAGGTCTGCGAGCGGCGAGGGGAAATGCGCTTCCCGCGCAATCAGAATTTCGGCTGCCGTCCGCGCAAGTTCGGCCCTATTCGTGGCAGTGAGGGCTGGCATGGGAAAAGTATTATAGACAATCGTATTGCCGTACCGCACGCCGTTTCCGAGTCGCCCCGCAACCGCTTCCGCCCAGGTCAAGTGAAGCTTCGAAAGTACGACTCCAAGCTCAACCAACGGTGCGCCGTATATTGTGAATGCATTGTGGTTGCTTACAAACCCGGCAGGCCTGAGCGTGGCCGGGACGTATGAGTATGCATTTCCGATCGTGTTGCCGACCTGAATAAACGGAGCGTTCTTATAGGTGGAGTAACAGAACGCGTGGGGTCTCTTGGCGGCCTTACGTGCATCCCGGCCGGCCCATTCCCGGTAGGCTCGACAACTCTCAATCATCGCCGCGAGCGGTGGTATCCCCGTTGCTGCCGATACTTGAGCGTCGGTCGCCCACAAGCAGCGCCGGCTCAGGCCGGACGTAAGCTCTTCAGTTCCTCCGTACTCCCGAATAAATTCGGCAGCGTCTGGGTAATTTTCTACGATCTCCCGCGCATCATCGGGCTCTAGTACAAGGCGCTTTCCATCGACGGCGTTGCTGCCCATTGTCATGGGGGCCAATCCCGAAATGGAAACCTTTGAAGGCCAACACACCACCGGCGAACCTTCAATTAGGTATGGCGATATATCAGCGCATTGCTTTCTTGTCGTACCAGAAATCAGATATTTCGAGGATGGTCGTGAACCTTGAAGGCCAATGATAGTGCAAAAAACGCCAGCGTTATTTGCCGCGGAGTTTGCCCATTTAAATGGCGTGTAGGCGAATGAGATGTGCGCAACTGACAGCACGCTTGGCCAGAGTAAAGCTACTTGCTCACCCTGACAAATCGAGCTTGTGGCAACCAATGCCATTCGGCAATTGGCCGATGCCACCATCTGCAGGCCCTTGTTTATGAAGGCGCAAACGTAGTCGAGGAGCTTCGCGTCGCTCAGTCCGGCGACAACCATGTCCTCGATTTGATCTTGGCTTTTCTTTTTGGCGCCAAGATAGGGGGGGTTCCCACAGATGTAGGTCTCCGGTTCGATTGCCTCACTGAGCCCATTGTCCTCCAGCGCTAAGCGTCCGGTCGGTCCGCCCAAATCCCACTCTTCTGAAGTGGTCAAAGTCACTGGCGGGCAAACAGTCAGCCAATCGACGCGCAACGCGTTCCCAATGTGAATTTGGCCGCTTTCATGAAGCGGCAGGACAAGTTCGCGCGCCTCCATTTGGCCGATCATCTGAACGTCGCACTGAAACTCGGCAATCAACAGGGCGAGCCTAGCAATCTCAGCCGCAAAGCTCTTGATCTCAATTCCGTAGAAGTTGTCGAGCCGGATCAGGCTTCGGGCCTCATCGCCAGTACGCCGAATTATGTTTCGCTCGATCTCGCGCATTTCCTTGTAGGCGATAACAAGGAAATTTCCGGAGCCGCAGGCGGGATCGAAGACCCGAATGCGTGCGATGCGTCTGCGCAGATTCCTAAGCTTGCGAAGGTTGTCGCCGGCCTCTTCCAGCTTCTCCCGCAGGTCGTCCAGAAATAGGGGGTTTAGCACCTTCAGGATGTTGGGCACGCTCGTGTAGTGCATGCCCAGTTCGCCGCGCTCGGCGTCATCGGCAACGGCTTGGATCATCGACCCGAAGATGTCGGGGTTAATCTTGTCCCACTCCAGTTTGCCGACATGGAGCAGGTAGGTCCGGGCCATCCGGCTAAAGCGCGGACATTCCTTCGCGCCTGTGAACATGCCGCCATTCACAAATGGGAATGCGTCCGCCCAACTCCTCACGCCCTGGCGCTGCCGTTCTCCGTTCCGGCTGTCGGTGTCCATCGCCCGGAACAACTCGGCCAACACTTCGTGGGTGTTGGTCGATTGGCTGTCGCTCATCAGTTCGATGGTGGTCGTGAACTGCCCCGGCCGGAAAATACCCGTGTCCTCTGCGAAAAAGCAGAAGATCAGCCGAGCCATAAACTGGTTCAGTTGGTGTCGGCGCTCTGCCGTCGCCCAGTCCGGATTATCCTTGAGCAACTCGACATAGAGGCGATTCAGCCGGCCGGTCGCCTTGATGTCGAAAGGGTTGTTCTTGATCTCCTTGACGACGGAGATGCCGGCCAAGGGCAAAAAGAACCCGAAGTGGTCGGACAGGTCGGAAAAGTCGCACGCGATCGTCTCGCCGCTACCGAGTTCCTCGGCTTCGATCGTCGCCCCATCCGTCGCCAGGATGAACTTGACCTTGTTCGCGGTCGTCTTGGGGCTGTTGCGCAGCGCCGACAGGGCTTCTCCCACCCGGCCAGGTTCACAGACCGCCAGATGAATGTTTGTGCGCTGGAGCACCCCACCGGCAACGTCTGAGGCGTTATTGGAGCCGGCCCGCAGACGCTGAACCGTGACCGGCTTGTTTCCGAACGCGGTCAGGAAGGCGAAGGGGAACTCATGCGCATCGAAGGGCGCGGCAGCCAGGTCAGATACGGCCTCTTCAATCTCGACGGCATTCATGGAGGGCTCAATTCAACTGCTGGCCAAGAGACGTATTCGGGCCGTTCATGGTATCTGATTTGGATGTGGAGCTGCCTGCACTGCCCCGGTCGGACCGGGCGTTCTCAGGCCTTCAGGTCTCAGACTCGTCTCGCGTCCGGGCCTCCTGCGGGCCCAACTCCCGTTCAATGAGCCACAGCGCTTTAGCCTTTTCGAAGGCCATGATCGAGGCGGGTGACCGAGGCTTGCCGTTCGAGGCCGACTGCGGCCTTTCCTTCTCATTGGGACGCTTCATGAGAACCCATCTAGTCTGGTTGGCCCGGGTCTCTTCCCGGCGGATGAGACAGGATATTCTCAGTTACCGCTTTTCGTAAGGGATGAGCCTTCGATGACCCCGGTCCGCAACTATGCCGGCCGGATCAACGCAGCCTCGATCCGAGCGAGCCTTTCCTCCACGCCAGACCCGCTGCCTCGATCAGCCCCTACCGCATGGATTAGTTCAGCCTGTCGGTGAGGTGCCACGGCGCCATAGCTCGTGAACGTGGTCAGCACCTTTTCGTGGCCAAGGTTCTGCGACCAGGCCTTGAACTCTTCGGGTGTCTTGCACAGTCGCTCGCCGAGCTGCGCCAGCGTGTCGCGGAAGGAATGGGGGTTGTGATAGGGCAGACCGGCAGCCTCGAACGCTTGCCGGAAGATGCGGCGGATCGGCTCGGCGGTCTTCCAGTGCTCCCGCTTGAGGCCGCTGGCCTGAAAGCCGCCGCTCGCGCCGACGGCAACTAGGGTCGCCGGAAACAGCGGGTCGCCATCGCCCCAAAGCAGGCTCGACCGCAGGTGTGCGATCCACGCCTCGACGATGGCCAGCGCCTCGCCGCCGACCGGAAAGAACCAGGTCGGGAAGGATTTGGAGAATTTGACATTCATGTCGCGCGGATCGTGGTTGAGCCGCCGCTGAAGCAGGTCGATGTGGCGCAGCTTGATCGACGCTAGGGCGCCGTCGCGCGCGGCGGTCAGCAGGGTGAAGGCGACCAGGGCGCGGTCGCGCTTTTCGATGTCCGAGCCGTCCGGCATGACGGCCAGCACCCTGTGAACCTGCTCCAGCGTCGGCGGCGACTTGGTGCGCCCGGCGCGGGCGATCCGGACCTCTTTTTCCGACAGGTTGAAATAGTCCGCATCGGAATAGTTGATCCGCCGCTTGTAGCTTGGCTGGTCCGCCAGCCAGATGAAGAAGCTGCGCAGAGCCGACAGTGTCGAGTTGACGGTCGCCCGGCTCAGCGTCTGGCCGGACCGCTCGGCCTTCATGGTGTCGAGCTTGCGCTTGAAGGCGACCGCCTGCTCCCGGTGGAACTTGCCGAAGTCCCGATAGCCGGTGACTTCTTCGAAGCGGTTCAGAGCCTTGGCGACACCATCGATCGAGGTGTCGTGGCGGCGGCAAGCCTCTCGCAGATAGTGGAAGTAGGCGCGCTTGATGCGTTCGTTTTGCGGGTTGGGTTTCATCATGGCCGGCGGTCCTTCTTGGATGCACAGTTCAGGGAAGGGGATGGGCTCCCCGGTATGTGCGGGACAGCCTCCCTCACGCGGACCTCAATTCCGGGCATGACAGCCTCAAGGGTGTCGGCGCGGGTGCGGCGATGCATGAAGGCTCCGCAGGCCTCACAGACCGCGTGAAGGTCGCCAGCGCCCGCTCCTTCAGTCGGCACAAAATCAGCCATCCCAAGAGCGGGCGCGCGGGCCTGGCGGCAGCGGAGGCAGAAGATCGTCCCGGGGGTGGTCGGCCGCTTGGCCGCCTCTCGCCGGGCCTCCAGGAAGGCTCTCAGGGCCGGACCATGCACGAGGATGGGCCGCCGGTCATCGATGGTCGGCAGGCCATCACGCACGATCCAATTGCGGACCGTGTTGCGGTGAACGTCGAAGAGGTCGGCGACCTGCTCGACGCTGTAGGAGCGGTTCTTCCTGGCGCGTCGAGGATCGAGTCGGGTGCGGGCCAATGTGCTGGCCTCACTGGCCGTCAAGGAGGCGGCGGATCGAGTCCATCTTGACCAGGGTCCGCCGGCCGAGCTTGACCGCCTCCAGCCGGCCCTCGCGGATCAGGGCATAGATAGACGTGCGGCCGAGGCTGAGGGTCTTGGCCGTTTCGTTGATTGAGAGGGCGATGGGTTGCAAGGTCGTGCTCCGTTCGTGATTGAACGTGGCAAGCCTGCGGTGATTGGAGGCGGCCGTGCAGCGGGGCGGGATGCAAAAAACCCAACCAGTTCAGGGCCTTGAAGAGTACCCATACCTAGAACGGGTTTGAACCTAAGCCGGGGGATGGCGCCGCCTAAGAGGGGGGTGGGTATCGAGGAACAAGGGGGTGGGTTTCTGAAACCCCCGGGTTGGGTTGTTGCAGCAAGAGAGAAATCAGGGTTCGAGCTAGAACGGAATTTCGTCGTCAAAGTCGATGTCAAACGGCTCTCGCGACTGCTGCCTCGCTGGCCACGCGGACTCGATCGCCGACGATAAACTAGGCGGCGGAAGCGCGGCGGGGGTCGGTGTTGCGCCACCTGCGGGCTTCCAGTTCGCAACCTTACAAATTTCCTCGATACCGGTTCGATTGGGTTCGCCGTCGCGGTTCAGCAAGGCTAGGTCGCCTGCGTTCTCCAGCAACCACTGTTCCAAGGCCTGTTTCGGCGACTTTCCCCGCAGTCGTGCGGGGTCACTTGAAACGGCGCGCCATGCCTTCAAGGCGGCGTCCAGCTTGGGAGGAAGGTCAGATTCATTCCCCGGATCACCTACCCCGGCCAAGCTAAAGAAGAACGGGCAATGGCGACCTGACGCTTTCAGGAACCTTATGATCTCACTGACATGGATAGTCGTCTCGTGAACATCCATACGAGTCCCGTAGTCGTCTTGGTGGTGACAAACGCGTGCCTCAATGCGTCCATTGACGATCCCGTTGACGAGCGCCGTCCTGACCGCAAGGTATCCAACCGGCACTTTTGACGAGTTCTCAACTTGGGACTGAAGGTCGTCAGGGGCCTCGCCACAAATTATGAGCGCCGTTTGGACAACCGAAAAATCAGTGCAGAGTTTCCAGAACTCAAGCAAATGCGTGCGCATGTGGTGTCCGCCAATTTTCATCGGCAGGATGCACCGATCCGAACTGATTCGCAGGTGCCGCCTCTCCTACGCGCTCCTGGTCAGCGAGACGATCATCCCACCCGCTCGCAGCCGGTCCAGATAGTCGCTCCACCACTGCGCCATGCGAACGCGCTCGTCCCAGTGAGCACCGCGATGATAGGCCGCCCGGACATTGTTCGGGTCGCCGTGCGCAAGGGCGCGCTCGATCGCATCGACGCTCCACTTACCGGACTCGTTCAGGAGGGTGCTCGCGGTTGAACGAAAGCCGTGAGAGGTCATTTCATCGCCGCTGTAGCCAAGGCGGCGCAAAGCCGCGTTCAGAGTGTTTTCCGACATGGGTCGAAGCGGCGTGCGGATCGACGGGAAGACGTAGCGCCCCCGGCCGGTCAGCTGTTGCGCTTCCTTCAGGATCGCCGCCGCCTGAGCCGACAACGGCACGGCGTGTTCGCGCTGCATCTTCATGCGGGACGCCGGTATGCGCCAGACAGCCGCCTCCAGGTCGACCTCGCGCCATTCCGCCATGCGCAGTTCGCCGGGCCGGACAAAGACATGGGGCGCCAGTCTGAGCGCCCAGTGCGTCACCGGGCTGCCTTCAAAGCCTTCGATGGCGCGAAGAAGTGCTCCAACGCCCTTGGGGTCAATGATGGCTGCATGGTGCTTCACCTTGGGCGCGATCAACGCTCCCTGGAGGTCGGCGGCGATGTTGCGGGGGGCGCGGGTCGTGGCGACCGCATAGCGGAAAACCCGACCGGAGAACGACAGCAGGCGCTTGGCCGTTTCGTGCCGGCCGCTCAGCTCGACCCGCTTCAGTACGTCTAGAAGCTCGAAGGGCTCGATCTCGGCAATGGGGCGAGAGCCGAGGTCCGGCTCCAGCAGCGCGAGCAGCCACTTGGCCTTGTCGGTCGTGATTCCCTTAAGACCTTCCCGGCTGCGCTTGTCGATCAGTTCGTCCGCCACCGCCTTGAAGGTGTTGGCCGCGCCCACCGAAGCCGCGATGGCAGCGCGCTTCTTTTCGAGCGCAGGGTTTCCGCCCCCGGCGATCGTCTTGCGGGCCTGATCGCGGCGCTCCCGCGCTTCTTTCAGTCCGACATCGGGATAGCGGCCGAGCGAGAGCTGCTGCTCCCTCCCCTGGTGGCGATACTTCAGCCGCCAGAGCTTGCCGCCAGACGGCCGCACGATCACGAACAGGCCGCCCTCATCGTGAAGCTTGTACTGCCCGTTTGTGGGTTTCGCGGCGCGGATCGCGGCGTCTGACAGGGCCATTGGGGGTCACTCCTTGAGGGCTTCCCGACGGAACCCCCAAAGTGACCCCTAGTGACCTCCGGATATCGGCGAACACCAGCGACCATCGGCGACGACGTCGCCTAATATATAGCTGAATCTATGGAGTTTTTCTACCCGCTGGCGACTGCCAGCGATCAGGTTAGTGGTGCCCAGGAGAGGACTCGAACCTCCACGACCGTTAAGTCACTGGCACCTGAAGCCAGCGCGTCTACCAATTCCGCCACCTGGGCTCGCTAGGCATCCTTGTGGGATGGCCGCGAAGGCGCGCTCATTACGGCAGGGTTTCGGCGCGGTCAATGGCCGTGATTGCGAATATCGTCCGGGTCGTCTAAGCCCGCGCCAGTTCAAGAGGTAGGCGACGCCATGCAAGGTCTGGTCACTGTTTTCGGCGGCACCGGTTTCATCGGCCGGCAGGTGGTTCGTGCCCTGGCCAAGCAGGGCCTGCGGGTGCGGGCCGCGGCGCGGCAGCCTGGGCGGGGATATCGCCTGCGCATGCTGGGTGACGTCGGCCAGATCGAGGTGGTCCAGGCCAATATCCGTGACAAGGCGTCCATCGCCCGCGCCGTCGAGGGCGCCGAGGCGGTGATCAATCTGGTCGGCATCCTGCGCGAGACCGGGCGCCAGCGCTTCCTGGCCATCCAGAGCATGGGGGCCCGCAACATCGCCGAGGCCGCCCGGGACGCCGGGGCCAGGCGCCTTGTGCAGATCTCGGCCATCGGCGCCGACGCGGACGGCGCCTCGAAGTACGCCCGCTCCAAGGCCGAGGGTGAAGCGGCCGTCCGCGAGGTGTTCCCCGGGGCCACCATCGTGCGGCCGTCCATCGTCTTCGGACCGGAAGACGACTTCTTCAACCGCTTCGGCCAGATGGCCTCGATCAGCCCGGCCCTGCCGCTGATCGGCGGCGGGCATACGAAATTCCAGCCGATCTACGTCGGCGACCTGGCTGCGGCCATCGCCCAGGCGGCGTCCAGCGACGCCTTCGCCGGCCAGACCTATGAGCTGGGCGGCCCGGCGGTCCATGACTTCAAGGCGCTGCTGGCCTTTGTCTGCACCGAAACGGGCCGCAAACGCATCCTCGTTCCGCTGCCCTTCCCGATCGCCGGCCTGCTGGGCATGGCCGGCGATGTGGCCGGGATGGTCATCGCGCCGCCGATCACCTCCGACCAGGTCGAACTGCTGCGCACCGACAACGTCGCCTCGGGACCCGGGCTAGAAGCCTTCGGCATCACCGGCAAGCCCATCGAGGCCGTCGTGCCCTCCTACCTCTACCGCTACCGCAAGGGCGGCCAGTACGCCGAGACGCCTGAAGGGGCCTACTAGCCGGCCGGCCGCGCCTGTCGAAGCGGGCTACCATTATACCGCGCTTCCGGGCGGCAAGGGGCTGAAGCGGTTCTGCCGGGTTGAAAAGATTGACGGAACCGTGCCCGGCGCGTGGGCCGGGCCACCCGGAATGTAGCCTGTGGCGTAGCCCGGACCGTAGGTCGACTGCCTGCGAATGTGGGTCGCGGTGTGGTCGGGTGGCGCTACATCGGGCGCCGCGGTCTGCGGTTGTCGCCGGCCCGGCTCAAAGAGCCCCAAATTCAATATGTCTAGACATATTCATCGGCTTCAGCGGACCTGATCCCACTCGGCGACGACGGCCGGATCGGTCTCGGCGGCAGAGCCCCGCAGGATCTCCGCCCGCTCCGGCGCCAGCCGCTTCAGCGCCCAGACCGCCGCCCCGCGCACGACGGGATTGGCGTCGGCCAGCAGGGCCTCGACGTCCGGGACCAGGGCCGGATCGCCGCTGTTGCCGGCGGCGTAGAGCACATTCCTGACCAGCCGGTCGCGACCGATGCGGGTGACCGCGCTCTTGCGGAACAGCGCGCGGAAGCCGGCGTCATCCAGCCGCGCCAGCACGGCCAGGGACGGCTCCTCCAGCTCGGGCCGCGCCTTCAGCCCCATCTCCCGGGCCCGGGCCGCGAACTTGTTCCACGGACAGACGGCCAGACAGTCGTCGCAGCCGTAGATGCGGTTGCCGAGCGCGGGACGCAGGGCCGGATCGATCGGCCCTTCATGCTCGATGGTCAGGTAGGAGATGCAGCGGCGGGCATCGAGCTGGTAGGGGGCCGGGAAGGCGTTCGTCGGGCAGATGTCGAGACAGGCGCGGCAGGTCCCGCAGGCGTCGTCTCCCGGCGTGTCGAGCGGCAGGTCGATGCTGGTCAGGACCGAGCCCAGGAACAGCCAGCTGCCCAGCTCCCGGGAGACCAGGTTGGTATGTTTGCCCTGCCAGCCGAGCCCCGCCCGTTCGGCCAGCGGCTTTTCCATCAGAGGCGCGGTGTCGACGAAGACCTTCACCTCGCCGCCGAATTTGGCCTTGATCCATCCGCCGAGGTTCTTCAGCCGCCCCTTGATCAGGCCGTGATAGTCGTCGCCCCGCGCATAGGCGCTGATCAGCCCGTTGGAGCGCCGGGCCAGGCCCAGAAGCGGGTCCGAGTCCGGGCCATAGGTCATGCCGACGACGACCGCGCTTCTGGCCTCCGGCCACATGCCGGTCGGATGCGCCCGCCGGTCCAGCGTTTCCGCCATCCAGGCCATGTCGCCGTGGCGGCCGGCCTCGACGAACTGCGCCAGGCGGGCCCCGGCCGGCCAGGCCTCCGCCGCCGAGGCGAACCCGCAGGCGTCGAAGCCCAGGGCTCTCGCCCGCTTGCGGATGTCGTCGGGGGTCATCGCTGCTTGAAGAGATTGATCCGCTGCTCGTAGAGGGCGGCGCGCCGGTTAACGAGCGGCTCGATCCCCTCGAAGGCCGTGCCGTCCGGATCGATCGTCTCCTCGCCGGCGGTCAACCGGTCGGCCATCCTGCCCAGCAGGTCGGCGAGGGCGACTTCGATCCGGGCGCTTTCCTCCATGGTGTCGAGGGCTGTGAAGATGTTGGTCCGGAAAGGACCTTCCGGCAGGCTGACCGAGAATTCCGCCCGGATCTTGCGGGCGTTGGGCCAGGCCTTCTGGGCCTCCTGCCGCCCGATCGTCACCTTGGCCTGCATGGCCTTGCCGGTGGCGACAGGATCGGGGTCTTCGAGGTTGATCTGGCGCTCCAGATACTCGAGCGCCATCATCATCGCCTCGTTGGTGGCCTTGGCCGACCTCGAGAGCGCGACCTGCGGATGGTCGGGCCGGTTGGCCATGGCGATCGCCATGTCCAGCAGGGCGTTCTCGTTGCGGATGGCCAGCCGGGTGCCCGACAGCATCTGGCTGGCCACCTCGAGCTTGGCGTCCTCATCGCCGGAGGCCGCCTTGATCAGAATCGGCCGCAGGCGGTTCAGCAGAACCTCGGACTCCTTGATCACGTCCCGGGTGATGCCAGGGAGCGCCTTGAATCCGTCCATCTGGCGCACCGCGTCCGGTCCAAGCGTGCGATAGCGGCGTTCCAGCTCCGCCGGCAATGGCGGCAGGGCGGCGGCTGCGGCTGTCTGGCGGGCGAGTTCTGCATCAGCCTTGGCCAGCCAGGCATCGATCCAAGCCCGCCCCTCCCTGCCCTTGCGCTTCTCCTCCATGGCCTCGCTCGCCACATCGATCATCTCCAGAGCAAAGACGTTGCTCTCGGACATCAGCGTGTTGGAGGGCGTCGTCCAGGCGATGATGTCGCCGAGAAGTTTCTGGACCTCGGCCTCGGTGTCGACCCGGTTGACCGGCTGGGCAAGGACCGGACCGGCGGACATCGGCGCGGCGATCAACGCCGCGGCCAGCATGATTTTGAAAAGGCGCATAGCCGGAACTCCCCCTCAGGCGCTCCAACCGATGTATGGCGCGCCGCTAGAAGTCCAGATCGTCGTAGTGACCGGCGGGCGCGAGGCCCGGCCAGCGGTCAGCCAACAGCGGCCGGAAACACGGCCTGGACTTGAGCTTCATGTACCAGGTCTTGGCGGCGGGAAAGTCACGCCAGGGCACATCGCCGAAATAGTCGATCACCGACAGGTAGGCGGCGGCCGCGAAATCGGCCAGCGACACCCGCTTGCCGGCAAGCCAGTCGCGCTCGCGCAGCAGGGTTTCGAGGTACTGCAGGTGCAGCTTCAGGCCGTCACGGCCCGCTCGCAGATTGGCCAGCGCGGGGGCGCCAAGGCGCAGCAGCCGCTTTTCCATCTTTTCGTGCAGCAGCAGGCCGGCGACCTCGAAGTCGAACTTGCGGTCGAACCACTGGACGATGCGCCGCGCCTCGGCCCGCTCGGCGGCTTCACGACCCAGCAGCGGCGGCTCGGGATAGCCCTCTTCCAGGTGTTCGAGGATGGCGCGGGCTTCGCAGATGACGATGCGCTGGCCGTTCACGACCTCGACCAGCACGGGGGGAACGCCGGACGGATTGAGGGCGAAGAGCTCCTCTGGACCTTCCCAGTAGCGAACGACCTGGTCGCTGAACGCCAGCCGCTTTTCGCCCAGCGCCAGTCGCACCTGGCGCGAGGCCGGGTCGAGGGGGAAGTGGTAAAGGGTGCGTTCGACGCTCATGGACGGGGACAACTATAACCAGCTGCCCCCGCATTGCGCCTGTTCGGATTAACGCGTCGTTTACTAGGCGACGATCCTCGGCCCTTTTCCCAATGATTACGCAGCGATGCGCGGTGTCGGCCCGACATAGTCCGACTGCGGTCGGATCAGCCGGCCGCCGGCCAGCTGCTCCCGCGCATGGGCCAGCCAGCCCGCCGTGCGGCCCATGGCGAAGACGCCGGTGAAGGTGGCCGGCGGGAAGGCCAGGGCCTCCAGCAGGAGCGCGGTGAAGAACTCGACATTGACGTCCAGCGGCCGGTTGGGGCGATGTTCCTTGAGGATGGCCAGGGCGGCGGCCTCGACCGCCTCGGCGAAGGCCAGACGGCCAGGCAGGCGGTCGCTTTCCCCCGCCAGACGCCGCACCGCGCCCTTCAGCGCATCGGCGCGGGGATCGCGCACCCGGTAGACCCGGTGACCAAAGCCCATCAGCCGCTCGCCGCGATCCAGCGCCGCCTCGATCCAGGGCCGGGCGTTCTCCGGCTTGCCGATGGCGTCGAGCATCTCGATCACCGGCCCGGGCGCGCCGCCGTGCAGTGGCCCCTTGAGCGCCGAGATGCCGGCCAGCACGGCGCTGGTCAGACCGGCGCGGGTCGAGGCGACGACGCGGGCGGCGAAGGTCGAGGCGTTCAGGCCATGGTCGCAGACGGTGACCAGATAGGCGTCCAGCGCTTCCGCATGGCCGGCCGGCGGGGCCTTGCCGTGCAGCATGCGCAGGATGTCGGCGGCGTGACCCAGCGCCGGGTCAGGGGCGACGGGCGCGTCGCCAGCCTGCAGGCGGACGATGGCCGGGGTAAAGACGGCCGGCGCTGCAATCAACCTGAGCGCGGTCTTAAGATCGTCGCCGTCCGCCAGCCGGGCAGTCAGGGCCCGCATGGCCTCAACGGGACCCAGGGCCAGCAGGCCGTCATCAACCGCCTGAACCTCGTTGAACACCTCGACCCGGGCGCGGCCGAGGGCAGCGGTCAGATCGTCCGGCAAATCTTCGAAGAAGCCGTCGAACAGCAGCCGCACGACCGCCTCGTAGCGGGTGCTTCCGGCCAGTTGGTCCAGGGTCCAGCCGCGGATGATCAGGCGGCCGGCCTTGCCGTCGACATCGGACAGAACGGTGCGGGCGGCGACGACGTCTTCGAGACCGTCGGACATGACATTGATCCTCTTGTTTCACCTTGTCTTGGCTTTGCTTGCCTTGAGGGGGAAATCGGACCAATGTTGATCAACGTCAATCTTGATCAATATAATCAATGTCAACGGACTGGATCGATCGCGACACGGCCCTGCAGCGCCTGGGCGTGCGCTCCCAGACCCTCTACGCCTATGTCAGCCGGGGACGGGTCGACGCCCGCCCGGACCCCGTGGACCCCCGCCGCAGCCTCTATCGCGCCGCCGACATCGGGGCGCTCACGGACCGCCGCGCGCGGGGCCGCAAGGCCTCGGCCGTGGCGCAGAGCGCCATCGCCTGGGGTGAGCCCGTGCTGGCCAGCGCCATCACCACGGTCGCGGGCGGCCGCCTGTGGTACCGGGGCCGCGATGCCGCCCTGCTGGCCGAGACCCAGAGCCTGGAGGCGGTCGCCCGCCTTCTGCGCGGCGGCCATGGGGCGGTTCTGAAGAGCGCGCCGCGTCCGGCC
>VYLE01000475.1_pt1 | contig 21891 bp, 16 predicted proteins | sample 5114391 | NCBI WGS metagenome assembly VYLE01 (sample SAMN12291771, study PRJNA351875) | freshwater metagenome | isolation source: freshwater lake | place: USA: Michigan, Kent Lake | collected 2013-08-15
AGCGGATGCGTCGCTTGGGGTGGGACTGGAAGGGGGCGTCGTGGCGCTCCCCGGCGGGCGGCTGCGCACCTGCGCCTGGGCCGTGGTGGTGGATCGTGACGGGCGCGAAGGAGTGGGCGGCTCGCTCAGCATGCCGCTGCCGGACCAGGTGGCGGCGCGCATCCGGCAGGGCGAGGAACTCGGGCATGCCATGGACGTGGTGGCGCGCACCACGGGCACCAAGACGGGGCGAGGGGCCGTGGGCATCCTCACCGCCGGACTCATGGACCGGCAGCGTGCCTACGAACCCATGGTGGCGTACGCGCTCGCCCCGTGGCTGGCGCCGGAGCTGTTTCTCCTGGCGCCATAACAGCGGGGCGACGCGTTGGCCCTACGACGCGTGCGGCGACGGGCGGTACACGAGCACCGGCTGGTGTGCGTGCCGCAGGACCTCGTCGGCGACGCTGCCCAGCACCAGCCGCTTGAAGCCGCCGCGTCCGTGGGTGGCAATTGCGATGCCGCCGCACGCGGCGTCCTCCGCCGCATCGAGGATGCCACGCGGCACACTCATGTCGGTAATGGCCCGCACGGTGGTCCCCGGCGGACAGGTGGTTGCAATGCGCTGCAGATACTCCTCGCGCACGTGCTCCTCGGCACTCAGCGCGCTGTCATCGGCCAGCAGCGCCTCGGTGCCGAAGGGGGCCATGGAGATGGCATGCGGCACGGTCACCGCCACCAGATGCATGCGCATGCCGGTGGCCTCGGCAAAGGTGCGCGCGTGCGGCAGGACGGCCTCGGCGAACTCGGAACCGTCGAGGGTGCACAAGAGCGTTCCCGAGGGGAGCGGCTGGTCGCCGTCCGGGTGTTCGCTGCCCGCGCCGCGCACGAGCAGGACCGGAACGGTGGCGCGCGTGAGGAACTCGGAGGCCACGCTGCCCAGCCGCAGTCTCGCGAATCCGCTGCGGCCGTGCGTGGTCATGAGGACGAGATCGGCGCCCGCCGCCACGAGGTGCTCCTCGAGCGCTTCCACGATGGTGCCATCGAGCAGCACGCCGCTGGCCTTCACCCCCTGCTGCGTCAGGTGCGCCACGGCCACGTCGAGCACCTGCCGGTCGCGGTCCCGGTGGGCCTGCACGAGTTCCTGATCGTACACGGGAATGGCCACTTCACCGGGGACGAACGGGATGTACGCACTCGGGTCATGAACGATGGCCAGCTGCACGCTGGCGCCGGTGCGCGCCGCAAGCGCGGCCGCCACCGGGAGGGCGCGGGCGCTGTGCACCGAGCCGTCATAGGGCACGAGAATGGAGGTATACATGCCTTGAGGGTGCATGCGTGCGGCCGTTTCGGCCAGAGGGGAATCCCCGTCGTGATGTCACGAATTCGGCGCGCTGGCGCGTCTCGGGCGGGGAGGGACCGTCCCTCTCGTCCGTGCGGGGAACGACTAGATTTCCAACATGGCCAACAGCACCCCTGAGACTGCATCGGCAGCGAGTCCGACCGCCGCGCCCGCCACGACTTACGTCCGCAAGGGTTTCGGCCTCAAGGCCGAAGTACAGGACACGCTCGCCGCCGACTACACCGGACACCTGGTGGACCTGCTGCGGGCGCGCGACTACGCGCTGACCGTTGGCGACACCACGATTCGTCTGGCGCGCGAGTTCGGCTTCTGCTACGGCGTGGAGCGCGCGGTCGATTACGCCTACCAAACGCGAATCAAGTTTCCGGAGAAGCGCATCTTCCTAGCCGGCGAGATCATCCACAATCCGCATGTCAACGACAAGTTGCGGGAGATGGGTGTGGTGTTCCTCGCGGCGAGTGGCAAGGGCTTCGACTACTCGCCCGTGGGGGCGCAGGACGTGGTCATCCTGCCGGCGTTCGGGGTGACCATCCAGGATTTCCAGACGCTGCGTGACCTGGGGTGCGTGATTGTGGATACCACCTGCGGGTCCGTGTTGAACGTGTGGAAGCGGGTGGAGGTGTATGCGCGCGACGGGTACACGTCGCTCATTCACGGCAAGTACTACCACGAAGAGACGCGGGCCACGGCATCGCAGGTGGAGAAGTACGCCAAGGGTCACTACCTCGTAGTACGTGACATGGCCGAGGCCGAGCTGGTGATGGACTACATCGAGGCGCGCGCGGGACGTACACCGCCTCGGCCCGTGCTGTCACGGGAGGCGTTCCTCGACCGGTTCGCCGTGGCGGCGTCCGACGGCTTCGATCCCGATGTGCACCTCGACCGCATTGGGGTAGCCAACCAGACCACGATGCTGGCGCGCGAGTCGCTGGCCATTGGCGCGGCGGTGGGCGAGGCGATGGCCCGGGCGTACGGGGAGTCGCACAAAGCCGAGCATTTCCGCACGTTCGATACCATCTGCAGCGCTACGCAGGATCGCCAGGATGCGGTGCTGGAGCTGTTGCGCGAGCCCATCGACCTCATGGTGGTGGTGGGCGGATACAACTCCAGCAATACGATCTCCCTTGCCGCGTTGTGCGCCGAACAGGTGCCCACCTATCACATTGCGGATCCCGACGAAATCGATGTGGCGCTGAACGCCGTGCGCTACCGGCGCATCGCCAGGCACCATGCGGAGGACACGCTGCAACCGTGGCTTGGCGTGACCGGGCCGTTGCGAGTGGGGATCACGGCTGGCGCAAGCACACCCAACAACAAGATCGGGCAGGCGGTGGCCCGGGTTTTCGCCATTCGCGGGATCGATCCGGCCGATGTGACCTGACGGACTGGCGATTGCAGGTCGGGGGGAGGAATTTGGCATGATCCGCCTCCCGACTCCCTTCATCTCGCCTGCGCCATGTCCGAACTCCGTGGAACAATGATGCAGTTTCCTGCCGCGGGTGCCAACGCGCCCGCCGGCATGGCCGCCGGGTACCTGTCGCTCCCGCCATCAGGGATCGGGCCCGGAGTCATTCTGCTGCAGGAGTGGTGGGGGCTCGTCGACCACATCAAGCAGGTGGCCGATCGGCTGGCGACGGAAGGATACGTGGTGCTGGCACCGGATCTGTACCGCGGCGCATCCACCGGCAGCCCCGATGACGCCCAGCGTCTCATGATGGCGCTCGACCTGCCGTTTGCATCGCAGGCCATGGGTGGCGCCGCCGACTGGCTGCATGCGCACGAGGCAGTACACCCCAATCGCGTAGGTGCCATGGGCTTCTGCATGGGGGGGCAGCTTGCCCTGTACGCGGCCACCGCGTACCCCGAGGCGATCGATGCGGTGGTGGACTTCTACGGCGTGTTCAATCCTCGGGTGCCGGTGAACCTGCGCCAGCTGCGGGCGCCGGTGCTGGCGCATTTCGGCGTGCACGACCGCTCGATTCCTCGCGAGCAGGCGGAGCATCTGTTGCGGGACATCACACACGCCGGCGCCGACTGCGATGGGTACTTCTACGAAGCGGGGCACGCGTTCTTCAACGATTCACGTCCGGCCATGTATGATGCGTCGGCGGCGTCGCTGGCCTGGAACCGCACGCTGCAGTTCCTGCACTCCATGCTTGCTACGCACTGATCATGGCCCGCACGGTTACCGGTCTACTCCTGGTGCTGCTTCTTGGCGCATGTCACCGCACGCCGGCCGCCTCCACGACGGCGGGGCCCGCCGCGCCAGCCACCGTGCGCATGCTGCTGGTGAACGATGTGTACGTGACCGACACGCTGCGCGACGGCTCGGGTGGGTTGGCGCGCGTGGCCGCGTTGCGTGACTCCATTGAAAGGGCAACAAACGCCAAGGTGCTGTTTGTGCTCGCCGGGGATGTGCTCTCGCCGAGCGTGCTGGGGAAGTGGTACGGTGGCGCGCAGGTGGTGGACGGCTTCAATGCCGCACGGCTGGATCTGGCCACGCTGGGCAATCATGAGTTCGACAACCCGCGCGCCAACCTCGTGGCACGACTCGGGGAGTCGAGGTTCCAGTGGCTGAGTGGCAACTGCGGTGAGGCAAACGGTACCGCCTTCCCCGGCGTGAAGGGGTGGGACACGGTGCACGTGGGCGCCGTGAAGGTGGGCATCCTGGGGACCACGGTCGTGCGTGACTATCCCGGCTGGGTGCGCTGCCGCGATGCCGACAGCGCCACCACGGCGCTGGCGGACACGCTTGTGGCGCAGGGCGCGGCGCTCATCGTGGCGCTCACGCACCGCTTCATCTTCGAGGATGAGGCCACGCTCGCCAATGAGCCGCGCATTCAGGCCATTCTGGGGGGACACGAGCATGATGGCCAACGCGTGGTGCGCGACGGTCGGCTGCTCGTGAAAGCGGTCTCCAACGCCCGGACGGCCGTGCTGGTCACTTTCACCCGCGAGGGAAGCGGCCCCTCCGCGCGCTGGCGCGTCGTCGATCAACGCTTCGCGCTGACGCGCGGTATGCGCGAGGACCCGGCCACACTGGCCTCGGTGCAGCGCTGGCGCGATACCCTCACCCGGCGCATCGGCCCCGACCGGGTCCTCGGTATCGCTCCGGAGCCCATCAATGCCATTGACTCCGTCTCCAAGCGGGAGAGTCGCTTCGGCAACATGATCACCGATGGCATGCGTGCGGGCACCGGGGCCGACGTGGCGCTGATCAATTCCGGCGCCCTGCGTTTCGACGACATGATGGCCGCGGGTCCGATTACCCGCCATCTCATTGAAGGGGTGTTTCTGTTCGCCGACGAAACACGGGCCGTGACCTTTCCGCTCACCGGGGCGCGCCTGCGTGAGATGCTGGAAACAGGGGTACGACAGGGGGCGCTGGGCGGCGGGGCCTATCCGCAGGTGAGCGGCGTGCGCTTTCGGATTGATGCCAGACGTCCAAGCGGAAGTCGGGTGGTGGGCGACCTCACCCGCGACGATGGACGGGTGATCGCGCCGGGCGATACCCTCCGCGTGACGTTCGTGACCTACCCGGCGTGCCGATCCGGTGATGGGTATCGCATTCCCGAAGCGGTGGCCGCGTGCCAGCACGTCGAGCGCCAGCCGTCATCGGCCCCGCGCACGGTCGACCTCGTCATCCAGCACCTCGAACGCATGAACGGGCGTATTGTGGCACCGCCACTCGGGCGTGTGACGCGTCTCGACCGGTAGCCGTCCCGAGTGCACATTCGGGCACCCGCATTCCCTGCCTTTTCCCGTGCATTCCCCATGAGCTCCCATCACGAAGCACACGAGCCGTTGACGCCCCCCAGCGCCGACGCCATTTCCCGATTTCGGCTCGACGGTAAGGTGGCCATCGTGACCGGCGGAACACGCGGTATCGGCCTGTCGGTCGCGTGCACCCTGGCGCGCGCCGGCGCACGCGTGATGCTCTCGAGCCGCAAGGCCGACCACGTGGACAGCGCCGTGCGGGCGCTGCGTGCCGAAGGCCTCGAGGTACAGGGACTCGTGGCCAACATGGGCAAGCCCAGTGATGCGCACGAGCTGGCTGCGCGCACGGTCGAGCACTTTGCTGGCATCGACATCATCGTGAACAACGCGGCGACGAACCCCATCTTCGGCCCCCTGCAGCAGGCCACGGCGGAGGCCTTCGACAAGATCTTCGACGTGAACGTGAAGGGGCCGTTCGAGCTGTGCAAGACGGCGCATTCGGTGATGGTGGAGCGCGGCGGTGGGGCCATCGTGAACGTGTCGAGCATTGGCGGGATCACGCCGGAGGCCGGACTTGGGCTCTACAGCATGAGCAAGTCGGCGCTCATTTCGCTGACCAAGGTCATGGCCCAGGAGTGGGGCGCCGACGGCATCCGGGCCAACGCGATCTGCCCCGGGCTCATTCGTACGAAGTTCTCCGCGGCGCTGTGGCAGGATGGCGACATTGCCGACAAGGTGCTGGGGCATCAGCCGATCCGCCGCATTGGTGTTCCCGATGATGTGGCCGGTCTGACGCTCTTCCTGGCCTCGGACGCGTCGGCATACTGCACCGGCTCCGTGTACATGGTGGACGGCGGATACCTGTCATGAACGGACTGTCCTCACTGTCGGCCCTGACCTGCCCGCCAGCGGCCACGCAGGACCACCTGCTCGAGACCGCACGGCGATTCGTACGCGAGGAGCTTGTCCCGCTCGAAGGGGCCATGCTCACGCAGCCCTGGCACACCACGGAGACAACCCTCAACGCCCTGCGCGTGCGGGCGCGCGACCTGGGATTGTGGGCGCCGTTCCTGCCAGCGGAGTATGGCGGTATCGGCATGCCACTCGAGGCGTTCGCGCAGCTGAGCGAAGTGCTGGGGTGGACGCCGTTCGGACACTACGTGTGCAACTGCCAGGCCCCCGATGTGGGCAACATGGAGCTGCTGCTGGCCTTCGGCACGGAGGCGCAGAAGCGGGAGTATCTGGAGCCGCTCGCGCGCGGCGACATCCGCAGCTGCTTCGCGATGACGGAGCCGGAGCACGCCGGATCGAATCCCGTGGTGCTGTCCACCACGGCCGTGCGCGACGTGACGCACTGGGTGATCAACGGCCACAAGTGGTTCACCAGCAGCGCCGACGGCGCGGCCTTCGCGGTGGTCATGGCGGTGACCGACGCCGGCGAAACGCGGCGGCACTATCGCGCCAGCCAGATCATCGTACCGCTGCAGAGCCCCGGCGTGCGCCTCGTGCGCAACATTTCGGTGATGGGGGAATCGGGGGGCGGGTGGGGAAGTCATGCCGAGCTGCGCTTCGAGGATGTGCGCGTGCCGGTGGAGCAGCTCATCGGTCTGCAGGGGCATGGCTTTGCCCTCGCGCAGGAGCGTCTGGGGCCCGGTCGCATTCACCACTGCATGCGCTGGATCGGCATTTGCGAACGGGCCTTCGATCTCATGTGCCGTCGCGCGACCTCTCGCGAGCTGGCGCCCGGCGAGCGGCTGGCCAGCAAGCAGCAGGTGGAGTTCTGGATCGCCGAATCCCGCATCGACATTCATGCGTCGCGGCTCATGGTGCTCGACGCCGCGCGCCGCATGGCTGCGCACGGTCAGGAAGCGGCGCGCGAGGAGATTGCGTACATCAAGGTGTTCGTGGCCAATACGCTGCAGCGGGTGCTCGATCGTGCCATTCAGGTGCACGGGGCGCTGGGCATCACGGACGACACGCCACTGGCCTGGTGGTATCGTCATGAACGCGCGGCGCGCATCTACGACGGCGCCGACGAAGTGCACAAGTCGGTCATCGCGCGCCGAGCCCTGCGGGCGTATCTCCCGGAGCGCCGCACACCGCGCGCGCCCGCTGTACTGCTCTAGCGTGGGCGGCGCACGTGAGTGAGGCGGCCATCCCGCCGTGCGACGACCGCGCGCTGCCGGTGGCGTCACTGCACCGGTGGCTGACGGGTGCACTCCCTTCCCTCGTGTCCGGCGCCAGTACGATCACGGTGGAGCAGTTTCCGGCGGGCTTCTCCAACCTCACGTACCGTGTGGACGTGGACCACGGCAGACGCACGGATTCGCTGGTCCTTCGCCGCCCGCCGCCGGGGGTGGCGGGCGGCGTCGCACACGACATGGTGCGCGAGTACGGCATTCTGGAGGCGCTGCAGGGAACCGGTGTTCCAGTCCCGACACCGCGGGCCTGCTGCGCCGACCCCGCCGTTATCGGCGCGCCGTTCTATGTGATGGAGCTGGTGGAGGGGCGCATCGTTCGCGGCTCGCCACCGCGCGCCTGGGCGCGTGATGCGGAGGGGCTCGCGGTGCGCATGCGGCAGCTATCGCACGCGTTCGCCACCACGCTGGCGGCGCTGCATGCGGTACCCGTGCAGGGCGCCCTCGCGTCGTTGGGGCGACCACAGGGCTACGTGGCGCGCCAAGTGGATGGGTGGAGCCGCCGCTGGACGGCCGCGCGTACGCACGACGTGCCAGCCATGGATCGGCTCGCGAGCTGGCTGGCCGCCCACCAGCCCGTGACTGGGCGCGTGGCCCTGCTGCACAACGACTTCAAGATCGACAATCTCGTGCTCGATGAGGAGGGCACCACCGTACGTGCCATTCTCGACTGGGAGATGGCCACCATCGGCGATCCGCTGCTCGACTTGGGCACGAGCCTCGCCTACTGGGTGGAGGCGGGCGATCCCCCCCTCTTCGCGGCACTCGGACTTGGCGTCACGGCACTGCCGGGCAGTCTGACGCGTCGTGAGCTCATCGAGGCCTACGGGCAGGCCGTGGGGGAGCCGGTGGTGAACGCCCGCTTCGCACTCTGTTTCGGACGATTCAAAGTGGCCGTGATTGCCCAGCAGATCTATGCGCGCTACCGCCAGGGGCACACTACCGACCAACGGTTCGCGCTGCTGGGTGACGTCGTGCAGGCCCTCGCCACGCTGGCGGAGCAGGAGTTGGAGGGGAGCTGACGCAGCCGGTGATTGCGGTGGAAGTCGCGGGAAGGCAGAATCGTGTGTTCCCCTCCCTCTCTTCCGTCAAAGACCATGCCTCGTTCCCTCCTGTTTGCCGCCCTGGTCGCCCCGTTGTGCACGGTGAGTTTGGGCGCCTCGCTCGGGGCGCAGTCCGCCCGTCAGGCGGCGCCCGCCCCGCGCCCAGTGCCCGACTCCACCTTCGTCGGGCTGTCGTATCGCAACATCGGCCCAGCCAACATGAGTGGCCGGATCGCGACCGTCGTCGGAGTCCCGGGCGATCCGTCGCTGATTTACGTGGGCAGTGCCTCGGGCGGTGTGTGGAAGTCCACCAACGCGGGCACCACCTGGACCCCGATCTTCGACAAGCAGCCGGTGCAGACGATCGGAGACATCGTGCTCGAGCCGGGGAACCCCGACGTTGTGTACGTGGGGTCGGGTGAGGGCAATCCGCGCAACTCGGTGTCGTTCGGCAACGGGATCTACCGGAGCAGCGACGGCGGCAAGACGTGGAAGTGGCTTGGTCTCGCCGATTCCCGGCACATCACGCGCATGGTCATCAATCCGCGTAATCCGCGCACGGTGTACGCGGCGGCGCTGGGGTCCGAGTACGGCCCCGGCCCCGAGCGGGGGGTGTTCATGTCGGAGGACGGCGGCGAGACGTGGAAGCGCACGCTGTACGTGAGCGATCGCCACGGCGCCTCTGATGTCGATATCGACCCGCAGAACCCGAATGTGCTGTACGCCGGCATGTGGTACTTCGATCGCAAGCAGTGGACGCACACCTCGGGCGACGACAAGGGTGGCCTGTTCAAGTCGGTCGATGGGGGCAAGACATGGACAAAGCTCACCAAGGGCTTGCCGGCGCTCATGGGGCGCATTGGCGTGAAGGTGGCCCCGAGCAATCCGCGCACGGTGTATGCCGTGATGGAAACGAAAGACGGGTTCGTATTCCGCTCGGACGACGCCGGGGAGAGCTGGCAGAAGGTGAGCAGCAACGCCAACACGATTGGCCGTGGCTTCTACTATGCCGACCTGCGCGTGGACCCGAGGAACGAGCATCATGTGTACACCCTCGGCATGTCGTTCATGCACAGCATCGACGGCGGACGCACCTTCACGAACGTGCCGGGCAACTTTCACGGTGATCATCAGGCGCTGTGGATCGATCCGCTCAACCCGAAGCGGTTGCTCATGGGTGACGACGGCGGTCTCGAGGTGAGTTACGACGGCGCCGGTGGCTGGGAGTGGTTCGGCAATCTCCCGCTCGGGCAGTTCTACCAGCTGTCGCACGATATGCGCGAGCCCTTCTACCATGTGGCGGGCGGACTGCAGGACAACGGCGTGTGGACCGGCCCGACCCGCACGCGGAAGAGCGCCATCTTCCTCTGGGACTGGCGCTTCATCCAGTACGGTGACGGGTACTACGCCATCTCGCATCCCGACGATCCCGACTGGTTCCTGAGCGACTATCAGGCCGGTGGCATTCAGGCCACGCATCTGGGGCGCTACGAGGTACGCGAAGCGTCGCCGCAGCCCAAGCGCATGGATGGCTATTCCGCCGACTCCAATGCGGTGCGCTTCAACTGGAACGCGCCCATCGTGCCGTCACCGCACGATCCGCGCGTGGTGTACTTTGGCGGCAGCACGCTCTTCCGCAGCACGGACTGGGGGCGCACCTGGACGGCGCTGGGCGGAGACCTGAGCAAGAACGACAAGTCGCGGCAGGGGAACGCCGGCGGCCCCATTCTCAAGGAAAACACGGTGGCCGAGTACTACGGCACCATCTATTCCTTCGCCGAAAGCCCGGCCCGAAAGGGAGTCCTGTGGGCGGGCACCGATGACGGCAACCTGCAGGTCTCGCAGGACGATGGAAAGACGTGGACGAACGTGGCGCCCAACGTGCCGGGGATGGGGCCCGACGCGGTGATCAGCGGTATCGAAGCGTCGCGCACCGCCGCCGGAACGGCGTACGCGACCTTCGAACGGCACATGAGCGACGATTTCAAGCCGTATGTGTTCAAGACCACCGACTTCGGGCGCACGTGGAGCAACATCACCGGCAACCTGCCGGTGAACGCCTACGCGCAGGTGATTCGCGAAGATCCCAGAAACCCGAACCTGCTGTACTACGGTTCGGAGTATGGCCTGTTCGCCAGCTGGACCGGCGGAACCCAGTGGACGAAGCTGTCACTCAAGAACCTGCCCAACGTGGCAGTGCACGAAGTGCTGGTGCATCCGCGGGAGAACGACCTCATCGTGGCCACGCACGGCCGGGCCCTCTGGGTGTTCGATGACGCGTCGCCCATTCAGCAGATGTCCGCCGCGATCGCGGCGAAGCCGGCGCACCTCTTCCCCATGCGCGTGGCCACGCGATTCAATCTGGGCGATCAGTCGCTCAACTTCGGCCACAAGCAGTACCGCGGACAGAACGCGGCGTACGGTGCTCTCATCACCTACTGGCTTGCGCGCAGCGACAGCTCGGTGAAGGTGGAGATCCTGAAAGACGGGCAGGTCATTCGGCAGCTGCGCAAGCCACCGACGGCCGCCGGGTTCAACCGCACGACGTGGGACCTGCGCATGGCCCCGTCGCTGGCGTTGAGCGATACCCCCGCCGACAGCGCCGACGAGGATGGCGCCCGGGGGCGTGTACCGGGAGCGCAGGTGCTGCCGGGGAGCTACATGGTCCGCATCACGGTGGGCGGGCAGAGCCAGGAGCAGCCGCTCACGGTGCGGCTCGATCCAACGGCCACCTTTGCCGATGCCGACGTGCAGCTGCAGTTCGCTCAGGCCACACGGCTTGTCGCGACGGTGAACACCCTCATCGAGACGGAACGCGGGCTGGCGGCCTTTGCGGTGCAGGCGCAGGAGCGGTCGAACACGGCCAACACCCTGCGTGCCGACGCCGCGCGGGAGCTGGTCGCCGCGACGAAGGAGGAACTGCGGAAGCTCGATTCGGTTCGGCTGCAGCTCACGCGCCCTTCCACCGACGTGGCACCCTACTACTCAGAAGGCCCGCGGCCCCTGCAGCGCGCATCGGCACTGCTCTCCAACATCGATGCCGGGCTGACGCCGGTCATTCCCGGACAGGTGGAGTACACCGGCGAGGTGCGGCGTGATGCCGACGTGGTGATGACGATGATCGATACGCAGATTCGCGCCACTGCCACCCGGCTCAACCCCATGCTGGAGAAGCTCGACCTGCCCAAGCTGGTGGTGCCGGCCAAAAAGCCTCTGGCCATGTAAGGCACCCGAAGCACGAAACTCGAAACTCCCCGTGAACCGCGGGGAGTTTCGAGTTTCGGGTGTCGGGTTGCAGATAGCCCGCGTGAACAACGCCAGCTTCGCGCCTCAGCCCGCGTACACCTCGAAGATGCCGGCCGCGCCCATGCCGCCGCCAATGCACATGGTCACCATGCCATAGCCGCCGCCACGCCGGCGCAGCTCGTGCACCAGCTGCGTGGTGAGTTTGGCGCCGGTGGCGCCCAGCGGATGCCCCAGGGCAATGGCGCCACCGTTCACGTTGATGATGTCGGTGGGCAGGTCGAGCTCCTTGATGACGGCGAGTGCCTGGGCGGCAAAGGCCTCGTTGAACTCGATGAGCGTGAGGTCGCGAAGGGAGAGTCCGGCGCGCTTGAGCGCCTTGGGTACGGCCTTGATGGGGCCCACTCCCATGATGCCCGGATCCACGCCGCCCACGGCGAAACTCACGAAGCGCGCGAGCGGGGTGAGTCCGAGTGCCTTTGCGGTGTCTGCGCGCATGACCAGCACGGCCGCCGCGCCGTCGGAGTACGGACTGGCGTTGCCCGCCGTTACCGTGCCGGTGGGCACGAACGCCGGGCGCAGCTTCGCGAGTCCCTCGATGGTCGTGTCTGCACGCGGACATTCGTCGGTGTCGAACACCACGTCGGTCACCGCCTTCTCCGCTCCCTTCCACGCGTATCGCTGCGTGTGAATGGGGACGATCTCGTCGCGGAACACACCGGCCGCCACGGCGGCGGCGGCCTTCTGCTGGCTGTCACAGGCGAAGCGATCCTGCTGCTCGCGCGTGATGCCCCACTGCTGTGCCACGTTCTCCGCCGTGAAGCCCATGCCGATGTAGCTCTCGGTGATCGCCGGCGACAGACGGGCGTAGTAACCGCTCATGGGCACCTGCGACATCATCTCGATGCCGCCCGCCATGACGGCATCGCCTTGCCCGGCGATAATGGCCTGTGCGGCATACGCCACCGACTGCAACCCCGATGAGCAGAAACGGTTGATCGTGGCGGCCGACGTTTCCACGGGCAGGCCGCCACGGAGCCAGGCCAGCCGGGCATGGTTGAGCCCCTGCGATGCCTCCGGCATCGCGCAGCCCCACTGCACATCTTCGATCACCGTCGGGTCTACCCCGGCGCGATCAATGGCGGCCTTCATGACGGCCGATGACAGATCCACCGGATGTACTCCGGCGAGTCCTCCATCGGCCTTGCCGCGGGCCACCGCACTGCGCGCGGCACTGACGATCACGACCTCGGTCATCTCCATCTCCTGTCGCGCTCAGTTGCGCAGCGGCTTGCCGGTCTTGAGGGTGTACGCGATGCGTTCCTGCGTCTCCTTGGTTCCCAGGAGCGAAAGGAACTGTTCGCGTTCGAGGTCGAGAATGTCCTGCTCCGTCACGTCACGCGGTGTCCCATCCCCACCGCAGAGCACATAGGCGACGGCATGCCCCACGCGCACGTCGTGGGCACTCGCCTGACCCGCTTCCTTCGCGGCCCACAGCGCGTACTCGAGATTGCCGATGCCTTCACGACCGAGCGCACGCACCCGCATCTCCGCGGGTGGCAGATAGCCCGGTGCCAGATCGAGCACGCGCTGCTTCGCGTCGGCTATCTGGTGGTCGCGGTTCATCGAAATGCGATCGCGATCGCGCAGGTACCCCAGCGCCTTCGCTTCGTGGGCGCTGGTGCTGGTCGTGGCGAACGCGATGATCTTGAAGGCACGCTTCACGGCGGCGAAGAGATCCACCTCCTCGTACTGCTGCAGTTCGCTCGTGAAGCGCATGAGCAGTTCCTTGGTGCCGCCGCCACCTGGCAGCAGTCCCACGCCCACTTCCACCAGCCCCATATACGTCTCGGCGTGCGCCTGCACCGCGTCGGCGTGCAACGTGAACTCCGCCCCACCACCGAGCGTCATGCCGGCTGGAGCCACTACCACCGGGAACGGCGCCTTGCGAATGCTCATCGTGGCGTTCTGGAAGGTACGGATGGACGCCTCAATATCGTCCCACGCCCCGGCCGCCACGGCGAACGACACGAGCGACAGATCGGCGCCCACACTGAAGGCGCGCGCATCCTCGTTGCCGATGATCATGCCGTTGAAGCCAAGCTGTTCGACCTTCTTGAGCGACTGCTCCAACCCTTCCAGCACGCCCTGCCCGAGGCTGTTCATCTTGCTGCGGAACTCGAAGCAGGCCACGCCATCGCCCACATCGAGCAGGCGCGAGAGACCATTGTCCATGAGGACGCGCCCGCTCGCGGCCAGGCCGGCCAGCGCGATGCGCCCCGGGATGCCGGGGATCGGTTCGTAGCTGCCATCGAAGGTGAGGTACTCGCCCTGCCGATAAAAGCTGCCCCGTGCGAGATCGAGGAGTTCGGGTATCTCGAGTCCCTCGGCCTTGAACTGTTCGCGCAGCCAGTCGAGGCCGAGCGCATCCATGACCTGAAAGGGACCCGCCTCCCACCCGTAGCCCCACTCCATGGCACGATCGATCGCCACGATGTCATGGGCCAGTTGCGACGCGAGCGTGAGCGTGTAGTGCGCCGCATCCACGACATGATCGCGAATGAAGGCGCCCTGCGCGCCGGGAATGCTCTTGATCGCGGGGAGTCGCTGCGCCACCGGAAGCCGAATGGCCGCGCCAATGTCACCGCCTTCGAGCCGCTGCTGCGGCACATACTCCTTTGTCTTCCAGTCGAAGGTGAGCGTGCCTGCCTTCGTCTTCTGGTAGAAGCCGCCGCCGCTCTTGTCGCCCAGCTTGCCCTTGGCCACGAGATCGTCGTGCACCCATGTCGGGAGCGCGAAATCCTCGCCGGTGGTGGCGCCAATGCCGCGAGTAACGTGGGCCAGCACATCGAGCCCCGACAGGTCGCCGGTGCGGAAGGTGGCGGAGCGGGCCCGGCCGATGAGCGACCCGGTGAGTCCGTCCACCTCGTCAATGGTGAGGCCGTGCTGCTCCATGCGCCGCATGGTGGCCACCATGCCGAAGACGCCGAGGCGGTTGGCAATGAAGCCCGGTACGTCCTTGGCGAGCACGATCCCCTTGCCGAGTGTTCGCTCGGCAAAGCTGCGCATGGCGCCAATGACGGCATGATCGGTCTCGGGGGTGGGGATCACCTCGAGCAAATGCATGTACCGCGGTGGATTGAAGAAGTGCGTACCGAGGAAGCGCCGGCGGAATTTCTCGCCGCGCCCCTCGAGCAGGACGGCCATGGGAATGCCCGACGTGTTCGACGAGATGATCGCCGTGGGCTTCATGAGCGCCTCGATCTTCGCGAACAGCTCCTGCTTGGGCCCAGGCTGCTCGATGATCGCCTCGCAGATCCAGTCGCACTCGGCGAGCCACGCGAGATGATCGGCGGTGTTGCCGGTGCGCACGCGGCTGGCCGCCGCCGCTTCCATGAAGCTGGCCGGCTTGCTCTTGATGGCCTTCTGCAAGCCGGTGCGAGCGGGGGCACTGCGATTGGGCGACGCAGGGTCTGGGTCGCCGGGGATGTCGAGCAAAACGACACGGCACCCGGCCGACGCTGCCAGTGCCGCGATGCCACTCCCCATGGCGCCGGCGCCTACCACGCCGACGGTCGTCACACGCATTCGGGCTCTCTCCGTAAGGGATGCGTGGAACTTCCGCCCGGGACGCCGGGAGCGGAAGGGGTTGGCCGGGAAAAGACGACGGGGGCGTCATGTTTTGACGCAGCCCCGCGGCTGCATTGCCGTGGCTGGCCGGCGGGCGCTTTGTTCTGGTATCCGCTCACCACCGACCCATGACCTCCTTGCCGTCTCTGGCGGGCGCACCGGCGCCGTCGGGTGGACCGCTCCTCGAGGCCCTCTTCACGCAGGGCTTCTACGGCGTGGTCGAGTTCGACCTTGCGCTGCGTTTCGTGCGCCTCAACGAGACGCTGGCGCACATCAATGGCCTGCCCGTCGAGGCCCATCTCGGGCGCACCGTGGCCGAGGTGGTCCCGGCGCTGGTGGCGGCCGTCGAGGAGGTCACGGCGCAGGTGGCGAGCAGCCGCGCGCCAGTCACCAAGGAGATCCGCGGGGAGACGCCGGCCCAGCCCGGGGTGCTCCGTACATGGCTGGAGCATTGGCTGCCACTGTTCCATGCCGATCAGGCGCTGGTGGGATACGCCGTGCTCGTGGAGGAGACGACCGACCGGGAAGCCGTGTTGCACTCGCTGCAGCTGACCAGCGATGCGCTGCGGGCCAGTGAGGCGCGACTGCGGCTCAGTCTCGAGGCTGCGTACCTGATCAGCTTTTCATGGGATATCGTGCGCGACGAGGTGCACCGCCTGCACAGCGCCTCCTCGGTGCTGCCGGCAACGGCGCGCCCCGTACGCTTCGCCGATGTACTGGCGGCGGTGCACCCCGACGATCGGGTGGGGTTTCAGGAGCGTGTCGACCGCTGTCTGGCAGGTCCCGGGCAGTACGAGAATGAGTTTCGCGTGCTGGAAGCGGACGGCACGGTGCGCTGGCTGTACGAGCGCGGGGTGGTCACCCGGGCGGATGATGGCACGCCGCTCACGCTGTCCGGGCTGTCGCAGGATATCACCGCCCGCAAGACTGCCGAGCTGGCGCTCCAGATGGCGAATCGTCGCAAGGATGAGTTTCTGGCCACGCTCGCGCACGAATTGCGAAACCCGCTTGCCCCCATCCGCAGCGCGGCCGAAGTCTTGCGAATGCTCGCCCCTGAGGACCCCACCATGCAGAAAGCGGTGGGCATCATCGACCGTCAGGTGAGCCAAATGGTACGACTCGTGGACGACCTGCTCGACGTGAACCGCATCAGCCGCGGCGACATCCTGCTGCTGTCCGAACGCGTGGACGTGGCGGATGCCGTGCGGGCCGCCGTGGAAACGAGCCGGCCACTCATCGAAGCCGGCGAACATCATCTGCAGGTGAGCCTGCCACTCGCGCCCGTCACCGTTTCCGGCGATGCGACGCGCCTGTCGCAGGCGCTGTCGAACCTGCTCAACAACGCCGCGCATTACACGCCCATGGGCGGACAGATTGCACTGACCGTGGTGCGCGACGGGGGGCGGGTGCGCATTGCCGTGACCGACAACGGACGCGGACTCCCCGCCGACCGATGCGACGACGTCTTCGAGATGTTCACCCGTGTGCAGCAGGATGGGCAGGGCGGACTCGGCATCGGTCTGGCGCTGGTCCGGCGCATCGTGGAACTGCACGGGGGCGAGGTGCGCGCGCTCAGCAATGGAGAGGGGCAGGGATGTACCTTCGAGATGTGGTTGCCGGCGCTCGGGCCGGCCCCCTCCCCCGATGCGGCACGGCCGGCCGCGGCCAATGCGGTGCCGGCGGCGGCGGTGGGCGCCAAGGCGCAGGGGCTGCGCATCCTCATCGTGGACGACAACGTCGATTTCGCCCAGAGCGAAGCGACGATGCTCGAACTCAAGCAGCACATCGTGTGTGTGGTGCACGATGCACGCGCCGCCCTCGATGTGGTGCCCGTTTTCGCGCCCGATGTGGCGCTCCTCGACATTGGCCTGCCGGGAATGGACGGGTACGAACTGGCGGCCCGGTTGCGCGCCGATCCGGCCAACGCCGACCTCGTGCTCATTGCACAGACGGGGTGGGGACAGCCGGCCGATCGTGAGCGTGCCCTCGCTCAGGGGTTTCGCGCGCACCTCACCAAACCGGTGGACTGGGCCACCCTCGAGCGCGTCCTGCTCCCTGCCTGATTACGCGATCTGCTGGCGGCGGTCGTACCCGCATACACCGGCGTACAGCGAGCGCACACGCGCGATCCCCTCGGTGATGTCTGCTTCGTCGGGGGTGACCGTGGGCCCCAGGCGCACCAGCTTGTGCTCCCAATCGAGCGCCACCAGGCAGATGGGGATGCCGGCGCCCTTCGCCACGTGCCAGAATCCGGTGCGCCACTCGGTGACGGCCTTGCGCGTGCCTTCCGGCGACAGGGCCAGGGCGAACCGTTCGCTGCGTTGCGCCAACTCCACCGTGCGCTGCACGGCGTTGCCCTTGTTGCGACGGTCCACAGGAATACCGCCGTTGGCCCGCATGAACCAGCCAAGGGGGGGGCGAAAGAGTGTGTCCTTTCCCCACCAATGGGCATCGAAGCCAAGCGCCCACTTGGCCGCGAGCCCCACGGGAAAGTCCCAGTTCGAGGTGTGGGGCGCCACGATGCAGACGAACTTGGGAATGTCCGGCATGGAACCGGCAAAGTTCCAGCCTGCGCGGCGCATGAGGAACCACCCGAGCGCGCGCAGCCAGCGGCGCTGGGTTTGCGGGGCGTTGGGACCGAGCTGCCAACTGGCGTGGGGTGACGACATGGCGTTCATTTGAACCCATGAGCCATTTCCACCGCAAGGGACGAGGGCATTCTGCGTCCAGATTTGCTGCCGCGGTTCGTGGGCTGCCGTTCATCGGGGCCGCTGTCGCGCTGACGTTCGCCGTCCCCTTCGCCGCCCCCGTCGCCCTGCAGGCTCAGGGGACGCGTTCGCAGCCCGTGGCGCCCCAGTCCACGAGCGATGAGGCACGACTCGAGGGCCCCCTGGTGCTGCGCCTCCCTGCCAGCGCGCGGCTGCTGGGCATGGCCAATGCCGGAGCGGCGGCGGCCGATGGCGACGCGGTGTTCTACAATCCCGGCATGTTGCCTCAGGCGCGCGGGGTCGCCGTTTCCGTGCAGCGATACGGCGCCCGCGCCACGAGTGGCTCCTTCGGCAGCGTGCAGACCTTCGGCGCTTACTCGATCGGGCTGGGCGCGCAGCTGCTGCAGTACCAGGGAGACGCGGCAGACCCGGTGGGTGCCAACGAGCGTGGCGGTCCACGGCTTTCCGACGGTGGGACCGTTACGGCGTCGAGCAACGCGTTCGTGTTCGGGGTAGCGCGTACCATCAAGGGGCTGCGGGTCGGCGCGAGCGCCAAGTACGCGGAAGAGCGACTCGACGCCGTTCACGATGGGGGCTTCGCGCTCGACGTGGGCGTGAGCAAACCGCTGGGATCGGCCACGCTGGCCATGGCCGTGCAGAACATCGGGAGCGATCCCGATCTCGGGTTCGGGCCGGGGGCGCTCCCGACGCGCTTTACCGTGGGCTTCGGTGGTGGCCTCTTTCCGCTCTGGGAGCACTGGGATCTGGGCATGCAGACGCAGGTGAGCGTCGAGCGTGACGGATTCGTGCGCCCGGCGGGCGGTGTGGAGCTGGGCTATGTGCCCATCGAGGGGGTCGCGGTGGTCGTGCGCAGCGGGCTGCGGCTCCCGCGAGAAATCGATGAGCCCCTCGCGACAGCCGGCTTCGGTCTCAACGTCGACCGGTTCTCCGTCGACTGGGCGATGGAGCCCATGCGCGGCGGACGTCCGGTGGTGCACCGCGTGGGCATCCGGCTGCGGTAACGGCAACTCGCGTCGTGCGTTCGCAGCGGCTGAAAAAAACGCCCGGCCATCTGGCCGGGCGTTGCGCATCGGGGGCTGCTGTTCGTCAGCCGCAATTGGGGCGGCCGCGCGGCAACGACAGGGTGCAGTTCCTGGTCGTACCATCCTGCGTGATCGTCACCTTGGCCGTGGTCGACCCGTCGTACTCCACCACCTCGCGGCGCTCCTTCACACTGGGCGTGCCGCCGGCCACCGTCGTGGTGACTTTCATGGTGCGAACGACTCTGCCGGCCGTGGGGTGCCGCGGTCCGGTGGTGGACACCGGCACCACGAGATTGGTCGTCGTGTCGGCCGAGAGGCGCACGGCGGTGAAGCTCTGGCCGTCGCGATTGGTGCCGGTAGAGTTTTCGGTACCGCGCGAGGTGCCGTTTACCGTGCGCTGCGTGCTGCTGGCGGCGAGCCCGGTCACGGTACGATCGCTGGCGTGATTCACGGTGGCCGTCACGTTCGCCCCGTCACGGCCGTGCGTGCTGGTACCCGTGACCGTGGCGCGTGTACGCACCGAATTGGTGGTGATGGTGTCGATGCGCGTTTGCGCGGCGCCGGCCGCGTCGTGAATGGTGTAGATGGTGGTGGCGGTGAGGCCGTTGCCGGTGCGCGTGCAGGTGACGTCGCCGGCGCTCACGGTGCAGGTGGAGTCGATGCGCGCCGCAAACGGACCGCGATGGGCTCCGCGCCCGAAGCCCCCGGTGCCGAGGAAGTCGGCACCCATGCCGCCGCCCATGAGTCCCATCATGCCGGGGCCGCCGGGGCCGCGGCCGCGGCGCGGCCCGCCCCACGCCCCTTCGCTGTCGGGGGAGAAGGAGCTGGTCGCGCCATCGAGTCCGGTTGGTGCGCTGTCGAAGGCCGAGTCGAACTGCATGGTGTCGCCGGGGCCGCCAAACGCGTCGAATGTGCAGGCCGTCGCGCCGATCAGCGTGGTCGCCGTTGCCAGTACACGAAACAGGGTGCGTGCCATGAGAGTGTCCGGGAGTGATGCCGAGCCGGGCCGGCGACCGTCGCCGGCGTGCGCTCAGGCGCTCACGCAGGGGAACACTACATCGGCCGCGAACCCTAGCTGTCTGGTGCTCGGTGCAGGAAGGGGGCGAGCTTTTCGCGCAGCTGGCGCAAGGCGCGGCTCATGTTGGCCTCCACGGCCTTCACGCTCACGCCGAGCTGAGCAGCGATCTCGCTGTGCTTGAGGTTGCGTTCGCGGCTGAGCAGAAAGACCTCCCGTGTGCGCGGCGGCAACTCGGCGATGGCCTCGCGCATGGCCCCCTCGAGCTCGTTGGCGTGCGCGTCGGCGTCGGCGTGCTCCGCGGGTTCATGGAGCGCCTCCACGTACAGCTGCGACTTCTTCTGCACCTGCAGGTGCCGAAGATGATTGAGCGCCCGGTTGCGTGCCGCCTGCACGAGATAGCCGGCCACGCTGCTGCCATCGGGCAGCTGATCACGCCGCCGCCACAGCTCGAGAAACACGTCCTGCGCAATCTCCTCGGCGACGCCTGGCTCATGCAGAATGCGATTGGCCGACCGTACGACTGGCTCGTACCACTGCCGGAAGATGGCGTCGAACGCCGCGTGCTCCCCCTGACGAAGTCGAGTCAGCAGGTCGGCGTCGGTCATGGAGCGGTTGATCGGGGGCGCACAGGCAGCGGAGCGAGCGGTGGACGAACGAGGACAGGCCGTGCAGGTGAATAATGCTAAGTTTCCGATCGCGCCATGCGCCCCGGGTTCGCACGCGGGGCGTGGCCGACCGACGTAGGGTTCCGATCCGCTCCCGTGTTCCCCACTGCATGTCCGACCGTTCCCACGAACTCCGACCTTCTTCCGGCCAGCCGCCGGACGCCAACTGGGAGGCGATCGCCCGCCATCTGGCGGGGGAGAGCGACCCGGTTGAGGCGGCGTCCGTTCGGAGCTGGCTTGCCACGCATGCGGAAGACGCCAGGCTGGTCGATCTCGTTAAGGTGCACACCGCCAATGCCGAGCATCGGGCCGACGTGACGGTGGATACCGAGCGTGCCCTGGCGGCAGTGCACGCCCGCATGGGAGTGGAGGCCACTGCTCCCCGCCTGTCGGTGGAGCGCGGGGGATCGCCGGGGAGAGCGAACGTGTCGGTGGGGCAGCCGGCGCGGCGCCGGTGGTCGTGGGTGGCCGGTGCGCTGGCGGCCGGGGTGGCCGCGATGGCGGCCCTCTCGCAATTCCGCAGTACCTCCGAGGCGAGTGCGTCACGCGAATACCGCACGGCCGTGGGGCAGCGCGATAGCGTGCGGTTGCCCGACGGCAGCACGGTGGTTCTGGCGCCGGGAAGTCGCCTGGTGGTGGCCGCCGCGTACGGTGTCGCGTCGCGCGACGTGGAGCTGGATGGCGCGGCCTACTTCGATGTGAAGCACGATGCCGCGCACCCGTTTACGGTGCACACGGCGAGCGCCGACATTCGCGACATCGGCACGGCGTTCGCCGTCAAGACGAGCGACGACGGCGAAGTGGCGGTGGATGTGACGCACGGGATCGTCGCGCTGCGTGCGGCACGCTCGACAGTGGCCCCGGTGGAACTGCACGCCGGCGACCGCGGCGTGCTGGTGCGCGAGGCGGTATCCGTGCGCCGCGGGACGGTGACCGCCGACGACGTGGCCTGGACACGCGGCCTGCTCTCGTATCGCGACGCCTCGCTCACGGAAGTGCGCGCCGACGTACGGCGCTGGTACGGCATCGACCTTCGCGTTCCCGACAGCACCCTCGCGGCGCGCACGCTCACGGCCTCCTTCCGCGGCGATTCCGCCACCCGGGTGCTGCGGGTGATCGCGTTGGCCCTGGGGGCCGAGCTGGTGCACCAGGGAGACACCGTGACGCTGCGACCGCAGGGTGCCGGTTCCTCGACGCCGCGCTGATGACATGACGCCGTGCTCGCGAGCGCGCGGTGCGGGGCGACGGTCCGGCGGCCGTCGTGGCCGTGCCGTGCGCGCGGCGGTC
>VYLE01000477.1_pt1 | contig 21814 bp, 16 predicted proteins | sample 5114391 | NCBI WGS metagenome assembly VYLE01 (sample SAMN12291771, study PRJNA351875) | freshwater metagenome | isolation source: freshwater lake | place: USA: Michigan, Kent Lake | collected 2013-08-15
GAACATAGCGAGCCGGACATGACCCTCGACGCAAAGGACTTCAAGCAGGCGATGCGGCAATGCGCCGGCGCGGTCGCGCTGGTGACGGTGGGCCGCGAGAACGGCAGCCGCACCGGCCTCACGGTGACGTCGGCCTGCTCACTGTCGGACGACCCGCCGTCGCTGGTCGTCTGCGTCAACCGCAATGCCAGCGCGCATGCCCGTATCCGCGCCGAACGCGCCTTGGCGATCAACTTCCTCCACGAGGATCACGCCGCGCTCGCGCTGACCTTCAGCGGCCAGAAGGGCATCAACGGCGACGACCGCTTCGGCTTCGGCCAGTGGACGCGCGCCGTGACGGGGGCCCCGGTGCTGGTGGATGCCGTGGCGGCGTTCGATTGCGTGCTGACGCAGGAATTCGAGACGAAGACGCATTCGATCTTCGTCGCCGAAGTGCGCGGCGTGTCGCATTCGCCCGCGGCGACGCCGCTGGTGTATCTGCGCAGCAACTTCCATACGCCGCGGGAGATGCGGAACGTCACGACGATCGGCGACCGCGATGCGCGGCACCTGAGCTGGTCGGATTTTTCGTAGATCGCTCGCTCTCTTCCTTCTCCCCTTGTGGGAGAAGGTGTCGCGAAGCGCCGGATGAGGGGTCTGTCTCCGCGGACTCAAATGCGGGTAGGATTCGCGGAGACAGACCCCTCACCCGTCTCGCCGCTATCGCGGCGAGCCACCCTCTCCCACAAGGGAAGAGGGGAAGATGTGCCTATTGCGCCGTCTCGATCTTCAGCTGCCTGATCCTGCGATAGAGCGTGGCGCGGCTGAGCTTCAGGGCGGCGGCGGCTTCAGTCACGCGGCCGCCATGCTGGCGCAGCGCCTCGATGATGGTGGCGCGCTCGGCGGCTTCGAGATCGGGTTCGGCCGCCCGGCCGCCGAACGGCGGCAGATCGAGATCGGCGTCGGTGATGAGACCGTTCTCCGCCGTGCAGCCGGCGAGCCGCAGCACATGACGGAGCTGGCGCATGTTGCCGGGATAGGGATAGGCCGACAGCAACGTCCAGGCCTCCGGCGACAGCCGGCAGTTCGGCGCCTCCTCGCCCGCGATCTGGCGGATGATGTCGGCGCGATCGGCGCGATCGCGCAAGGGCGGCAGCCGCACCTCCATGCCGCGCAGGCGATAATAGAGGTCGGCCCGGAACGCGCCGTCCTCGGCCATGCGGCCGAGATCGCGATGGGTGGCGCTGATCAGGCGGATGTCGACCGGCACGGGCTTGAGCGCACCGAGCGGCCAGACCTCGCGATTTTCCAGCACGCGCAACAGGCGCGTCTGCAGGGACAGCGGCATGTCGCCGATCTCGTCGAGAAACAGCGTGCCGCCATCGGCCTGCACGATCAGGCCCTTCGAACCGTCGCGCCGCGCGCCGGTGAAGGCGCCAGCCTCGTAGCCGAACAGTTCGGCGTCGATCAGGCTCTCCGGCATCGCGGCGCAATTGAGCGCGACGTAATGGTTGCGGGCGCGGCTGCTGGCGGCGTGAATGGCGCGCGCAAAGACGTCCTTGCCGACGCCGGTCTCGCCGTGCAGCAGAACCGGGAGATTCTGGTCGCCGATGCGCCTGAGCCGGCTCACGGCCCGGACCAGGCCGGGATCGCTGCCGGCCAGCCGTTGCAACGCATCGGCGCGCGCGACAGGCCCATCCCGGCGGCTCGGAGTTGTCGCCGGCAGAGGCGGCGCGACGTGGCCTCGTCCCAGCGCACGCCCATCGCCGTCACGCATCTCGACGAGGTCGCTTGCCTCGCGTGATGCAGACCGATCGAGCGTGATGTAGCGCGACAGATCGATGCCCGATGCGATCATGCCGTCGGTGAGGCCGAGAAGTGCGCGGGCGGAACGGCAGGCGCCGACGATGCGGTGGTCGTCGTCATAGGCGAGCAGGCCGCTGCCGCCGTCGCCCGGCACGGTCGCGATCCAGGCCTTCTTGAAGTGATGGCGGAAGATCGCGCCTTCCATTCGGCGCGTCGCCTCCATCGTCACGGCGAGTGCAAGCTGATGGGCCGGACGCTCCAGATCCGCGCGGCAGGAGGTGATGTTGACGGCGCCGGCAAGGCAGCCGGTCTGGTCGAACAGCGGCGCGACGGCGCAGGAGAAGATGTGCCATTGCGCACGAAAATGCTCGTCGCGATGCACCAGGATCGGCTTCTGCTCGGCCAGCGCCGTGCCGAGCCCGTTGGTGCCTTCGCAGTCTTCCGCGAAATTGGAGCCGGTGTAGATCTTCCAGTCCTTGAACAATTGCGCATCGGACTCGCCGGGCAAGCGGCTGAACAGCATGGTGGCGTTGGCATCGGCCAGATTCACGCAATAGCCTGCATCACGCAGCACGCGCGCGAGATCGTCGAGCTCGGGCGTGAGCAGCCGGATCGTCTCCTCCATGGGTTCGGCGACGTGGCGGATTTCATCCTCGGTGAAGGTCTGCGGTGGGCCCTGGCGGGCGGGATCGAGCTTGTGGCTGATCAGGCAGCGGCGCCAGGAATTCGCGATCCGCGACGAGGCGTCGACGTCGGCCACATGGCGGGCGACGGACATGACACGGGCGACATGGTTCGAGGCCGAAAGGCTGGCCATCGCGGACGTCTCCACCCTGTATTATGATGCAAAGTCTGGCACCACGGGCGGGGATGTCAATCGGGAACCGGCGCGCGCAGGCGGGCACACTGTCTCAGCAGCGTCATGGCCGGGCTTCGTCCCGGCCATCCACGCCTTTGCGGCATGTGCGAAAGAACGTGGATGCCCGGGACAAGCCCGGGCATGACGGCGTTGATTAAAGAGCGCCTCAGGCGACTCCGACTTGCTGCAGTGCCCTCACCAGGTGTCGATGCAGGGCCGCTTCTTCTCGGTGCGCGGGGCGGGCTTCGGCACGGTTCGCAGGCCGGCCATGATCCAGCGTCGCGTCTCGGCGGGATCGATTACGTTGTCGATCTCGAACACCGAGGCGATCGAGACCGCCTTGCCGTTGGCGTAGAGCTCGGCGACCTTGTTGCGGTAATAGGCCTCGCGCTCGGCGGGATCGGCGATCGCCTCCATCTCCTTGCGGAAGCCGAGCCGGACATAACCTTCGAGACCCATGCCGCCGAACTCGCCGGTCGGCCAGGCCGCCGTGAAGAAGGAGGCGTGGAAGCCGCCGCCGATCATGGACTGCGCGCCGAGGCCGTAGCCCTTGCGCAGCACGATTCCGAACAGCGGCACGGTCAGGCTGGCGCCGGTGACGAACATGCGCGAGACGTGGCGCACGATCGCGGTCTTCTCCGCCTCGGGCCCGACCATGAAGCCGGGCGTGTCGCACAGCGAGACGATCGGCAGGTCGTAGGCATCGCAGAGCTGCAGGAAACGTGCGGCCTTGTCGCCGGCATCGGCATCGATCGCGCCGCCCAGATGCCGCGGATTATTGGCGATCAGGCCGAACGGCCTGCCCTCGATGCGGATCAGCGCGGTGATCATGCCGACGCCGTAGTCGCGCCGCAGCTCGAGAACGCTGTCCTTGTCCGCGACGAGGTCGATCACGCTGCGGATGTCGTAGACGCGCAGGCGGTTCTCCGGGATGGCGCGGCGCAACAGCCGCTGGTCGGCCGCCTGCCAGTCGGTGACCGGCCCCTGGAAGTAGGACAGGTATTTCTGTGCGACGGCCGTCGCCTCCTCTTCGTCCTCGACCAGAATGTCGATGACGCCGTTCGGCGCCTGGAACGAGACCGGACCGACCTCGGCCGGATGATAGACGCCGAGGCCGCCGCCCTCGATCATGGCGGGGCCGCCCATGCCGATGGACGCGTTCTTTGTCGCGATGATGACGTCGCAACAGCCGAGCATCGCGGCATTGCCGGCGAAGCAATAGCCGGAGACGATGCCGATCACCGGCACGAGACCCGAGAGCCGCGCGAACTGCAGGAAGGACGGACCATCGAGGCCGGTCATGCCGAGCCGGTCGGTATCGCCGGGCCGGCCGCCGCCGCCCTCGGCGTAGAACACCAGCGGCACGCGCCAGTCTTCCGCCAGCGTGAGCATGCGGTCGATCTTCTTGTGGTTCATGTGGCCCTGGGTGCCCGCCAGTACGGTGTAGTCGTAGGCCACGACGATGCAGCGACCGCCTTCGGCGCCGAACCTGTTCGCATTCACCGTGGCGACGCCCATCACGAGGCCGTCGGCGGGCGTGTTCTTGATCAGATCGTCCAGCTTGCGCCGCCGGCGCTGCGCGGCGATGGCGAGGCTGCCATATTCCATGAAGGAGCCTTCGTCGACCAGTTGCGCGATGTTCTCGCGGGCCGTGCGCTGATTGGTGTTGCGGCGGCGCTCGACCGAGGCGGGACGGTTGGCATCGAGCGTATTGGCCTGGCGCGCAATCAGCTCGGCGAGATCGGGCCGGATATGGTCGAGATCGATGTCGTCCTCCGTCGCCGACATATCGGCCGCGACATCGAGCGGCTCCAGATACAGGATCGGCTCGCCATGCAGCAGCGTGACACCGTCGCCGGCGACGAGCTTCATGACACGGCCGCCCTGCTCGGCCATGACGAGATGCTCCATCTTCATGGACTCGATCACAGCAAGCTGCTGGCCGGGGCGGACGATCTCGCCTTCCTTGACCTGGATCGTCACGATGGTGCCCTGCAAGGGCGCCGCGACCGTCACCGCCCCCTCCGGCGCGGCTTGCGTGACCGTGGCGCCGGTGCCCTTGGCGTCGCTTCGTTCGGCCGCCGCAAAGTACATCGGCCGCGCGGCACCGTTGGCGGCTCCGACCAGCGCGCCGATGTTGCGGTCGATGAAGTCGGTCGCGATGCGGTTGGTCCTGAAATCCGGATGCGCCAGCACCGCCTGGAGGAAAGTGATGTTGGTGACGACGCCGTCGATCCGGAATTCGCGCAGCACCCGCGAGCCCTTTGCCACGACATCGTGCCAGGACTCGCCGGGCGAATGCACAATGACCTTGGCCAGGAGCGAGTCGAAGGCGGCGCTGGTCTTGTAGCCGGCATAGCCGAAACTATCGACGCGGACGCCGGGCCCCGAGGGCGGCTCGAACACGGCAAGAACGCCGCCGGTCGGATGCGTCGCCCCGGTTGCGTCGAGCGTCTCCATATTGACGCGCAGCTGCATGGCAAAGCCGCGCGGCTTCGGGATCGATCCCTGGGCGAGGCCGAGCGAGGCGAGCGAACTGCCTGCAGCGACCGCGAGCTGGGCGCGGACGAGATCGAGGCCGAGCACTTCCTCCGTGACGGTATGCTCGACCTGCAGCCGCGGATTGGCTTCGATGAAGGCAAAGCTGTCGTCGGCGGTCCCGTCCACCAGGAACTCGAAAGTGCCGAGATTGTCGTAGGACGCGGCGCCGGCAAGCTGCTTCGCCGCCTCGATGATGCGGCCGCGCAGGGCCTCCGTCAGCGACGGGCTCGGCGCAACCTCGACCAGCTTCTGGTGCCGGCGCTGGATGGTGCACTCGCGCTCCCAGAGATGGCTGATCCCGCCATGGCGGTCGCCGATGATCTGCACCTCGATATGGCGGGCCTGGCGGATCAGCCGCTCGGCATAGACTCCGTCGAAGCCGAACGCCGCCTTGGCCTCGGACTGGCAGCGCGCATAGGCTTCCGCAAGATCGGCCGCGCTCTCGACGACGCGCATGCCGCGACCGCCGCCGCCCGCCATCGCCTTGATCACGATCGCCGCGCCGTCGCCCAGGGAGGCGAAGAAGGCCGTGATCTCCGCGAGCGACGACGGACCATTGGTGCCGGCGATGATCGGCACGCCGCAGCGCTTGGCCAATTGCCGCGCAGCGACCTTGTCGCCGAACAGTTCGAGCGCGGACGGCGACGGCCCGACGAAGACGATGCCCGCATCCGCACAGGCTTTGGCGAACGCGGCATTCTCGCTGAGGAAGCCATAGCCGGGATGAACGGCATCGCAGCCGGCGCCCTTCGCCGCCTTCACCACGGCATCGATGTCGAGATACGCGCGCGCGCCCCGTCCGGGAATTTCGATGGCTTCGTCGGCGACCCGCACATGCAGCGACAGCGCATCGTCCGCCGGATGGATCGCGACCGTCGCAAGGCCCGAATCGGCCGCGGCGCGTGCGATGCGAATGGCGATCTCGCCACGGTTGGCGATCAGGAGTTTCTTGAACGACATGCGGATCTCCATGCCCGCAACGCAACATGCGGGGGCGGCAGGTTCGATGATCCTGCTTCGGCACTTTAGGCGTGATCGTCAAGAGCGAGACAGAGAACGGGAGATTCAGCTCCCGCAAGCCGGAATATCAGACGGCCGTGGGTGCCTTGATGAGGCCGATAATCCGCGCGACGGCAGACGGGATCGGCGCGATCACCGGCACCGAAAACATCGGCTGAAGCGCGCGCGCCGCTTCGCCGAGCGGACCACCGCCGATGATGACGGCCTCGGCGCCGTCCTGCGTGACGCAGGCCTCGACCGCGGCGGCGAGGGCCGCACGCAATTGCGCGGGATCGCGCATCAGGGCCTGCGGATCGCCATCGGCGAAGCGGGTGCCGGTGTAGCTTGGTTGCAGACCCAATTCCCGCGGCAGCGCGTCGATCTCCGCCTTCAGCAGCGGCGTCGTGGTCGCCACGCCAAAACGGCGGCCGTTGCGCGCAGCGTCCAGCATCGCGGATTCGCCGATGCCGACGGCCGGAACCGGCAACGCATCCCTCACCGCGCGAAGGCCCGGATCGCCAAAGGCCGCGACGATGATCCCGTCGCACTGATTGCGATGCGCCTGCGCGATGTCGACGACTTCGGAGCCCGCCGCCGCCAATGCCTCCGGCGTGACGATCATGCCCGGCGCGCGCGTTGCCGTGACGCCGATGATGTCGACACCGACAGCGGCGGCTGATGTCGCGATGGCGACCATCATGGCGGTCGTCGCCTCGGAACTGTTCGGATTGATGAGGAGGATGCGATGGCCTGCCATGCTATGTCCCCGTCCGCGCCCGCGCATTGATCTCCTTGAAGATCGCCGTGAGCTCGTCCACCTCCTGCCCGCCCGTCTGCGGACGGATCCGCTGCTCCATTTCGTCGATGTGCCGACGCATGGCATGGATCGCAGCCGTCTTGTCCCGCGCGAGAATGAGGCCGCCGATATCTGGATGCGCGTCGGGGGAGCAGTCGGGCTCGCCCGGCTGCTCGAAGGTCGCGATCGCAAGCGACGTCCTCAGCACCAGCTCGCGCGAGATATCCAGCAGCACTTTGTTGCCCGCGAGTTTGGCGACAAGCACATGAAACTCGGCGGTCAGAGACAGCGACGCCCAGCGGTCGTGGCGGTCGTGATGAGCCTCGAGCGCCATATGCGCCTTCAATTCCGCTCTGCCGGCCTTGTCCAGCCGATCGATGGCCGCAGCGACGGCGGCAGCCTCGATGACCCGGCGGGCGGCAAAGATGTCCTGAGCTTCCTGCCAACTCGGCCGGTAGACGAACGCGCCCCGATTGGGGATCTGCATCACCACCTTGCGGGACGCGAGATGGGCAAGCGCCTGGCGAACGTGAATTCGGGTGGTGCCGAACGCCGCGGCGAGCTTGTCCTCGCCGAGCTTGGCGCCCGGCTTGAGGCGCTTCTGGCTGATGGCGGTCAGAATGCCCTGGACCACCGGGTCGTCGTCGATACTGCGCGCGTCGGCAATTTCCGTCTCGGGAGGTATCGGCTCGGAGCGCTTGGGCTTGCGACTGGCAGGGCGTGACGGCTTCATGCCGCGATTCTACAGCGACGCCGCCGATTTTGGAAACGCCAGCAACGCTCGTTTCCTGGACAACGCCGCCCATTTTTTGTTCACAATATATGTGATATTTTGGCGCCAATTTTTGGCGCCATAAAATTACAATCATGTTTACAATATGATGGAGCAGCCGCGCCCATGGCACGGCGCTTGCTAACCGGTTCCTGCGACGGAGCGGGAGACGATGGAGCAGGCATTGGGCGGAGCGCGCGGACATTCGCTGGAGCTGAAAGGCATCGGGCACGCATTCGGCGCGACGCTCGCACTCGACGGGATCGATCTGGCGGTGGCGGCCGGCGAACTGATCGCGCTGCTCGGCCCGTCCGGTTGCGGCAAGACCACGATGCTGCAGATCATCGCCGGATTCCTCCGCCCGTCGCGCGGCGAGGTGCGCTTCGACGGCGCGAGGGTCGAGCACATCCCCGCCAATCGCCGCCGCATCGGCATGGTGTTCCAGAACTATGCCCTGTTTCCCCATCTGACCGTGTTCGAGAACGTCGCGTACGGACTGCGGGCGCGCAAGGCGCCGCGGTCCGAGATTGCCGCCAAGGTCGACCAGATGCTCGGCCTGGCCCAGATGACGGCGTTCGCCCGCCGGCTGCCCGGGGAGCTGTCGGGCGGTCAGCAGCAGCGGGTCGCGCTGGCCCGCGCGCTTGCGATCGATCCGGGCCTGGTCCTGCTCGACGAACCGTTCTCCGCGCTGGACAAGAATCTGCGCCTCGACATGCAGATCGAGATCAAGAGCCTGCTCAAGACGTTCGGTGTCACCTCGATCATCGTGACGCACGACCAGGAGGAGGCGCTGTCCATGGCCGACCGCATCGTCGTGCTCAACAAGGGCCGGATCGAGCAGATCGACAGTCCCGATGCGCTCTATGACCGGCCCGCGAGCCTGTTCATCTCGAGCTTCATCGGCCACACCAATCTCCTGCGCGGAACCGTGACGGACACCGATCGCGTGCGCCTCGATGCAGGTCCCGAGATCGACCTTGGCCGTTCGGTGCAGCGCCGCCGCGGCACGCCGGTAACGATCTCTGTCAGGCCGGAGAACATCGAGTTCGGCGCGGCCGGACGGCCGGACGCAATTCCCGTGAAGATTCGCGCCAGCATGCCGCTCGGCGCCGTCAGCGTGACCGACGGCGTCACCGACAGCGGCGAAACGGTGAAGATCAGCCAGGCGCGCGCGGCGGCAACAGCGACGGCGCAGGCCGGATCGTCCGCCTGGCTCGCCATCTCGGACGTCTCGCGCGTCAGCATATTCAGCACACCGCCCGACGGCGGCGTGATCCATCAGCAAGGGAGTGTTTGACATGAGCCTGTCCAGGAGATCGCTGCTCGCCGCCGGTACGGCCGCCATTGGTGCAACGGCGTTCGGGTGGCCGAGAGCATCGCGCGCCGCCTCGTCGATCGTGGCGACGACCTATCCGGGCAGCTTCGACGAGGCGTTCCGCGCCATCGTCGGACCGGCCTTCAAGAAGACCAGCGACGCCAATGTCACGTTCACGCCGCTGCTCGGCGTCGATCAGATCGGCAAGATCCAGGCCTCGCGGAACGCACCTCCTTTCGACATCGTCCTGTTCGACGAGGGGCCGCTGATCCCGGCGATTGCGAGCGGCGTGCTGGAAAAATTCCCGGTCGAACAGTCGAAATCCTATGCCAACATCCCGAGCGCTTTCCGCCATCCCGACGGCTACGCGCCTGTCATCACCTGCCAGTTGATCGGCATCGCCTACAACCCGAAGAAGATCACGACGGCGCCGACCTCGTGGGAGGATCTCTGGCGGCCGGAATACAAGGGGCGGGTCGGCATCACCGGGCTCGGCTCGAGCCTCGGCACGGCCTTCATGGTCGAGATCGCAAAGCTGAACGGCGGCTCGGAGACCAACATCGAGCCGGCCTTCGATGCCATCAAGAAGCTGCTGCCCAATGTCGGGGCGATCGCGGCCTCGCCCGGCGCATTGGCCGCGCTGTTCCAGCAGGGCGAAATCGACATCGCCTTCAACTTCTGGAACAACGTGGCATTGCTGGCGGCCAAGGGGGTCGACATCGCCTTTGCCAAGCCGAAATCGGGCGCCGTCGTGATCCGCACCAGCGCGCAGATCGTCAAGAACAACCAGGACCCGAAGCTCGTGCTGGACTACCTCGACACGGTGATGTCGATCGAGGCCCAGAAGGGGCTCGAAGCCGCGCCCTGGGTGATGATGCCGACCAACAGCAAGGTGCCGCTGACCGGAGCGAACCTCACCGTCGCCAAGAGCGTCGACGATCTCGTCGCCAGCAATGTGCTGCTCGACTGGACCAGGTTCCAGCCGCTGCGCGGCGAATGGATCAGCCGGTTCAACAAGGAAGTGAAGATCTAGATGAGGTCCGACGGCGCGACCGCGACGCGACAATTGCTGCCGGCGGTCCCGCTGGCGGCACTCTTCCTGGCCGCCTTCGTGCTGCCGCTGATCGCGCTCGTGGCGGTCAGCCTGTTTCGCGACCCCCAGACCGCCAGTCTCTCGCCGGTTCAGTATCTGCGATTCCTGTCCGATCCGTTCAGCATCCGGGTCCTGTCAGATACGCTGTGGCTGGGCGCGGAGGTCGCGCTGGCGACGCTGGTGCTCGCCTATCCGCTGGCCCTCGTCTACGTCGCCAGCGGCCGCGTCGTCCGTACCCTGATCAGCTTCCTGATCATGCTGCCGCTCTTGACCAGCACGGTCGTGCGAACCTTTGCCTGGATCGTCATTCTCGGCCGCGACGGCATCATCAACACCACGATGATGTCGCTCGGGCTCTGGGAGGCGCCGGCACGGCTGCTCTACACGTGGGACGGCATGGTGCTGGCCCTGACCCAGATCCAGCTGCCGCTGATGGCGCTGCCGGTCATCAACAGCCTGCTCCGGCTCGACGGCAATCTGACGCGGGCCGCGGAAGGGCTCGGTGCGAGCCGCGGCCGGATCTTCCTGACGGTCGTCCTGCCGCTGACGCTGCCGGGCGCCATCGCAGGCTGGCTTCTCGTGTTCGCGGCGGCCGCGACCGCCTTCATCACGCAGACTCTGGTCGGAGGCGGACGCATCATCCTGATGCCCTCCCACATCTATCAGCAGGCCGTCGGCGTGCAGGACTGGCCCTTCGCGGCCGCCCTGTCGCTGGTCTTCACGCTGGCGGTGACCGGCATCGTCTTTGTGATCGGCGCGCTCTCCCGTCGCCATGTGCGAGGCGTCGATGCAGCGTAGCCTTGCCGACCGCGCCTACGCCATCGTCGTCGGAGCGATCACCGGCTTCGGCATGCTGCTGCTGCTGGCGCCGACGGTGATCGTCCTGGTGATCTCCTTCACCGGCGGCATCGCGCTGAAATTCCCGCCGCCAAGCTGGTCGCTGCGCTGGTACGCAGAACTCCTGCAGTCCCCGGACATCATCGCGCCCGCGCTGACCAGCCTGAAGGTTGCCGCTGCGGCGACCATCCTGTCCGCCCTGCTGGGCGGAGCCGCCGCGCTCGGACTGGCGCGCAGCAGGTCGCCGATCGCCCGCATGCTGGATGCACTGTTCATGTCGCCGATGGTGCTTCCCGCGATGGCCTTCGGCCTGTCTCTGCTGCTGGTCTTCAACCTGCTCGGCATCCGCCTGTCGCCCGCCACGCTGGTGCTCGGCCACACCATCATCTGCGTGCCGTTCGTGATCCGGATGGTCACCGCGTCGGTCCAGCAACTCAACCCGGTCCTGATCACCTGCTCGCTCAGCCTCGGCGCCGGTCACTGGTATACGTTCCGGCGCATCACGCTGCCGCTGATCCGCCGCGGCCTCGTCGCGAGCAGCTTCGTGGCGTTCCTGACCTCGTTCGACAACGTTCCGGTGTCGCTGTTCCTTGCCGATGCCCGCACCGAAGTGCTGCCGATCAAGCTCTGGGCCATCCTCGAAGGCAGCCTCGACGTCCGGGTCGCCGCCGTCTCCGGCGTGATCGTGCTGACGACGCTGATCGGCCTCGTCTGCGCCGAGATCTTCGGCGGCGTCAGCCGCCAGATCGGGGCGCGCTGACATGCCGATCGAACGTGATCTCGTCGGATACGGCCGCAACCGCCCCGCCATCATCTGGCCGAACGGCGCCCGCGTCGCGGTGTCGCTGGTGGTCAATTTCGAGGAAGGCGCCGAACTCGCGATCGAACAGGGCGACACCGAGACCGAGCGCTTCGGTGAGGTCGCCTCGACCTCGCCGCCCGGCACCCGCGACCTGGTGCAGGAGCAGGTGTTCGACTACGGCATGCGCGCCGGCCTCTGGCGATTTCTGGACGCCTTCAGCGCGGCCGACGTCCGCGCGACCTTCATGATGTGCGGTCGCGCGGTCGAGCGCGTGCCGGAGCTGGCCCGCGCGGTTGTGGAAGCCGGACACGAGCCGGCGGTGCACGGCTGGCGCTGGCAGCCGCATGTCCTCTACCCCGATCCCGAGCGCGAACGCCGCGACATCGAGCGGACCCGCGAGATGATCGCACGTGCGACCGGGGTCGTGCCGGTCGGCTTCATGTCGAGAGGCAGCCAGAGCGCCTGGACCCGGGACCTGCTCAGCGAGCTCGGCTTCGCCTACGATTCCAACGCGCTCGATGACGACCTGCCGTACTGGAGCCGGACGCGACATGGGCCGATGCTGATCTTGCCTTACGGCTTCGACACCAACGACATGAAGTTCTTTCATCCGAACGGCTTCGTGCAGCCGGCCGACTTCTCGGGCTATGTCATTGCCGCGCTCGAAACGCTGATCGAGGAGGCCGCGCGCGGTCGTTCGGCCATGCTGTCGATCGGCTTCCACCTGCGCATTTGCGGCCGGCCGGCCCGTTTTCGCGCGGTGCTGGACATTCTGGCCGCGCTGGCCCGGCTGGACGGCCGCGTCTGGGTGGCCACGCGCGCCGACATCGCCGCGCATGTCCGCATGGCGGCAACGCCCGGCGGCTCGGGGACCTGATAAGGCTGCGCGGGCCTGATCAGGCCGCGCGCACGGATGTCAGGAACGCGCTGACCTTCTGCTTCAGGCTGGCGCTGTCGGTGGCCAGCGAGCGGGCTGCCGAGAGCACCTCGGACGAGGCCGCGCCGGTCTCGGACGCGCCGCGCTGCACGTCGGTGACGCCCGCGGACACCTGTTGCGTTCCATGCGCGGCCTGCTGGACGTTGCGCGAGATCTCCTGGGTCGCGGTGCCCTGTTCCTCGACCGCGGCCGCGATCGCGGAGGCGATTTCCGCCAGGCCGCCGATCGTGCTGCCGATCTCCTTGATCGCCGCCACGGACTCGCTGGTGGCGGCCTGCATGCCGCCGACCTGCTCGCTGATCTCACCGGTCGCCTTGGCGGTCTGTTCGGCCAGCTGCTTCACCTCCGAGGCCACCACGGCGAAGCCGCGGCCGGCTTCGCCGGCGCGGGCGGCCTCGATGGTGGCGTTGAGCGCCAGCAGATTGGTCTGCTCCGCGATGCCGTTGATCAGCGCGACGATGTCGCCGATGCTGCTCGCGGCCTTCGCCAGTTCGCCGACGCGCTCGTTGGTCTTCTGCGCCTGATTCACCGCCTCGCCGGCCATGCGGGCGGAGGTCTGCACCTGGCGGCTGATCTCGGTGATCGAGGAACTGAGCTCCTCCGTCGCCGCAGCCACCGACTGGACGTTGGTGGAGGCTTCCCCGGACGCCATCATCACGCCCCTGGCAAGCTCCTGCGACCGGTCGGCCGTCGACGTCAGCGTCCCCGCCGAATTCTCGAGATTGCCGGCCGCGCGCGAGACCGTCTCGATGATGGTCCCGACCGCATGCTCGAAATCATCGGCGAGCCGGTTCATGTCCTGCTTGCGCTGCGCGGATGCGTCCGCGCGCAGTCTCTCCTGCTCGCCCCGCAGGCGCTCGCCCTCGGCCATGCGATCGCGAAAATATCTGGTGGAACGCGCCATCTGCCCGACTTCGTCGGCACGCTCGGCCTCCGGCAGGTCGACCGAGAGATCGCCGTCGGCCAGCTTCTGCATCGCGGCGCTGACGCTGCGGATGCTACGGCTGACGGCAAATCCGACCAGGCCGACGAGCGCGATGGCTGGAAGCGCGAGCAGCGCGATGATGCCGACGATCTTCCAGACCATCGTCAGGAAGTCGGACCAGATGTCGTTGACGAAGACGCCGGTGCCGATGAAGATCTTCCACGGCGCGAAACCCTTGACGTAGGACAGTTTCACCGCCGTCGCGGGATCGTCCTGCCGCAGCGGCCAGTCATAGGCGTAGGTCCCCTCGTTCTTCGCCTTCACGATGTCGAGCAGCGCCGGAATGACGGGAACGCCCTTGGCGTCCTTGATGCCCGAGACGTCCTTGCCCATCAGCTTCGGACTCGGATGGGCGAAACCGATCTGGTCGTAGGTGTGGGCGAACAGATATTCGTCACCGGCGTAGCGGATCTTGAGGAGTGCGTCCTTGAAGCGCGCCTGCGCCTCCTCGCGCGTCATCTGGCCGGCGGCCGCGGCGGCCTCGAACTTCTCGGCGAGGCTGTAGCCGGCGTCGACCATGACCTTCAGGACGTTGACCCGGTCCTGGTACATGCGCTGGTACATCGACCACAGCGCGATGCCGGTGACGCAGCAGATCGCGACGGCCATCGCCACGACGGCGCTGAACAGCTTGGTGCGGATCGACATCTGGTTGAGCACGGTCGTTCTCTTTCAGGCGCAGCAGGCGCGCGGGATCTGGGTTTTCGGCGACGCAGTGTCGCCGGTTTACCGAATATTCCCGGAATCGGCTTAAGAGGTCGTAAACCTCAGTTCGCGCCGGATCGCCGCGCCCTGCTGCTTTTTGAGGCGTCGACCGACTCCCGGATGCGATCGCCGATCACCGGATCGATCGCATCGGCAGCGATGCCCGCGGCTGCGGTCGAGGGTGCGTTCGAGCACCACAGGTGCAACGCCGGTGCCCTCTCGAGAATCGCAGCTGCGAGCAGGCCGATGGGTTTCGAGATGGATGCACCACTCGGGCCGGATGCAGAATCTAGAAGACCTCGATATCGCCCCGCCCGGCGTTGACTTGTGCACGGCTTTGCACGAACGATCGAAGCGATCGCGACGCCGGAATTGGCGCGCGCGAAAGGCCAGGAAGGCGGCGGCTCAATGTACACATCGACCTATGCCGGATCGATCGATCTTCCCACGCTGACCGCGGCGGAGCGGCTGTTCATCTGGGGCTTCCGTGCAAAAGCGCGCAGCGGCGGCGCGGTCCCGAGCGCAGCCGACATCCAGCAGGTGTACGATCATTTCCGCGTCGGTGACGCCGTGCCGTCGCTCGACGCCATCATCGAGGTCTTCGCCTGCACTGCGCACACGGCGATCGAGGTGCATTGTCCGAACTGCCCGCGCGTGTCGGAGAGCGAGTGCGGACTTCTGCGCGCAATCACCGCCGCGCAGAACGAACGCGACGACCTCGCGCGCGAGCAGTTCGAATGCTGGCTGCCGCCGATCGGCGCGGATTGGGCGCTGTTTCCGGTGCGGGGACTGGCGACGATCTTCCGCACCGCCGGGCTCGTGCTACCCGAGCGGCATCACGCCCCCGCCACGCCCGGCCGGATGGCGGCGATGAAGAGCTGGTTCGTCGGCGGACCGCCGACGCTGCACTGACGAGCGTCACGATGCAGCCGTGCTGCGATTCCACGCCGGAGCTGGGCGCCACCGACGCTGGCACGCTTCAGACCGCATCCGCGATGCCGCGGCACATCGAGAGCTACGATGAATTCTGCCGCGTCGCGCTATCGCTGGTGCGTTTCATCGGAGCGGCCTACGCGACCGGTGCGTCGGATTGCTGGGAGGCGGCGCATCGCTACGCCGACGAGGCGCCGGGCGTCGCAGACAGTCCGTTGATCGTTGCGCGCGCGGCCGCGCTGGTGCGACTGCTGCGGGGCCGCCCCTGCGAGACGTGCTTCATGCCGCCATCCTGCAAGCGCCTCTCGAACGACGAAGCCGAATTGATGCGGCTGCTCGCAATGGCCCGCAGCCAGCGCCCTGGCGAGCTCGAAACAGTGGCCTGCCAGTTCGTCGGCGGCGAAGGCGGTGTTGCGGCGGCGCGCGCCGTCGATGCGCTGGCGCGCTGCTGATGCTTCGAGGAGTTCTATTCGCCCCGCACGCAGCCCTGCGCTATCGTTGAGGCCCATGGAGACACGGTGCTCGATGCTCTCCATGAAACCTCCGGACGGCCCCGGCGGCTTGCCGCCGGGGCCGTCGTTCGTCGGAACGTCCGTCAGCTCGCCGTGGCACAGGCCTGCATGATCCCGTCGATCTCGGCCTGCGAGAGCACGCCGAGTTCGGCGATGAAGACGATGCGCGAGCGCGGGACGGCGTCGGCCTTCGCTTCGGCCGGCGCCAGCGTGGCGCGGCCGCCGGCGAACTGGAAGACCATCTGCCGGCCGGGCTGCTCGACGGTTTCGAACAGGCCCTTGGCCCGCACGAGCTTCGACGCCAGCCGGCCGATGGCCTGCTGCAGGCGCGGCAGCGCCAGCGGCCGGTCCGAGGTCCAGCTGAAGGTCTCGAAGCGCTCTTCGGACGGACGTTTCGGACCGGGATCGCGCGGTGGGGACGCGCGATCGGCGGACGCGGGGAACAGCAGTCCGGGCGGAAGCTCGCCATGCCTGGCATCGACCACCACGGCGGGGACGCGGTGGGCGCGGATGGCGGCGCGCAGCCTTGCGCCGGCGCCCTCCTCCGCGAGATCGAGCTTGCTCAGCGCCACGATGTCGGCGACGCGCAGCTGCGAGCGCGGAAGCGCATCGTCCAGCGATGACGGCGATGCCGTCGCGTCGATCACGCACAGCACCGTCTCCAGCGGCGCCTCGCGCAGGATCACGGGGTCCATCAGATTGCGGACGATGTCGGCGGGATCGGCGACGCCGCTGGTCTCGACGACGATGTACTCGGGCCTGGGATCACGGCGGAGCAGCGCGGACAGCGTGCGCAGCAGATCGCCTTCGAGCGAGCAGCAGATGCAGCCATTGGCGAGACTGACCACGCCATCGCTGGCGCCGGCGATCAGTTCGGCATCGATGTTGATGGCGCCGAAATCGTTCACCACGGCGGCGATGCGGCGTCCGTCGGCATGGGCCAGCAGGTGATTGACGACCGTGGTCTTGCCCGCCCCCAGAAAGCCCGTGACCAGCAGGATGGGGACCGGCATGGATCAGCTCGCGACGACGGGCCGGCGCACCGGCTGACCGGGCCGCGCCGCCACGTCCATCACGCCGTCGCTGATCAGCACCTGGCCGCTGACGACGAGATGCCGCACGCCTTCCGAAGGACGATTCATCGCCGTGAAGGTGGCGCGGTCGCTCAGCTTCTCGTAGTCGAACACGACGATGTCGGCGTCGGCATCCCTGGCGAGCCGGCCCTTGGCGCGCATCGCGGGCGTGCTCTGCGACAGGATCTCGGCCGGGATCAGCGCGCATTTGCGCACGCCTTCGAGCAGCGACACCGTCTTGCGCTCGCGCACCCATTCGCGGATGAACTTGGTGAAGCAGCCGGCCGAGCGCGGATGCGAGGTGGCATCGTCCGGCAGCGGCCAGGCATCGCCGGTATAGGTCGAGCCGTCCGGCAGCGTCCAGGGCATCGCGTCGGAGGCGATGGCGCCGCCGGGATAGAGCACCGACATGTCGAGCAGGTCGCGGTGATGCGCGTTGGTGTCGGTGTCGAGGATGTGCCAGAGCACCAGCGAGGACGGCTCCTCGGCCTGCGCCTTCAGCAGCTCCTCGCGGTCGCGGAAACGATGGCCGTCGGTGACGCGCTGCACGGAATCGTAGCCGGTGCCGTTGCGCTCGACGAACTCGGGATCGCTGAAGAAGGCGGCCGCCAGCACGGTGGAGCCGGTACCGTAGGGATAGGCCTCGACCGTGATCGGCAGCCCTTGCGCCTGCGCCTTCTCGATCAGCACGCGGCAGCGTTCGACGTCGGTCTTGCTCGACGAGTTGAAATGGCAGATGTGCATGTGCGCGCCGGTGGCGCCGGCATAGCCGATCAGCCGGATATAGGCCTCCGCTGCGCTCTCGGGGTCGATGCGCGACATGTAGGCGACATGGGTGAAGGTCGGCACGTCCTTGGCGGCGGCGAGCTGGCACACCGCGGTCAATTCCTGCACGCCGGCGCCGGGGGCATAGGCGTTGAGGATGCCGATGCCGATGCCGCCTTCGTCGAGGCCGCGCGACAGGCGCTCGAGGATGCCGGAGACTTCCGGCTCGCTCGCGATATTGTCCATCCAGCGCCGGTCGCGCATGGCGTTGCCGAACGCCTCCAGCGAACTCTCCGCATTGGAGCCGGTCATGGCGCCGATGCGCGCGAAGGCCCAGTTGGTGGCCGCGCCGTAATTCAGCACGCGGCCCTTGCGCGCCTGGCGCTCGTACCAGGAGCCGACCGGCAGCACGCCGGCTTCGAGATCGAGCGTCGTGGTGACGCCGTCGAAGGCCTGCATGCGGTCGGCCGGGATCGACTGGCCGTGCGCATGCAGATCGATGAAGCCTGGCGCGACCACGAGGCCGGTGGCGTCGATCACGCGCTCGGCGCCGCCGAGCGAGGTGCCAACCGCGGCGATCTTGCCGTCGATCAGTGCGACGTCGCCCACCGCATCCATGCCACTCGCGGGGTCCACCACCCGTCCGCCGGAAATCACCAAGCCGCTCAAGTCGTCACTCCAAAAGCTGAAGACCAGGGCCTCCCAAAGGTGAGGCACCTTCGGAAGGGCGGGATCGGCGCATCGCGCACCGTCTCGCGGGCACATAGTGCAGATTCTGGCGAAAACGACCACCTCCGCCGATGCCGAGGCGGCATGCGGCGAGCGCCCGCGCCGAAGACTTCGTCGAGGCGGCCACCGAGCTTTCCGGCCGATCTAGCGCACGCCAGCAGCATGCTGCTCACGGTTGCCTGGCTCGTCGACCGGCTCAGCCGGATTCGGGAGCCTGAACTTCACCATCTACGCAACGCCGAGGGCGATGAGATCGTTCTGTGCGAGGCCATCTATCCCCTGGCGACCGGAACGACGGATGCCGACATCCGCGCCGCTTTGGAGCGGCGAGCCGAGTTTCATGCGACCAGCACGGCGAACTGGAACTGGGTTGCCGCAGAAAAAGTCGACCGGGAGGCCCAATCGCCGGAGCAGTCGCTGAGATTCGAAACCTGGAGCGATGCCGGCGAACTCGTGCTTGGTGGCGTCACGCTGGAGGCCGATGCCGTCGTGCTCAGCACCAACTCCCGGCAGCGTGCCGACCGGGGCATGGCGCTGTTGTCGGGGATACTCGGACCGCATGTCGGCCAGCCCTCGATCGAGACCGAGACGGTCGAAGAGATGATACAGTCGCGCAACAAGCTCGAGCCACGGAAGATGGACATCACGGACGAGGAAAAGCGTGCGATCATTCACGGTCAGATGGACCGGCACTATCGCGTCGTCCTCGACGAACCGGTGCCCGCCCTGGGTGGACTGACACCGCGAGATGCCGTCAAGACCGACGAAGCACGGCGACAGGTCGTCGACTGGCTCAAGCTGATGGAAAACAGCACGGCGAGGGCCGGCGATAGCAACGCCCCGATGGCCAGCTACGATTTCGGCTGGTTGTGGACCGAATTGGGCCTCGCAGCGCTGCGACGGTGACGACGCGCGGATGCCGGCAGCATGCCCACGAGCAGGGCCGCGCGGTGCAGGAACGTGGATGCCCGGGCCTTCGCCGCGCCGAAGCGGCGTCGGCCCCGCCGGCGGGACGAGCCCGGGCATGAGCGTTAGAGCCCGTCGAACCACAGCTTCCATTTCGGCACCGCCGTCGCGAAGGTGCCGCGATGGGTGGTCGAGCCGGTGGAGACGGCCTCTACTGCCGGGTTGCCGTTGCCGATCGCCTGCTGATAGGTCATCGCGAGCCGGCCGAGGCCGACGCTGATCGCCTCGTCGGTCTCGCCGTAATAGTTGCGCACCGGGCTCTTGATCACCCAGCGATAGGCCTGCGTCTGGGCGACGAGGCGGCCATAGGCGGACGCCGCGAAGAACTGCGCATCGAAATAGTCGGGGCGCAGCAGCTTGTGCAGATCGGTCGGCACGTCGGCGGCATTGAAGGGCTCGCGCAGATAGGCCTTGCGCGCGACGTCGTAATAGGTGTCCGCGATCAGCGAGCGCGCCAGCCCGGGCACGCCGTAATAATTCTCGAACGAGAACGCCGACAGGATGAACAGCGAATTGACCCAGCTCGCATCGTTCTTGCGCGGGAAGCTGAGGAAGCCGTTCAGCGCCACGGAGACGTCGACCGGCGCGCTCGCGGTGACGGCGGCATCGACCTTGACGCCGGACTGCTCCAGCTTCTCGAGCATCGCCATGGTGACGAAGCCGCCCTGCGACCAGCCGGCCAGGAACAGCCTGGTCGTGGTGAATTTGAGATGATCGAGCACCGCGCGGCTTGCCGTCAGCATGTCATAGGTCGCCTGCTGATGGCTCGCCTTCACCATGTAGCCTTCGGGCTCGCTCGAATTGCCCATGCCGAAATAATCGGCGCCGATGACGACATAGCCCTGGCCCGCGAACTGCGCGATCATCAGCTGCGTTTCCGGCGACTGCTCGGGGAAGGACGGGACCTCCTTCTTTCCGTAGACGGTGCCGTGCTGGTACGAGACCATCGGAAACGAGGTGCCCTCGCCGTCGGGGATCGCGATCAGGCCGGTGGCGACGATCGGCTTGTTGCCGCGCTCGGGCACCACGGAATTGTAGGTCACGCGGTAGAGCCTGACGGCATTGCGCGCAGGGGTATAGGTGACGCCGATGCCGGCAAAGGCGGGCGTGTCGACCTGCAGGATCTTGTTGAGCTGATCGGCATCCCAGCGCGCGATGCGCTGATATTCGAGGCCCCCGGAGAGCTTGACGATCTGGCCTTCCTGCGCCCGGACAGGCGCCCCCGGCAACAACAGAACGACGAGCAGAAGGCAGAAAAACCGGACCTGGGACATGAAAAGAACCCGCTGGAGAAGGATGCGACAGGCCTACGCGGGTTGGGTTGACATTGTGTTTCACCGCGGCAGCGCATCGCGGTCTCGCGGCATGGCGGTGCCCGAGCTTTGCTCTCAGCTTCGCCCTTTCGTGACGAAAGGGCGCAGGGAAGGCCGGGCGCCGGCTGGCACCCATCAGAACCCCCGTGCCGAACGGAATGCACACGGAGTGCACAGGGGCGTAACAGGGCAGCCGATACCAGGCCTTCCCTGCGCGATGGTCTGACGGCCTATGCCGCGCTCTCCCCGGAGCCGAGTTCCTTCTGGCCTCCGTCACCTCGCGCGCAGCTGACGATCATCGCGCCGGTTGGCCGATGACGTCTCGCGCCAGGCTTGACCGTAGAAGCGACGGTCAGGACCACACGGTTTCGCCGTACGCGGACATTGGCGCCGTTCGTCTTCGCAAGGCTGCCCGTGCTCACGGAGGGGTCCTCCCCCCGCCCTGCACGCGCACGCCAGGCCTTAACGCCGTCCGCGTCCACCGCTCCCCGGCCCGCGCTCGTTGCGACGTACGACCGCCCCTTGTGGGGCCGGGATGGCCGATACATACGACAAATCCGAATTTCGGTAAAATGGAATATTTTATTCCGGAGGGATTGACATGGTCGCGGGGGTGTTTCGGCCGCGAAACCGCGTGCCGGTCTACCAGGCCACCTGCATGCCGACGCGCCCGCCGAACTGGCTGACGTCGCTGCGCAGGCCATAGCTCGCCGAACCCGACAGCACGACGTTGTCGGAGAGGCGCGCAAATGCGGTCATGGCGACCGCGCTCTGGCCGGCGAAGGTGCCGTAATTGGTGGCGAGCGCGAAGCGCTTGTTGTCGGGCAGGAAACCGCCGCCCATCGCCATCGCCATCGCGATGCCGGAATTGGCGTGGGTGATTTGGGTCTGCAGTCCGTTGATCTGGGTCTGGAGCCCCGATATCTGCGTCTGCAGGCCGGTGGCCGCGCTCGATAGCTGCGAGACGTTGGCGGCATCGGTCGGGTTGACGCCGGCGGCGACATTGGTGACCCGCCGCTCGCTGCCCGCGGCGCCGACGGACACGGTGTTGGCCGCGCTCGCCACGGAGCCCTGGCCGAGCGCGACGGAATTGGAGG
>VYLE01000478.1_pt1 | contig 21803 bp, 22 predicted proteins | sample 5114391 | NCBI WGS metagenome assembly VYLE01 (sample SAMN12291771, study PRJNA351875) | freshwater metagenome | isolation source: freshwater lake | place: USA: Michigan, Kent Lake | collected 2013-08-15
TTCAAGCAGGCCCAGGTGCGCTGGCAGGCCGCGATCTTGACGCCGCACGCGGGCGAAATGGCCAAGTTGGTGGGATGCGAGTCGGACCAGATCCCCGGCCACGAACCGGCCTTGGCTCTACAAGCGGCCAACGATCTGCATGTGGTCCTGGTACTGAAGGGACCGAGCACGTGGGTTGCCAGCCCCGCGGGCGAGCTGCTGCGGTATGAAGGCGGCGGCGTGGGCTTGGCCACCTCCGGTTCGGGGGATGTGCTGGCGGGGGTGATTGGGGGACTAGCGGCACGCGGCGCCGAGCCCCTTATTGCCGCAGCCTGGGGAGTGTTCTTGCATGGACAGGCAGGCCGACACCTTGCTGATCGCATGGGCGCACTAGGTTTTCTCGCGCGCGAAATCAGTCCCCACATCCCTCAGATCATGCACGCCCTGAGCCCCCCAGTGCGCTGATTTACTTGCGAACGCGCTGCCGCGGCGGGCCACGTTCCTAACTCCTAGAGATACGGGTTTGGTGCGTTGGCATCACATGGCGGCGACACTGGCTGACGCGATGATGCGGTGTTTCCTTCGAAGGACTCCCCCATGGCCAGCAAAAAAAAAACGGCCGCCAAAGGCCCCACTCCCACTTCAGCTGACACCACGGCGGTACGTCAGCGCCAACTGCAGGCGCAGATAGATCGCAAGGATGCCCGCGGCAAGAAAAAGCCCACCAAGCAGGCCACCCAGGCCGGCACGCGCAAGCAGCCGGTGCGCATGCCTGCCCAACACCTGCCCAAGCCCGGTACCGAAGCCGATCTGATGTTGGCACCGGCCTTTGAGGCCCCCGACTACCGGGGCAGCGGAAAGCTCGAAGGCATGACCGCCGTGATCACGGGTGCGGATTCTGGGATCGGCCGCGCCGTGGCGGTGCTGTTTGCCCGCGAAGGCGCGGATGTGGCGGTGCTGTATCTGAACGAGCACAAGGACGCAAAGGAAACCGCGAAGTGGATCGAAAAGGAAGGTCGTACCGTGCTGTTGATTCCGGGGGACGTGCGCGACTCGAGCTTCTGCAAGAAGGCCGCAGACAAGGTGGCCAAGCGCTTTGGCCGTATCGATGTGCTGGTGAACAATGCCGGCTTTCAGCTCCATGCCGAACGGCTGGAAGACCTGACCGATGAGCACCTGCAGGAGACGCTACAGACGAATGTGGCCGGCTACATCCACATGGCACGCGCCTGCCTGCCGCATATGCAGCGTGGCGCGTCCATCGTCAATTGCGGCTCGGTCACCGGGCTGTTCGGCAGCCCCAAGCTGATCGATTACTCCGCCACCAAAGGCGCCATCCACGCCTTTACCAAAGCCTTGGCCTCCAACCTGCTCGAGCGCGGCATTCGGGTCAATGCGGTGGCCCCCGGTCCTGTGTGGACGCCGTTCAATCCTGCTGACAAGCCGGCCGATGAAGTAACCGAGTTTGGCAAAGACAGCGCGATGAAGCGCCCGGCGCAGCCGGAAGAACTCTCACCCGCCTTCGTGTTCCTTGCCTCGCCGGTGATGTCGTCTTACGTCAATGGCATCGTGCTGCCGGTGATGGGCGGACCGACGGGCTAAAGGCAAGACAAAAAAATGCCGCCTCCACTCCCGGAGGCGGCACATGGGTCGCGTTTTAGTTCCGACGACGGTCGTCAGAGGTGAACGCATCGGCCACGGCATGCTTGGCCCGCTCCCAGGTCAGGCGCGAGGTGCCCTTGAAGCGCTCCCAACCGCGTTCCAGGTCTGAAGCCAACCCATCGTCCCAGTCGCGGTCGGCGTACTGACCACGCGCGTAGGTGCCGTAGCGGTAGGCCGGACGATAGTCGTCGTACTCATCACCGTCCTGGCGATAGGCCGCGCTTTCGAAGCGCTTGGCGTAGGTGTCGTCGCTCCAGGCGTAGGCGTTGTAGGTGCGATCAGCGCGATCCCACGCATCCTTGGCAGCCGGACGTGCGCGGTCCCAATCCAGCGTGGACGTGCCGCGATCGGCCTCCCAGGTGGACTGAAGGCGACGCTCGGCATCGTCCCAGGACTCATTGGGGTATTCGCCGCGGGCCACGGCACCGGCCTGGTAGACGCCGGCATAGTCACGCTGGAAGTCATGCTCGCCGGAGTAATAGTCGCGCGTGGGCGCTTCGTTGCGCCAATAGTCGACTTCTGCGGTGGGATCGATCCGCTCGGCAACGCCCTTGCCCGCGGCTGCACCGGCCACCGTACCCACGGCCGCACCAATCAAGGTGCCGATCGGACCAAAAACGGTACCGGCCAACGCGCCGGCCGCCACGCCACCGGCGACGCCGCCAACGCCCACCCCTACCGGATGTGAGCCCGGCGCGCCGGTGATGGGATCCCTGTTTGCATCGGGCTGAGTGTCACGTGTCATGGGTGTGTCCTTTCATGGTGTTGGCACGGTGTGCCAAGAAGTGGGGGATGTCGTTGAGGGGGAATGAAACGTTGCTGCTACGTCGAGAGGTCGATGCAGGCAAGCGATAGGCCAGGGAGCGAGAAAGGCAGCTGCCCTCCTCGCTCGGCCGTGCGGCATTACATCTGGTCGCGGTCTTTGCGCGACTTCTGCTGGGTGTCCTGCTTCTGACCCTGCTGATCGTTCTTGCCGCGGTTTTGCTGCGTGTTCTGGTTACCCTGATCTTGATTCCGACCGGGGCTCTGCTGCTTGTCTTTGGGGGTCTGGTTCGGCATGACCAAGTACCTGCTATACGCGACCGGGGTGGCCGCCCACGTAATGTGCTCGCTGCGATGTGAGCGACAAATGCACGCGGAGTTAATGAAGATCGACTTCACTGAACGAGCTGGGTTTTATCGCGCGCAGCGGGTCCCGAGACGTCTGCGCGTTGATTAGCCAGTTGGCTGGCCTGCTCGGATAGACTGCATTGCGGCGGTTCGAGCCTGAGCCCCTATCACTTGCATCCCCGTCGAAAATCCCACACAGGTGAGACCTTCATGCCCCACCGTTTAGATGCACCGCCGGACATGCTGGACCATGAGCGAGGTCGCGTGGCACTGGCCTCCGGTGCCGTCATCGGAACCTGGATTTGGGATATCACCACTGACAAGGTCAGGGTCGACGCCTCGCTGGAGCGCGCGTTTGGGTTGGGACCGATGACCAAGCCGTGGTCGCTCGCAGATCTCATTGGATCGGTCCACCCGGATGATCAGGACGAGCTGCGGTCGGCAATAGCAGATGCCGTGGCGCAAGGCGGACAGTACGTTCACCGGTACAGGACGCGGGGGATGGACGATGACTGGCGATGGGTAGAGGCTCGCGGATGGGTCAATCGTGACGCGGCAGGGGTGCCCATCAGCTTTCCTGGCGTATTGATCGACATCAGCCAAACGCGCCGCATCGAAGAGGCGCGGGACCGTGCCGAAGCGCTGCTGAATACCTTCGTCGAAGCGGTTCCCGGGGTGGTCTACGCCAAGGACCGGCAAGGTCGCCTGTTAATTGGTAACCGCGGCACCACGGAGCTTCTCGGTAGGACGCCAGAAGAGTATCTGGGGCGTACCGATGCCGAACTGCTGGAGGACCCCGTACAAGCACAGGCGGTCATGGACGCTGATGCGCGCATCATGGCCTCTGGCCAGCTTGAGCAGCTTGAGGAAGAGATCAACTTCCGCGACGGCAGACGCGCGATTTGGCTGTCCACCAAGGCGCCGTTGCGGGATGCGCAAGGTCAGGTCATCGGTCTGATCGGTACATCGCTGGATATCACCGATCGCAAGGCCGTGGAAGCCAGTCATCGTGAGATCGAGGAGCGCTACCGACTCGCCGCCCTGGCCACGCGGGACGTTATTTGGGACTGGCGCATGTCCGATGGCCATGTGGTGTGGAATGAAGCCCTGACGACGCTCTTTGGCTATGACCAGCTTCAGAGCAGTGCACAGTGGTGGCTGGAGCATATCCACCCCGATGATCGCCAGCGCATTGATCACAGCATTCATGCGGTGATCGAGAAAGGCGGCCACGCGTGGTCGGCCGAGTACCGCTTCCTTCGCGCAGATGGTCAGTACGCTGATGTGCTGGATCGTGGAACGGTGTTGAGAGGCCCTGCCGGCGAGCCGATCCGCATGATTGGCGCCATGTTGGACCTGACAGAACGCAAGGCTGCCCAGGCCGCGTTGGCCGAGAGCGAAGAGCGTCTCCGGCTGGCCACCGAAGCCTCGGACATCGGATTTTGGGACGTCGATCTGGTCCACAATCTGCTCATCTGGCCGGCACGTACCAAAGCCATGTTCGGCATTTCGGCGCACGTGCCGTGCTCAATGGACGATTTCTACGCCGGCCTGCACCCGGAGGATCGACAAAGGACCAGTGAGGCGTTTGCCGCGGCAGCCGACCCTGCACGGCGTGCGCTCTACGACGTCGAGTATCGTACGATTGGCAAAGAAGATGGCGTTACTCGCTGGGTCGCGGCCACCGGGCGCGGACTGTTTGAAGGTGATCGCTGCGTGCGCGTGGTTGGCGTGGCGATCGACGTCACGGCCAGGAATCTGGTTCAACGCCAGCTCAAGGAACTCAACGAGCAGTTGGAGAGCCGTGTCCAGGCGGAGGTGGCCGAACGCATCCGCATGGAAGATGCACTGCGGCAGAGTCAGAAAATGGAAGCGGTCGGCCAGCTGACCGGTGGCATTGCCCATGACTTCAACAACATGCTGGCCGCGATCGTCGGCCCGCTGGACCTGTTGGTCGGACGGCTGGATCCGGGCGACGAGCGCGCGCGACGCTATATCGACATTGCCATGGAAGCGGCCAAGCGCGCTGCCCAGTTGACCCAACGCCTGCTGGCCTTCTCTCGCCAGCAACCGCTCCAACCTGAAGCCTTGGACGCAAACAAGCTGGTGGCCGGCATGTCGGAGCTACTGGCGCACTCCTTGGGCGGGAACGTCCAACTGGAGACGGTGTTGGCTGGCGGCCTCTGGCGTACCCATGCCGATCCGAACCAGTTGGAGAACGTGATCCTGAACCTGGCAGTCAACGCACGGGACGCAATGACCGAGGGCGGCCGGGTTACGATCGAGACGGCCAACTGCCACCTCGATCACGGCTATGCCGGCGCCCAGCCGGGGATCGCGCCGGGCCAATACGTCCTGATCGCCGTCTCAGACACCGGACAAGGCATGCCCGCAGAGGTCATCAACAAGGCCTTCGATCCGTTTTTCACTACCAAAGAAGTGGGTCGCGGTACGGGTCTGGGCCTCTCCCAGGTGTATGGCTTCGTCAAGCAGTCCGGCGGGCATGTGAAGATCTACTCGGAGGTGGGCAGTGGCACCACCGTGAAGGTTTATCTGCCTCGCCTGCAAGGCGCTGCGGCCGAGAGCGCGGCCTCGGCCCTGGTTCGTCCCCTGCCGCGTGGCGAGGCGCAGGAAGTCATTCTGGTGGTGGAGGACGAGGCCTCAGTGCGCCAAGTGTCGGTGGATGCACTGACAGAGCTGGGTTATCGCGTCCTGGAAGCCGACGGTGCCGTGGCCGCCTTGAAGATTCTGGAAATTGAGCCAGCGATCACCCTGCTGTTTACCGATGTTGTCATGCCGGAGATCAACGGACGCAAGCTCGCCGATCAAGCCCTTGCACGCTGGCCGCATCTGAAAGTGCTCTTTACGACCGGCTATAGCCGCAACGCGATCATCCACAATGGTGTGCTGGACCCGGGCGTGCATCTGATCGTCAAGCCCTTCACCCTGCAGGAATTGGCTGTGCGCGTGCGAGAGGTGCTAGAGGGCACTTAAGCAATGCTTGGATACTGGCATGTTCGACAGACTTGTTCGGGCCTTTTAGAACGCTCAACCCGCTGCGTGGGGCAGGACGCCATACTTGTTCCGCAGCTGACCACGCCATCGTGATCAGCATGCTGTACAGAATGGAAGCACGGAACCGGCGCGTGAGTGATGTATCAGGGTGTGCTGATGGATGATCGACTGTTCGTATATGGCACCTTGGCGCCGGGCAAGCCCAATGCGCACATGCTCGGTGGTGGCCCCGGCCACTGGGAGAATGGCACGGTGCGCGGCCGGCTCGTCCAGCGCGGCTGGGGCGCCGCGCTGGGGTATCCGGGCATCGTTCCCTGTCCCCAAGGGCTGGTCGGGGACGAGGTGGCAGGTTGGATTTTCACCTCTCCGCAGTTGCCCGATCAGTGGGACCGACTCGATGCCTTTGAGGGCTCGGGCTACCAGCGCGTAAAAACCTTAGCCAAGCGCGCCGATGGCAGCATGGTTCCGGTGCAGATCTACGCCATCACGCCCGAGCAAGAATCGCTCTGAAAAGAGCGCGCTGCGAGATCAATGTGAGGTGACGCAGTGGGTCAGGATCTAACCCGTGGCGACCTTTGCTTCAGCCGCCGATGCTGGCTGGGCACGCTCGAGTTCTCAGGGAGCGGGCTGAGCAGCACGTTGGCTTGGCATGCTTGTTGCTGATGATCTGAGATCATTCAGAGCCCTGCATCCATGGTGAGAGGTCGCGTGATCTTTTCGGTAGGACGTTCCAAGCAAGATTGCGCCCAGGCATGTGCGAGGATCATTCAGGACAAACCCCCTTTCTGGCTTCTCCTGCTGGCAATCGCGCTCATCGCGCTCGCACCCTCAGCCTCGGCCCAGGTCTACCGGGCCTTTGACCAGCGTTACACCACCACGCTCAACGGCGACCTGCTGTTCCTGTCCAATACCAACCTCACCTGCAACAGCACCACGGGCAGCTGCGGTGCTGCCATCAACGACGGGCTGACGATGGTGGCTACCCGGCTGCCGGCCGATACGACCGATGCAAGCATCACCAACTCCAGCAGCGCTACCCTAGCAGCGGCAGACTTGCCGGCCGGCGCGCAGATCGTACGCGCGCAGTTGTACTGGGGTGGCCTGGTTGCCAGCGATGCCAGCAGCCAGCCCAGTCCGTCGCCAACAGCCACCTCGATCCGCTTCGGCCGACCGGGGCTTGGCTACCAGGCGCTTTCGGCGAGCGGCTGCGATGTGTCGCCGCGCTCTACTATCTGGGGCGCAGGACAACCCCACCACGTCTACACCTGCCGCGCCGACGTGACCAACGCCGTGCGTGCAAGCGGCGCGGGTACCTACCGTGTGGCCAACCTCCCGCTGCAGTCCGGCCTGGTGAACCGCTTCGGCGGCTGGACCCTGGTGCTGGTGGTGCAGAACCCGGCGCGTCCGCTTCGCAACTTCACGATCAACGATGGCTTGGCGGTGATCGCCACCACCGGCACTGCCCCGGTGAACCAACTCTCGTTGACGGTCTCCGGATTCCGCACGCCCTTTAGTGGGACGGTGGCCGCGCAGCTCGGCTGGATGGCGATGGATGGCGACCGCGGCGCGGCCGACGGCTTCACCTTCCAAGGCCAGGGATCCTCGCTGGTCAACGTGTCAGACGCCTGCAACACCGCTGGGGATGTCTTCAACTCCACGATCTGCCGGCTGGGCAGTGTGGTCAACCAGCGCAGCGTGGCCAACAACAACCTGACCAACACGCTGGGCTTTGATGCCGACATCGTGCAGCTCGCCAACCCCGGCAACACCGCGCTGGCCAACGGCGCGACCTCCGCTACCCTCACCGCGCGCACCAGCAGCGAGGGCTATGCGATCTCGCTGCTGACCACGGCCATTGATGTGTTCCAGCCCACCGTGGATGCGGCCACCGCCAAGACCCAGGCCAACCTGACCAATCCGGGCCTGCCCGCCGGCCAGGCGCGCGCGGGCGATCGCATCCGCTACACCATGACACTGCAGAACACTGGCCAGGACAATGCGGTCAATGTATCGATCCGCGATGCGATCCCGGCCAATACCGACTATGAGGCTGGCAGCCTGCAGGTGAGCACCGGTGCAAATGCCGGAGCCAAGACCGATACGGTAGGCGATGACGTGGCGGAAGTGGCCTCCGACACGACCGTGTTTCGTGTGGGCACCGGCGCTGATGGCAGCCAGGGCGGTTTGTTACGTTGCCAAAGCTGCATCGGCACGCAGCCGACCTCCACCACAGTAAGCTTTGTGGTGCGCGTACGCGCCGATGCCGCCGACGGCACGGTGATCCGCAATGTGGCGCAGGTGAGCTACACCGGTGCCTCCAGCGGCGAGGTATTCACCGAGAGTACCAACACCACCGAGCTGCGCGTTCAGGCCCCGCCCCGGTTGACGCTAGTGAAGACGATCGCCGGCCGCGCGGTGGCGACCGACCAGTTCACCGTCGCCATCGACAACGGCGGCCCCAGTACGACCAGTACGGGAGCGGCGAGCAGCGTATCGACCGCCGCCTTCACCGCCACCGCCGGCACGACCTATACGCTGTCCGAAAGCGGCGCGGGCACGCCGGCCGCCAACCTGGCGCTGTACGACACGCAATACAGTTGCGTAAACAGCATCGCCGGCACCACCGACGTGCCGCCAGGTCAAGGCCGCAGCTTCCAGGTTACGCCGGTGGCCGGCGACGACCTGACGTGCACCTTCATTAACACCCCACGCACGGTTGACCTATCGGTGACCAAGACGTCCTTGGTCACGCAGGTCGTACAGGGCAATGCGATCGACTACACGGTGACCGTGACGCATGGGGCCGGGACCGTGGCCGCAGATGGGGCTATTGTCCGGGACACGCCGGGTACCGGCCTGAGTGCGTGCACCGTGACCAGTTGCACGCCCAGTGGCGGGGCAAGCTGCCCTGCCACCCCGGCGGAGCTGCTGGCCGCCGGCGGTACGCCTATTCCGCTGCTGCCGCCGGGCGGTCGCGTGGTCTTCGCGGTGCGTTGCATTGCCGACTAAGGCAGCAGCGGTTCACCTAAATGGCATTCGCATAGCTCTTATCTGCTGCTGTGCAACAGCAATACGTTGTCGCACATGCACGACTATTTCACCTGCGTTTCAATAGGGTCGCGGCAACGGAGATCCGGCATGCAAGCACGCCACCCAGAACGCGTTGACCTATCAGACCGCTTGCGGCAATTCGAACTGCTGCTCAACTCGGTCACCGACTATGCCATCTACATGCTTGATGCAGAGGGCTATGTCCGTTCGTGGAATGCCGGTGGAGAACGCATCAAGGGCTACCGGCAGGAGGAGATCGAAGGCACGCACTACTCAGCCTTCTACCTGCCTGAGGATGTCGCTCAGGGCATCCCGATGAAGAACCTGCATATCGCCGAGCGTGAGGGTCGCTTCGCCGGCGAGGGCTGGCGCCTGCGCAAGGATGGCTCCCGGTTCCGGGCCAGTGTGGTGATTGATCCCATCTGGGATGCCGGTGAGCTGGTGGGCTTTGCCAAGGTCACCCGCGATATCACCGAGCGGTATCTGGCCGAGCAACGCCTTGAGAAAGCGCGTCAGGACTTACTGCAATCCCAGAAAATGGAGGCCGTCGGCAAGCTCACCTTGGGTCTGGCCCACGATTTCAATAACCTGCTGACCATCATCATCAACAGCCTGGACGTGATCGATACGCGGGCCCAGAACGAGAAAGTCTCTGAGATGGTCCTTACCGCCTTGCGCGCTTCCGAGCGCGGCATCCTACTCTCGCGCCAGCTGCTGACCTTTGGCCGCGGCCAGAATTTGGTGCCAGAGCGTGTTGACCTAAATCGCCTGATCGAAAGCGGCAAGGACCTGTATCGCCGCTGCGCGGGTTCGGCCGTGTCGGTTTTTTTCGATCTGGCACCGGACTTGCCCATGATCGATGTCGATCGTGGACAGTTTGAAGCCAGTCTTCTCAATCTAGTCAGTAATGCGCGCGATGCCATGCCATCCGGTGGCGCCCTCTACCTGACCAGCTTTCACTGCGTCAAAGCCAATCCGGCCGATCCTGAGCACCGTCAACGTGAGTACGTCTGCGTGGCCGTCAAAGATACCGGTGTCGGCATTTCGGCCGAGCAGCAGGCCCAGGTGTTCGACCCGTTCTTCACGACCAAGCCAATCGGACGTGGCAGCGGATTGGGTTTGAGCCAGGTCCATGGCTTTGCCGCCCAATCTGGCGGATTTGCCGAGCTGGAAAGCGCCCTTGGCGCCGGCACCACCGTCACCCTGCATTTCCCCCTACCCGGAGCGTTTACATGAGCGAGATGTCCCTCTTGTTTGTAGAAGATGAGGACGATCTTCGCGTCATCATGCAGGATGCCCTTCAGAGCCACGGCTATCAGGTCAGTCTGGCCACCGATGGTGCCAGCGCGCTGACCTTGCTCGAGGGGGGCACGGCGTACTCCCATGTCGTGACCGATGTACGTATGCCCGGGGAGGTCACCGGTCTGGAGGTGGCAACCAAGGCACTGGAACGCTCACCGCACTCACGCGTGGTGCTGGTATCGGGTTACCAGCGCGGTCAGCTGCCTCCCTTACCGGAGGGTGTGGTGTTCCTGAGCAAACCCTATCGCATCAAGCAACTGCTGCTGGCCCTGCAAGAAGGCTGACGCCTCTGGGAACCTGCGTCAGTCCTCGTCGGCCCATCGCGCCAGATTTTGCTTGATCGATCCGATCCCTTCCCAGGGATCCTTGCGGCGTCGTTTCAACTTCGCCGGCACCTCATCGATCGTGAACGCATTGGCCTTGGTCAGTTTGGACAGCTCGCTCCATGCCAAGGGCATCGCCACCGGCGCCCCGGCACGGGCACGCATCGAATAGGAGGCCACGGCCGTGGCCCCTCGCCCATTGCGCAGGTAATCCACGAAGATCTTTTTGGTTCGTTTGGCTTTCGTGGCCGTGGCCACGAAGCGGTCAGGTTCTGAGCGCGCTAGCGCATCGGCAAAGCCGTGGGCAAAGCGCTTGGTCAAGGCCCAATCGCAGCCGGGATTGAGCGGTACCACCACATGCAAGCCCTTACCGCCGGAGACCCGCAGGAACGACTCCAGCTCCAGCTGGGCCAGCAACTTGCGGATATCCACGGCTGCCTGCTTGATCTCGGTAAACGGGACGCCCGGCCCCGGATCCAGATCGAACACCACCCGATCGGCGCGATCAGGTGCATCGGCGTGCGAGCCCCAGGGATGGAACTCCAGCGCATTGAATTGGACCAACTCCATGAGCCCCGGCAGGTCCTCCACCACCAGATAGTCGGCATTGTTGCCAGACTCCTCCTTGAGCTTGACCGTCTCCACGCGCTCAAGGCCGGCGGTCAGGTGCTTCTGGAAAAAGCACGGCCGCTCGATGCCCGCCGGGCAGCGAATGATGGATAGCGGACGACCCGCGATCTCAGGTAGCAGGTGGTCGGCCACGGCCAGGTAGTAATCCCAGACCTGCTGCTTGGTGATACGCGAGTCCGGGAACAACACTTTGGTGGGACTGGAGAGCGTGGGCAGCGCCGTGTCGCTCGCTTTTCGTGCCGTCTTCTTGCCTGCCTTCTTCGCCGTCTTGGCTTGCGTGGCGCGCGTGGCGGAGGTCTTCGAGGATGCTCGCGCCTTTGGATTGGCTTTGATGCGATCCCCCCTGGTCAGGTCCTTGACGTCCTTGTCGGTGCGAATTGCTTTGAGGCTGGGTTGACGCAGCAACTGCTGACGTCCGATGCCCCGAAAGAACACCTCCACCACGAACCGCGGTGCAAACCAGGTAGCCGCTCGCAGGTCGGTGTCGGTGGTGCCCACATAGGCGGTGGGCTTCTTGCCCCCTGCCCCGGCCAGCTGCTGGGTGACCTGGCGCATCAGCGCATCATTGAAGCCGGTGCCTACCCGGCCTACGTAGCGCCAACCATGCTCCGGATCGGGCTTGGCCAACAGCAACGAGCCAAACCCGGTCCGACTGCCTTTGGGCGCCGTGTAGCCGACCACGGCGAACTCGTCGGAGGCCAGCTGCTTGGTCTTGCGCCAGTCCTCGCTCCGCCCGCCCTGATACGGTCGGTCTGCGCGCTTGGAGATGATGCCTTCAAAGTGCCGCTGCCCCGCCAGTTGGTAGGCGCTGTGGCCATCGCCGGCGATATGGGAGGAGAAGGCCAAGTGCGCCGGTGGATCGGACAGCATTGCCTGCAGCAAGGCCTTGCGCTCAATCAGCGGCGCCGCCGAAATATCCACCCCATCCACATGTAACAGATCGAACAGGGCCAGGGCCAATGTGCCCTGTCGCTCGCCCGAGAGCGTGGACTGCAGCAGGTTGAAGTCTTCCTTGGTGCCGGACCCGGCAATGAGCTCGCCATCCAGTGCGCCGGAGGTCAGCCCCAGTTGCGCGATGGCATCGCGGATGTCAGGAATCTTGTCGGTCCATTCCAACGCGTTGCGCGACCACAGGCGCACCTGACCCTTGGCAATGGTGGCCAGGATGCGGTAGCCGTCCCATTTAAGCTCGTGGATCCACTGCTCGCCTTCAGGCGGAGCATCGCCCAGCTTGGCCAACTGCGGCTCAAAGGGGCCTGAAGGTGGAGCGGCTTTCTTGGCGCCTGTCAGTTTCAGGGCCTTCTTTGCCCAAGCATTGGCGGGTGCCTTTTTCGACGGCAAAGCGGTGAGTTTTTTCTTGGCCGTCTTGCCCGAGCCTGCCCGCTTCAGATCCGCTGCCGGGGCCTGCGTCACATCGGCCAGCAGGTCATCGGCTTCCAGCTTGCCGGCATAGGCATCCTTGTCCTTGAACAGCAGCCACTGCGGCTGCTTGGCCGGTTTGCCTGAGCGCACCAGATGCCAGCCGCCCTTGAGCTTGGTGCCGAACAATTCAAAGCGCAGATGCCCTTTGACCAATTGCGCTTCCGGATCGGTATCGGTACTCCAGACGCCATGATCGAACTGCGCCACGTGGCCGCCGCCGTACTCCCCCTTGGGGATGTCCCCTTCGAAAGAGGCGTAATCCAGCGGATGGTCTTCCACCTCCACCGCCATGCGCTTGACCGAGGGGTCATAGCTGGGTCCTTTTGGCACGGCCCAGCTCTTGAGCGCATCGCCGATCTGCAGGCGAAAATCGTAGTGCCGCCGGCTGGCGTGGTGAAGTTGCACCACGAAGATCGGTCGTCTGCCCTTGGGCGCAGCCTTGCCCGGCTCCGGCTCGCGCGTCTTGTCGAAGCTGCGCTTGCGACGGTAGTCGGTCAGGCTCATGGCACTTACTTACCCAAGTGCGCGCGCACGGCCTTGGCGGTGTTGCCCACCGCCGCCACGACCGAGCGCAATTGCGCTTCCGAGATTCCGAGCTCCTTGGTCCAGTACTGCACCTCGTAGTCTTCGCTCAGGTTGATGCGATCGCGATCGGGTGAGCCGGTATTGCGCTTGTCATCTGCCATCATGGTTCTCCTGGGCTGGGGTGATCAGGACGCCTTGCGGCTGGCCGCTTTCTTGGCGGCTTTCTTGGGCGCTGAGGTGGCCTTGGCCGCCTTGGCCGGTGCTTGCTTGCTCGTGGGGGCTTTTTTGGCCGCGGTCGCTTTCTTGGCCGGGGTGCGCTTGTTGCTCTGCAGGCTCTGTTGCAGCAAGGACATGAAATCCACCACGTTGGTGGCCGCATCCTCGCGGGGCTCGGGCTCCTCGAACTTGGTCGTCGCCCCTGCCGACTTGATACGCTTCTTAATGATGTCCGACAGCCGTGCACGAAATTCGTCGTGGTAATCGGCCGGATTCCACTCCGAGGTCATCGAGTCGATCAGCTGCTCGGCCATCTGCAACTCCTTGGGCGCCAAGCGGTAGTCCGCCGGCTTGCCTACGGGCAGCTTGTACTCATCGAAATCGACCAGCTCCTGCGGGTAGCGCAACAGGATCAGCACCAGGGCTGGGCCATCGGGCATGACCGCGCACATGTACTCGCGCGTGCGGATGACCACCTTGGCAATGCCGACCTTGCCTGAGCTCTTCAGCGTCTCGCGCAGCAGGACGTAGCCCTTTTCTGCCTTCTTGCCCGGAACCAGGACATAGGGCTTTTCGAAGTAGCGCAGGTTGATGCTGGCCGCATCGACGAAGGTTTCCACATCGACCGACTCATGTGACTCGGGCGCCGCCGCGGCGATGTCCTCTTTCTCGATCACTACATAGCTGCCCTTGTCGTACTCGAAGGCTTTGACGATGTCCTTCCACGGCACCTCTTCGCCGGTGTCGGCATTGACCCGCTCAAAGCGAATGGGCTTCTTGTCGCGCGAGTCGAGCATGCGAAAGCTCAGGTCGGTGCGCCGCTCGCCCGACATCAGCGACACGGGGATGTTCAACAGGCCAAAGGAGAGGGATCCACTCCAGATCGGACGGGCCATGGCTGCCTCCAGAACGTGAGCGCCCCTTGTAGGACGGCAGGTGTGAAGCAGATGTTGAATAGGCCGGGCACGGTCGGCTTAGCCGCCAACCTGCTCGGCATACCAGTGGGCGTAGGGCGAGTTCTTGGCCAAGGTGCGGGTGTAGTCCGGCGCGGCATCGTCCCACCACACCGGTCCACGTTCGCCTAGCGCCGTTTTCGCAACATGCACCGCCTGCCGGGCTGCCTTCAGGTCGGGCGCGTTGCCACTGGCCAGGGCGCGCTTGACCGCGCCTCGGGCCGCCATTAGGTCCTTGACCAGCGCACTGCGCTCCGGTTCGGACAGACGCGGATTGCTGGTGCGCCAGAGCCGTCCTCGCACCACCAGATAGCGCCCATCTGGGGTGAACAGTGGCCCGGAGGGCTGGTGTGCTGCGGTGGCAGGATCGTCCATCCCAGGCCTAGCGCGGGGTCAGCACGTCCAGCAGCAGCGGCACGCTAAAGGGCTTGGTCATCAACAGGGTCCCGGTGGGCAGATCCGTCATCTCCTCCTTGGGATGGCCCGAGACCACGCACACCGTGGCACGAGGATTGAGTACACGCGCTTGGCGCGCCACCGACGCCCCGGTATCGCCGGGCATGTTGTAGTCGGTGACCACACAATCGAAAGGCGACTTGGTCAGGTGATCCAGCGCCGCGGCCGCGTCGGCGGCCTGCGTGACCGCGTGACCTGCGCCGGTCAGCGCCTGGGCCACCAAGTCTCGATGCTGATGATCATCGTCTACGTAGAGAATGGTCAGGCTTGTCATGTCGCGCAATGTGCTGATACCCGCGCGAGGTCAGCGTGAACGATTAACCTGCCTGGCCAGCGCCCACGTTGGGATAGTGAGGCAACGGATTCTTCCGCGGAGCGCCGTCAGGCCGCTTGCTGGATCAATTCATAGTACGGATGCCGCTTCTCATCAAAGATGGCAAACAACGCATCCAGATGGTTTGGATCTGGATTGAGCCAGGCATCCACGTGCTCGGGCTTGATGTTGATGATCGTACGGTCGTGGCCCGCGGCAGCGACCTCAGGTTCCGGCTCATCGGTGATCGCCGCGCAAGACCACAAGTCCGGCTCGATACCGGTTGGGTCGACCCAGTGCGAATACAAGCAGGCGATGTACATCGTCTCGCCGGTACGGGGCCGGAAATGGATCTCCTTGGACCCGCCCTGCCCGTCGTCCACGCTCTCATAGAACGTCTCGGCCAGCATCAAGCCGTGGGTGTAACCAAACTGCTTGCGCCAGAACAGCGTGAGTTTGTCGCGCCGGGCATTGTAGGTCCCTGACACACGACCATCGCGCGTCCAGTCGATGGAAGAGTCCATGCCCGCTGGGCGACAGTGGTAGCGCATCGGGCGCACCACCTTCTTGCCGCCCTCACAGATCAGGATGGGCACGTACCAGTCCGGATAGATCCGGTTGTCAGTGGCTGGTTCAATGCGCGTGCGCTTGGCATCTTCAATCCAGCGCAGCATCTGTTTGATCTTATTGCCTGCGATGCGCCGCTCATTCAGGGCGCCCTTGGTCGGCTTGATCAGCAGCTTGGCCTCGGCTGCCTCCAGACGGGCCTGCTGGATAGCCAGCTCTGCCTCGCTTTGCGCCAGCTTGTTTCCGTTCCACAGCGAGATCAGCTCCTGGATCTGGCGCTCTTGCGCCGAGCGCGGTGGCAGGAAATTGGCATCCATGCCCTTGGGAATCTTGGGGAGGGCCTTGGCCGGGGTACGCACGCGATAGGCCTCATCGCGCTTGAGGTACACCTTCCAGAATTCACCAATATCGATCTCGGCCCCGAATTCCTCCACGAACTTGTCGTACAAGGTCCACGCCTCAGCCGAATAGCACATCCAACTCCCCCTTCAGGCGCTGGTGACGGGCATGTGCTGGCGGACGACCTCGGCTAGCGCCTCATCGCTGATGGAGGTCCCGGCACAGTGGATGTCGATGAAATCATCCACGGCTTTCATCAGGGGATCGTAGGCGGCCATCCAATACGCGTTCATCGGCAAGTCCAGGAAGTAGCTCGGGCAGATCACCTCCCGGCTATCCAGGGTCATGCCGTACTCCAGCCACGCTGTATCCAGGTCCGCATCCCCATGGACGTGACTGAGCGTGCTCCAGATCTCGGGAGTCAGCCCCAACTCGGCTTGCTTGGCGGCGATGAGCTGCCCGAATTCACGGTAGGTGGTGCTCTCCCGGAACGCGGTGGTCATCGGATACGTACAGACCCAGGCATTGAGCTGGTTGAGCAGCTCCGCGTAGTGGGCAAGGTTGAGGGAGTGGCTCATCAGCTCTCACGGCAAGGTTCATCATCCCCGGGAATCAAACCGGCATCGCGCTGGATGCACTGCAGCCGGCCCCAGACATGATCGTAATGCGCCGCCGGTGTGTCTGCCAGCAGGGCGCTGATGAGCGGGGCCAGCGCATCGGCGTGCTCATCGGCCCGCAAATCGGCGAGTTGGGCGGGCAAGCTGCCGGCCAGTTCATCCAACGTCGTATCCAGCTCGCGCAAGGTCTTGGTCATGGTCCGCACTCCGGCACGTTGAGGTAGACCCTACAAGCGGCGCGTCAATGCGCAGCGAAGACCATGGGCGACAGGTGGCTGCGCGTGGAACCGAACGTTTGTCTCATGTCACGGTTCCACGCAGCGCTGCAATCCTCGGCCTGACAAGCGCTTAGCGCGCGAAGGGTTCGCACTCATTGGCAACCGCGGCGGCCCGCTCTAGCCTGTCTCCCCGGTGCTGTCTCACCGGGTGATTCTGACTTGTAGAGACTCTGGCCATGCTCGACACCCTGCCTCCTGGATATTTGGGCGCTGCCCCACTCCATCCCGCCGCCATGTACCTGCCGTTGCTGCCGGTGCGGGCCACCTGTGGCTTTCCCTCGCCCGCCGAAGACTTCTACGGCAGCCAGGACGTGCTGGATATCCATCAGCGCGTGGTGCGCAATCCGGTGGCCACGTTTTTCGTCGAGGCCGACACCGGCACCTCGATGGTCGAGTTCGGCATCTTTCCCGGCGATACCCTGGTGGTGGATCGCTCCCTGCACGCCAAGCACGGGGATATCGTGATGGTGAATTGGGAGGGGGGCTTTACAGTGAAGCAGCTGCGACTGCGAGCTGGCCGGTACGAGCTGCACTCGGGCAATCCGGCCCACCTGCTGCCTCCCATCGTGGTGCCCGAGGAGGTGGAACTGGATGTATGGGGTGTGGTCACCTGGTCGTTCCGAAAGCAGGTCAGGCGCTGACATGGCCTGTGTGCAAGACACCACAGCCCCTCTGGCGCCTGCGATGTCCGGTTCCCGCTGGCCGATTCGCTGCGCGCATACCTTCAACGCGGCGGAAATGATGCGCCTGCGCGAGGGGGTTTTTCCTCGCGAGGAGCAGGATCGCTGGGCGCTTGGGCTGGAAGCCGACCTGTTGCGCTGCTGGCGCACCGATTCGAATGTCTGCATCTACGAAACGCGCCTGATCCCAGCAGAGGACGGCGGCGCCCTCGCCAGCGTAGTCGATGTGCTGGATGATGAGACCCTCTATCAGCGCGCCAGTTCCGATGAGGGTGAGCTGGAACGCTTTGAGGGCGTGCTCTCGTTCCTTCGCCGTCGAGAGGTGGAGACCACGGCGGCTGGGCCGGTGAGCCTGTCGAACGAGGCGTGAGATGTTTGGCTTGGTGGATGGCAACAACTTTTATGCCAGCTGCGAGCGGGTGTTCAACCCTGCCCTGTGCGAGCAGCCAGTGTGCATCTTGTCCAACAACGATGGGTGCGCCATCGCGCGCAGCCAGGAATGCAAGGACCTGGGGGTGCGGATGGGGCAACCCATCCACGAAGTGGATCCCCACATTCGCCGCCAGCTGAAGATCTTGTCGGCCAACTTCGCCCTCTACGGCGATCTGTCTGGCCGCGTGGTGTCGGTCCTTCGGCACTGGTTCCCGCGCGTGGAGGTCTACTCGATCGATGAGTCCTTCATCACCTTCGAGGGTGTACCGGATGAACAACGGGAGCTCCTCGCCCAGCAAGCCCGTGCGCAGATCCTGCAATGGGTGGGTATCCCGTGCTGCGTGGGGATCGGTCCCACCAAGACCTTGGCCAAGCTGGCCAACAAACTGGCCAAGAAGACGGCCCATGGCGTGGTGACGGTGCTGCCAGGTGAGGCGTTGCTCGATGCGTATCCGGTTGAGGACGTGTGGGGCGTGGGGCGCAAGCTCACGGCCAAGCTGGGTGCCGATGGCATCCTGACCGCCGGCGACCTGGCGCGTGCGGATGCTGATACGTTGCGAGCCCGCTATGGGGTCACACTGGCCCGCACGCAGCGGGAGCTGCAGGGCGTGGTGTGCGGCGAGTTGGAGGAGTTGGAGCCTGATCGCCAGCAGATTGTGGTCTCGCGCTCCTTCGGTCGTGAGGTCACTGCGGTGGAAGACCTGCAACAAGCCGTCTCGAGCTTTACCCAGCGCGCCTGCGAGAAGTTGCGCGCCCGCTCGCTGAAGGCTGGCGGGGTGTGGGTGTGGGTCAACACCAACCCCTTCAAAGCCGGTGCCGCCCAGTACCACCCCTCCAAAGCTTTTACCTTCATCGGCCCAACGTGCGATACGCGTGAGGTTCTGCTGATCGCGCAGGGACTGGCCAAGGCGATGTATCGCCCCGGCTATCGCTACAAGAAAGCCGGTGTGGGGTTGCTGGATCTGACGGCCGGCGATGTACACCAGGCGGATCTGTTCGCCGGCATCGACCCGCGCTCCAAAGCGCTGATGCAGGTGATGGACCAAGCCAATGCCAAATTTGGGCGCGGCGCGGTATCGATGGCTTCCTCGGCCTGGCGGCAGGCCAAGACGGGTGCGGCCAAACCGCAGTGGGCGATGAACCAGAAAAGCCTCTCGCCGGCCTACACCACCCGCTGGGATCAGCTGGTCAAAGCCCGCTAAGCGAGCTTAGACGGATTGCTCCGCCGTGAGCAGCTTGCCATCCAGGCCCTGGCTGTTGACCTGATCCCGCCCCCGCTTCTTGGCCGCATAGAGCGCCGCGTCCGCGTTCTCTAGCAACCCGGCCGGATAGGGGTCCTCGCTGGCCGGAAAGGCCGAGGCGATACCGATGCTGATGCTCAACCTGCCACTGGCCGTGGCCATGTGGGCGATACCGGCGTGCCTGACCAGCTCACGAACGTGTTCTGCGTGACGATGGGCCAAGGCCAGCGACGTGTGCGGCAGTACGATCACGAACTCTTCCCCACCGTAGCGTGCCACCAAGGCTTGGGGCATCGTGCCCACGGCCTGTTGCAGCAGCGCTGCCACCCGGGCAAGGCACTCATCGCCGGCCGCGTGCCCGAAGGTATCGTTGTAGAGCTTGAAGTGATCGATGTCGATGAACATGACGCTCACCGGGGCTTCGGCTTTTACATGCTCATCCCACTGCGCATTCAAGGCTTGGGTCAGCTGGCGACGGTTCGGCAAGCCGGTCAACGGATCATGCTCGGCCAACCAGCGCATGTGCGCGTGCGCCGCTTCCAGTTCCCGCTTTGCGCGTTGAAAGGCGTGCTGGGTCAGGACTGAGCGGGCCACATACAAACCCAGCGCTGCGCAGGCAATTGAGCCGGCCAGCACCGCATGGTAGTCCGCCAAGGCGATGCTGATCAGGATGATGGCCAAGGGAGATACGGCGGGGACCAGCAGCACCACGATGCTACGAAACCCGTTGACCGGCAGCGTATCCGAGGTGGGGGTGCCTTGCGCCAACACCATCTGGTGCACCATGAAGACCGCGGCGGCCACATCGATCAGCAGGAACCACGGCGAGCCTGGCGGCGGCGCGATCCCGCCGATGATCAGGTGATTGACCACCAATGCCGAGACGGCGTAGCTGACCAGCATGGCCGCCAGCCCGATCGCAAAATGCCGCTCGCTCATCGTCGGCTGCACCGGCACGAAGGCCACCGCCACTGCGGCGATGATGACGTTCACCAGCTCGTGGTAGGTGTACTGGTGCGCGCCGGTCAGCGGGATCGTAAAGGTGGCGCCGCCGGCAATTTGCGGGAAGTAGAGCAGGCATACTGCCAGAGTCAGCAGCGCGGACTGGGCGATATCGAACCGGCGCGTATGCGCCAGGATCTTGCGATTGCTGGTCAGCACGATGGCCAGCAACCAGGGGATCGCGCGCAGCGCGAACACCATCAGGTAGGGCAGCACCACGGAGGTGTCGGCCCCGGTCAGCTGGCTGTAGGCGCTCATGCTCCACCCCAGCATCCACAACCCGGTGCCCACGGCCAGCAGCCCCCAGCGCACCCGGAGTACACCGCTGGCGCCCTTGGCCTGTCCCAGGCAGTACGACAGCACCACCCCCAACGGCAGGCAAGCCCCTAGCGGGGTCACCCACACCTGCTGCGGATAGCTCACGGCCAATAGCGCATGTGCCAGCAGGGCGATCCCCAGCAGCACCAGCCATCCAGCAGTGGAAGGGATCTGAGAACGCACGGAGGCGAGATTAAGAGGGATGGAGCAAGCCGATGCAAGGCTTGTACCGGTCTGCGCAGCCGCCTTCCCTACCCCATGCGAAAGGTGATTGACGTGGATTTGACGCTCCTGCACCTAGCGTCGGCCCCAGCGTCGCAGGAGCCCCCATGGCCAGCCACAAACCGCTGTCACCCGAGTTCTCCTGGCACGAGGAAGCCAACCGGCTGGTCTTGCGCCTGCAGGAGATTCCGTTGGCGCAGGTCAAGGCCACCGGCAATGCATGGGTCGTGCGAACCCTGATGCACGATGGGGAACCGCCCTCCCGCATCGCCGTGCCCTCGGCCGAAGAGGGCAAGGCGTGGGTCACGCGATGGGCGCACTGTCGACAAGGCGCGCTGGTGCGCGCTATCGCGCAGCGGCTTACCGTCCACAGGCCTGCCAACCTGCAGACGGGCTGAGCGCGGTCCGTGAAAGCCCTGCCTCGCTCGTTTTATCGGCGCGATCCGCGCGTGGTGGCCCCCGAACTGCTCAACAAAATCATCGTCGCCCCGGACGGGCGCGCCGGTCGGATCGTGGAAGTAGAGGCCTATTGCGGCTCTGAAGATCCCGCGGCCCACACCTACCGCGGCAAGACCGTGCGCAACGCCACCATGTTCGGCCCGGCCGGCCACCTCTACGTGTACCTGAGCTATGGCATCCACCTGTGCGCCAATACCGTGTGCGGTGAGGTAGGCGAAGGGTATGGCGTGTTGTTGCGGGCTATGGAGCCCGTGCAGCGCGTGGAGGCCATCCGCGATGCCCGTGGGCACCCCCGCCAAGATCGAGAACTTGGAAGTGGGCCCGGTCGCTTGGCGCAGGGACTTGGCATCACCTTGGAGCTCAACGGCGCCGATCTGGTGACCCGTGATCGGGGCGTCTGGGTGGGCGATGACGGCACGCCGCCACCAAGGCACCCCGCCAGTACGCCGCGCATCGGGATATCCAAGGCCACCACGCATCTGTGGCGGTGGCACGTCCCGGACCACCGCCACGTCTCCCGACCGCCCAAGCGCTTCATGCCGGATTGAGCACACTCACCCTACTCCGAGCGCTGCCATGTTGAGCCACGATCAGATCACCGCCAGCCTGTCCGAGGCCGAACACGCCATTCGCACGGGCGCACTCACCGAAGACCCGCACCATTTTCTGGAGCGGTTGTGGGCGCAGGTGT